>SKEB01000451.1_pt1 | contig 35905 bp, 36 predicted proteins | sample 4826561 | NCBI WGS metagenome assembly SKEB01 (sample SAMN11008820, study PRJNA524170) | human gut metagenome | biome: Human fecal sample; material: Feces; isolation source: fecal sample from pouch patient p17 | host: Homo sapiens | place: Israel: Tel-Aviv | collected 2016-03-29
ATCATATCGAGACATGTTTACATTATTACTTTTATACAATTCTTCACATTCTTTTAAATTAAAAGGTGATAATTTTATCTCTTAAGTTACACGATTATATAGCCCTCCATGATTATTTAACAGTTTATCTTGTATCCAGGAATTTGCACTCCCACATACAATTACCATTAAATTTTTACGATGACATCCCCAAGTATTCCAAAATGCTTCAAATGCTCGTATAAATCCAGATTTTGGTGTATCCAGCCACGGCAATTCATCAAGAAATATCACCTGTCTGCTTCCATCATCCCTATTTTGCAAAAATTTTTCCAACAACACAAAAGCATCTAACCAATTTTTAGGTTTTTCACATTTTTCCATTCCCTGAACGTTTAACGAATTATAAAAATGATCCAATTGTAATCTTAGTAAACCTTTTGAATTTTCATCTGCCGGAGAAAGACCAGCATGACGAAATGTAATTTTTCCCTCAAAAGTCTCATCTACAAGGTATGTCTTTCCTACTCGTCTTCTCCCGTAAATAGCAACTAGTTCTGCCTTATTTCGATTATATAATCGATTTAATTCTTTGACTTCCTGCTTTCTGCCAATCATATATGACCTCCAAAAGCGGCGGTCAATACTCATTTTTATCAATTCACCGCCGTTTTAATTATTATAAAATGTTTTAAAGCGGCGGTCAACACTCATTTTTATCAATTCACCGCCGTTTTTAACATTTTGTGTGCATATTTAACAAGAAAGTGTGCTATCACACACTTACGCGTTTAAAATTGTCAATAGCACATCTTTCTTGCCCGCGCCGAGCACGCTTGCAAAGCAAGAATCTCTTCTCGTGCGAGTGCGCATCGTTTGCACGAAGTGCTTTTGTTTGATAGGAAATTCATCGTAATTTCCTATCAAATTAAAAAAAATGCCGCCAGTCCAAAAGACTGACGACATTTTCATATTTTATATTAATTTGAACATGCTCCCTTCTTGAACAAAGTTCAAGAAGTATCGCGTTTGCAAAGCAAGCACTTTACTCCAGTTCAAACGCACCGGTATACAGCTGATAATATTTTCCTTTTTCTTCAATCAGCTTCTCATGGCTGCCACGCTCAATGATATGTCCCTGCTCCAGAACCATAATAACATCCGAATTCTGTACGGTAGACAGTCTGTGGGCGATAACGAATACGGTACGCCCTTTCATCAGTGCATCCATACCACGCTGTACGATAGCTTCTGTTCTCGTATCAATAGAAGAAGTTGCTTCATCCAGAATCATAACCGGCGGATCTGCAACGGCCGCACGGGCAATGGAGATCAGCTGTCTCTGTCCCTGGGATAAACCACTTCCATCACCGGAAAGTACCGTGTCATAACCGTTTGGCAGCATCCGGATAAATCCGTCTGCATTTGCCAGTTTTGCTGCTGCGATACATTCTTCGTCCGTTGCATCCAGTTTACCGTAACGGATATTCTCCATTACAGTTCCGGTAAACAGGTTGACCTCCTGAAGTACCACGCCAAGAGAACGACGCAGGTCAGCTTTCTTGATACGTCCGATATCCAGTCCGTCATATGTGATCGTACCTTTCTGAATATCGTAGAAACGGTTGATCAGGTTTGTAATGGTCGTCTTACCGGCTCCGGTTGCTCCTACGAAAGCAACTTTCTGTCCCGGCTCTGCATACAATGTAATGTCATGCAAAACCGTTTTCTCCGGGACATAACCAAAATCTACATCGTGGAATTTCACATCCCCACGCATCTCTACCAGCTGAACGCTTCCATCTGCCTGCGGCACTTTCCATGCCCAGTGACCGGTACGCTCTGCACACTCGGTCAGTGTATCGCCATCCTTTTTTGCACGGACCAGAGTGATAGTTCCCTCATCTTCTTCCACTTCTTCATCCAGAAGTTCAAAAATACGCTCTGCACCGGCAATGGCCATAACAACGAAGTTTAACTGCTGGGAAACCTGACTGATCGGGTTTACAAAGCTTCTTGATAACTGCAGGAAAGATGCGATGGCACCAAGTGTCAGTACGCTGACACCTGTCAGGCTGATGTTTGTCACACCACTGATAGCAAGAGCTCCACCTACGATTGCTACAACAACGTAAAGGATAAATCCGATATTGTTCAGAATCGGCATCAGAATATTTGCATAAGAATTCGCCTTTGTCGCATTGACGCAAAGTTCTCCGTTTTTCAGATCAAATCCTTCTTTTGCCTGCTCCTCATGGCAGAATACTTTGACAACCTTCTGTCCGTTGATCATCTCTTCGACGTAACCGTTTACATCACCCAGAGAAACCTGCTGCTTGATAAAGTATTTTCCGCTTCGGCCAGCCACAGAACCGATTACTTTCAGAATGATAAAAACAAAAGCAACCACGATCAGCGTCAGCCAGAAACTGATACTCAGCATGGAAATAAATACGACCACGATCGTCATAACAGAGTTCAACAGCTGCGGAATACTCTGTGAGATCATCTGACGCAATGTATCGGTATCATTCGTATAATGACTCATAATATCGCCATGTGCATGAGTATCAAAATACCGGATCGGCAGCTTCTGCATGTGTGAAAACATCTCATCACGGATTTTTTTCAGAATTCCCTGCCCGATGACAACCATGAAGCGGTTGTACAGGTAAGCGGCTACTGCACCTGCAAACAGGATTATTGCAACTTTTACCAGATACTGTTTCAGACCGGTAAAATCAACCTGGGACTGTGTCAGTAACGGGGTAATATAATCATCGATCAGATCCTGGATAAACACAGCGGAGTAAGCAACCGTTGCTGCAGAAACCGCAATACAGATGACTACAAAAATGAAGCGGAGTTTATATGCGCTCAAATATCCAAGGAGACGCTTCACGGTTCCTTTTGTATCTTTTGCCGCAGACATCCGTTTTTTATTATTACTGCTCATCGTCACTTCCTCCTTTCACCTGTGATTCATATACTTCACGATAAATATCGCTGCTCTTCAATAATTCTTTATGTGTGCCGTAAGCACTGATCTTGCCATCATCCATAACGATGATATGATCCGCATCCTGCACAGAAGAAACACGCTGTGCAATGATGATCTTGGTCGTATCCGGAATCTCTTCCAGGAAAGCTTTGCGGATTAGTGCATCTGTCTTGGCATCTACCGCGCTGGTAGAATCATCCAGAATCAGGATCTTTGGTTTCTTCAGTAATGCACGGGCAATACACAGACGCTGTTTCTGTCCGCCGGAAACGTTATTTCCGCCCTGCTCGATGTACGTATCATATTTATGTGGGAATGTCTGTACAAAATCATCAGCCTGAGCCAGTTTACATGCATGGATCAGTTCTTCATCCGTTGCTTTCTCGTTACCCCAGCGTAGATTTTCCTTAATAGTACCTGAAAACAATACATTTTTCTGAAGTACCATAGCTACGGAATCACGCAGTGTCTCAAGATCATAATCGCGCACATCTACGCCACCGACTTTGACCTCACCGGAAGTAACATCATACAATCGCGGAATCAACTGTACCAGACTGGATTTGGAAGAACCGGTTCCACCGATGATACCAATCGTCTCACCGGAATTGATTTTCAAGTTAATGTTATCAAGTACCGGTTTATCCGCTTTTTTCGCATAGGAAAATGCAACATTTTCAAACTCGATGGATCCGTCTGAAACTTCTGTCACCGGATTCTCTTTGTTCTGAATATCACTTTCCTCTGTCAGAATCTCAACGATACGCTCTGCAGAAGATCTTGCGATGATAACCATTACAAATACCATAGAAATCATCATCAGACACATCAAAATCTGAATTGCATAGGAAAACAGACTCATCAGTTCACCGGTTGTCATACCACCGGCAATACCCGGTGTATTTCCACTGACAATGATCGCCTTAGCTCCGATCCATGCAACAGCCAATAAGCAGACATTGATGGCACACATCATTGCAGGCATATTAAATGCCAGCATTTTCTCTGCTTTTGCAAAATCCACATAGATTTTTTTTGAAATTTTTCCAAACTTCTGATCCTCATGCTCCTCACGGATAAAGGATTTTACGACTCTGACTCCGTGCAGATTCTCCTGAACCACCTCATTCAAACGGTCATACGTATTAAATACACGTTCAAAATAAGGATGTACATGCTGCGCCAGCCAGATCAGAATAAATCCAAGTACCGGAATGGTTGCCAGAAAGATCAAGGAAATCTTCACATTAATAGTGAATGACATGATCATTGCGAAGATCATCATAATCGGTGCACGGACTGCAACGCGGATGAGCATCTGATATGCATTCTGTACATTTGTCACGTCCGTGGTCAGACGGGTTACGATACTTGCCGTCGAGAACTTATCAATGTTGGAAAAAGAAAAGTTCTGGATCCGATAGTACATATCCTTTCGCAAATTCTGTGCGAGACCGCAGGATGCGATCGATGCCTGATGGCCTGCCATTGAGCCGAAAGCAAGTGCGATCATTGCAAGTACTAAAAGGATGATTCCATATTTCCAGATGACGGACATACTTCCGGCTTCAATGCCTTTGTCGATCAGACTCGCCATAACAAATGGGATCAGCACTTCCATGATAACTTCTACGGTTACATAAACCGGCGTCAGAATACTTGCCGTTTTATATTCCCGTATGGATTCCATTAACTTTTTTACAAGTTTCACGTTTTGTTTTCCTCCTGTTTCTTATTTTTTTAAACCTATATTACAAAAACCATCTTTCATATTTTGCTGCATGCGGTGTATATAATCAAAGAACTGCTCCAGTTCCTGCTCGGAAAAACCTTTTGACAACGTCTCCTCCACCACACTGAAATCCTCCAGCATAAGCTCATTGATTTCTCTTCCCTTATCTGTCAGAACAAGTTTTTTCAGACGTGCGTCCCATGGCACACTCTGACGCTCCACCATGCCCTTTTCTACCATCAGATTAACTACCTTTGATGCCGTAGACCGGGTAATCTCAAAATTTTTCTCTAAATCTTTCTGAAATACATCTTCGTTATTTTTTGTTTTATCCGAAATATATCCAATGATCCAGGCATTGGCACCTGTAACACTGTCTATTTTCTTTTTATTCGGTGAATTTTCGATCCAACGGTGAATCTGATGTGACAGGATCCGGATATCATTCCCGATGCAATCCTTTTTCATAACGCTCCTCCTTCCCAAAGCTTTGTTATTATAACGCAAAAAATGTTTGCTGTCAAACAGTTTGACAGCAAACATTTTTATGTTTTTTGATACTTTTTGTAAAGCGGACATTCGCAATCTGCGTTCAAATCAACCACTGCAGTTTTTATTTTTTGAGGTTATGTGTACTCGGTTGACAGTATATAACCAGCCTTATAATGTAGCCAATAACGATAAAGCTTGAAATGAAACATAGTACGAAAAAAATGGTGGAACGATTGGCATCGTGAAAACGTTTTAAGCCAATTATATAATCGTATACAAAATATAAAATATTGATAATTATAAAAATAACAGTGGACAATGTTATTTTATCTGCAAACCAGGTCTGCCAGGCACTGAAATATACAATTTGAATAATTGTGTAAACGAGGATGCCAATAATAAATAGGCGCCAGAAATCATATCTGCCAAGATAAGACGATTTACTATTAAGGTGTTTCATAATATCTCTCCCTTCTCGTATAGAATACTACACACCTGGTAATGAATATAAAAACTCCCCTGTCTATTACTTATTGCAGTAAAAAACAGGGGACATCTTTGTTCTGATCAAAAAATAATATCAGATTTGTTTTTTAATAATACGATTCCGGAAATCAAAACCAGTAATCCGATGATCATTGCACACACACCGGCGATGATCCCCAAAATGCCGGAATGTTTCATCTTAAAATAAATATTTTCCATCTTTTTCTCGCTCCTGTGTCATACTCGATTTCATGTTGGCAATCAGGTTTTCTCTCACCTAATTGCTTTATATAGATATATTTTACCATTATTCTAACCGTATTCCCATAGTTTTTTCTAACTGAAAAATAAATTTTTCATAAAAAAGCTCACTTGCGAACGATACTTCTTGAACCGCTGATAAAAAATACGACCGGCTCACAACTTTTGTGAACCAGTCGTATTTTCTATTTTTTATACAAATGTAAATCTCACTATGTGATAAGTATAATCACTTAAGCTGCTTATCTCTGAGAACGTCCGATCTCAAGACCTTTCTCGAAAGCTTCTTTGTTCAGCGGAAGTAATTTTGCTTTTTTCGCAAGTTTATGCTCGATGGTTCCCCATACAACTTCCGGAGATACAACCTCTGTATAACCAACGTATACACCAAGCATGATTACGTTTAATACTTTTGCATTTCCCATTTCCAGAGCCATCTCTGTAACCGGTGCTTTTACAACTTTCACGTCTGTTCTGTCGATATCCTCTTCCGGAACGATAGAGCTGTTGATGAAAAGTGTACCACCCTGTTTCAGAGTCGGAAGGAATTTCTGCAGGGACGGACCGTTCATAACGATCAGATCGTCCATAACATCACCCAGAGGTGCTCCTACCATCTCGTCGGAGATTACAACGAAGCAGTTCGCTGTACCACCACGCTGCTCAGCGCCGTAGGACGGGAAGAAAGTAACGTTTTTATCTGTAGAATCACAGGTTGCAGATGCAAGGAATTTACCAAGAGTCATAACACCCTGTCCGCCGAATCCGGCAACACATAAATTTGTTTCCATATTGACTTCCTCCTATTTATCTCTGATTACGCCCAGCGGATATTCCGGAAGCATTTTCTGCTCGATGAAATCCAATGCGTCTAACGGCTCAAGTCCCCAGTTTGTCGGGCAGCTTGTTACGATTTCTACCATAGAGAAGCCTTTTCCGTCGATCTGATTCTGGAACGCTTTCTTGATTGCATTTTTGGTTTTGATAACATTCTGCGGAGTATTGCAGCTTGTTCTCTCCAGGTAAGCCGGAGCTGTCAGCTTGTCTAAAATCTCACACATATGCATCGGGTAACCATGCTCTTCCGGGATACGTCCTTTCGGAGCTGTGGAAGCTTTCATGCCAACCAGAGTAGTCGGCGCCATCTGTCCACCTGTCATACCATAAATACCGTTGTTAATGAAGATAACAGTGATGTTCTCACCACGGTTAGCTGCAGAAACAGACTCTGCAAGACCGATGGAAGCGAAATCACCATCACCCTGATATGTGAAATACAGAGTATCCGGATTGCTTCTCTTCATACCTGTTGCTACTGCACAGGCACGACCATGCGGTGCTGTAATTGTATCATATGCGATATAATCCATATGAAGACCACAGCATCCGATACCGGTAATCATAACTGCTTTATCTACAAGGTTCATCTCTTCGAGAGCCTCACCGATTAATTTTACAACCGTGCTGTGCATACAGCCCGGGCAGAATCCGGATACTTTATCTTCCTGGATTGTTTTTGTTCTTGAATAAACTAATTCCATGTTCCGTATCCTCCTTATTATCCTAAAATCTTTTTAACAGCCTCGATCACTGCCTCACGGCTCATGATGTTACCACCGGAGCACAGGCATGTCTCGATAGCGCAACGACCTTTAACACCCATCTCTACATCCTCAACGAACTGTGCCGGAATAGACATCTCCACGTCAAGAACAGCTTTACAGATATCGTAGTTGATCTTGTCATAAGAAGCATATGGGAACGGGCTGACTGTAATAGGACGGATCAGACCGATCTTGTATCCTTCTTTACGAAGCATATCTACAACAGATTTGCAGATACGGGCAGAGATACCATAAGCGGTAAGTACAAGCTCAGCATCTTCGATCTGATACTCTTCAACCATGATATCTTTTTCCCAGCTGGCATACATCTTTGCAGCATCTTCATTCCATGCCTGCATTTTCTTTGTATCCCACTGACCTGGCTGGATCCAGGAACGGTTTGCATAGTCAAGCTCATGACCGATACAAGCCCATTTCTTTTTGCTCTCTTTGATTGCTGCGATCTCTTCATCAGATTTCATCTCTGGAAGTTCAACCGGCTCCATCATAGTTCCGATTACACCATCTGCAAGGATCAGAACCGGGTTCATGTCACGATCTGCATAATCAAATGCTGCATATGTAAGATCAACTGCCTCCTGTACAGTAGACGGAGCCAGAACCATCATACGGAAACCACCGTTACCGGAAGCTTTTGTAGCCTGGAAGTAATCCTGCTGTGCCGGCTGGATCGCACCTACACCAGGGCCTCCTCTGGAGATATTGGAATATACAATTGGAACACGTGCTGCTGCACAATAGGAAATTCCCTCGCTCTTTAATGCGATTCCCGGGCTGGAAGAAGATGTCATAGATCTTGTTCCTGCTGCTGCTGCTCCGTATACCATGTTTACAGATGCAACCTCAGACTCACCCTGTACAAAGTTACCGCCTACTTCCGGAAGTCTTCTTGCAAAATACTCCGGGATCTCGTTCTGCGGTGTGATAGGATATCCGGCGAAAAATCTACAGCCGGCTCTTACTGCTGCTTCAGCGATAGCTTCACAGCCTTTCATTAATACTCTTGCCATAATCTTTCTACCTCCTTATTTGTAGATCTCTATCGCACCATCCGGACAGATACGTCCGCACATACAACAGGCGATACAAGCATCCATGTTTGTCGGTACCACATACTCATAACCCTTAGAGTTTACTTCATGTCCGATTTCCAGTACGTTCTTCGGACAGAACTTAATGCAGTAACCACAGCTTTTACAGCGTTCTGATTTAACCACGATTTTTGCCATCGATTAAATCCTCCTCTCAAGATAATAAATACTTGTTATAATTGATTATTTTTTAACACCGATATTCTCGATGTTTGAAAGCTTGATTCTCCGGGAATCATCCCCGTCCCGGAACCGGCTGACCATCTGCAAAATCGGTCTGCAGCCAGGGATAAGTCAGATACAATTCAATCGGAAATACCGGCACATCTGAGGAATCTTTTACGTCCTCGTACAGATCTTCCCTGACACATGCAAAATCCACCGCAATATACGGTGTCACCATTTCAGACATCTTACGGCTGCCCTCGATAAATTCCTTTGCCGTTGTGGTGATTCCATTGTTCGGATTGTTCACCATATGAAGTTTACCAAGCTGTATATGGGAAACACCGAGAATCTGTCCCAGTGTACCATCGATATGGTCGATGTCATTGGACCACGGACGATATGCATTCAACACATAATATACAATGGTGTTGTCCTTGTTCAGTTTCGGCGCGTAACCGCCGATGGCGCGCGCTCCGATATGATCTCCGCCTACATCCATAACTACATAACAGCTATCGTCCTTCAGCAGACGATTGACACCGCCAACAACGGTCGGCGCATCCATGAACTGTTTTTCATGGTGACAGATAATTCCCAAGGCTTCCATCTGCATCTCTACATCTCTGGATCGAAACAGTGGCTTGGTCATATCCATGTCAAAGAAATGTACCGGCTTATCCTGAAGCTGCACCAGCCATTTTGCGAAATTAATGGAAATCTCGCTTTTTCCGCTTCCGGCTTCGCCGACAAATACAAAATTAATGTTGTCTCCAATGAGCTTTTTTAATTTATCCTGCATTCTGCAGCTTCCTCCGTTCCATTCCCTGATCGGAATTTTTCTCATCGAAGCCATTCTACTACATTTCCTTGAGTTAGTCACGTCTTTTTTTGTAAAAAATATAAAATATTATATATTTTGCACGATTTATCGCAAAAAAAGAAGAACAAACGAAAAATTTGCTCTTCTCATACGCTTTTTCAAAAATGCCCTCGTCATTTTCGAATAATAATCATGACTTCTTCCCCATAGCGTTCCGCCAGCCTCTCATACAACATCCGGATAATTTTTGCATGGGCACAGTTTTTTCGGAACGCTCCAACGATCGGAACCGATGCTTGCAGGCGCACGTATTTAAATTTTTTGTCATAAATTGGCTGACACCACAGATCCATAATTGCCGCACTGTCCTCCCGATCCATCAGTGACAATAGCGTGGCATGATTTGGCACCACTTTTGTCTTAGGAATAAATTCTTTCTGCTCACAAATCTGTTCCAGATTTGCCCTGGAATATTCCACCGGTGCATCTGCCGACAGATAAAAAACAGAATCCTGAAAATCCGCAATATCCTTTTTTGTTCCAAACTCTTTTGGATAAATCACCGCCTGCGGTACCTGGCAGATTTCCATTACTTCCAGATCACCGTGCAATTTCTCCATCTCCGGAAAATGCATGGTCAGAATAAAATCGAGATTTCCACTGTAAAGCAGATCATACAGCCGCTCATAAGAATGGCTTTCCAGATCCACGTTCAGATATGGAAACTCCTCCTGCAATGCATCCAGCATCAGCGGATAAAATCCTGCTATACTCCACCCCCGCACATATCCGAACTTCAATGTCGTGATATCGGTATTTTCACGCTGGATCAGTTCACTTTTCCTCTTTGTCTCTTCAAACTCCCGACTGCATTTTTCAAACATTTCGTAATATAATTTTCCGCTCTCTGTCAGCTCCAGCGTCTTATGTGCGGAACGCGCAAACAGCTTTGTATTTAATTCCTTCTCCAGCGTAGCGATCATTCTGCTGACCCCCGGCTGTGTCAGATACAATTTTTCTGCTACTTTTGTAAAGTTCCGTTCTTTCACAGCTTCTAAAAAACATACAATCTGCCGGTCATTCATCTCTTGGCTTCTCCTTATTTCCCCATAAGTCCTTAACATTTCAGGATTTATCATACCATAAATCATATGACAGGTAAACAAATCATTATTTTTCTTCCCGGTCCGAAATTGTTATAATAGATACAACGTAACCGATGGTTTACTGAATGATATTTCATCTCAGAATCACGCACCAAGTCTCACATGCGTTCGACTTGAATTTAATTTGAAGGAGAAGGAAAAATGCAAACAAACAAAGAAGCACTGCTGGCACTGTTAAAAGGTGAAAAAGCAGATTTTATCCCGGAAGTATATTCTACTATGAAAGATGTGGTTTTCCCGGGAGACCGATATATCGAACTTGGAGATAAATTCGATCCTTACGGAACCGGCCCGGATGCCTGGGGCGTTCTATGGACCAATCAGGGACCGGATCCGGTTATTGACGGAAACATGGTCGCCAAAGATTTTAAACTGTTTGACGATATGGATGAATGGAAAGAAAAAGTCAAATTCCCGCCACTGGATTTCATGCCAATCGAGCAGATCTTCCAGGCAATGTGCGGCGGTATGCACGTAAATCCGGAGACTGATGTGGTTTCCTGTCTGATTCTTTCCGGACAGTTTGAACGTATGAATCAGCTCATCGGTATGGAAAATGCACTTTGTGCTTTCTATGAATATCCGGACGAAGTACATGAATTTTTTGATGCTATGTGTGAATATAAATTAAAATGTATTGACCTTGCTTACAAATATCTGAAACCGGATGTCATTCATATGCATGACGACTGGGGAACAAATAAAAATCTGTTCTTCTCCCCGGAAATCTGGCGCGAATTCATAAAACCAAACGAAGAAAAATACGTAAAACGTATCCACGATCACGGTATGCTCTACATCCATCACTCCTGTGGTAATGTCGACAAGATCATTCCGGAACTGGCAGAAATCGGTATCGATGCCCTGGAACCGGTTATGCTTTGTAATGATATCGAAGGCAGCCTGAAGGCATGCGGTGACAAGATCACCCTTATGGGCGGTATTGATAATCAGATGATCGATCAGAAAGGAACCAGTGAAGAAGTAATTCGTGCTGAAGTTCGCCGCGCTATGGATACCTATGTGGGAAAAGGACGTTATATCCCTTACTATATCCCAACAAACAAAGAAACGTTTGGTATCTACATCGATGAAGTAACAAAATATGGCAAGGATATTTTTCACAGATAATGTCCTGCCGGATGCCATAAAGATTCATAAGTAAAAACAGTTACATCGTTAAGCTTATTTAGAATTAAGAGTATTAAGCATATTTAAATTAAGAGTATTTATAAGAAACTTCATATAATTTTAAGATCTCATTGTTATACTAAGAATTATAACAATGAGATTTTTTTACAGAAAGCAAAGGACGTATACGATTATGCACATGAAAAACACCAAGAAGAAAACACTTACCGGTCTGCTGAGCTGTATTTTCCTCATCGCAGCTCTTTTTCTCGGCGGAAAACTGTTGTTTTATCATGTTTCTGATGCAGAAAATATCTGGTATTTTTCCGGCGATACTGCTCAGAGGATAGAAAATATACAGATGCTTCCGGAACATGCACTGGATGATTACGATTCTCTGATGGTTGTTGCACATCCCGATGACGAAACAATCTGGGGCGGGGAGCATCTGCTAAAAGGCAAATATGTCGTAGTCTGCATTACAAACGGAAACAACCGCACCCGCAGAAAAGAGTTTGCCGCTATCATGAAACAGACGGATTCTGTCGGTCTTATGCTGTCCTTTCCGGATAAAACCCATGGCAAACGCAACAACTGGGAAAGCTGCCGGGAAGAAATCCAACAGAGCATCGACACCATCGTTGCACAGAAAGACTGGGCCACCATCGCAACCCACAATTCCAAAGGCGAATATGGCCATATCCATCACCAGATGACAAGTGCCATCACCACTGCCGCTGCGAAAAAGGCAGATTTGATGAATCATCTGTATTACTTTGGGACTTATGTCAAAGCAAAAAATATGGAAAAAACCAAAAATCAGCAATATCTCACCAATCCGCTTACCGGCGACGAACTGGAAGCGAAGCTCTGTCTCACAAAGTTCTACGCTTCCCAGCACAAAGTCATGGAGCATCTTGGACACATGCTCCCTTACGAAAACTGGATTCCGGCATCCTGATCCGTTTTCCGGATTTCTTATAATGATAGGGTGTCAAAACGCCCAAATCCTGATTCCACGGACTGCTCCGTGCTTTTGACACTGTAATCTTATAATAATTCCCGGATCTGATAAGCCAGAATAAGTTCAAAAATGCCCCCGACATTCTTGCTGCAAGATGCAAAGATGCACGTCATACAATGCATGACATATTCTTCTATGCACCTCTGTCGAAGGCACATGCCGTATCATTCGGCAAATTTGGTCAGAGTATCGCCACTCATGCGGTAAATGGTCCAGTCTGCCTGTGGTTCGGCACCAAGAGAAAGATAAAAATCGATACTTGGCTTGTTCCAGTCGAGACAGACCCATTCAAAACGTCCGCAGCCACGTTCCACTGCAATGGATGCCAGTTTTTTCAAAAGTGCTTTTCCGTATCCTTTTCCACGATATTCCGGCATTACAAACAAGTCCTCCAAATAAAGCCCTGCCCGTCCAAGAAAGGTAGAAAAGTTATGGAAGAACAGTGCAAAACCGACTTCCGTCCCGTCCACAACAGCAAAAATCACCTCCGCTTTCTGCTTGTCAAAAATCCATGTCTCCAAGATACTTTCGTCTGCAATCACATCATCCGACATATCCTCGTAAGCTGCCAGTTCTTTGACAAATTGCAAAATCAACCCCGCGTCTTTTCTCTCCGCATTTCGAAATGTTACTTTGTTCTCCATAGATAGTTACCCCCTTAATAATCAGCAGTAAAAACTGCTGTTTTTCACCTGTTCTTTTTCAATTCGACCTTATATCCTCTTTTTATCACATGCTACGTCTTTTATAGAAGCGGACGTTCTCTTAGATCTGAGTATATCATCATCTGAAAATTAACACAAATCTTGATTTCGTGTTTTACTTCTGTTCTGTCTCCAGACGCTGTGCATCTTCCAGTTCTGTTTCCGCCTCTTTTGCAATTTCCTGCGGACGTTCCGATTCAAGGACCATGCTGTGTTTTACTACCAGAATCCATCCGGTTGCCAGCGGCACAAAACCAAGGTATGCCGCCCGCACCGCAAAGGCATTGACTGCTACCGCACCATAGCATGCTCCGATAAAAAAGGAAAGTACCGTATTGGTATACAAAATACCCTTTTTCTTAAATTCCGGATCTTTTGTCAGAAAATACTGTGTCCATCCAAGCACTGCCTGCTTGAAGTTGTTACTGGAAAAGATGGTTGCACTGTTGTATCCGTTTGCCGATGAATATACGCCCCACTGAAATGCAGAACAGAAAAAGATCGGATACAGTCCAACCAGCACCGGTTGTAACGGCAGTAATGAGGATGCCACTAATCCTGCTGCATCCACCACAATTGCCAGTTTACGCATATTTATGTCCGTATAGTTCGTCAACAGGTACGAAATCACCACTCCTCCACCAAAAAGCGGTAATGCAAGGAATCGTAACAGCACATCGTACCACTCACCCGATACCAGCGACGCTGCCATTTCCATGATATTTCCGGTCTGTGCCGAACCAAAGTTTCCCATATGTAGTAAAATCGCGTAGGCTCCGAGAAATCCACCCACAAGGGCAAAATTCCAGTGAATCAAAGCTTCCCAATTATCTTTCGTCAACTTTTTTCTCATTGTATCTGCCTTTCTTTCCAAAAATTATAATGTCTTTGATTTTTTCCCTGCCTATCATAGCACTATCTCTTTTATTAGGCAAAAATTTTTTTATATACAAAAACCACCCGGAGTCTGAACACAGTTGCTCCATGTCTGCAATACATATTTTTTACTTGTCTCTTTGATTTCCTGAGCGTTTATATCCTGTTCCTCCTTAAAAAAAGGAGCCCGCACCATATCCGGTGTTGGCTCCTTTGCGCTACTTTTATGTTTTGGTTAACGCCATTTTAGTTTGTTTTATCAGTGGAAACAAGAATTCTAAGCCTAAATTTTTCTGTGCTAAAGCACACAGTCTTACTTCTTCTTCCTGCTTCTTCTCACTCTGAATTTCGGGCATTCCACCACCTGACAACGAAAGCTCTGCTTACAGTCCTGTCTGCACTCCTGACACGTTTCATTGTACTGGATCTCCTGCGCTTCATTCAGCATAAAATCTGCTTCGCCCATGGGCATGCCATAGATCAGCTCTGACAGATCTAACTGTTCATATGTTTCCGCATTCTCTCTGTCTGAAAATGCTTCCCCGGGCAAATTATTTTTGCTCATCGGCTACTGCCTCTGTCGCAGTCTCTGCGTCGGTTTCTTCCGCATCCTCTGCAGCTTCTTCACCTTCTAATGTCTCATCCTCTTTGACTTTTGTGATGCTTGCCACCGTAACATCATTTTCCATGTTGATCAGTTTCACACCTGATGTGACACGGCCAAGGATAGAAATATCGCTGACTTTCATACGGATGATAATGCCTTCTGTATTGATGATCATGATCTCATTGTCATCATTTACGGCTTTCACACCAACCAGGTTTCCGGTCTTCTCTGTGATCTTGTAGCATTTTACACCTTTACCACCACGGTTCTGAGCAGTAAATTCATCGATGGAAGTACGTTTTCCAAGTCCTCGCTCGGATACGATCAGCAAATGCTCACCCTGCGTATTGAGCTGCATGCCAACTACTTCATCACCGTCTGCCAGACTCATACCGATAACACCCATGGATACACGACCGGTACTTCTTACATCGGTCTCATGGAAACGGATACACTGACCATATTTGGTTACCAGGAAAATATCCTGTGAATCATCGGTAAATTTAACCTCGATCAGTTCATCATCTTCACGCAGCGTAATTGCTGCCAGGCCTGTTTTTCTGACATTTGCATAGTCTGTGATGGCCGTTTTCTTTACGATACCTTTCTTGGTAGCCATAAACAGATACCAGCCATCTCTGTAATCCTTGATCGGGATAACGGCTGTGATCTTCTCTCCCGGTGCCAGCTGCAGCAGGTTAATGATGGCTGTTCCACGAGCTGTTCTGCTCGCTTCCGGAATCTCATAAGCTTTCATACGATATACTTTTCCGGTATTGGTGAAGAACATCAGATAATGGTGGGAAGTTGTCATAAACAGCTCCTCGATATAATCATCATCGATCGTCTCCATACCTTTGATACCACGGCCGCCACGATGCTGTGCACGGAAGTTATCCGCACTCATACGTTTGATATAACCAAGTTTTGTCATGGCAATGACTGTATTTGTCACCGGGATCAGATCTTCCATGGAGATGTCATACTCATCGTATCCGATGGAAGTACGTCTGTCATCACCATATTTTGCACTGATGACCATGATTTCTTCTTTGATCACACCAAGCAGTTTTTTTTCATCTGCCAGGATTGCTTTCAACTCGGCAATACGTGCCATCAGATCTTTGTATTCTGCTTCCAGTTTTTCGCGTTCCAGACCGGTCAGCGCTCTCAGTCGCATATCTACGATTGCCTGAGACTGTGCATCGGTCAGACCGAAACGCTCCATTAATTTTGTTTTTGCTTCCTGTGTCGTGCGGCTTCCACGGATGATGGCAATCACCTCATCAATGTTGTCCAGCGCGATCAGTAAGCCCTGTAAAATATGGGCACGCTCTTCTGCTTTGTTTAATTCGTATTTGGTACGTCTGGTTACGACATCCTCCTGATGTCTCAGGTAATGTTTCAGCATATCAAGCAGGTTAAGTACTTTCGGTTCATTGTTGACCAGCGCCAGCATAATAACACCAAAGGTATCCTGCAGCTGTGTATGCTTAAATAACTGATTTAAGATAACATTCGGGTTGACATCTTTCCTCAGTTCGATACATACACGCATACCCTGACGGTCAGACTCATCACGGAGATCTGTAATACCATCCACACGTTTATCTTTCACCAGTTCAGCGATTTTTTCAATCAGACGGGCTTTGTTTACCATATATGGAAGTTCTGTAACAACGATACGGTTTTTGCCATTCTGCATCGGCTCAATATCTGTCACGGCACGCACACGGATTTTACCTCGTCCGGTGCGATAAGCTTCCTCGATACCTGCGGTACCAAGGATCATGCCTCCGGTTGGGAAATCCGGTCCTTTGACCACTTCCAGAATCTCTTCAATGGTAGTATCTCTGTCCTCTTCCACACGGTTGTCGATAATCTTTACCACAGCGTTGATAACTTCGCGCAGGTTATGTGGCGGAATATTTGTTGCCATACCTACAGCAATACCTGTCGTCCCATTTACCAGAAGGTTCGGGTATCTGGATGGAAGTACCACCGGTTCCTTTTCTGTCTCATCAAAGTTTGGCTGGAAATCAACGGTGTTCTTGTTGATATCTGCCAGCATTTCCATGGAAATCTTACTCAGACGCGCCTCTGTGTAACGCATGGCCGCTGCGCCGTCACCGTCCACAGAACCAAAGTTTCCGTGACCATCCACCAGCGGATAACGTGTGGACCAGTCCTGCGCCATGTTTACCAGGGCACCATAGATGGAGCTGTCCCCGTGTGGATGATATTTACCCATTGTATCACCGACAATACGCGCACATTTACGATGCGGTTTATCCGGTCCGTTGTTCAATTCGATCATGGAATAGAGAACTCGGCGCTGTACCGGTTTCAATCCGTCTCTGACATCCGGAAGTGCTCTGGATGCGATTACGCTCATGGCATAATCAATGTAGGATTTCTCCATGGTTTTTTTCAGATCCACGTCATGAATCTGATCAAATATCTTGTCGTCCATTTATATTCCTCTCTTTGCTATACATCTAGGTTTTCAACGTATTTCGCATTGGCTTCGATGAAGTCACGACGCGGCTCTACTTTATCTCCCATCAGGGTTGTGAAGGTCAGGTCGATCTCTGCGGTTGCTGCCTCGTCCATGGTGACACGGCGCAGGATTCGTTTCTCCGGATCCATAGTCGTCTCCCAGAGCTGTTCCGCATCCATCTCGCCCAGTCCTTTGTATCGCTGGATCTTGTTACTGGAATCACGGCCTACTTCTGCCAGAATAGCATTCAACTGTTCATTACTGTATGCGTACCATACTTTTTTGTTTTTCTCCAGTTTGTATAATGGCGGCTGTGCCAGATATACATAACCCTGTTTGATCAGTTCCGGCATAAAACGATACAGGAACGTCAGCAGTAAGGTACTGATATGCGCACCATCCACATCGGCATCGGTCATGATAATGATCTTGTGGTAACGCAGTTTTGTAATATCGAAGTCTTCATGGATACCCGTTCCGAAAGCAGTGATCATGGCTTTGATCTCGGCATTTCCATAGATTTTATCCAATCTCGCTTTCTCCACGTTCAGAATCTTTCCACGCAGTGGAAGAATTGCCTGTGTCGCACGGCTTCTTGCGGTCTTGGCAGAGCCGCCGGCGGAATCACCCTCTACGATATAGATTTCACAGTTTTTCGGATCTTTATCGGAGCAGTCTGCCAGTTTTCCAGGAAGGGACATTCCCTCCAATGCGGTTTTTCTTCTGGTCAGATCACGGGCTTTACGGGCTGCCTCACGGGCACGCTGTGCCAGCAGGGATTTCTCGCAGATGGTCTTTGCAACAGTCGGATTCTGCTCCAGGAAATAAGTCAGCTGCTCACTTACTACGCTGTCCACTGCACCACGTGCTTCGCTGTTTCCAAGCTTCTGTTTTGTCTGTCCCTCAAACTGAGGCTCAGAGATCTTGACACTGATGATAGCAGTGAGACCCTCACGGATATCTTCACCGGAAAGTGCTGCTTCATTTTCCTTCACCAGTTTGTTTGCCTTTGCATAAGAGTTAAATGTCTTTGTCAGGGCATTTCTGAAACCGGCCAGATGCGTACCGCCTTCCGGTGTCGTGATATTATTTACAAAACTGAACGTTGACTCGTTATAAGAATCATTGTGCTGCATTGCAACTTCTACATAAACACCATCACGCTCACCCTCGCAGTAAATGACGTTTTCATACAGAGCTTCTTTACTCTTGTTCAGATACTGCACGAACTCTTTGATACCACCCTCGTAATGGAAGGTTTCCGTGCGCTCCTGACCCGGTCGTTTGTCAGTCAGAATGATGCGCAGGTTCTTGGTCAGGAATGCCATCTCACGCAGACGCTGGCGCAATACATCATAATCGTACACCGTATCCTCAAAAATGCTTCCATCCGGAGAGAAAGTTACTTTGGAACCGGTCTCTTCCAATGGGCAATCACCAACAATTTTCAACGGATACATCGTTTTGCCGCGCTCATAACGCTGCTGGTAGATATGTCCGTCTCTGCGGACCTGAACTTCCAGCCAGTTAGAAAGGGCATTTACTACGGATGCACCTACACCGTGCAATCCGCCGGATACCTTGTATCCTCCGCCGCCGAATTTTCCACCTGCATGTAAAATAGTGAATACAACTTCTACTGCCGGTTTCCCTGCTTTGTGGTTGATATCTACCGGAATTCCACGTCCGTTATCAATAACGGTAATGGTATCACCTTCGTTAATATCTATCTTTATCTCCGAGCAAAATCCTGCAAGTGCCTCATCCACAGCGTTATCCACAATCTCATATACGAGATGATGAAGTCCGCGGGATGACGTACTTCCAATATACATACCCGGTCTTTTTCGTACTGCTTCGAGACCTTCCAAAATCTGAATCTGATCTCCACCGTATTCTGTACTCATTCCTGTCCTCCTACTGTTCTGCTATCGTGCCTTCCCTGACGAAAAACACTTTATTTATGTGAAATCTATTTTTAACAAATTCATCCAGACCCGTACATGTAATAATGGTCTGAATATCATGGATGCTGTTCAGCAGATAATTCTGCCGGTTGCTGTCAAGCTCTGACAACACATCATCCAGAAGAAGTACCGGCGTATCATGGATCAGCTGTTTCACCAGCTCGATCTCCGCCAGCTTCAATGAAAGGGCCGATGTGCGCTGCTGCCCCTGGGAACCGTATTTCCGGATATCTGTCTCATTAATGAGAAAAGAAATATCATCCCTGTGGGGACCGTAGGAAGTCATTCCCATTTTTAAATCCTTGACACGGGCTTCCTCCATCCGGGCTGCAAAATTCTCCGCCGTTGCCGATGGTTCATATACAAGCTGCAGTGTTTCCCGGTTTCCGGAGATATTCTGATGAAGGTCACGGACCATATCATTGAGTTCCTTCAAAAACTCCTGTCTACGCTGAATAATTTTCGTCCCATAAAGCACCAGCTGCTCATCCCAGATCGGAAGCGTCGCTTCCAGATCCGGCCGGTAATGGATATCCTTCAGCAGTTTGTTGCGCTGCTGCAGGATCTTGTGATACTTTGTCAGATTATGCAGATAAATACTATCCAGCTGACTCAGTTCCATATCCATAAATCTGCGGCGTCCCGCCGGACCATCCTTGATGATATTCAGATCCTCCGGAGAAAAAACAACCAGATTCAGGATGCCGAACAGCTCCCCGGCTTTTCGGATGGGAATGCCGTTCACAGCGATGCCTTTTGCACTGTTTTTCTTCAGATGGATATCAATGCGGTTATCCACACCATTCTTCTCTACGACGGTACGGATATGCGCCTCCTCCGCGTCAAAACGGATCATTTCCCGGTCTTTGCTGCCCTTGTGGGACTTTGTCGTTCCACTGACATACAAAGATTCCAGCACATTTGTCTTTCCCTGGGCATTATCTCCGTACAAGATGTTGGTCCCGGCATCAAAAGCGATCCCCAGGGACTCATAGTTGCGAAAATTCTTTAATTCCAGTGATTTTATAATCATTTGCCGATCTGAACACTCTCTCCGTTAAATGTAATGACATCTCCTTCGTGAAGTTTTTTGCCACGCTGGTATTCTACTTCTCCGTTAACCTCTACCTGACCGTCCTGGATCAGCATTTTGGCATCCACACCGGAGCCTACCATACCGGCAAGCTTCATGGCCTGGCCAAGTTTGATAAAATCATCTCTGATGATAACTTTTTCCATATGTCGCTCTCCTGTCTTATTCTGAAAACCTCTTCAAGAGGTTGTCTGTTATACCGTTGCCGCGTTGAAGTTGACCGGCAGAATCAGATATACATAAGTTCCCGCATCATCCTTGATAAAGCATGGAGCCTTCGGATTTACCATGTATAATGTAACTTCCTCATCGTCGATAACACGCAGTGCATCAATAAAGAATTTCGGGTTGAAACCGATCAGAAGATCTTTTCCTTCTTTCTCGATCTCGATTTCCTCGTTCATGGAACCTACAAAGGAGTTAATCTTCAACTGCAGGCTGCCGTCCTGGATATTCAGGATGATCGGCTTCTTATCGCCTTCCCGGATCAACAGGGTTGCACGGTCAATACAGTTTAAAAACTCACGTTTGTTGATTTTTACCTTTGTATCGTAATCAGAAGAAAGCATCTGATCGATATGGAAATACTCGCCCTCGATAAGTCTGGACACTACTTTTGTCTCATCAAACTCAAATAAAATATGGTTGTCCGCAAAGAAGATATCTACCATATCCTCTGCTTCGCCGGTAAGGATCTTACTGATCTCCTGAAGTGTCTTTCCGGGAACAACAACCTTTAACGGGCTGTAATTTTCTTTTAACTCAATATTACGGATAGAAATGCGGTGTCCGTCCAGAGATACCACTCTCAGGCGGTTCTCATTGATTTCAAAAAGTTCACCGGTCATCAGTTTGTTTGTATCGTTATCCGCGATAGAGAAAATGGTCTGGCGGACAACATCCTTTAATGTAAACTGGGAAATGCTGATGGACTCATTTTTCTCAATATACGGAAGGTAGGAAAAATCTTCACCGGATTTTCCAACGATGTTAAACTTTGCTTTTTCACAGGTAATCGTTGTCTGAAACGTATCATCTGACTCGATGACAACATCATTATCCGGGAGTTTACGAACGATCTCGGAGAAAAATTTTGCATCCAGTGCAATGATGCCACGCTCCACGATCTCGCCCTCAATAACTGTCTCTATGCCAAGTTCCATATCATTTGCAGTCAGCTTGATCTCATTTGCCGATGCATCGATCAGAATGCAGTTGAGGATCGGCATGGTTGTTCGGGATGGAACAGCCTTGGATACGATGCTGACACCCTTTAACAGGCTTGCTTTTGAACAGATTAACTTCATAATGTGAATAACTCCTTTCAGGTATCATATCTTCATGTAATGTATCTATATATAAAATGGTTTTCGCCGTAGCCGTCTTAGGGGATGTTGATAAGTGTATAACACTGCAACGCCTTACGCTAAGGGGGCTGCCACCATCATTCTTTTTTCTTTTGTTGTGCATAACGGGTTGGGTCAATGTGGGTTAATCTTCTTTCGAATCGTCGCCACCAGCCGTTCCACAGAAGTATCTGTGCTGATGTCATCTCCCACTTTTTTTATCCCATGAACGACTGTGGAATGATCTCTGCCACCAACAGCTTTTCCAATGGTCTCCAGCGATGCATCTGTCATATTTTTGCACAGATACATGGCGATCTGCCGCGGTTTTGCCACATCATTGCTTCTGGATTTCGAGGTGATCTGATCCATCGTAATGCCAAAATGTTCCGCAACCACCTCCACCACCAGTTGTGGTGTCACTTCCAGCGGAATATCCGGAGAAATAATATTCTGAAGCTCCTTCTCTGCAATCTCCATCGTAATCTCTGTCTGCACCAGGTTCTCATAGGCCACAAGCTTGTTCAGTGCCCCTTCCAGTTCCCGGATATTAGACTTGATGTTCAATGCAATATAGTTCAGGATCGCATCATCCAGGGAAACACCGTCCAGTTCTTCTTTTTTCCGCAAAATCGCCATCCGCGTTTCATAATCCGGCGAACCGATGTCTGCCAGAAGCCCCCATTCAAACCGTGAACGGATACGCTCTTCCAGTGTTTCCATCTCCTTTGGCGGCCGGTCACTGGATAAAATGATCTGCTTTTTTGCCACATGAAGTTCATTAAACGTATGGAAAAATTCTTCCTGCGTACTTTCTTTTCCAATAATAAATTGCACATCATCAATCAGCAACACATCCATACTGCGGTATTTTTCCCGGAAACGGCTCATGGCCATGTTATTTCCGTTTCTGATCGCCTCAATCAATTCATTTGTAAATGTCTCTGAGGAAACATACAGAACCTTCAATGCAGGATGTGTCGATTGAATAAAATGTGCGATGGAATGCATCAGATGCGTCTTGCCAAGCCCCACACCGCCATAAATAAACAGCGGATTGTATACTTCACCGGGGGATTCTGCCACAGCAAGCGCCGCCGAATGTGCAAACCGGTTATTGTTGCCCACCACAAAGGTATCAAATGTATAGTTCGGATTCAGATTTGACCGTTCCGCTTCTTCTGTCGTAGCACGCCGTTTCGGATGCGGCGTTTTCAGTTTCTTTGCCTGTTCCGGGAGAACAAATTCGATCTCATACTCTGTGCCTGTAACTTCCGCGACCGCCACTTTAAGAGGAAGGTAATATTTCCTATTAATATAGGTCAGTCCCATCTGCTCGCCGGACACCAGGATATAGATGCGGTTATTCTGAATGGAAAAGATCTGCAGCGGCTTCAGCCAGGTATTGAAGGAAATATCCGTCAATTCATGCTCTCTTTTCACTGTCAGAAGGATTTCGTCCCATTTTTCTTCGACCAGATGCATAACTCGCGTCCTTTCTTACAGTCCTGTAAAATCGCTTACAAACGATTTACAATGATACATTTGGATAGTCGTCCAATGTCTATGATAACTCAAATCGCTTCATTTTTCAATGAAAACTTCGCAATCGCACAGGAGTACACGGAGCGTTAAAAATGGATTTTCGGGCGTTTTACAGGGTTTTCTAAAAGTTTTCAATTTTCTATTGACTAGTCTGACTTTTTTTGTTATCATCGGAAATGATGCTACGAGGAATGGAGGTGTATCACAATGAAAATGACTTATCAGCCAAAGAAGAGACAGAGAGCGAAAGTTCACGGTTTCAGAAAAAGAATGAGTACAGCAGGCGGAAGAAAAGTTTTGGCCGCTAGAAGATTAAAAGGAAGAAAAAAATTAACAGCTTAGGCCACAACGTTTGTGGTCTTTTCTTCTCTTTTTAAACATTTTTGAACAAATTGTTATGAAATCAGAGGACAGGAAATTATGCATTTTTCAGAATCATTAAAGAAAAACAGAGATTTCCGGACAGTTTACCGGGATGGAAAATCTTATGCAAACAGACTGTTGGTTATGTATACGCTGAAAAATGACTCGGACAGAAACAGATTAGGAATTTCCGTTAGTAAGAAAGTTGGTAACAGTGTTGTACGGCATCACATTACCAGATTAGTAAGAGAAAGTTACAGACTGCATGAAGAGATGTTCCATAGTGGTTGGGACATTGTAGTCATCGCAAGGGCAGGCGCAAAAAACGCATCATATCACGAAATCGAATCCGCATTGCTGCACTTGGGAAATCTTCAAAAAATCATGAACCCCGAAGAAAAGAAGATGGAATCACATTGAAAAAAATATTGATTTTTTTAATAAAATGGTATCGTAAATACATTTCTCCGATGAAAACCACGAAATGTCCGTATTATCCTACCTGCTCCACCTACGGGCTGGAGGCAGTAGAGAAGTATGGGGCATGGAAAGGTGGATTGCTTGCGCTCTGGCGCATTTTACGCTGTAATCCGTTCTCTAAGGGTGGCTACGATCCGGTTCCATGATTATAGGAGGCAACCAGATGGATTCCTTATTTTTACTTACACAAAATTCAGGTAAGATTTTAGGACCAATCGCAAAGGTACTCGGTTACCTTATGAACGCAATCTACGTATTTATGGACAAGTTTTTAAACATCCAGAACGTAGGTCTGACAATCATTGTATTTACGATTGTTATTTATTTTTGCTTACTTCCGCTTACTTATAAGCAGCAGAAGTTCTCAAAAATGTCACAGATCATGAATCCTGAAATTCAGGCAATTCAGAAAAAGTATAAAAACAGAAGAGATCAGGCATCCGTTCAGGCTATGAACGAGGAGACACAGGCTGTTTACCAGAAATACGGTGTATCCCCTTCCGGAAGCTGTATCTTTATGATCATCCAGCTCCCGATTCTGTTTGCTCTCTATCGTGTTATTTACAACGTACCGGCATATATCACAAACGTCAAAAACACGTTTGACGGTCTTGTAACCGGTATTATGGGCACCGCCGGATACCAGGATACCATGAACAGTTTCCTGACTTCCGTGTCAGAAAAGAACTCTGTATTCCGTGGTATTACCCTGAACTTCTCAGGTACCAGCCAGCAGGCTCATGACTCTATCATTGATGTACTTTACAAATGTACCAGCAGCAACTGGACTTTATTACAGGATAAATTTAGCGGTTTATCCGATGTTATTGCAAGCACGCAGTCTGCAGTAGAGCATTTTAATAACTTCCTCGGAATCAATATCGTATATTCTCCGAAGACCATTATCGCTACAAGTTTCCATGAGGGACACTATGTGCTGATCATCCTTGCTCTGCTCGTACCGATCCTTGCTGCTCTGACTCAGTTTCTGAACATCCGTCTGATGCCACAGGCAGCAAACAATGGCGGACAGCAGGAAGCTATGGCCAGCCAGATGAAGATGATGAACTACATGATGCCGTTATATTCTGTATTCATCGTATTTTTCCTTCCGGTCGGTGTTGGTATCTACTGGATCGCAGGTTCCGTTATCCGAAGCTTACAGCAGTTCCTGCTGAATAAGCATTTCGACAAGATGGATCTTGAGAAAGTTATCAAAGAGAACCAGGCAAAAGCCGCAGCAAAGAACAAAAAGAAAATCGAGAAAAAAGGTGTAGCCGGTGAGCAGATCGCCAATGCTGCAAAAGTTAATACCCGTAATATCCAGTACAAATCCATGGCAGACAAAGCAGCTTCCGTCAGCCGCAAGGACACCACACCGGATACAGGTAAAAAATACAAAGAAGGAAGTATGGCTTCCAAAGCAAATCTTGTAAAAGATTTCAACAACAAAAATACAAAATAGGGAGGGCATTGTGATGGATTTTATCGAATTTACGGGAAAAACTGTTGATGACGCACTTACAAATGCACTGGTTGAATTCGGTGTTACAAGTGATCAGATCGATTATGACGTGCTGGAAAAAGGCAGTTCAGGATTCCTTGGATTTAACAGTAAACCGGCAAAAATCAAAGCCCGCAAAAAATATACCGTTGCAGATCACATCAAAAATTTCCTTTCCCAGGTATTTGCTGCCATGGGACTGGAAGTTGAGATTCTGATCAACGCTTCCGCTGAGGAAGAAAATGTATACGATGTAGAACTGAAAGGTGCTGAAATGGGCGTTCTGATCGGAAAGCGCGGTCAGACACTTGACTCTCTTCAGTATCTTACAAACCTCGCCATCAACAAACACTCTGATACATACACCAGAGTAAAACTTGATACTGAGGATTACCGTAAGAGAAGAAAAGATACACTGGAGAATCTGGCAAAAAATATTGCTTACAAGGTAAAACGTACCAAAAAGGCCGTATCCCTGGAGCCAATGAATCCATTTGAAAGACGGGTCATTCATTCTGCACTGCAGAATGACCGTTATGTATCTACACACAGTGAAGGGGACGAACCTTACAGACACGTTGTGATCACATTAAAAAGACAGTAATTTGTGCTTTTATTGTTATTCTAAATTTAAAAACTTTCAGAAGAAGAGGATGCGGACACGGATAATTTTCTGTATCAGTTGCAAGCATGACCACGTTGAAAATCAACCTGCTGTCCGGCATCCTTTTTTTCCTGAAAGTTTTATTTACGTTATAGAATAAAACTACTATAATAAACATAGGTACCTTAAAACGTAAATTTTTTATTTAGCTTGAGAGATGAAGAAAGAATATGAAAACTGATACTATTGCAGCGATTGCAACCGCCATGTCAAATTCCGGTATCGGAATCGTCCGCATCAGCGGTGACGAAGCATTGGATGTTGCTGACCGCATTTTTCGTCCAAAAAAGGGAAGCCGCAAGGTTTCTGATATGGAGACTCATACCATTCATTATGGCTATGTGACAGATGGTGACGAAGTGATCGATGAAGTAATGCTTCTGATCATGAAGGCACCCCGCAGTTATACCTGCGAAGATACCATCGAGATTGACTGTCACGGTGGTGTACTGGTTATGAAGAAAATACTGGAAACAGTTTTAAAATATGGTGCCCGCCCGGCAGAACCGGGAGAATTCACCAAACGGGCATTTTTAAACGGACGGATTGATCTGTCCCAGGCAGAGTCCGTAATCGATGTGATTAACGCTCAGAACGAACTTGCACTGAAAAGTTCCGTCAGTCAGCTGCAAGGCGCTGTCCTGGAAAAAATAAAAGCGATCCGCGCGGTTGTGCTACACGAGATTGCTTTTATCGAATCCGCACTGGATGATCCGGAGCATGTATCACTGGAGGGCTATCCGGAGCAATTGCATGAGATTATAAGTGATGCTCATTCCAAAGTGAAGAAACTGCTGGATTCCTCTGACAATGGCAAGATGCTCAAAGAAGGAATTAACACTGCTATTGTTGGAAAACCGAATGCCGGGAAATCCTCCCTGCTGAATATTCTGGTGGGAGAGGAGCGTGCCATTGTTACCGAAATTGCCGGTACAACACGTGATATCTTACAGGAACAAATTCAGATTGGCGGCATCGGTCTGAACGTCATCGACACCGCCGGTATCCGGGACACCGAAGATATTGTTGAGAAGATCGGTGTCAACAAATCAAGGGAATATATTGAAAAAGCAGATTTGATCATCTATGTAGTTGATTCCTCCACAGAACTGGATGAAAACGATCAGGAAATCATCGAAGCCATCCAGAATAAGAAAGCAATTGTACTGCTGAACAAATCTGATCTGGATGCAAAAACAGATGCTTCTGTATTACAGACACAGTTAAGCAAACCAATCCTTTCCATTTCTGCCAAAAACAACACTGGAATCCATGAACTGGAAACGCTTATTGAAGAAATGTTTTTCAGTGGAAAGCTGTCTTTCAATGATGAAGTATATATCACAAATATTCGCCAGAAAAATGCTCTGGCAGAGGCTCAGAACAGTCTGAAGATGGTATTACAGAGCATTGCAGATGGAATGCCGGAAGATTTTTTCACCATCGATATGATGAATGCTTATGAAGTTCTTGGCACCATCATTGGCGAATCTGTAGGAGAAGATCTGGTGAATGAGATTTTCAGTAAATTTTGTATGGGCAAATAATGCATCACCACTATATATGAGGAGGAATATATGCCAGTTGTAAAGGAAAATTACGATGTTTGTATCGTCGGTGCAGGCCACGCAGGTTGTGAAGCAGCCCTGGCATGCGCACGGCTCGGACTGGAAACCATTCTTTTTACCATCAGCATTGAAAGCGTAGCTATGATGCCCTGTAACCCGAATATCGGGGGCAGTTCCAAAGGACATCTGGTACGCGAAATTGATGCGCTGGGCGGTGAAATGGGTGTCAATATCGACCATACGTTTATCCAGTCTAAAATGTTAAATAAATCAAAGGGACCTGCCGTACATTCTCTGCGTGCACAAGCGGATAAGGCAGATTACAGTGCCAGAATGAGACAGGTATTGCAGAACACTGACCACTTAACCCTGCGCCAGGCAGAAGTTACAGAACTGATGGTAGAGAACAAAGTGATCCGTGGTGTGAAAACGTTTTCAGGTGCGGAATATTATGCAAAAGCAGTCGTATTGTGTACAGGTACTTATCTTAAGGCCCGCTGTCTCTACGGTGATGTGGTAAACTGCACCGGTCCAAACGGCCTGCAGGCTGCAAATCATCTGACGGATTCTCTGGTAGAAAATGGAGTGGAAATGTTCCGTTTCAAAACAGGTACACCGGCACGTATTGATAAACGTTCTGTTGATTTTTCAAAAATGCAGGAACAGTTTGGCGATGAGAGAGTTGTGCCATTTTCATTTACCACTGATCCTGAAAAAGTGCAGATCGATCAGGTAAGTTGCTGGTTAACTTATACTAACGAGAAGACACATGAGATCATTCGGGATAATCTGAGCCGTTCGCCACTATTTTCCGGAATGATTGAAGGAACCGGTCCGCGGTACTGTCCGTCTATCGAGGACAAAGTTGTTAAATTCGCAGACAAGAACCGCCATCAGGTATTCATTGAACCGGAAGGTATCCACACCAACGAAATGTATATCGGCGGTATGTCCAGTTCTCTCCCGGAAGATGTACAGTATGCTATGTATCATACAGTACCGGGACTCGAACATGTCAAGATTGTAAGGAATGCATACGCAATTGAGTATGACTGCATCAACCCGCGTCAGTTGTATCCGTCCCTGGAATTCAAGGAGATCTCCGGTCTGTTCAGCGGCGGACAGTTCAATGGAAGCTCCGGATATGAAGAGGCTGCCGCACAGGGACTGATTGCCGGCATCAATGCTGCTATGAAAATAAAAGGAAAAGAACCATTGATTCTTGATCGTTCCGAATCCTATATCGGCGTACTCATTGATGATCTGGTTACTAAGGAAAACCATGAACCATACCGTATGATGACTTCCCGTGCAGAGTATCGTTTGCTGCTCCGTCAGGATAATGCAGACTTACGTCTGACCAGACACGGATACGAAGTTGGTCTGATCCCGCAGGAACGCTATGACTATGTTGTTAAGAAGGAACAGCTGATTGAGCAGGAAGTGCAGCGTGTGGAAAATGTACACCTGGGAGCTTCCGGTCCAGTACAGAAACTGATGGCACAATATAACAGCCAACCTTTGAATACAGGAACTACACTGGCTGAGCTGATCCGCCGTCCGGAACTGAACTATGATATTCTTGCACCGGTAGATCCGGAGCGTCCACACCTGACACCGGATGTCTGCGAACAGGTAAATATCAACATTAAATATGACGGTTACATCAAGCGCCAGATCAAACAGGTAAAACAATTCAAAAAACTGGAAAGCAAGAAACTGCCACCGGATTTTGATTACACCCAGATCAGCGGACTTCGTATGGAGGCACAGCAGAAACTGAATCTGTACCAGCCAATCTCTATCGGACAAGCTTCCCGTATTTCCGGCGTTTCACCAGCAGATATCTCCGTTATTTTAGTATATCTGGAGCAACTACACTATCAGCAGAAAAAAGAACAGGATAAATAAACTATGAGTTATGATCTGGCCAAATTCAAACATGGTCTGGAAGAGTTACGAATTACTCTGACCGATCATCAGATAGAACAATTTTTACAATATTACGAAATGTTGGTGGAAAAAAATAAGGTGATGAACCTCACCGGTATTACGGAATATGAAGAAGTCATTCAGAAACATTTTCTGGACAGCCTCTCTCTGATCCGGGTCATCCCGACTCTGGCTGAACAGAATTTCAAAATCATTGATCTTGGAACCGGAGCAGGTTTTCCGGGGCTTCCATTAAAAATTGCATTTCCGAATCTTGAGATTACATTGATGGATTCCCTGAACAAGCGAATCAACTTCTTAAATGAAGTAATCGACAAGCTCGGATTGGAGAAGGTAACTGCGGTACACGGAAGAGCAGAAGAAATGGCAGCTAATATCACGCACCGACAGCAGTATGACCTCTGTGTTTCACGTGCGGTATCCAACCTTGCTGTACTGTGCGAATACTGTCTGCCATTTGTTGCAAAAGGCGGTACTTTTGTATCATACAAATCTGCTGATTCAGATGTGGAGATTCAGGAAGGAAAGAAGGCTATTTCCATTCTTGGTGGAAAATTAATCAACATTGACAAATTCAAATTACCGGATTCTGATTTAGGCAGAGCATTAGTATGCATTAAGAAAGTAAAGGATACCCCAAAAAAATATCCTCGAAAAGCAGGTACGCCGGCAAAATTGCCGCTGAAATAGCAGAATCTGTCATTCAAGTCGAACGCACGTGAGACTTGGTGCGTGATTCTGGTCAGCGAAAGCTGACATATTCTTCTCAGAATCACTGCACATCCTCGCGGAGCGTTTATCTCAGTCGGAGATTGTACTCCCACTGAGAAAGACTTGTTATTATTCACCACTTGCAGAAGTGGGAGTCTTCTCGACTGAGATAAAAAATTATATTTTTTGCAGTTAGAAAAGGAAATGCGAAGTATTTTGTATACTTTGCATAGAATACAAGTGAATATGCCAAGGAAATGCAAAAAAATGTATAGGCAAACAGGAACATTTTTCTTGAATTTTTGTAAAAAATGAAGTAGAATAAATCTGGTATGTTAATAAAATAACAATCTCAAGGAGGTATGAGGCAATATGGCAGAATGTTTAGCGTTAGAGCGAATCAACCGTCTGTTAGATGAAGGTAGTTTCGTAGAGGTTGGCGCATTAGTTTCCGCCCGCACAACAGATTTTACCGTAAATGACCAGTCTGCACCATCCGATGGTGTTATCACAGGATACGGACAGATTGAGGGCAATCCGGTGTATGTATATAGTCAGAACCGTGATGTGCTGAACGGAACGATGGGTGAGATGCACGCAAAGAAAATTGCAAAATTATATGATATGGCTGATAAGGCAGCAGCTCCGGTGATCGGACTGTTAGACTGCGGCGGTTTTCGTCTGCAGGAATCTGTAGATGCACTGGACAGCTTTGGATGTGTCCTTGCAAAGCAGGCTGAGTATGCGGACAGTGTACTTCAGATCAGCGCAGTAATGGGTAACTGTGCAGGTGGTATGACACTGATTCCGGCCATGAGTGATTTTGCATTTATGACAAAAGAAGCACAGATGTATGTGAATGCACCGCATACCATTCAGGATAATAAAAAACTTTCCCGCGAGTTTGATTCTGCAAAATATCAGGCGGCAGTTTCCGGACAGGCAGAAGTAATGGAGAGCGAAGAGACTGTTCTGACAAAAATCCGTGAGCTGGTAGTAATGCTCATTGATGAAGAATATGGACGTTGTGGAGAGGATGATCTGAATCGTTACATTTCTGATAAAACATGTGCCATGAAAGATGCACGTGCATTGTTAGCTGAGTGTGCAGACGATAAATTCCTGGAGATCCGCCCGGATTACGCACCGGAGATGGTGACAGGATTCCTTACATTAAATGGAATTTTAGTTGGTGCAGTGGCAAATGCCGATGCACTTTATGATGAAAAAGGTGAAAAGACTGCAGATCTGGCTGACGGTCTTACGGTAGACGGATGTGAGAAAGCAGCAGCTTTCGTCGCATTCTGTAACGATTGCGAGATTCCGCTTCTGACTGTGACAGCAGCAGATGGATTTGCGGCAGTAGAGCAGACAGAAAAAGGTCTTCCACAGGCAATCGCAAAACTGGTAAAAGCTTATCACGACGGCGGTTTCAACAGTAAAGTAAACCTAATCATGGGCGATACTTACGGCAGTGCTTATGTGGCTATGGGCGCAAGAAGCATCAGTGATGCCGATATGGTATTTGCATGGGATGATGCGAAAGTAGGTATGATGGAAGCTGAAAAAGCAGCAAATATCTTATTTGCAGCTGAAGGAGAGAAAGCAACTGAAAAACAGGCAGCTGCTTATGAAGGAAAACAGAATGCCGTAACTTCCGCAGCAGCAAGAGGCAGCGTGGATGCAGTCATCGCTCCGGCACAGACAAGAAAACATCTGATCATGGCATTTTCCATGCTGTAAAAGAAAGGAAGATAGTGAAGATGAGAAAGAATATCAAAGGGATTGCGGCAGGCAGTCTCGGACTTCTGGCTTTACAGCTTCCGGGAATGACCGTATTTGCGCAGGCAGCAGACAGAAAAGCCCGGCTGGCAAATGCATTACAGAATACAGTCCTTGGTATGGGAACGGTATTCGTTATGTTGATCGCAATTGCGCTGATCATTTATTGTTTCAAGATCATTCCTGTAATCCAGAAAAAATTTGCCCAAAAAGCAGAACCGGCAGCAGAAGCACCAAAGACAGCACCAGTTGTGGCAGCTCCTGTACAGGAAACGGATGATCTGGAGCTGGTCGCTGTTATCGCAGCCGCGATCGCAGCAAGTGAGAATGTACCGGTAGACAGTTTCAGAGTCCGTACGATCAAGAGACGCTAATCACACCATTTTGTTTAAGGAGAATAGAAAAATGAAAAATTATACAATTACCGTAAACGGAAACGTATATGATGTAACCGTAGAAGAAAATACAAATGGCGCTCCGGCAGCAGCACCGGCTCCGAGAGCAGCAGCACCGGCTCCGGCTCCGGCAGCAAAACCGGCAGCTGCAGGCGCAGCAGGAAGCATCTCCATTACTGCAGGTGCAGCAGGTAAAGTTGTTGATGTTGTAGCAGCACCGGGCACAGCCGTAAAGAAAGGTGATCCTGTCGTTGTACTTGAAATCATGAAAATGGAGACACCAGTTGTTGCACCACAGGATGGCACTATTGCCAGTGTGGATGTAGCAAAAGGTGAGACAGTAGAATCAGGAGCAGTACTTGCTACTATGAACGCATAAGACAGGAGGTAGACATGTCAGGTAATATAGCAGAGACATTGGGCAATCTCGTGCATCAGACCGCGTTCTTCAATCTGACCTGGGGAAACTATCTGATGATCGCCGTTGCCTGTGTGTTCTTATATTTAGCAATCAAAAAGGGATATGAGCCGTTACTGCTGGTACCGATCGCGTTTGGTATGCTTCTGGTAAATATTTATCCGGATATCATGATTTCTCCGGAAAATGCAAGCAACGGTGTCGGAGGTTTGTTGCACTACTTCTTCAAACTGGATGAGTGGTCCATTCTTCCGTCCCTGATTTTCCTTGGTGTCGGCGCACTGACGGATTTCCGTCCGTTGATCGCAAACCCGATCAGTTTTCTCTTGGGAGCAGCCGCACAGTTCGGTATTTTTGCCGCATATCTGCTGGCTATCGTATTCGGTTTTTCCGATGCAGCAGCTGCAGCAGTATCCATCATCGGTGGAGCAGATGGACCGACTTCCATCTTCCTGGCCGGAAAATTACATCAAAATGACTTGATGGGTCCGATCGCCGTGGCGGCGTATTCCTATATGTCATTAGTACCGATCATCCAGCCGCCGATCATGAAACTTTTAACAACTAAAAAAGAGCGTTCCATCCGTATGGGACAGCTTCGTGAAGTTTCCAAACTGGAAGCAATCCTTTTCCCAATCGTTGTTACCATTATTGTGTGTCTGGTGCTTCCGACCACAGCTCCATTGGTAGGTATGCTGATGCTTGGTAACCTGTTCCGTGAGAGTGGCGTAGTAAAACAGCTGTCCGAGACAGCATCCAACGCCCTGATGTACATTGTCGTTATCCTGCTTGGTACATCCGTCGGAGCATCCACAAGTGCAGAAGCATTCCTGAAAGTGACAACACTTCAGATCGTAGTACTTGGTCTGGTAGCCTTTGCATTTGGTACCGCAGCAGGTGTTATCTTTGGTAAGATCCTGTGCGTTGTGACAAAAGGCAAGATCAATCCGCTGATCGGTTCTGCCGGTGTATCCGCAGTACCGATGGCAGCCCGTGTATCCCAGAAAGTTGGTGCAGAAGAAGATCCGACCAACTTCCTGCTGATGCACGCCATGGGACCAAATGTTGCCGGAGTTATCGGAACTGCGATCGCAGCCGGAGTATTCATGGCAATATTCGGTGTATAACTTTGTTTACAGTGTCGAAATCCTAAAAGCATGTCATGCTTGCATGTAAATGCTTTACAGGATTAGCGACACGCCCCTCCAATGAGAAAAAAAGCAGGACAGAGTCATGCGATTTTCGAATGGAGGGAGGATTGTGGGAACTGAAACAGCGGAACAATCCGTAAACAAAGGCAATGATTATAAAAAAGGAGATAATTTATCATGGAGAAAAAACCATTGAAAATAACAGAAACTGTTCTGCGTGATGCGCATCAGTCTCTGATGGCCACCAGACTGACCACAGAGCAGATGCTTCCGATCATCGATAAAATGGATAAAGTCGGCTATCATGCAGTCGAATGCTGGGGCGGTGCAACTTTCGATGCATCCCTGCGTTTCCTGAAAGAAGATCCGTGGGAGCGTCTCAGAAAATTCCGTGATGGTTTCAAAAATACAAAACTGCAGATGCTGTTCCGTGGACAGAATATTTTGGGATACCGTCATTATGCAGACGATGTAGTAGAATATTTTGTACAGAAATCTATTGCAAACGGAATCGATATCATTCGTATTTTTGACTGTTTAAATGATCTGAGAAACTTAAAGACAGCCGTAGATGCCTGCAAAAAGGAAAAAGGTCATTCCCAGATTGCACTTTCCTATACCTTAGGTGAGGCATATACGCTGGATTATTGGGTAGATACTGCAAAACGTATCGAGGATATGGGTGCAGATTCCATCTGTATCAAAGATATGGCAGGTCTTCTGGTTCCATATGAGGCAGAACGTCTTGTAAAAGCATTAAAAGAAAATGTAAGCCTTCCAATCGAGCTTCATACCCACTATACAAGTGGTGTGGCTTCCATGAGTTGTCTGAAAGCAGTAGAAGCCGGATGCGATATCATTGATACTGCAATTTCACCACTGGCACTGGGCACATCCCAGCCGGCAACAGAAGTTATGGTTGAAACCTTCAAAGGTACACCGTATGATACCGGTCTGAATCAGGATATTCTTGCTGAAATTAATGAGTACTTTGGCAAGATCCGTGAGGAGGCAATGGCAAGCGGCCTGTTAAATCCGAAGGTACTTGGCGTAAATATCAATACTTTACGTTATCAGGTTCCGGGCGGAATGCTTTCAAACATGATTTCTCAGCTGAAAGAGCAGAACGCAGAGGACAAATATGAGGAAGTATTAAAAGAAATCCCGCGTGTAAGAAAAGACCTTGGTGAGCCACCTCTCGTAACACCTTCCAGCCAGATCGTAGGTACACAGGCTGTATTAAATGTTCTGATGGGTGAGCGTTATAAAGTTGCTACCAAAGAAACCAAGAGCATTTTACTT
>SKEB01000454.1_pt1 | contig 35831 bp, 34 predicted proteins | sample 4826561 | NCBI WGS metagenome assembly SKEB01 (sample SAMN11008820, study PRJNA524170) | human gut metagenome | biome: Human fecal sample; material: Feces; isolation source: fecal sample from pouch patient p17 | host: Homo sapiens | place: Israel: Tel-Aviv | collected 2016-03-29
TACATTTTTCTATAGAAATATACGAAATTTTTGAATATTTTTGGGAGTTGTGTTTTTGGGGACTTTCTTGTAATCAAGCCTTACCTTGGTCAATAGCGTTAATCGAACGTTTTGAAGATCGTTGGAAGTGGGGATTTTGGGGTCTTTCTGATAATGAAGCCTTACCTTGGTCAATAGCGTTAATCGAACGTTTTGAAACGCGTTGGGATTGGAGGGAGCTTTCTTGTAATCAAGCCATACCTTGGTCAATAGCGTTAATCGAACGTTTTGAAACGCGTTGGGATTGGAGGAAGCTTTCTAGTAATCAAGCCTTACCTTGGTCAATCGATTTATTGGACAAATTTAAGCATAAATGGGATTGGAGATGGTTAGGATATAATGAAAAAGTTCAACAAATTTTCACCGCACTTTCTGTGCAAGGTATTGAAGAAGTGATGGATTATCATATTGAAAAATATTGTAAAGCTAAGCTAAAAGATGACTTAGACGACTTGCCATTTTAAGATTTACATAAACACAAGAGGCATAGTAGACAAAAAGGTAGATAAACTAACACTTTTGTCTACTATGTCTTCATTAACCACTTTTAAAATTACAACAATAATGCCGAGCCCCATTTGATAATATCAAAGAAGAATTTATTTTCATTGGTCGCAATCCCATCCGGATTACTATTTTTACCGTCCGCTGCACTGTTTTTCGACTCATCCACAGCCATTCCGCTTTGATACTGTCCTTTCACCACTTTTAAATCATCACGTGCTTTAATTCTCAATGTTGCACATTCCGCTGCCGGCATCGGCTCAAATTCAGTTTGTTTGAACTTTTTATATTGATATTGGGCATATCCCATTGATTTTTCATCTTGTTGAATCATCTTCACATAATCTGCACCAATGATCTCTTCCAATGGATAAAAGAACACATATTGTGAATGAATATAAGCATCTTCTTTAGAAAAGTGTTCTTGCTGAATACGCGTCAAATTCGGATAAATGCACTGCTCCGCCTGATGGCTCGCCACCACCCAGCGTTGTGCATCACTATCACTTAATTCATAATCGGCATTGGCATATTCCGCCGGATAAGGCTCAACATTTGAACCGCACCCTGCAAGAAATAGGATTGTTGTTGAAAAAATTACTTTTTTTAGCATTATCATTTTCCATTAAGCTAAACGCTGTCTGACAATTTCAAATAAACAAACACCGGTTGCAACCGAAACATTCAATGAAGAAACAGAACCTTGCATTGGAATACTCACTAATTGATCGCAATGTTCTCGGGTCAAACGACGCATTCCATCGCCTTCCGCGCCCATTACTAATGCCAATGCACCGGTTAACTTACTCTGATAAAGCGAGCTGTCGGCTTCACCGGCTGTCCCCACAATCCAGACATTATAATCTTGCTGTAACGTTTTTAAAGTGCGCGCCAAATTTGTGACCCGAATTAACGGCACCACCTCTGCCGCACCGCACGCCACTTTTCTTGCCACAGAAGTTAATTGCGCAGATTTATCTCTTGGCACAATAACCGCATCCACACCGGCAGCATCGGCAGTACGTAAACAAGCACCTAAATTATGCGGATCCGTTACGCCATCAAGCACCAACAATAACGGCTGTTGCTTCTGTTGTAACAAAGCATACAGATCATTTTCTGTCTGCTCTTTTGGTGGTTGCACCTTGGCGATAATGCCTTGATGCACTTCGCCGTTCGCTTTTTTATCCAATGCTTGACGTGTTAAAAACTGTACTGAAATACCCAATTGGTGCAATTCATTCAATAAAGGCTGTAAACGTTTATCTTCACGCCCTTTTAACACAAATACTTCAATAAAACGTTCCGGCGTGGTGGATAACACTGCCGAAACTGCGTGAATACCGTAAATTTGTTCGCTCATACACACTCTCTAATTATTTTCGTTTTTTATTCTTGTTCCGCTTAGTTTTTTTCTTTTTCTCTTTACGTTTTTTCTCATCAACATTGGCTTGTTTCCGTAACCGTTTTTGCAAACTTTCACTATAACGCAAGCTCTTTTTAGCACGATCTTTTTCTGTTTTACCTAATCGTTGTGGCTTACGTTCACTTGAAATCAGCGTAAAATCCAATGTCTTTTCTTCCAAACTCACCGCTTCAACTCTGACCGTAACCTTATCACCGATACGATACAACATACCGCTGTTCTCACCGATTAAACGCTGAGTACTCGGATCAAAACGATAATAATCGTTATCTAGAGTAGAAATATGGACTAAACCATCAATGAAAAGATCATTCAATCTGACAAAAAAACCGAATCCGGTAACACTGGAAATAGTTCCCTCAAACACTTCACCAACGTGATCCTGCATAAATTCACATTTAAGCCAATCCGCAACATCTCTTGTTGCTTCATCTGCACGGCGTTCTGTCATTGAACAGTGATCACCTAACAAATCAATCTCATCCAATTTATAATGGTAGCCACCACTCTTAGTAGTACGTTTGGTTAAACCGTGCTGTTTTGCCAATAAATACTTAATGCCACGATGCAAAGATAAATCGGGATAACGGCGAATCGGCGAAGTAAAATGCGCATATTCTGTCAAAGCCAAACCGAAGTGTCCAATATTATCGCCGCTGTATATTGCTTGACTCAATGAGCGCAACAACATTGTCTGAATTAATTCTTTATCCGGGCGTTCATTCACTTTTGCCATTAATTTGGCATAATCCGCCGGTGTCGGTTTTAATCCGCCATCCAGCGTTAAACCGCATTCTCTCAAGAAGGTACGGAAAGCGGTGAGCTTTTCCTCGCTCGGCAAGGCGTGAATACGGAATAATGCCGGCTCTTGATGTTGTTCCATAAAATGTGCCGCACAAATATTCGCCAAAATCATACACTCTTCAATAATTTTATGGGCATCATTGCGTTGTACCGGCTCAATTCGTTCGATTCTGCCTTGATCATTGAAAATAAATTTAGTTTCTATCGTTTCAAAATCAATCGCGCCTCGTTTATGGCGAGCATTCAACAACACCTTAAACATTGCATACAACTCTTGTAAATGTGGCACTAAATCTCGATAACGTTCACCTAGTTCTTCATCGCCCTGCAAAATTCGCCATACTTTGCTGTACGTTAAACGTGCGTGCGAATTCATTACCGCTTCGTAGAATTGGTACTGTTCAATTCTGCCTTTTGCAGACAGTTGAATTTCACACACCATACAAAGGCGATCTACCTGCGGATTAAGTGAACACAAGCCGTTCGACAACACTTCCGGCAACATCGGCACCACTCGACTTGGGAAATAGACGGAATTTCCTCTTTGATAGGCCTCTTTATCTAACGCACTTTTTGGACGCACATAGTAACTGACATCCGCAATCGCCACCCATAATTTCCAACCGCCATTCTCACGTTTTTGACAAAATACGGCATCATCAAAATCTCGGGCATCTTCACCGTCAATAGTCACCAACGGCAATTGTCGCAAATCGACTCGCCCTTGTTTATCTTTATCATCAACGATTTCACTCAATCCTTGAATCTGCTGCTCAACCTCTTCCGGCCAAACGTGTGGAATATCGTAATTGCGGATAGCAATTTCCACCTCCATTCCTTTCGCCATATTGTCGCCCAATACTTCGGTGATTCTGCCGGTTAAACGGGAAAGCCCTTTTTCTTTAGGTTTCAGTTCCACCACCACAACTTGCCCCATTCTGGCACCGGCACGATACTCATTCGGAATTAAAATATCGTGATTAATACGGCTATCATCCGGCACCACATAACCGATGCCATCTTCTAAGAAAAATCGACCGACAATCTGCTTCTTACGGCGCTCCAGTACTCGAACAATTCGCACCTCTTTGCGTCCGCGACGATCTACACCGTTCGGCTGCGCCAATACATAATCATCGTGCAACACTTTTTGCATTTGGCTATTAGGAATAAACCAATCATCTTTTACGCCATCAACTTGCAAAAAGCCATAACCGTCTTTATGACCGATTACCGTGCCTTTCAAAAGATCCAAGCGTTCCGGTAAGGCGTAACATTTGCGCTTAGTAAAAACCAACTGTCCGTCATTTTCCATTGCTCGCAAACGGCGGCGCATTCCCTCCTGCTGCTCCGGATCAGTAATTGCTAACGCTTGTAAAATAGATTCCCGACTCATCGGTTTATTGTGATCCCGAATAACTGTGAGGATCAACTCTCGGCTCGGGATCGGATTTTCATATTTTTCTGCCTCTTCCGCATAATGCGGATCTTGATATTGCATTGATGTCTCCTTAATTCTTTTTTATTTATTGCTGTTATTCACAAGTAAAATATTGATTCATTTCTAACGCCGGCTTTGCCTTTTTATCTTGTCCAATTAATTTTGCCGGCACGCCTGCCACAGTGGAATAAGCCGGCACCGGATGCAGCACCACCGAGCAGGCGCCGATTTTGGCATATTCCCCTACCTCAATATTTCCCAAAATTTTTGCGCCGGCACCAATCATCACCCCTTTGCGAACTTTCGGGTGGCGGTCACCAACCTCTTTTCCGGTACCGCCCAAAGTAACATCCTGCAAAATAGAAACATCATTCTCTATCACAGATGTTTCCCCAATAACAATACCTGTAGCGTGATCTAACATAATACCGTAACCAATTTTTGCTGCCGGATGAATATCAACATCAAACGCAACAGAAATTTGATTTTGTAGATAAATTGCTAATGCTTTCCGTTGTTTCTGCCATAAGTGGTGAGTGATACGATAACTTTGCAACGCGTGAAATCCTTTTAAATAAAGTAATGGTGTAGAATAAAGTTCCACTGCCGGATCGCGAACTCGTACAGCTTCAATATCGTGAGCAGCACTTTCAATAATTTTTGGATTTTCCCGATAAACTTCATCAATAATTTCACGCAATGAAATCGCCGGCATTGTCGAACTGGATAATTTATTCGCCAAAATATAACTTAGCGCTGTACCTAAATGTTGATGCGTTAAAATCGTTGAATGAAAAAAGCTCGCCAATGAAGGTTCTTGTTCTGCGAGTAATTTTGCTTCATCACGAATGCTTTGCCAAATCCGTTGTAATAGTGCCGACATAGATACTCCTATTCACTTTTCTTTTCTCTTGATAATAAATTTGCTGCCGCTTCCGTTGCGGTTAATCCGCAAAATAGCATTTGATAAATCTGCTCAACAATCGGCATTTCCACTTGCTGTTGTTGCGCCAAACGGTAGGCTTCCTGTGTGTTGAAATAGCCTTCCACAACCTGCCCGATCTCCTGCATCGCTTGTTCTACAGAATAACCTTTGCCTAACATCATTCCAAAACGGCGGTTACGCGATTGGTTGTCAGTACAGGTAAGCACCAAATCCCCTAAACACGCCATTCCCATAAATGTGTGCGCTTCCGCACCTAAAGACGCACCTAACCGGGAAATTTCTGCCAAACCGCGCGTAATCAATGCCGTTCTTGCATTCGCACCATAACCGATACCGTCTGAAATACCGGCGCCAATCGCTATCACATTTTTAATCGCACCGCCCAACTGCACGCCAATCATATCCGGATTAAGATAAACACGAAAATGTTTACTGCAATGAATCCGTTCCTGTAACGCTTTGGCGAAAACCTGATCTGTTGATGACAACACAATGGCAGTCGGCAATCCTGAAGCCAGTTCTTTAGCGAATGTCGGCCCTGATAACACCGCTAATGGCACATCATCACCTAAAATCTCTTTCGCCACCTGATGCAATAAACGGCCGCTATTATGTTCCAAACCTTTACTTGCCCAAATAATACGATGTTGCGCTTTTAACAGCGGTTTAATCTGCTTTAACACATCGGCAAAAACGTGACTCGGCACGACAATCAATATATCTCGGCTGTTTGCAACTGCTGTAGCCAGATCAGTTTCGATTTGCAGTGCTTCCGGAAAAGTAATACCGGGCAAAAAACGTTGATTTTGTCGCTGTTGCGCCATTTTCGTCATCTCTGCCGTATTTCTTCCCCACAACATTGTCGGTAAACCATTTCTTGAGAGTGCGATTGCTAATGCCGTTCCGTAAGAACCGGCACCAATCACGGTAATGGGTAAAAATTCTGTCATAACTATCGCTTTTATTTGATTAATATTAAACAAAGAATAGACGAAAGAGAGAGGATTTCAATAAGATTTTAGGAAAGAGATGAAAAAGCATCTCCAAAGAGATGCTTTTCAGAAATTAATTTACGGTTTCCGCTTTTTGTTGTTGTTCAGCTTCTGCTTGCGCGGCTTGTTGACGTTGTAGATATTCAACGAATAACGCATCAAAATTGACCGGTGCTAAATTTAATGCCGGGAATGTACCACGGTTGACTAAATTTGAAACCAATTCACGTACATAAGGGAACAGCATATTCGGGCATTGTGAAGTTAATGCGTGTGCTAACTGCATCTCTTCCAAACCGCTGATAGCGAAAATACCTGCCTGTTTTGCTTCACAAATAAAAGCAACGGTATCGGTACCTTCCAATTTGGTTTCAATGGACACATTAAGCACCACTTCATAAAGGTTTTCTGCCAATGCGGTGGTTTCGGTATCTAAATCAAATTTTAATACCGGTTTCCACTCTTGCTGGAATAAATGAGGTAAATTCGGCGCTTCAAATGAAACATCTTTCACATAAATGCGTTGAATCTGCAACATTGGTTGTGCTTGTTGTTCTGAACCTTGTTCTGCTGCTTTGTTTTCTTCTGCCATCGCTAATTTCCTTTTCTATCTGATTAACTTTTCTTAACAAGAGGTAAATTTGCTGCACGCCAACCTTGAATTCCCTCTTTTAATGAATAAACCTGCTTAAAGCCTTGTTTATATAACTGTTCTGCTGAACCGCGTGAAGTCATTCCTGAAGCACAAACGACAATGACCGGTTGTTCTTTGTACTGCTCCAATTTACCAAGATTATGCTGTTTAATATCGCTAGGTAACACATTTTGACTGCCGGCAATATGTCCACGCAAAAACTCTTCAATACTACGTAAATCAATAATAACGGCATTCTGTTTATTAACTAATTGTGACAAAGTCGCTTGATCAATCTCTTTTGCACCGGAAACGGCACTTTTTACAAACACATAAATTGTCCCGATAAACACGACAACCCACGCAATCACCATCACAGTATGTTGAGAGGCAAATGCTATTGCCTTCGGCATAAATTCTTCCATTTATTCTGATCTCTTATTTATTAATGTTAAAAAGTCGAATAAGTATAACCTTACTCAATAGAATTAAACAATCGAAACATCATTTTTCCGGGAAAAATCTCAACAAAAATAAAGCACTTCTCTACATAATGTAGAAAAGTGCCTATTTCTTTTAATTAAGCATTAAAGATAATATTTTTTAATGACTTTTAAATCATCGCTTAATTCATACACTAAAGGCTGTCCGGTTGGGATTTCTAAATCCATAATGCCTTCATCGGAAATGCCTTCAATGTGTTTCGCCAAAGCGCGAAGTGAGTTGCCGTGTGCCGCAACCAATACTTTTTTACCGGATAATAATGCCGGCGCGATTTGATCTTCCCAGAAAGGTAACACACGATCCAAAGTCACTTTTAAGTTTTCGCAATCAGGCACGACATCCGCCGGCAAATGTTTATAACGGCGATCATTATGTGCTGAATTTGGATCATCTTTTGCCAATTCAGGCGGCAATACATCATAAGAACGACGCCAAATGTGAACTTGTTCATCACCAAACTCTTGTGCAGCTTCTTTTTTATTTAAGCCTTGTAAACCGCCGTAGTGACGTTCATTTAAACGCCAAGTTTTGATTTGCGGAACCCATAATTGGTTAGATTCTTCCAAAACAAGGTTACAGGTTTTAATCGCACGAGTTAATACAGAAGTAAATGCGATATCGAATTCAAAACCGGCTTCTTTTAATTTACGTCCTGCCGCTTTTGCTTCTTCAACCCCTTTTTCACTTAAATTAACATCGCGCCAACCGGTGAAAAGGTTCAATGCATTCCACTCACTTAAACCGTGACGAATAAACACTAATTGCATAATGATTCTCCTAAAAATTAGATCAAAAAACTGCGCTCTTTATAACAAAATTTGATTACTTTTAAAATAGAACGGCTTCGCTTTTATCAGAATTGCTGATCTTTAACAAAAAAAACTCTAAAATAGCGCAGAATTATTCTATTTTTTATCATCATTATTGTTTGAATTATGTTCAATATTCGTTTTACTGTTCACGTTTTATGCCGCTTAATCTTGTGTTCGTTGTTACTCACGAGCAGCAATAACGGCTATGCAGTAAATGATCTTGCGGCAATTCAGCAACAAATAAAACAACAGGAACAAAAAATTGCTAAACAGCAACAAGAAAAAAGTCAGTTACAGTCACAACTAAAACATCAGCAACAAAAGATTGAACAGATGAGTGATCAACTGCAACAAAGCAGAGATGAGCTGAAGACCATTCAACGCAATATTCAAAACAGTCAAAAACAGATTCGCCGTTTACAACAGCAAGAACGGGAACAAAAACAGCAGTTGGCACGATTGCTTGATTCCGCTTATCGTAAAAACTTACAACAGCATGAAATTGAAAAAATGTTCTCGCAAGAAGCGCGCGACAGTGATCGAATGAATACCTATGTGAAGTATGTCAATCAGCAGAAAATCGCATTAATTCAAGATCTTAAACAGACTCAAGAACAGCTGAAACAACAACAGCAGTTGGTTAAAGAACAGCAGCAACAGCAACAACAAGAAATTAATAAACAACGCCAACAGCAACGTTCACTACAGCAAGTTAAAAACGAGCATCAATCCACATTAGCTAAATTAAATCGAAGCCTAACCGCCAATCAGAATAAATTGGCGCAATTAAAAGAGAACGAAAACCGGCTACGCCAAGAGATCGCCGCTGCGGAACGCGCCGCTAAACAACGAGAGCAACAGGAACTCGCCTCTTTGCAGAAAAAACAGAAAAAAGCGGAGCAGGAACATCAAACCTATAAACCGACAGAAAAAGAACAGCAGCTAGTGGGAAGAGGAAATGGTCTTGGCTCGGCACGCCGACAATATATAATGCCGGTTTCCGGTCAGGTAAGTAACCGCTACGGCTCAATCCAAATGGGCGAAATCCGCTGGAAAGGTATTGTGATTCAAGCCAATCGCGGTGCAAATGTGCGAGCAATTGCGCCGGGTAAAGTGATTTTAGCGAATCGTCTTCAAGGCTACGGTTTGGTGATTGTGATAGATCACGGTCGAGGGGATATGAGTATCTACGGTTATAACAGTGCATTACGAGTACGAAACGGTGATGTTGTCAGTGCCGGTGAAACCATTGCACAAGTCGGACAAAACGAAGACGGTCGTGCTGCGCTCTACTTTGAAATTCGCCGTCAAGGCGAACCGGTCAATCCATCGCGTTGGTTAAGGTAAATCCGGGAGTTCACAGTGAAATTTGGCATAAAATATCTGTTGGCGTTATTAATGCTGTTGAGCTTGCCGCTCAATGCGGCTCAATTGGCGATTGTGATCGATGACATCGGTTATCGTGCACACGAAGATAATGCCATTTTTGCACTGCCTTTAGCCGTTAATGTCGCCATTATTCCTTCCGCACCTTATGCGCAACAACGTGCCAAACAGGCTCACCAGCAAGGTCGTGATGCGTTAATCCATATGCCGATGCAACCTAAAAGCAATATAAAATTGGAAGCCAATGGGCTAGTACTTGGACTCACACCGGCTCAAGTTTCACATCGTATTGATTTAGCACAAAATATTGTTCCAAACGCTATTGGAATGAATAATCATATGGGCAGTGCCGCCACTTCCGACAGTGGTTTAATGCATATTCTAATGCAACAGTTAGCGCAAAGAGGGCTATCATTTCTCGACAGCAAAACCATAGGTAGCAGTGTTGCCGGTAAAATTGCCAAACAGTATGGTGTCAGTGCATTAGAGCGCAATATTTTCCTTGATGATAATAATGAATATGCCAATATCCGGCAGCAATTCCAGCAAGCTATTCAATATGCCAGAAAACATCAAACCGCTATTGTTATCGGGCATCCACGAAAAAATACCATTGCTGTGCTGCAACAGCAATTATCTCAGCTGCCGGCTGATATTGAATTAGTGAAAATCAGCCGACTTTGGCAACAAGTGCCTCAATTACTACAACCGTTTAATTTCTGGTTTAGTGATCTTCCGGCGCCGACTTCACAACCGCCATTTCATTTTCAAGAAAACTTGCGTGGAATTCCGCAGTAAATTTAGGCTTAATCCTTGAAAATTCAGTCATATATTGTTACCGTTACGCTATTTTAAGTCGTAATTTTATAATCCTTATTTGTTGGGTTAATGCTATCTAAAATAGAGATAGCCCTTAATATTAAGCGATTACTTTCGATAGTTAACAATAATCCAGAGGTTCGGTGATGATGAAATGGCAAAAAATAACTTTCTCTCTTACAATTTTATTTGCCGCACTATCCGCTTTTGCCGATAAACCGATAACCTTAAAAGTGGAAGGGATCAAAAATAAAGCCGCCTACAATAATGTGATGGTACATCTCTCCTCACTGAAAACGATTCCGGTAGAAAATTCGGATCGTTATTATTATTTGGCCAGTAAAACCATTGATGAAGCATTACGTGCTGTTGGTTATTTTAACAGCAAAATTGATTATCAATTTGTGCCTCAACCTAATGCAAAACAGGATCTTCTGATTGCTAACGTTGCATTAGATGAACCGGTTAAAATTGCTGAAATTCAAGTGCAACTATTGGGTGATGCAGAAAAGGATGAGAATTTCCTTGCGTTACAAAAACAAGTACCTAAATTAGGCACTGTCCTCAATCAAGGTGTTTATGATGATTACAAAGCGGAATTAGAAAAAGTGGCGCTTGCAAAAGGCTTTTTTGATTATCAATTTTTAACGCATCGTTTAGCCATTCTACCTTCTGCTCACGAAGCTTATTGGCAGCTGGCTTTCGACAGCGGTAAACGTTATCGCTACGGTAACATTCGTTTCCAAGGCTCACAAATTCGAGAAGATTATCTGCGTAATATCCTTGCCATCCAAAGCGGCGATCCCTATTTAATCAATGATCTTTCTGAATTAAGTACCGATCTCTCCGCCAGCAACTGGTTTAAATCCGTTTTGGTTCAACCTAACATTGATAAACGGAGCAAAAAAGTCGATCTTGATGTTTTAGTTCAGCCTCGTCTAAAAAATAGTTATGAGATCGGGATCGGTTACGGCACAGATGTGGGGCCGCGTTTACAATTCGGCTGGAATAAACCGTGGATTAACAGTCGGGGGCAAAGTTTTTCTTCCAATTTTTATATCTCAGACCCGAAAAAAACAATTGAGGCAACTTATAAAATTCCTCTGCTAAAACAACCGCTTAACTATTATTATGAAATTTCAACCGGTTATGAAGAGGAAAAGAAAAACGACACTGACACCTCCGGCTTAACTCTCGCTATTCTGCGTTATTGGAACCGAGAAACCGGTTGGCAAAACTCGTTTGGTGTAAGAGCACGTTATGATAACTTTACCCAAGCAAATGTTTCCAATCGCACTTTATTAATTTATCCAACTGCCGGCTTTAACCGTACTCGTGTTCGTGGTGGATTGTTCCCTTATTGGGGCGATTCACAGAAAATCACGCTTAACTGGGGAAATAAAGCTGTCGGTTCCGATGTCGATTTTTATTCAGCTATTGCCTCCACCTCTTGGATTCGAACTTATGCCGAAAATCATCGATTTTTAACACGCGCAGAAATTGGCTATCTTTCAACCAATCAATTCGACAAAATTCCGCCGGCACTGCGTTTCTTTGCCGGTGGCGATAGAAGTATCCGCGGTTATGGTTACCATAAAATCTCACCGAAAGACAAAAATGGTGAATTAACGGGGGCAAATCGACTTTTTACCGCCAGCATCGAATACCAGTATCAAGTTAAACCAAAATGGTGGGGGGCTATTTTTTATGATACCGGTTTTGCTTCCGATCATTTTGCTTTCAATGATTTACGCAAAGGTGCCGGCATCGGTGTGCGCTGGAACTCGCCTATCGGTGCAGTCAAATTTGATATTGCGACCCCGATTAATGATAAAGACGACAGTAAAAATATCCAATTTTATATTGGCATAGGAGCAGAGTTGTGACAGATAATTCGAAACATTCCGAAACAGAAGCTAACAATAACGAACAAACTGCTTCAACTGCGATAAAGAAAAAACCGTTCGTTAAATTGATTAAATGGTCTGCAATCAGCCTGTGTGTGATTGTGATTTTACTGTTTACCACGATTATCTCGTTGCTAAACAGTGAAACCTTGCAGCACAAACTGCTCGCACTGCTCGATCAGCAAATGGAACCGCTACAAATTGCGGAAGTAAAAGGGAATTTACAGCAAGGATTAACATTATCCAACCTTACTTATCACGCTGACGGCATTGCTATTACCCTGCCAAAAACGCAGTTACAGCTGACAGCACAATGTTTATGGCGACTGACAGTTTGCATCAATCAGTTCAGCCTGCAACAGCCACAAATTACGATTGATACGGCATCGCTACCGCCGAGCGAACCGGATGACAATCAATCCAATAGTGGTTTTGCAATGCCGATTGGCTTAAATCTGCCACAAATTGAGATCAATCAACTTGCACTTAAAATCGACAATCGCTTGATCACACTCGATCATTTTTCTACCGGCTTGCAAGCAAACCGCAGTAACCATTTTCATCTGTTACCGACACAAATCAATGGTTTAAACGTTATCGAAACTGTGGAAAATCAGCTTTTGCAAAAATTGGAACAACTTGATGTTACAGATAAGCCAACGCAAGAAAAAGAAGTTGAAAAACCAATGGATTGGCAAGCGTTAAAACAGGCTTTAAATCAGCCATTATTGGATAAAAAGCAAACACTAAAACTGCCTTTTAGTGTTGAAATCGATACCATTTCCGCCAAAAATTGGCTTTATCGCCAACAAAATGCCAAAGGAAAACAGTTATTGGAGCAGAAACTCAGTGAATTGGTGTTGAAGGCAAACAGCGATGATCAACAATTCAATTTAGCTAAACTCTATTTACGCAGCACTATTGCCGATCTTGATGGTCAGGGGCAGCTACAATGGCGCGATCATTATCCGCTTCAATTCACGCTGAAAGGAGAATTTCATCAACAAAAAATCCGCGATGAAAAAGGTGAACAACACACATTTCCAAACAGCCATTTAACCGTCACTGCCGACGGTGAACTGTACGCTAGAACCAACATTAACGCCACCATTAGCGGTGTGGCGGATGCCTCGCTATCATCACAGCTTGAATTAACCGCAGCAAAAACACCGTTTAGCTTGGATTTGGCGATTCAACAGGCAAAATATCCGCTGTTCTTAAGCAAAAACGAAAATCCGGCAACGGATCAGATCCGTTTAGTGAAAACGAAATTGAATGTTGTCGGTGATCTGTTGCACTATCAGGCGAATCTACAAGGTAACGTTGAAGGAATGCATTCGCCAACGGTTGATCTGGAATTGAACGGTGAGGGCTCGATTGGTGATTTTCGTATCCAATCCGCACATCTGTCCGGTTTAGGCGGCAGTGTTGATTTACAAGGTTACACCTCTTGGCAAAATGAGGTCATTTGGGATAGCCGGCTGCAATTAAAAAACCTTAATGTTTACCGCTATTTTCACAGTGTAGATTGGTTGGCAACCCTCTCCGGCGAGTTGGCTTCTTCCGGCAAAGTCGATGCTCAAGGCTGGCAAGTGGATATTCCGGTTATCAATCTCACCGGCAGTGCCAATAATCGCCCAATTAACATTCAAGGCGATCTTGCCCTCAGCAATCAAATTCCGCTTCTTAGTAAAGGATTTCAATTCGATTATGGGCAAAATCATCTGCTTTTAAAAGGCAAATTGGCGCAAGATTCACAATTTGATTTAACGCTTAATGCACCTGATTTTAGCGGACTTTATCGAAGTTTAGATCTTGCCGCACAAGGTGAGATCCGAATCAGCGGTGATATTCAGCAGCCGGAACTGGATCTCAACCTTGATATTGCGAAGCTCAACTTTGATACGCTTTTACTACAAAATGCTGATATCAAAGGTAAAATCCAAAGCGATCAACAAAATATTCGCGGCAATCTTGCGTTAAAACTGGCGCAATTTAAGTTGGGAGATGCCGTGCAACTGACGCAATTACAACTCAATGCTAAAGGTGATGAAAAAAATCATCAGCTCAATTTGCGTTCTCAAGGCAAACCGGCTGCGTTAAATGTTGATTTACAAGGTAGTTTTGATCGCAATGCCGAACGCTGGCAAGTCAATCTTAAAAACGGCAAAATCGACACACTCATCGGACAATTCAATGCCGATAAAACCATTAATGTCGATTACCTCAATCAAAAACAGCAGGCAACCATTTCCGCACATTGTTGGAATAACAGCAGTTTACCGCTCTGTTTTCCGCAAACCTTTACCGCTGGAGTGAACGGTCATCTTCCGTTTAAATTGCAACAGGCGGATTTACGCTTCCTAAAACCATTTCTTGGCGACAATACGCAGCTGAATTCTCGTTTCAATCTTGATGGTGAGGTAAATTGGTATCAGGATAAACCATTTGATGCCAAACTGAATTTAGACAGTAATAGCTTGTCATTAGTGCAAAAACTGGATTATCGCCGTTTTGCATTGAATTTGGACAGAATATTGCTGAAAAGCACGATCAAAGATAACAATTTGAAACTGAACAGCGATATAAAAATTCGTAATAACGGCGAAATCAGCACCGAACTCACCTTAACCGATCTGTTGGACAGCAAAAAATTGGGCGGGAAGGTGCAATTCAAAGCCTTACAATTAGCACTGATTAAGCAGTTGTTAAATTCCGGCGATCAGCTTGACGGCAGAATTAATGCGGATTTGAGTCTGGCAGGAACGGCTTCCTCACCACAATTACACGGCAGACTGGCATTAACGCAATTAACCAGTTCAATGCCGGCATTACCGTTTAATATTAAGGATGGTTTTGCCAATCTGAACTTTAACGGCAACCGCTCCACAATGAATGGTGAAATCGTCACGCAAGAAGGCACGTTGCGTCTACAAGGCGACAGCAGTTGGCAAATGTTGGATCACTGGCAGGCTAATTTAAGTGCGAAATCAGACGGTCTGTCACTCAATATTCCAGAAATCGCAAAATTGACCGTAGTTCCCGATATTCATCTGCACGCGCAACCACAACACTTGAATATTGAAGGCAAAATCGATATACCTCGAGCTAATATTGACATTGAACAATTACCGGAAAGTGCGATTACAGTTAGCAACGATGAAGTGATTTTAGAACAGAAACCTAAACTTTCTGCGGATCAGGGTTTAAATAGTTTCAATCAAAAAACAAATGCATTTTTATCCACTAATATTAATATCAGTTTAGGAGAACGCGTTTTAATAAAAGCTTATGGCTTAAAAAGCCGTTTAGATGGTGTACTGAATTTACGTCAACAAGACAACCAGCTCGGTCTTTATGGTCAAATTAAATTACTGAACGGGCGTTTTGCTTCTTATGGACAAGATTTGCTCGTGCGTAAAGGTGAAATTATCTTCTCTGGATTACCATCACAACCAACTTTAAATATTGAGGCAATTCGTAACCCAACCGCAATGGAAAACAGCAATATCACTGCCGGTATTCGTGTCAGCGGTTTAGCGGAATCGCCTACCATTCAAGTATTCTCCGAACCGTCAATGTCACAGGATAATGCGCTTTCCTATTTACTCACCGGAAGATCGCTCTCTTCTGACGGCGGCAACTCAGGTGCTTCGCTCGGTGCGGCACTCATCAGTATGAGCCTCTCGAAAACAGGTAAAGCGGTCGGGCAAATCGGAGAAACATTCGGTATCCGTAATTTAAACTTGGAAACTCAAGGGCTTGGCGACCAATCACAAGTGGTGGTGAGCGGTTATTTAACACCGCGTTTGCAGGTAAAATATGGGGTAGGATTATTTGAACCGTTAGCAGAATTAACACTTCGCTATCGCTTATTACCGAAATTATATTTACAATCCGTATCAGGGACATCTCAAGCTGTTGATCTCTTATATCAATTTGAACGTTAAAGGATAGTTACTATGAAAGAAATTGCTGTCGTCGATCTTGGATCAAACAGTTTCCATATGATTGTTGCCCGTATTGTGAATGGTTCCATCCAGATACTTTCTCGCCTTAAGCAGAAAGTGCAATTAGCCGAAGGGCTCGATCAAAATCAAATTCTCAGTCAACAGGCAATGGATCGTGGCATTGCTTGTTTAGCACTTTTCTCTGAACGTTTACAAGGATTTCCGGCGGAAAATGTGCAAGTTATCGGCACCTATACTTTACGTCGAGCATTAAACAGTGATCAGTTCCTGCAACAGGCGGCTCGGGTTTTCCCTTATAAAATCAATATTATTTCCGGTCAACAAGAGGCGAAATTAATTTACGCTGGCGTGTCACATACCCAACCAGAAAAAGGTCGAAAACTGGTGATTGATATTGGTGGCGGTTCTACGGAAATGGTAATCGGTGACGACTTCACACCGTTAATTGCCGAAAGTCGTCATATGGGTTGCGTCAGCTTTGCTAAACGTTTTTTCAAAGACGGCGTTATCAGTAAACAACGTTTTCAACAGGCAAAACAGTGCGCATTAGAAAAAATTGAGGATCTCGCTTGGGAATATCGCCAACTCGGCTGGGACTCAGCTCTCGGCTCATCCGGCACAATCAAAACCGTCAGTGAAGTGCTGTTGGCGCTGCATTTTAAAGATGGGCTGATTACGCTTGAACGTCTTAACGATCTGATTGATCGCACCCTTAAAGTTACTCATTTTACACAGCTGCATTTGCCGGGTCTGCACCACAATCGCATTGATGTTTTTGTGCCGGGGTTGGCAATTTTAGTCGCCCTATTTGAAACGTTTCAAATTAAAAGTATGCGTTATTCCGATGGCGCAGTGCGTGAAGGCGTGATGTACAATTTTGAAGATAAATTCCGTGTTGGTAATATTCGTGAACGTACGGTAAACAGCTTGAACCAACAATTTAATCTGGATCGGCAACAGGCACAGCGGGTTTCAAAAACTGCACAAATGTTGGCAAAACAGTTTAAATTATGGAAAGACACACAATACAGCGAAGAAATGAAACAAATTTTATACTATTCCGCATTAACTCACGAAGTCGGTATTGTCATTAACCATCGCAATGTACAAAAACATTCTGCCTATATTTTACAAAACACCGAATTGCCCGGTTTTGATAATGAACAACAACGTTTATTAGCGATTTTAGCACGTTTTCATACCGGAATTTTCCGTATTGCCGATATCCCAGACTGTTATCGTTACAACAATGACGATGTGCTAGCGCTGATTTTACTGTTACGTTTGGCCGTTATTTTTAATAAAGCACGCCAAGCAACGGAACCGGCGGAAATCGGCTTGCAAAACAAAAACGCTCAACAGTGGCAATTAACTTTTCCTAAGCATTATCTTGAGCATAATCCACTGCTAAATAGCGATCTTCAACAAGAACAAAAATTCCTCGCCGCTTTGGGGATCATTTTTAATTATCAATAAAATATAAGGGTACTTTTCGCTGATCTGTACCCTTATGCATTTCAATTCATCTGTGTCATAAAACAGTTAAATATCACACTGAATTATCTTTTTAATCTTGCCGGAATTGTCGGTGCAGTCAAACGAGATAATTCCGTCCCTTGCAAATCAATCGTGCCAAATCGTGGATGCTGATTATTCCAATCATTAACCGCTTGTTCCAAATCTTCTACCTTATCGGCAACAAAATTCCACCAAATCACGGTCGGGTGCGGCAACGGCTCACCGCCCAACAGCATAATATGCGTTCCCTGTTCCACCCACAGTGTTAATTCCTCTTGCGCCGCTGCACAATCGGATAAAATCGCAATTTCATCTTTGGCATAGTGCTCGCCGTTAATTTTAACCGTGCCGTTTATCACCAAAATCGCATATTCAAATTTATCCTGACGCTCAATTTCAAAGGCTTGCGCCTGTTGAAAACGCATATCTACGCCCACTAGCGGACTAAATTGACTGGTCGGTGCTTGCCGACCTTGATAACTACCGGTTGTCAAAATGTAATCAATGCCCTGATCCGACCATTCCGGCAACTGCGGATAATGCTCAAAATTAGGCTCGATCTCTTGATTCATCGGCAAAGCAATCCATAACTGTACCGCGTGCAGATTTTTGACGTCGGCTGGTGTCTGTTCGGTATGACTGATACCACGCTGATTACCGGTGCCGGCAGTCATCAAATTGACCTGTTTCGGACGAATTAATTGACGATTACCTAGGCTATCCTGATGCCAAACTTCCCCCTCCAACATCCACGTGAAAGTTTGTAAATTGGTATGCGGATGCAAACCGACCTGCATTCCTTTATTTTCTTGGCTAAATGTTGCCGGACCGGCGTGATCAAGAAAACACCACGCTCCTACGGTTCTATGCTTATGTTGAGGCAAAAGACGAGCGACAGGAATACCGCCAACATCTTTAGTTTTAGCCAAAAATTTATCAATACTCATTTATTTTCTACTCATTGAAAGAAACGTTGTGCAAACTGTTTTAAGAAGTTGGTTGTGCGCTCATCCAGATCGAAACTCGCTTTACTCAAATAAACTTCGGGTTGAGATAATACTTCAGCTCCAACAAAGGTTAACACTTTTCTTAAATCCAATCCGGCATTAATGCCGCCGTAGACACCCGGAGAAGCGGTAACAATCGCAACTTTCTTATTTAACCAAACATTTTGTCCGTAAGGTCGAGTGGCAATATCAATCACATTTTTTAATGCCGCCGGCATTGTGCGATTATGCTCCGGAGAGGCGATTAACACAGCATCGGCACCTTTGATCTGTTCACGCACACGATTATAAGACGGAATATTGATATCATCCAAATCTTGGCTATAAAGCGGTAAATTACTGATATCAATCTCTTCAATTTGAACATTTTCCGGCGCACATTTTAAAATTTGCTCGGCAATATGCCGATTTAATGACTGTTTACTTAAACTTCCAACAATTAATGCAACCACGCTCATAAGATTTCTCCAATAAATGATTGAAATAAAAAAACAGGGTGCGTTCACACCCCGATATTAGATGATACAGAATACAGTTTAGTTTCTTTCAGAATCAAGTTGTTCATTATTATGTTCAATTTCACATACTTTTAAATATGATCTTTAGATTCACAAGCCCGACTCTATTGGTAACTCCGCTTTGCACCAAGCATCAAAGCCGCCGCGAACACTGTAAACCTCATCAAAACCTTGCTCGACTAAAAATTGTGCCACATTACGGCTGCTGTTGCCGTGATAGCAAATGACGACGATCGGATCTTCAAAATCACAACGTTGGCAAAATTCACCATAACTTTGATTGGTTAAGTGAAATGCAGCTTGCGGATGGCTATAAGCAAATCGCTGTATATCGCGCACATCGACCAGAAATGCCTGTCGCTCCTGAACCAGCTGCCACGCGTTTTGTGCATCAATTTCTTTAAAAGTGTCTGCCATAAATCCTCCCATCAAAATGAGCCGATATTATACAGAGTTTCACTCGATTATTAACAATGTTACAACACAATTTTTCCCAGCGGATAATGCACCACTACCTGATTGCCGCTGCATTGAATATTAAAAACAATGCCGTTTTGTTGTACGTTTTTTTCACAATTTTCACCGATGACTCTTAAATTCCATTGATTTTCAGCAATTTGCAAAGCTTGTGTCGCCTGCCACAAAATTGCTGTTTGCTGCTGTTGCCGCTTAATCCAATGCTGTGTCGACAGTAATAACAGTGACAAAAACATCAGCGTCACCAAGACATTGATAATCGCACTGCCTTTCAGATTATGTTGCGCCAAAATCACGCCAACCGCCCCTCATTTTCCAACTTGAATATCGTTTTGATAAATTCTGAATGATCTCTACATCAAAGACTATTTTGATATTTTCGCTATAACGCAATCCTCGTTCATAAATAATTGCACCAAAAACCGTACCTTGCCCTGAAATTTGTAAGTCATTGAGCGCAACAATCACACCATAAAAATCCTGATCTAACGTAATTTCATTCTGTTCTACCTTCCATATTTGCGGCTCAGTCTCTGAAGCGTTTTCTAGCGATGATGTAGACAACGGATAATCGATATTAAAGTATTCTTTTAACGGCGAATTTAAGCTTTTTTTCGGTTCCTGCACAAAAATCTGTTGCCGTTCACAATCAATAAAATGACTTATGCCGTTACCATAAGAGTATTCTTCTGCGCTTAAACGTTCAGTATAATTTAATCTATCTGTATGATTAGATTGACAAAATGCAGCATATTGTTGTTGATATTGTTGATATAGCTGTGCTTGCTGCAAGGCATAATCTTGTCTTACTGATAGATTTTGACGATAAAGCGATAAATCATCCTCCGTCACCAACAGCAGTAACAGCACAAGAGCGTTAATAAACAACAAGGTTAATAAATTGAGATAACCATTATGGTAATGCTGCATTTTGTACCTCATTGAGTAATGGCACTAATGCGGTGGCTTGATAAGCGATCTGTTTTTGCTCATTTAGATGCACTTTTAACGTTATCTGAATCCCTTTTTTCTCTGCTAACCAATTAAATTTCAACGTTTCCACTACATAACTTTCCGGCAGCAATTTATACCAACGTTTAGCAGTACAATTCGAATTATTGAGATGTCGTTGACACTCATCAGCTCTGCATTGTTCAACAAAACTGTTTTTATCCATAAACAACATTTCAATATTGTTATTACCGTAACGATAACCGAACAGCTCTTCGTCCAATCTGGAACTGCTGTTGCGTTCATTTTCAATACAGGCTTGATTGCGCCGCTGACTCCCGATACAACCATCCATATTCAGATCATAAAAAAACATAACACATTGAAAATAACCGGATTTTTCCTGATTTAACTGAATACTCTTACCCTCTATCTGAAACAATGCCAAATTATTTTCCCGTTTTGCTGCGTGATAGCCGGCACGGCGCAAATCTTTACTCATCAGCTGTAACGCTTTATGTACTTGATTTTGCAACTGTAACTGCTGTTGTTGTTGCTGGCGATATTGATAAACCATCATCAACAATGAAACCAATATGGATACAATTAACATCGAGATCATCAATACAATTAACATTTCGGGCAGCGTTGCCCCGACAAAATAAGTCCTATGCTTAATTTTCATCTTCATATTTCAAACAGGCACTTTCTGATATGTTTTCATTGATTCTTACCTCACCGAGTCCGCTATATTTGAAAAATGCTCTTTGCTGACCTGCTTGCAATAGAAAACACTTATTTTTCATTGTGTTACGTTCCGGTTTAAAGGTCGTCAACTCCTTTGGATAATAATCTTTCGCGATAAAAGTAATGTTTTCCGGTGAATGCGGCATATAGACCATTCTTTCCTGGTGTTTCTCGCAGCCTTGTAAATACAGACAATTACACCTTGCTGCACTTTTTGGTTGTGCGATTAAACACCAATTATTCACTGATTTATTGGCGATTAACTGCCAGCTCTCTAAAGAATGGTTGATACGTTGTTGTACTAAAGCTAAATAGTGCTGCAATCGATTCTGCTCAACATAAAGCAGAAATTGTTGCTGAATATTACGCCAATCAGGTGCAACCCATAACAACGACAAAGAGAGAATAAAGATCACGACTAACAATTCAATCAAAGTAAATCCCGGTTGATATTTAGACATTACGAAAATCCAAAACACTTTTTTGAATGAGATTAATCGTTTCTAATAACAATGAGAAAAATAGTGCTTGTTTTTGCGATCAGGATCGAAAAAAGAAAATTAAAATAAAAAAGTGCCGCATCAGGTGCGGCACAATGGAGGATTAATCTAGAATTCTAAGATGAGAAGTTTTTTTCTGAGCTTGGCTTTGTTCTTTAGACTTCTCTTTATTTTCGTCAGGCGGCGTGTCTACAATATCGGCAAAACCAATCGGCTGATCATCATTGATTTCAGCGATTTCATACGCTTCTTCATCTTCAAACATCACACCGTCGCCATTTTCACGCGCATAAATCGCTAACGCTGCCCCCAATGGAATCACAATATGCCGGATAACGCCATTAAATCTGGCACTAAAACGAATTTCCTCATTACCAAGTGAAAGATTACCTACCGCATTTGGCGATAAATTCAGCACAATCTGCCCATCTCTCACATATTCAACCGGCACATCAACGTGTGGATAATCCGCATTCACCACTAGATAAGGCGTAAGATCATTATCAACTAGCCAATCAAAATAGGCTCTGAGCAGATAAGGACGTTTCGGTGCTAATACTGTCATTATTTATCCTTATTTGTCATCCATAATATTTAACGCGCTGCTGTTGCCCAATGATTTAGCAAAGCTATCACGTGAGAACACTTTATTCATATAATTTTTAATAGCTTTGCTGCCGGCACCACTGAACTCAATGCCCAATAACTGAATGTGCCATAATAACGGTGCTAAATAGCAATCCACCAAACTGAATTCATTGCTCATAAAATATTCATATTGAGTAAAAATCGGCGCAACCGCTAATAATTCTTCTCGTAGCTGCTTGCGAGCAGCGATTGAGTCCGGATTGTTTTCATCCACCGCCTTCGCAAAAACAGGATACCAGTCATTTTCAATACGCTGCATTAGCAAACGACACTCGGCTCTTGCAACCGGATACACCGGCATCAAAGGCGGATGTGGGAAACGTTCATCCAGATATTCCATAATAATTCTAGAATTAAATAAAACTAAATCTCTATCCACTAAGGTCGGTAAACTTCCGGTTGGATTAAGCTCCAATAAATCTTCTGAAATTTCTCCCGGCTCGATATTTTCAGTTTCATAGGCGACGCCTTTTTCAGCCAACACAATTTTCACTTGGTGACAGTAAATATCGTTTTTGTCGGCAAAAAGTGTCATAATCGAACGTCTATTGGCTGCTATCGTCATTTATTCCTCCGCTAAAAAGTGGGTATAAGCCAGTTACCCGGATAATAATGTAAAAATTTGACCGGCAATTGTAGCACATTTTGTCGTCATACTGTTATAAATTTAAAAAAATTGGATGTAACTATTTAATATATAAAGATTTATTTTGTAATCCCATACTGTCTTAATTTATTCGCAACCGCAGTATGTGAGATACCTAAATGTTGCGCCAATTTTCTGGTACTTGGATATTCGGCATAAAATTTTTGCAAAATCGCCGCTTCAAAATGTCCCAGCATCTCTTCCAAAGTTGCTCCCTGCAACTGTTCAAGATTAAATTGAGAACACCATTGCTGTTGCAAATGCAATCCGCTAATCGTCAATTTTCCATTCTCCGCCAATGAACAGGCACGATATAAGGCATTATACAATTCACGCACATTCCCTGACCAAACGTGTTTCTGTAAAAATGTAATAAAATCATTATCATAATATGGTTGAGGAATGCCTAAACGGGCGGAAATCTGTTTCACAAATTGCTGCACCAAAAGAGGAATATCCTCTTGCCGCTCTCGTAGCGGTGGAATATTTAATGTCAGTACATTTAAACGGTGATAAAGATCTTCCCGTAATTTTCCTTGCTCAACATAAGCGGATAAAGGTTCTTGTGTAGTACAAATAACACGCACATTAACATAATGTTCCTGCTCCTCACCCACTCGGCGAAAAGAACCATCATTCAAAAAGCGCAACAATTTAGCCTGCATCGGCAAAGAGAGTTCGGCAATATTATCCAATAACACCGTACCATGATTCGCATACTCAAAAAAGCCAATGGTTTTATGCCCATTAGCGTTATAACCGAACATTTCCGCTTCAGTATCCTCCGGCGGCAAGCCGGCGCAATTTACCGCAATAAACTGTTGATCCCGCCGATTCCCCAACTGATGGCACGCCTTTGCAATAAATTCCTTGCCTGTTCCGGTTTCACCTTGAATCAATAATGGCGCATCAGAAAAGGCAAATTTTTTTGCCATTGCAACCATTTCCGCCATTCTTTTGCTTTTAGCCACCACTTCATCAAACGTATTGCTGTGATAAATATTGAATTGCTGGGCATCAATACGCAGCATATCAAAAGATTGTAACGTCACCACGCTGCCGATAAATTGTTGTTCATTTTCTGCCAAGGTTAACGGCAATAAATCAAAACGCCAATGTTGGTCATCCAGCTGAATATGATGAGAAATCGCTAACGGTGTGGAATGTTGTTTTGACTGTTTTAAAAATGTTTGATACCAACTTGATTGTTGTAATGCCGGAATTGCATCAAGCAGAAATTGATCTTGTAATGAGCTGATCTTCGGCTTTTTTTCTTGTAGATAGGGTAACAATAATTGGGTGGCGTGCTGATTGGCAAACTCAATTTTCCCTGAAAAATCAATGGATAAGATAGGGTGAGGAAGAGCTTCAAACAACGCATTAAGTTCTATGGTTTTACGCTCATAAGGCAAATAATCCAATTTCGTCACCGCCTTTACACCATCAATCCTGCGCAATTTATCGCTAAGATAATCAATTTGAAAATTGGCAATTTTTTCAAATTTCAGATAAATAATCCCATTTTGATCTATCTTTTTTAGTTCAATCCCTTCTAAATTAATTTGTTCTTTAGCCAATAAATCTAGAACTTCTTTAGCCACTCCGATTCTATCAATGCAGGTTATCGCAAAACGCATCTTTTATCTCCTCATATTCGTATACTAACGGCTATAATACCCGATAGTTCGTATAGAAATAAAGACAGCGTAAAGAAAAGTTTACGACTTTTTCTCCACTAACGGTAACAATTCGGCAATCGTTTCTATTTGATAAGTCGGCGATATCGCAGTTTGGTTATCTCTGCCATAATGCAACCAACAGGTATCCAAGCCAGCATTATTACCGCCAAGAATATCCGATTCCAATGTATCGCCCACAACTAACACCTCCTCACTATGTCGAGGTTTTGCCAACTGCAAAGCGTGATGGAAAAAATCAGGATGTGGCTTAGAAACGCCAATCTCTTCAGAAACCACCACAAATTCAAAATAATCACTTAACCCCGTTTTCTGCAAACGTAATTGCTGCATTGCGGTAAAGCCGTTGGTAATAATGGCTAATTTAGCACGATGTTGTAACTGCTGTAATAACTCCACCACGCCTTCTAGCGGACGACAAACTTCCGCCATTGTCACTAAAAAGCCGTGATTCAATTCCGCCGGTTTCACCGACAAGCGTTTACCCCACTCACTGAAACGTTGTTCCTGTAAGGTTTTCGCATCTATTTTTCCATCTTGATAAGCCACCCAAAGCGGTTTATTAAGTTGTTGATATTCAATAAAATCTTCTTGTGTAAAATCAACATTATAGTGGGTGAAAAGTTGTTTTAACCCTGAAAATGAGTCAAAAGAGAATAAGGTTTCATCCGCATCAAAAAGAATCCAGTTATATTTCATTACATTCCTTATCCAATAAAGTTTGCAACTCCGCATTGTTTTGACAATATTTCAATTTTGCAAACAGTTGTTCCGCTTCAATAAAATGGTTCAATAAAAACCTAAGCCACTGCTTAATGCGAGCCAAATGATACCAGCCGCTATCCCATTGGTTATCAACACGGCTGTAATATTGCAATAACATCAAAATGTTCTGCCACGACATTACCTCGCTATTGTCTTTAATCACATAGCTCAAATTAGGAATTTGCAATGCGCCCCGAGCCACCATTAAATCCTCACAACCGGTAACGGCAAGGCATTCCTGCGCCTGCTGCGCATTAAAAATTTCACCATTGGCAATGACCGGAATCGATAATTTTTGTCGCACTTCGCCAATTTTCTGCCAATCAATTTTATCAGCCCGATAACCATCCATTTTGGTTCTACCGTGAATCGCAATCTCATCAGCACCGCCCTGCTGTACAGCATCCGCAATTTCCAGTGCTTTTTGTTTATCATCCCAGCCTAAACGTACTTTCACACTGACGGTTTTTTCGGAACTTACCGCTTGGCGAATGGCTTTGGTTGCTTGATAAATCAGCTCCGGTTGCTTTAACAAACTTGCTCCGCCACAACTTCCGTTAACGGTTTTTGAAGGGCAACCGCAATTAAGATCGATACCGTGCGATCCCAACTCAATCGCCAAGTTAGCATTTTCAGCCAACCATTGCGGATGTTGCCCTAACAACTGAACTCTTACCGGTGTGCCGCTATCGGTGTAACCTTGCTGATATAATTCAGGACAAAGCCGATAAAAAACCTTCTTCGGTAATAACTGGTCAACAACCCGCACAAATTCGGAAACACAAAGATCATAATTATTGCAAGAGGTTAAAAGCTGACGCATAAACGGATCCAGCACCCCTTGCATCGGTGCTAAAATTAAACGCATTCTATTTTATTTCTTCCAACCTTTGACCTTACAGATCAAATCATAGGCAGCTTGAATTTGTTGGGCTTTCTCTTTTGCCATCTCCATCATCTGTTCCGGCAATCCTTTCGCAATCAATTTATCCGGATGATGTTCATTCATTAATTTACGATAAGCTCTTTTCACTGTAGCACGATCATCTTCTGCTGATACGCCTAACACACGATAAGCATCCTCTAGTGTCGGCCCGGAAGAACTTTGTGCCGCATTTTGGTATCCGCCGTAGGATTGTTGATATTGATAATCGCCATTTTGTTGTTGGTATTGACGATAAAAACCGCCTTGAGAAAATTGACGTGCCGCATAAATCATCGCCAGCATCTGCTCAAATTGCATTCTTGAATAGCCCAGCTCTTCGGCAACAATGAATAAAACTTCTTTTTCATTCGGATGCAATTCTTGATCTGCCAGTGCCGTTTGAATCTGAATTTCCAAAAACATACGCAACAGGTCTGTACGCTGTCCACATCCGGCTCTAAACTCTCTGATGGCTTGACGAATAGGGAAATCAGCCTCTTTTCCTCGTGTAAATGCCGCTTTTGCCAATTGTCGATGCGCTTCATCAAGCTGCATACGATCCATAAACATATTGGCTAATTGAATGTCTTCTGCCGTAACCCGACCTTTAGACTTGCTCAAATGTCCCATCACCGCAAAAGTGGTCTGCATAAATAGAGATTGGCGTGAAACGGAACGCCCGAATAAAGAGGAACGTACACTGCCCAACTCGTATAATTTTTTATCAGCAAAATGCCCTAAAATAGCGCCGAAAATTGCGCCAAAAAAGCCGCCGAATTTAAAACCGACAATAATCCCGATTAACTTACCGATAAAATTCATCTCTTATCTTTTCCCTTCTATCTAGGTTAAAAAATCGGTCTATTCTACCGCACAAATAGGGAAGTCGCGAATGGATTTCAACGCTAATCCTGCGCTTTGAACGCTTCTGAAATTTCTTCTTGAGAAAAACCGCGTGATAATAAAAAACGCCACATTTTTTGCTTGGTTTTAAAATCGGACACTGTGGCGTAATCAGGAAATTTTTTTGCTAACGTCTGCTGTGCTAACGCATACCAATCAATATCGGCTTGTTCCAGTGCGTGTTGCATCACTTCATTTTGAATGCCTTTTTGTTGTAACTCCTGTTTAATGCGTTGTAAGCCATAACCTTTGTGCACTCTTGAAAGTAAGAAATACTCACAGAAGCGGAAGTCATTTTGCCAATTTTTCTCTTGGCATTTTGCAATAGTTTGTTCTATTTCCTGTTCCGAAAAGGCTTTTGCTTGCATCTTACAACGTAATTCATACTCGCTGTAATCTCGAATTGCCAACAATTTCAACACATAATTAAGGGCAAGATTTTCCATAATTCAATCGCTGTTAATTTATTGAATAGAGAACATAATCATAATGAACAGACAATAAAATAAATAGTTAAAATAACCGAGCTGTTCAGATGTTATCTATAATTGAAAAAATCCCTGCCGATCAAACTTTTGATTTTAGGCAGGGATATTGAGGGTATTATTCACCGAAATTTAATGCGTCATCTTCCGGTTGTTTTTCTGTATCATCCGCAACTAATAACTGCTCCGGATTGGAAAGCAACTCTTCACGTAATTTACGTTCCAACTCGGCAGCCACCTCCGGATGTTCGGCAAGCCACTTCATTGCATTGGTACGACCTTGACCAATCTTTTCATCATTGTAGGAATACCAAGCGCCTGATTTATTAAGCAATTTATGTTTCACGCCCAATTCGATTAATTCACCGTTTTTCGAAATACCTTCTCCGTAAAGAATTTGGAATTCTGCTTGTCTAAATGGCGCGGCAACTTTATTTTTCACCACTTTAACTCTGGTTTCGTTACCAATTACTTCATCGCCATCAGTAATTGAGCCTGTGCGGCGAATATCTAAACGCACTGAAGCATAGAATTTTAAGGCATTACCGCCGGTTGTTGTTTCAGGATTACCAAACATAACCCCAATTTTCATACGAATTTGGTTAATAAACACCACTAAACAGTTTGCAGTTTTGATATGACCGGTAAGTTTACGCAATGCCTGCGACATTAAACGTGCCTGTAACCCCATATGGGAATCACCCATATCACCTTCAATTTCCGCTTTCGGTGTTAATGCTGCTACAGAGTCAATGATAATGACATCCACCGCTCCGGAACGTACTAAAGCATCACAAATTTCCAACGCCTGTTCGCCGTTATCCGGTTGCGAAACTAAAAGTGATTGTACATCAACCCCTAATTTAGAGGCATAAATAGGATCCAATGCGTGTTCCGCATCAATAAAGGCACAGGTTTTACCCTCTTTTTGTGCTTGCGCAATCACAGATAAAGTTAATGTGGTTTTACCGGAAGATTCAGGCCCAAAAATCTCAACGATTCGCCCCATCGGCAAACCACCGATACCTAACGCCACATCTAATGCTAATGAACCGGTAGAAACCGCTTCCACATCCAATGTTTGTGTATCACCAAGGCGCATAATTGAACCTTTACCGAATTGTTTTTCAATTTGCCCTAATGCTGCCGCCAATGCTCTTTCTTTATCTTCATTGTTTGTTGTCATATTCATTGCCCTTTTATTCATAAACTACGAGGAAATTTTCCGCTTATTATACTGTATAGTTATACAGTATCAAGCATTTTATGTTACCAATAATTAAAACTGTGAACTTGCTTCCAAATTTTACACATATTATAGCGCTGACTGTTTGTAACTTTCGCTTTGTTTCATCATCTTTTATACTATTCATCCGGCAAAAAGGATAATAATTATGACTTTAGAGAGCAATCTTTCTTCTTTTACCCCGATGATGCAGCAATATTTAAAAATTAAAGCGGAACATCCCGATATTTTGCTGTTTTATCGTATGGGGGACTTTTATGAACTGTTTTTTGATGACGCCAAACGAGCATCACAACTTTTAGATATTTCATTAACCAAACGCGGCAAAACCGATGGCGATCCGATCCCAATGGCAGGCGTACCTTATCACGCTGTAGAAGGCTATTTAGCAAAACTGGTGCAATTAGGTGAGTCGGTTGCTATTTGTGAACAGATTGGCGATCCAGCAACCAGTAAAGGGCCGGTTGAACGCAAAATTGTCCGCATTGTCACACCGGGAACAATCAGTGATGAGGCATTGTTGCCGGAAAGACAAGATAACCTTATTGCCTGTGTTTACTACGAAAAGAAAATTTTTGGTTTAGCCACGCTTGATATGAGTTCCGGCCGCTTTCAAATTAGTGAACTTGCGGACGAAGCTGCCCTCACCACCGAGTTGCAACGCATTATGCCGGTTGAAATTCTTTATCCAGAAGATTTTGCTTATATCAAACTGCTGGAACCCTACAAAGGATTACGCCGCCGCCCAACTTGGGAGTTTGAACTGGTTACCGCAATCAAATTATTGACTAAACAATTCGGTACACAGGATCTCAAAGGCTTTGGTGTCGAAACAGCGATTGTTGCCTTATGCGCTGCCGGTTGTTTATTGCAATATGCGAAAGAAACTCAACGCACCGCATTGCCGCATATTAATGCGATTTCACTTTCTCAAGAGCGTGATTTTATTGTGATTGATGTCGCTTCCCGCCGTAACTTGGAATTAACGCAAAACCTTGCCGGCGGTACAGAAAACACATTGGCTTCTGTACTTGATTATTGCAGCACGCCAATGGGCAGCCGCTTGCTTAAACGCTGGATTCATCAGCCGTTGCGCCACAAAAAAACATTATTAAACCGTCAAAATGCGGTTAAAAATCTGATTCAACAGGAACGCTATTCTGATTTTAAACCGCTGTTGCAACAGATCGGTGATATGGAACGTATTTTAGCGCGTATTGCCTTGCGTTCTGCGCGTCCGCGTGATTTAACCCGTTTACGTCAGGCATTAGGGCAATTACCGCAAATTATCCAGCTTTTACAACAACATAATCAACATCAGCAGTTTGATATGCTGTTGTCGAAGTTGCAGGATTTTAGTGAATTATTTGCCTTGTTAACACGAGCAATCATTGAAACACCGCCATTATTAATTCGTGACGGCGGTGTAATTGCCCCCGGTTATCATCAAGAGTTGGATGAGTGGCGTGAGTTGGCGACCGGTGCAACGCAATATCTGGAAAATTTAGAAATAAGAGAACGGCAACAAACCGGCATTGATACCCTCAAAATCGGTTATAACGCCGTTCACGGTTATTATATTCAAATCAGCCGAGGTCAGGCAGAACGTGCACCAACGCACTATATTCGCCGCCAAACCTTAAAAAATGCGGAACGTTTTATTATTCCGGAATTAAAAGATTACGAAGATAAAGTCTTAAAAGCGAAAGGTGCTGCGTTGGCATTGGAAAAACAGCTTTACGATGAGCTTTTCGATTTGTTATTGCCGCATCTTTCCGCATTGCAAACCACCAGTCTGGCCTTAGCCGAATTGGATGTATTGGCAAATTTAGCGGAGCGTGCGGAAACGTTGAATTATGTTGCTCCGACCTTTAGTGAACAAACATTAATCAGCATTGAAGCAGGGCGACATCCGGTGGTGGAAACCGTTTTGCAAGACCCATTTATTGCCAATCCGCTCGATCTCAATCAAAAACGTCATCTGTTGATTATTACCGGGCCGAATATGGGCGGTAAAAGTACCTATATGCGCCAAACCGCATTGATCACCTTAATGGCATATATTGGCAGTTTTGTGCCGGCACAACAGGCAGTTATTGGCCCGATAGATCGCATTTTTACTCGCATCGGTGCCTCTGATGATTTAGCCTCCGGTCGCTCCACTTTTATGGTGGAAATGAGCGAAATGGCGAATATTCTTCATCAAGCCACGCCACAAAGTTTAGTGTTAATTGATGAAATTGGGCGCGGCACTTCCACTTATGACGGTCTTTCCCTTGCGTGGGCGTGTGCGGAATGGTTAGCAACGCAGCTCAAATCCTTAACGCTGTTCGCCACCCACTATTTTGAATTGACCTCTTTACCGCGACAGTTGCCGGGTTGCATCAATATTCACCTTGACGCTAAAGAGCATAATGATACGATTGCATTTATGCATTCAGTGCAGGAAGGCGCAGCCAATAAAAGCTACGGTATTGCGGTGGCACAACTTGCCGGTGTGCCAAGACCGGTGATCCAACTGGCGAAACAGAAATTAAAACAGTTAGAAAAACTTTCGTTGCAGAACAGCCAAATCAATGATTACCAAACCGAGCTGGATTTCAATCCGGAACCGGAATTTGATGCAAACAGCGAAGCGATTTTGCAACAATTAGCACAGATTGATCCGGACGATTTAACGCCGAAACAGGCACTGGCAATGTTATATCAGCTTAAAAAATTACAACAATCTTAACCATTTAACACAACAGAGGGAAACGTTATGCCAATCAATTTACGTCAACATCATTTTTTACGCTTAATGGATTTCACACCACAAGAGATCCAGTTTTTGCTTGATTTAGCCGCCGAACTAAAAAAAGCAAAATATGCCGGCACCGAACAGCCGCGCTTAAAAGGTAAAAATATCGCATTGGTGTTTGAGAAGACCTCAACCCGCACCCGTTCCGCATTTGAAGTAAGTGCGTTTGATCAAGGTGCCAATGTTTCTTATATCGGTCCAAGCGGTTCACAAATCGGACATAAAGAGAGTATGAAAGACACCGCGCGCGTGTTGGGCAGAATGTATGATGCCATTCAATATCGTGGTTATGGTCAAGAATTGGTCGAAACATTGGCAAATTATTCCGGTGTGCCGGTTTGGAACGGCTTAACCGATGAATTCCACCCAACACAAATTTTGGCAGATTTCTTAACGATGTTGGAACACGGCAAAGGTAAACGTCTTGATCAAATGAAACTCGCCTATCTCGGTGATGCCCGCAATAATATGGGAAACTCTTTTGTGGAAGGCGCAGCGTTAATGGGATTGGATTTACGTTTAGTCGGTCCGAAGCAGTTCTTTCCGGAACAGAAGCTGCTTGATGAAGTGGCTGAAATGGCTAAACAGACAGGAGCGAAAATTACCTGTACTGAAGATGTTGAAGCCGGCGTAAAAGATGTTGATTTTATCTACACCGATATTTGGGTTTCGATGGGCGAACCGGAAAGTGCGTGGGCAGAACGCATTGAGCTAATGAAGCCATATCAGGTTAATGCCAAATTAATGGCGCTCACTGGCAATCCTAATGTGAAATTTATGCATTGCTTGCCGTCATTCCACGATGAAAATACCGTTATCGGCAAGAAAATGGCAGAAAAATATGGAATGAACGGCTTAGAAGTAACAGATGAGGTTTTTGAATCCGCAGCTTCGATCGTCTTTGATGAAGCAGAAAACAGAATGCACACCATCAAAGCGGTAATGGTAGCAACTTTAGCTTAACAATGAAAAAAGGAAAAAACGATGACTAAAATTATTCACACAGAAAAAGCACCGGCGGCGATTGGTCCTTATGTACAAGCGGTTGATTTAGGTAATCTTGTGCTTACTTCAGGGCAAATTCCGGTTAATCCGCTCACCGGCGAAATTCCAAGCGATATTGTGGCGCAGGCTCGCCAATCATTGGAAAATATTAAAGCGATTGTTGAACAGGCAGGTTTAAAAGTGTCTGATATTGTGAAAACAACCGTATTCGTTAAAGATTTAAACCAATTTGCCGTTATCAATGCGGAATACGAACGTTTCTTCCAACAAAATAATCACCCAAGTTTTCCGGCACGTTCTTGTGTTGAAGTAGCACGTTTGCCGAAAGATGTTGGCTTGGAAATTGAAGCGATCGCTGTAAGAAAATAACCGTTAAAGCGGGGCAATCGCTCCGCTTTTCCACCCATTCTCACTCAATTCCAAAATCAATTTTGTAAAATTAAGTTACTATAACTTGCATAACAAACACAAGACGTAATAAATTTAGCCTCATCACAAATAATATAGAATTATGATTCAATTCCTCTAACAAGGATACGAATAATCAAGGAGTATTTATGAATAATTTTACATTACACCTCCCAACTAAAGTGTTATTCGGCAAAGGTCAAATTGCTGAAATTAAAAACCAAATTCCTACCGGCGCAAAAATCTTAATGACCTATGGCGGCGGTAGCATTAAAAGAAACGGTGTTTATGATCAAGTGCTGGAGGCATTAAAAGGTTTTGAAATTGTTGAATTTTCCGGCATTGAACCTAATCCACAATTTTCAACATTAATGAAAGCGGTTGAGCTTGGTCGCCGTGAAAAAGTCGATTTTCTGCTTGCTGTCGGTGGCGGTTCAGTGTTGGATGGCACAAAATTTATCGCTTCTGCAATAAATTTCCAAGGTGATGAATGGGAGATCGTGAAAAGCCACGGCACAGTCATTAAAAGCGCATTACCAATCGGCGCAATCCTTACACTGCCGGCAACCGGTTCGGAAATGAACGGCAATGCGGTGGTCAGTCGTAAAGAAACGCAGGATAAACTCGGCTTTTTCTCGCCATTTGTAAAACCACAATTTTCTGTGCTTGATCCGACCACAACATTCTCTTTGCCGCCAAGACAAACCGCGAACGGTGTTGTTGATGCTTTCGTTCACACTTTTGAACAATATATGACCTATCCGGTCGATGCCAAAGTTCAAGATCGCTTCGCCGAAGGTGTGTTCTTAACCTTGATTGAAGAAGGTCCAAAAGCATTGGCAGAACCGGAAAATTATGATGTGCGTGCCAATATTATGTGGGCAGCAACAATGGCATTAAACGGCATTCTTGGTGTCGGTGTGCCGCAAGATTGGGCTTCACACGGCATTGGTCACGAACTGACAGCACAATATGGTTTGGATCACGGTCAAACATTAGCGATTGTGGTGCCGGCAATTATGTGGCATCAACGTGAATTTAAAAAAGAAAAATTGGTACAGTTCGCACAACGTGTTTGGGGCTATCAAGGCAACGACAGCGAACAAGCGATTCGTGTTGCTATTGATAAAACACGTGCTTTCTTTGAACAAATGGGAACACCGACTCGCTTATCAGCTTACGGCATTGATGACAGCCAATTCCCAAGCGTGTTAAGCAAACTCAAAGAACACAAAACAGAAAATCTCGGCGAACATAAAAATATTGATATTAAAGCCGCAGAAGAGATTTTGCGTTTAGCGTTATAAATCAATAAATCATTTAAATAGCTGTGTATAAGTTAGCACCCTCACTAGCACGCTAGTGAGGGACTAAATACCTAACCGGATCCGTGAGCAACATAGTAATTTACTACAGTATAATAACAACGATAAAATCAAAATAAGGAGATAAAATGTGCTCACAAAAGAAGAAAAAATAAACAGACAAAAAGCTGTTCAATTTGCGATTAATAATAAATGCTTAGAAGGTCTTGATGTGAGTAATGAAATGCTAGATGCTTTTGAAAATGGATTAACGATGAAATTTCAATGAAAGCACTTCAAGCTATAGCTTATGAAATATAATATTTCTGATTATTTAGTATAAAAATGCGGAGATTGCATTAAGGGACATTCTACTTTTTGTTCAATTAATAACTTTTGATTGGGTGAATTATGCTTAGTAAAGAAAGAAAATCACAAATGGTTGAGAGTCTGAAAAAGGATTATGTTGTTTTAACTGATATTGTTGTTGAAGTTGTTGCAGATACTATGGCTGATATGTGGGTTTTATCTTGGGAAAAGAGACAACCCGTTGAGCTAGAATCAGATCAAAAACGTTTGCTTGAGATAAAAAAGGCTTATAGTAATCTTTATCTTCAGGATCAAGAAAAGGCTGTTGATATGATTGAGAAAATTTATGAGCTTAGCGATAAATATAGCCGCTTAAGAAAATCAAAAGGGCTTTAGTATGAGCGATAGAACGAAAGTTGAGCCGGAAAAAGTAAAAAGTTTTTTTGATAATGAGATAAGATTAAATGGAATATCCCGTTCAAATAGCCCTCTTGTTATCTTCATTACTGGGGTAAGTGGAAGCGGTAAATCTACCATTATAGATAAGATTGATTTGAATGCTCTTAAAATTCAGCCGGATAACTATCGTAAAACACATCCTAAAATAGATTTATTTGTTGAGAAATATGGGCGTGATGAAGCATATAAGAAAACAAGTAAATATTCATTTAAGTTTGCTAAATCTTTAAGAGATTTAGCTATAGAAAATAGAATTAATGTAATATATGAATCTACATTTTCTAAAATAGATACAGCCAATGATCTACTAAAACCATTTATAGATAAT
>SKEB01000388.1_pt2 | contig 35698 bp, 15 predicted proteins | sample 4826561 | NCBI WGS metagenome assembly SKEB01 (sample SAMN11008820, study PRJNA524170) | human gut metagenome | biome: Human fecal sample; material: Feces; isolation source: fecal sample from pouch patient p17 | host: Homo sapiens | place: Israel: Tel-Aviv | collected 2016-03-29
CGCGCGGGGGCTGACGACCCCCCCCCCCGGTGAGTATGGGAGCGTCCGCCGCGTTTGCGGACGCGACGCCCAAGCCTGCCAGCAGGCCCAGCAGGACGACCATCATCGCCAACGCGCGACGCAGTTGGGAAACCACATGCATGACTCGTAAACCCCTTACCATCACTGGGCATTGTCTGTTGGTTCGTGACGGTCGAACCAGCGAAACAGTGCCGCTTTGCCTTGTAACGTCTTGTCCATCGGAAAACCGTTCAGCCTTCAACGCCAGCCCCTGCATCCAATTGCATGAACCACTGCGGAAGACAGGCACATTTCCGATGCCCCTGTTTTCACACCATACCACCGGGCCGAAAAAACAACACACGAAGCAATCCGTGATAGCCGATCCGCACGGTACGGCGAGCCACCATTAACCGTTATGTCAGCGTCGTATTGTCCGATTAATCGCATTACTGTGTCGACTCTTATATCGACCGCCATATTCAGCATCTGCTCAATGACGAAACGGGCTGGCAAATCAGATGTGAGGGAAGCGGCAGTATTAATCTGGGCTGGGTGCTACGGATGGCGGCATCCAATGCCCTGTGTGGGCGAACGTTTCGGCCGAACCTAACATGGTGCGATCCGGTAGTCATCATTCTCCGACGGCCAAGGATAGTACGGTTGAAGAATCCGGAATCTGTTGGTTTTTCCGTTGCTCTCAAAAGACCGGTCAGCCTATAGTTGTAGCTGTTCTGTAGGTGGACGTGGGTCAATTTGATTGGCGGCTTGCAGTGTCTGCCAGCTGACCGCCACCACCGATTTGCACTGGAGGGGTCTGGGAGCTTGCCAGGATCGGGCTAATCCGGCAGGCGGGGCTGTCCTGCCTTGTGGCTTCGTGGATGGCACCAATGCCGATCCGGCGGAAGTGCGTATATGTGCGGTTCCATTGCGCTGGCTGGGGTGCGGGGCTGCGTCGTCCTCTGTCCGGTCTGTTGGTCTTGATGCTGACTGCTCAGGTCAGCTATGCCAAGGTAGGCTTCATGCTCTTGCCTATCCTTTTGACTGTGCTTGACGCGCCGCCTCAAATGCAGCTGGACCGTGTTGTGGGTATGAATGATCGGGCTATAAATGGATCGGTTTGGCCGGCATCACGGTCATTGGCGGTTAAATAAGTGTGGTGGGGGCGCGGGAGGGGGTGTCGGCTCTCTTGGGGTTTGAGCCTTGACTGGCACGTTTCCTCCCTGCTCCCCCTATGTGGGCCGGGGGCGGGGGATTGATTCGCCGCCCGGCCCGTCTTACTCGAGTGAAGCATGTGACAGTTGGTGTTGTTCCCTCCGGTGGCGGCGGGAGGCCAGCACACCGCCCATGCCGGTCATGCCCGTAGTGAGGGCGAGCAGGATGCCTTCCCCTCCGGCCCTTGGGAGCACGCCTGCAGGCAGGTACGTGTACCTGAGGGAAGTGTCCGACGTTTGGGGTGCGCCGCCCAGCGTATAGTCCACGCTGACCGTAACCATGCCCGGCAGGTGCGCGGGCGTGAGCACAGTCACGCTATTGCCGTCGCCGCGGGTCAGGCCTGGTACGGCGGTCTGGTCGAATCTGACACCGGTGATCACCAGCTGCAGGTTGAACATCACCGGCACTGGGACAAGACTTCTGCCTCCCGTGGGGATACTGTCGTTGCCGAGCTGGCCAGCGTCGTTGCTCCCCCATGCGTAGGCGTTGCCGTTGCAGCCTACGCCCATCGAATGCTGGTCTCCGGCGCTGACCTGTGTGGCTTGCAGTCCTTTGCTCTCGTCGGTGGGGTTGGCGGGGTCGCGCACGCGCATAGGAACAGGATTCGCGTCACCGTACCTGCTGGCGGTGTTGTTGCCGAGCGGGCCATACCAGTTGCATCCCCATGCCCAGGCGTTGCCGTCGCTGCCCACGGCAAGCGAATGATCGTACCCGGCGCTGACCTGGACGTAGGTGAAATCCCTAGGCAGGTCCGGATACGTCTTGCGGTCGGGCGTCTTCACCCTGACCGGCATACTCCGGCTGATGGTTGTCCCGTCGCCGAGCCGGCCACTGTAGTTGTATCCCCATGCCCATGCGTTGCCGTCGCTGCCCACGGCCAGCGAAAAATCGCCCCCGGCGCTGACCTGGACGTAGGTGAAGTCCTTAGGCAGGTCCGGATACGTGTTGCGATCAGGCGTCTTCACCCTGACCGGCGTAGACCGGTCGGTGCCGCTCGTCCCGTCGCCGAGCTGGCCATTGCCGTTGTATCCCCATGCGTAGGCGTTGCCGTCGCTGCCCAGGGCCAGGGAATGTTGCTCTCCGGCGCTGACCTGGACGTAGGTGAAGTCCTTGGGCAGGTCCGGGTACGTGCTGCGGTCGGGCGTCTTCACTCTGACTGGCGTATTCCGTTGAGTGGTTGTCCCGTCGCCGAGCTGGCCGCAGTTGTTCCATCCCCATGCCCAGGCGTTGCCGTCGCTGCCGACGGCCAAGGAATAACTTTGGCTGGAGCCTTTTGATCCGCTGACCTGATTGAACCTGATGCCTCGGCTGGTGCTGTCAGGCGGGTTGATGGTGGTGGATTCCCTGCCCAACTGGCTGCCCTTGTCCGGGCTGATGCTCCACGTGCTGTTCCGGCTTGCCGGCGACCAGTGGGCGGTCAGGGTCAGGTCCCTGGTGACAGGCCTGCTGAAATCGTAGGCGACTTCGCCTATGAACCATCCGTCGAACAGGAAGCCTTGGCGCGTCGGGTCGGGGGAGGGGCGCTTCACCCTGCCGTTTATGGTGGAAAAACTTTGGTCTGCTGGCTCGGGTTTTCCGCCGCCCGTGTCGAAGTGGACCGTGGGTGTGGATTTTGGTTCGGCGTCTCTGGTCAGGGTCTGGTCGACCGTGTACGTAAGGCTCCTGGTGAAGGGTTGGCCGTCTTGCCTGCCGGTGATGGTGATGGCGGCTTGCCCCGGCTTGTGGGCGGGTATGTCCGCCTGCCAGGAGTTGTTGTTCTTGGTGAGTTTGAGCGGCTGGCCGTCCATGCTGGCTGATTCCAAGGTGGGGGCGTTGCTGGTGTCGAGTCTGGCTGGCTTGCCGGGCTGGCCCTGCCCGTCCAGGCTCCACGTGAATATGTTGCCCTGTCTGTTGATAGCTGTGACCCTGCTGCTGGCCTTGACGGCCTGCATGTACTGCTGGCCCCCTTTGTCTGCACGCTTGGGCGCTTCGCCTGTCTTCCAGGACCACACCTGGCTGTCCTTGCCGACGATCATGGCTTGGTCTGTGTTGGTGGCGACCGAGCTGGCCTGCACGCCGTCCGGCAGGTTGATGGCTGCAGAATCGGTTGCGTTGTTGGCCAGGTACCAGGCCTGTCCTTTCGCGTCCAAAATAAGGAACCCTTGGTTGAGGGCTTGGGCTTGGATGATGCGCATGTCCGGGTCCTGCTTGATGCGTTCTGGTTCGGCTTTTCCAATCTTGCTTGCGTCCCATCTCCAGGCTTGCCCGTCCGAGTCCACGATGAGGATCCGGCTGGCGGAGGCGGCAGCGGTGACGGCCTGCGCCTGAGCGGGCAGCCTGGTCGTGGCCTGCTTTGTGAGTGTCGGGTTCAAGTCCTGGCTGCCGGTGTCGCTGGCCTGATAGGCGTGGATTTGTCCCTGTTGGTCAACGGCCAGGAGCTGATTATCGTTCATGCTGATGCTGGTGAACTGGGCGCTCTGGCCGATGTCGAGGATCGTAGGCGTGGCCTGTCTGCTGGCCCAGGTGTAGATGTGCAGGTCGGATCCGAGCGCCGCCTGCCATTGGTTGCTGGCTTTGACCTGCAGGTAGCGGAACCCGGCTGTAGCCTGAACGGAGGTGGGAACCTGTTCTGGTGTGCTGTCTTGCGTCCATGTGTAGATGCGGCCATCCCCGGTCAGGCCAACAAACTGATTTCCTGCGGCTTGGATGATGGCGAACTGAGACTCCTGCAGGCTGGGTGGGCTGATGGTCAGCTGGGCTCCGGTGGCGGGCCCGTGCTCTGGGCTCAGCGTCCAGTCTGTGACCTTGGTCCATTGTGCTTTCAGGGTCGTGTCCTGGAGGATAGGAGTCTGGAAGTCGAAAGGCTGCCCATCATGAGTCCACCCGTCGAACCGGAAGCCTTCGCGTACAGGGTTCTGTTGCGGTGGAGTGGCGAGGGTGCCGGTCTTCACAGTTGATTGTGTTGGCTTGCTTTCGTCGGCTGGGTCGAAGCGCACCATGTGCGAGGTTTGATGATCCGTCTTATCGGATGGCTTGGTTGAAGCGGATCCTGTGTTGCCTGGGCTGCTTGTCATCGATGACGGGGTGCCCGGGTTTGGTGTTGCGGAGCTTAATGGTGTGGTGGCTTGTATTGGTGATGGTGATGGCAGTGGTGTGCTGGTTGCGTTGCTGGGGAGAGTGCCGGAGGTTCCGTCAGCTACGCGAGGGGTCTGACGACCCCCCCCCCCCGGGGGGTAGGGGGGCGGCTGAGTATGGGAGCGTCCGCCTGGGCGGATGCGACGCCCATGCCTGCCAGCAGGCTGATCAGGACGGTCGTCATCGCTATGATGCGACGCAGACGGGAAACCAGATGCATGAAACCAAAACCCCTTCACCAAACACCAAACGGAATCAATACCGCTCGCCTATTAAAGTTCTGCTTGTCAGTGCCAGCCCTGCATCGGATTGCAGTAGCCATCGCCGAACCAGTCGTCTTTTCGACATCCCCCGCTTTTCACCCTACCACCCGGTCAGCAGACAACACACACGTGTTGGAGCCAGGCGCTCGAATGCAAGGAGACCCCCGCCCTCTGTTAAGCCTCGATTCGCTAACTAGTGCATGAATTCCCAAACTCCTATCTGTCTGGAAGCAAATCGGGCTGAATACTCAGACGAAAGAAAGCGAGGCACGACTGAGGGCACCAATCTGATCTGGCAGCCCTTCTCGGCGGCTCATCCCCCTGTTTTGCGAGGATCGAAGGGGACAAGCCGCTAGTCAGAGATAAGGCCAATGCTGTTCTGAGGGAAGTATATGGGTGGCCCCATTGCCTTGGGGGAGTTGGGGCCACCCTTGTGGTCCGGGCTTTTATGTTGGGGATAGCGATAACCCGGACCTGCTTACACGAGTGAAGTTTTTATTTTTGCTGGGTAAGCGTTTCCAGCCGGTGTCGTCTGATTGCTGCTGCACCGGTGGCGGCGAGCAGTCCTGCCATGAGCAGGAGAGTCAGGCCTGTTCCCCCGGTCAGTGGCAGCACGCTGATGGAGTTATACCGGTAATGGTTGCTGGTGTCGCGGGTCGGAGCTGCTCCGTTCAGCGTCCAGTCGATATTGACTGTGATAGTGCCCGGCATGTGAGCTGGCGTGGTTACCTTCCAGGTGCCGTCGGGGTTTCCGGTCAGGCCGGTGGCTGTCGCATTGTCGAATTGGACTTGTGTGGGGACGCCTCGCCCGGGGAAGGCGACTTTGGCCGGGCTGGCGTCCTGGGTGCTGCCGCCGGTATTGCGTCCCAGTTGCCCGTTGGTGTTGTCTCCCCAGCTGTAGAGGTTGCCATCCGTTCCCAAGGCCATGCAGTACCAGGCTCCTGCGCTGGCTTGGGTGAAGGTGATGCCTGCTGGCGTGTCGGCTTTGCCGGGCTTGTCTGCAGGGGTTTTGCTGGTGTCGCGGCCCAGGCGCCCGTAGTTGCTGTCTCCCCAGGTGTAAAGGTTGCCGTTGGAACTCAAGGCAACGGTGTGCCAGCCTCCTGCGCTGGCTTGGGTAAAGGTGATGCCTGTGGGGGTGTCGGCTTTGCCGGGCTTGTCTGCCGGAATGCTGTTAGTGTCGCGGCCCAGTCGTCCGTTGTCGCTGTTCCCCCAGGTGTAAAGGCTGCCGTCGGCGCTTACGGCCACGGAGTGGCTTCCCCCTGCGCTGGCTTGGGTGAAGGTGATGCCTGTGGGGGTGTCGGCTTTGCCTGGATGGATGTCCTGTGTGCTGCCGGCGGTGCTGCGGCCGAGCTCGCCGTGGGTGTTGTCTCCCCAGGTGTACACGTTGCCTTGCATGTCCAGAGCTGCCGTGTGTCCCCAGCCTGCACTGACACTAGTGAAAATGACATCTGCTGGGGTGTCGGCTTTGCCAGGCTTGGAGTCGGATGTGCCGGTGGTGTTCCGGCCCAGCCGACCGGCCCTGTTGTCGCCCCAGGTGTAGATGTCGCCGTCCGAGCTTAGGGCCACGGCATGCGATCCGCCTGCGCTGGCTTGGGTGAAGGTGATGCCTGTAGGGGTGTCGGCTTTGCCGGGGTGGCTGTCCTTGGTGTTGCCGGTGGTGCTGCGGCCGAGTTGGCCTCGGCTGTTGTCTCCCCAGGTGTAGATGTTCCCGTCCGAGCCTAGGGCCACCGAAAATCCGTAGCCTGCGCTGGCTTGGGTGAAGGTGATGCCTGCCGGGGTCTCAATCTTGTTGGGCCTGTCGGCTGGGGTGCTGCTGGTGACTGTGCGCCCTAGCTGGTCTTTCTGGTTGTCTCCCCAGGTGTAGATGTCGCCGTCCGATCCTATGGCTCCGGAGTGAATGTCTCCTGCATCGGCTTGGCTGAACCGGATGCCGCTTCTGGCGGCGGTGTCAGGGTGACTGTCTGACCACCGCTCTCAGGCCCGTTGTCCTTGTCAATATTCCATCTGGTGTCAGCTTTGGTCCAATGGGCGGTCAGGGTCACCTTGCCGGTGACCGGGATGCTGAAATTGTAGGCCGTGTTGCCGATGAACCAACCATCAAAAAGCCAGCCAGATTTCGTTGGGTCGATAGCTGGGCGCTTCGCCTGGTCGCCCTCAATCACGGATTGAGCGTCGATACTACTGCCACCAGCACTGTCAAAAGTGACCTTATATTTGGGGCCGGTATATCTGTACACAAAGTGCAAGTCCGGCTGTTCGCCGTTCATTGTCCAGGACATCGTTACGTCCACTAGTCCTTTTTCGTGTGCCGGCGTGGTCACACTCCAAGTGCCATCTGTGTTGGCTTTCAGGTTGGTACCGGGCGACTGGTCGAATTTGATGCTCGTTATTATCGGCTTATCGGGGAATGCGACCTTGCCAGGCGATTCATTGGTGGCGCCGCTTGTCTCGCGTCCCAGCTGGCCAAGCGTATCGTATCCCCAGCTGTAGAGGTTGCCATCCGATCCGAAGGCCATGGAATATTCAAATCCTGCGAAGGCTTGGGTGAAGGTGATGCCCCTGGGTGGGGTTACGATGCCTGGCATGAAGTTTTGTGAGCCGCTGTTGCGTCCTAGTTGTCCGTCGGAGTTGTCTCCCCAGCTGTAGAGGTTGCCGTCCGATCCGATGGCTAGAGAATGGGCATCCCCTGCGATGGCTTGGGTGAAACTGACACCTTGTGGTGGGGTTACGATGCCTGGCTTGATGTCTTGTGAGCCGTTGTTGCGTCCTAGTTGTCCGTCGGAGTTGTCTCCCCAGCTGTAGAGGTTGCCGTCCGATCCGAAGGCCATGGAATATTCAAGTCCTGCGAAGGCTTGGGTGAAGGTGATGCCCTTCGGTGTGGTTACGATGCCTGGCTTGATGTCTTGTGAGTCGTTGTTGCTGCGTCCAAGCTGGCCGTATTTGTTGTGTCCCCAGCTGTAGAGGTTGCCGTCCGATCCGAACGCTAGCGATTGGTATCCTCCGGCAATTGCTTTGGTGAAGTGAATTCCGTTCGGTGGGGTTACGATGCCCGGCCTATCGTGAGGATTGCTGGTTGAAGGATTTCGCCCTAATTGATTGTGGTAATTGTATCCCCAGCTGTATAAGTTGCCATCCGATCCTATGGCAAGGGAATGGCTATAGCCTCCGGTGGCTTGGGCTAAGCAATCGACGCCGTTTGGTGGGGTCACAATACGTGGCTTGTCGGCTGGCATAGTCGTGGAGTTGGTTTCTCGCCCTAGTTGGCCTTCATTGTTGTGTCCCCAGCTGTAGAGGTTGCCGTCCGAACCGGAAGCGAGCGAATGGTAGTATCCTGCGAAGACCCTTGTGAAAGAGATATCTCCTGTAGTTGGCGGGGTGATAGTCACCGCGGTGTTGCCAGCTGTGGGACCGTTATTCGGATTGATACTCCAGGAGCCTGATCCCCTGGTCGAAGAGGAGTCGGTGGTTTTGTGACAAATGTCGGTGTCTTTGCCGACCTTGTTTTGTTTGACGGTAATAGAAGGCGTTGGCTGTGCGGGATTTAGGGGCGATGAAGTTGGTAGGGGTGATTCTAGTGCGGTTGATGGGGCTGCGGTACTGGTGGGAATGCCGGAGTTTTGTTTATCTACGCGAGGGGTCTGACGACCCCCCCCCCCGGTGCCTCCTAGGGTTGTAGGCGCAGGCGCGCTGGACACACTGGGCTCGCTTGTAGCTGTATCTGCTGTGGCAAAGCTGCCAGCAAGAAAACTGCAAGACAGGATGATTGCGAGCAGAGGCATGACAGTCGCAGCAGGCTTGGTTAACGCGTTCCGACGCCGACGCATATTGAACATAATCCCTTTCCCCAAGAATCGTGGCCGTGGTTCGGACACCCCTTAGTCCGATTAATGACCACTCACCAAAAACAACCCTAGTTTCTAGGTCATCATGTTATCACGCGATTATATGGGCAATGCCGAGCTTGTCTGCAGCAGTGCTCGTCAAGCTCGCCTATCTGACGGAAGTATATGGGTGGCCCCATTGCGTTGGGGGAGTCGGGGCCACCCTTGTGGTCCGGGAGTGTGTTGGGGATAGTGATAACCCGGACCTACTTACACGAGGGAAGTCTTTATTGCTGCCGGCTGAGAGTTTCCAGCCTGTGGCGCCTGGCTGCTGCGGCGCATGCGAAGGCAAGCAGCCCGGCTATGAGCAGGGGAAGCAGACCGCCTCCGCCGGCCCTAGGCAACACGCTGATGGAGTTGTACCGATACGTGTTGCTGGTATCGGGGGTCTGGGCTGCTCCGTTTAGCCTCCAGTCGATGGTGACGGTTGACGTGCCGGGCATGTGTGCCGGCGTGGTCACCGTCCAGGTGCCGTTGGAGTTCTTGGTCAGGTCGGAGGCTTCCACATTGTCGAACTGGACGTGCGTGGGGATGCCAAGCCTGGGGAAGGTGTCCATGGCCGGGCTGGCGTCCTGAGCGCTGCCGGTGTCACGGCCCAGCTGGCCGCTCTCGTTGTCACCCCAGCTGTAGAGGTTGCCGTCGGATCCCAGAGCCAGGCAGTACGATGCTCCTGCACTGGCCTGGGTGAAGGTGATCCCTGCCGGGGCATCCACCTTGTTAGGCCTGTCTGACGAGGTTTTGCCGCTGTCGCCCCAGGTGTAGAGGCTACCGTCGGAACCCAAGGCGACCGACTGCTCGTCCCCGGTGCTGGCCTGGGCGAAGGTGACGCCTGCCGGGGTGTCGGCTTTGCCGGGCTTGTCTGCGGGAGTGATGTTGGTGTCGCGGCCCAGGCGTCCGTTGGCGGTGTTGCCCCAGGTGTAGAGGCTACCGTCGTCGCTAACGGCCATGGAGTGGCTTCCGCCAGCGCTGGCCTGGGTGAAGGTGATGCCTGCCGGGGTGTCGGCTTTGCCGGGCTTGTCTGTGGGGGTGCTGGTGGTGCTGCGACCGAGTTCGCCGTGGGTGTTGTCGCCCCAGGTGTACACGTCGCCTTGCGTGTCCACAGCCACTGTGTGGCCCCGGCCTGCGCTGACACTGGTGAAAGTAACATCTGCCCGGGTGTCGGCTTTGCCGGGTTTGTCTGCGGGGGTGTTGCTGGTGACTGCACGGCCCAGCCGGCCAGCGGTGTTGTCTCCCCAAGTGTAGATGTTGCCATCCGAGCTTAGGGCTACGACATGGGATCCGCCTGCGCTTGCCTGGATGAAGGTGATACCTGCCGGGGCCTCAACCTTGTTGGGCCTGTTGGCGGGGGTGTTGCTGGTGACTGCACGGCCCAGCTGGCCTCGGCTGTTGTCTCCCCAGCTATAAAGGCTGCCGTCGGAGCCCAGGGCCGCGGAAAATCCGTAGCCCGCGCTGACATGGACAAAGTTGACGCCTGCAGGAGTATCCGCCTTGCTTGGATGGCTGTCCTGCTTGTCGGCGGTGTCGCGGCCCAGGTGGCCGCGGCTGTTGTCTCCCCAGGTGTAGAGGCTGCCGTCGGAGCCCACGGCTGCGGAATGGAGGTCTCCTCCGTCAGCCTGGCTGATACGGATGCCGCGTGCTGGCGGTGGAGTCAGGGTGACGGTTTGGCCGCCTGACTCGGGCCCGTTGTCCTTGTCGAGCTTCCACCTGTTGCTGTCGACACTGCTCCAGTGGGCGGTCAGGGTCACCTTGTCGGTGACCGGTCTGCTGAAGTCATAGGCTGTGTCGCCGATGAACCAGCCGTCGAACAAATAGCCCCTCTTGGTCGGATCTTTATCGGGGCGTTTCATTGGGGTGCCCTCAGTCACGGACTGAAAGTAGAACCCAATGCCTTGGGCGGTGTCGAAGGTGGGATGGTAGGTTTCCAGGTACCTATAGGGCAAGTGCGCGTCCGGTCGTTCGCCGTTCATCCTCCAGGTAATGACTGCATCCACCTTGCCATGGTCATGTTTTGGCGTGATGACGCTCCAGGTGCCGTCCGGGTTGGGGTCGAGGTTGGTGCCGGGTGTCCCGCCGAAGCTCACGTTATCGGGCTTGGGATCCTCGGGGAAGGCGACCATGCCGGGGCGGCTGTCGTACTTGCCGCTGGTGGGGCGTCCCAATTCGCCGTACTGGTTGTATCCCCAGCTGTAGAGGTTGCCATCCGAGCCGATGGCCAGGGAGTGGGAGTAGCCTGCGTTGACTTGGGTGAATTTTGCGACGCCTGTTGGTGTAACCACTTTGCTCGGCTTGGCATCATAATTGGCTGATCCGGTGTCGCGTCCCAGCTGGCCGCAGTCGTTGAACCCCCAGCTGTAGAGGTTGCCATCTGATCCCAAGGCCAGGGAATGCCTGCGTGTTGTACTGACCTGTGTGAATTTCTTGACGCCTGTCGGCATAGTCACCTTGCGTGGTCTGCGGTCTCGAGTTGCTGATCCGGTGTCGCGTCCCAGCTGACCGTATTCGTTGTATCCCCAGCTATAGAGGCTGCCGTCCGAGCCTATGGCCAGGGACGTCCACTCTCCAGCCATGATCCACGTGTATTTCTTGATGCTTAGCGGGGTGGAGACCTTGCGTGGTGCGGGGTCTTTTTCTGCCAAACCGGTGTCGCGTCCAAGTTCGTAGTAAGCATTGTTTCCCCAGCTGTAGATGTCACCGTCCGAGTCCAGGGCCATGGAGTAGAAGGGTCCTGCGCTGATCTGGGTGATTTTAGCGACACCTGTCGGCAGGTTCACCTTGCCTGGCTTGGCATCATATGTGGCTGAACCCGTATCGCGTCCCAGCTCGCCGTAGCTGTTTGAGCCCCAGCTGTAGAGGTTGCCGTCGGATCCTAATGCCAGGGAATGCCAGGCTCCTACGCAGGTCTGGGTGAAGCGGACGCCGGCCGGAGGAGTGACCAGCCCCGGCTGGTTGTCTGTCATAGAAGGGGGAGTGGTGTCGCTGACGATTTCGCGTCCCAGTTGGCCTTGTTTGTTGTATCCCCAGCTGTAGAGGTTGCCGTCCGATCCCAGGGCCAAGGAATGAGAGGATCCTCCGCTGACCTGGGTGAAGCGTACGCCGGCCGGCGGGTTGACCAGGCTCGGTGTGCGTTTTTCTTCTTCAGAGGTTTCCAACTTGTAGTTGTTGTCCCCCCACCGGTAGAGGTTGCCGTCTGAGGCTATGGCTTGGGACCCATCTTCTTCTGCCGAGATGATATGGCTGAAGCGTATATCTGGTGTGGTGGGCGGGGTCAGGGTGATCTTGGCGTCTCCTTTGGTTTTCCCTGAGGTGGGGGAGAGGCTCCAGGCGCTGGTGCCCTTGGTCCAGTGGGCGGTCAGAGTGAGGTCTGTAGTGACGGGTTGGGTGAAGTCGTAGGCCACCTTGGAGTCGCCCTTGTCGTCTTTGCTGAACCAGCCGTCGAAAAGGTAGCCGTCCTTGGTCGGGTCTTGCGCGGGTCGACTGGCCTGGGCGCCTTCGGCAATGGTCTGCGGGTCGACGCTGCTGCCTTTGTCGCTGTCGAAGACGACCTGGTATGAAGTTGAGCCTGCCTGAGCGCGGCTGGTTACCGTGCCGATGGAAGCGTCTGTTTGCTGGGGTGGGCTGATCGGTTTCGCGACGGCGTCGGCCGCGGCGAGACCGCCGATGATCATGCTGGCTGGAAGAATGACGATAACCTTCAAAAGGTCTACAACAATGGCTGACCGGGAAGACGCGTCCGGATGGCACATGATCGCTACAAACCCCTTTCCAAGGTAAGGCGGTCCGATGATGAAAACCCCAAGTTTTTTCATCGGTCGCATGCCGGGCACGTTCCCGGTTGCTAGAAAGAACGCTAGCATGCAGGTTCGGGTCTGAAGGGGAGCAACACTCGGATAAAACGAGTAAAAAATATTATGTCAAGTTGGGATGCAGGTATTTTCCTCTAGGCGCAGAGGTAAAAATGAAAATGGGTGGCTCCCTGGTGTTAGCGGGGGTGCGGAGCCACCCATTATGGCCGGGCCGTTCTTGGGATGCGGCCCGGCCGTTTACTCGAGCGAAGTGAATTCATGCCTGTGGCGTCCGGCTGCCAGAGCGCCGGCGGCGGCAAGCAGGCCGGAGGCGAGCAGAAGGAGTACCCCCGTGTTGCCTGTGAGGGGCAGGATGCCTTTGAAGGTATAGCTGAGGTGGGTCGGGGCTTGGTTGGTGGGACCCAGGGACCAGTCCACGATCACGTCAGACAGTCCCGGATTGTGGGCTGGCGTGGTCAGGGTGACCGACCCATCCGCGTTCTGCCGCAGACTGTTGGCTGCCGTCTGGTCGAACCTGACGCCGGTAATCAGCGGCGGCGGATATAGCGCCACCAGCGTCGGCGTAATGATCTTCGTTGCGCTGTTGCTGCCGGTGCCGAGTTGCCCACGGTAGTTGTATCCCCAGCTGTAGCTCTTGCCGTCCTGACCGATGGCCATGGAACAAGCCGATCCTGCGCTGATCCGCGCGACCGCGAACCCCTTGCCTGCGTTGTCCTGGCCTGCGGGGGGTGACACTTGCGAGGGGAGGAGCAGCTCGGAGGTGCCCTGGTTGCTGCCCAGCTGATCAAAGGAGTTTTCTCCCCATCCCCAGGCTGTGCCGCTCTGGTCGACGGCCAGCGAAGATGTGGCTCCGGCGATAATTTGGGCGGCCTTGAATCCCTGGCTGGGATCAGCAGGGTTTTTCACCTGCGTGGGTGTGGATCGGTCGGTTAGCGTGCCATCGCCGATCTGGCCATCCGCGTTCATTCCCCATGCCCAGGCTGTGCCGTCCTGACCGATGGCCAGTGCGTGGACTTCACCGCTGCTGATCATCCTGGCCTTAAAGGTCTTGCTGGTGTTCTTGGGATCGGGCACGGGAGCTGGGTCGGCAACATATGTGGTGCTGTATTTTCCTGTGCTTTGGCCGTTGCCGAGCTGTCCGTGGTTGTTGTATCCCCAGGTGTATACGTTGCCGTCGGCGTCCAGGGCCATGAGGAAGCCGTATCTTGCGCTTACCTGGACCGCCTTCAGCCCCTTGTCGGAGCCGCTGGGATCCTTGGCCAGGGTCGGCGTCAGTTTGGACGCGCTATAGGTGTTCTGGCCGTTGGTTTCGCTGCCCCAGACGTAGACGCGCCCATTCAGGTCGATTGCTGCCGAGTCGGTGAATCCGGCGGTCACCTGGGTGGCCTTGAAGGGTTGTCCGTCTGGGCCCGTGACGGGCTGTGGCTTGGAGTGGTCTTGCGTGCTGCCGTCGCCAAGCTGGCCATATTGATTTTGTCCCCAGCTGTAGACGGTCTGGTCGGAGCCGATGGCCAGCACGTGGGTTCCGCCTGCGGCGACCTGCGTGTAGGTGAACCCGGTAGCTGCGCCGTCAGGCAGAGGGACCTTGGTCGGCGCATGCTGTGAGGCCGTCGTACTCGGATCCTGGCCCAGCTGCCCGTAGTCGTTGTCGCCCCAGGCGTAGGCATTCCCATCGCTGGTCACCCCTACAGAAAAACCGGCAAAATTATCGCTGGCGCTTATCTGGTTGAAGCGGATGCCCCGGCTGGTTTTGGGCGGGGTGATGGTCACTTGCTGGCCGCCCTGGGCATCGCCATTATTCGGGCTGATTGCCCAGCTGCCGATGTCTACAGGGCTCCAATGGGCGACCAGGGTGATGTTGCTGGTGACGGGCTGGCTGAAGTCATAAGCCACATTGGAATTGCCGTTGGCGTCCTTGAGGAACCAGCCGTCGAACAGGCTGCCGTCTCTGGTCGGGTCTGCGGTCGGACGTGTGGCCTGCTTGCCTTCGGTGACGGACTGGGGTCCGGGCATGCCCGAGGGCGCGGGAGGTGAGTCACTGTCGGAAGAGAAAACGACATTGTAAGCGTTCATGTACTGGTAGGTCAGGTGGTTGTCGGGCTGCTGGCCGTTCATGCTCCAGATGATGGTGACATCGGCCTTGCCTGCTGCATGCTGGGGCGTGGTGACGCTCCAGGTGCCGTTCGACTCGGCCTTGAGGTTGGTGCCGAGCGCTCCGCCGAAGCTGACGCTGACGGGCCTGGGATCCTCGGGGAATGTGACTGTGCCGGGGCGGGCGTCAGAACTGCTATTGGTCGTGCGCCCCAACTGGCTTCGGCTGTTGTCTCCCCAGCTATAGAGGTTGCCGTCCGAGCCCAGGGCCAGGGAAGAGGTATCTTCTGCGTTGATCTGGACGCAGCTGACCCCTGCCGGCAGGGACACTTTGCCCGGTGCGACATTTCTCATACCGTTGGTTTTGCGTCCCAGCTGGCCGTCGAGGTTGCGTCCCCAGCTGTAGAGGTTGCCGTCCGAGCCCACGGCCAGGGTGTGCTGGTTTCCTTCGATGAACTGGGTGAATCTCGTGACGCCTGCGGGCAGCGTCACTTTGCCTGGCTCGGTGTTTGATATGAAGTCATCGGTGTCGCGTCCCATCTGGCCATAATTGTTGTAACCCCAGCTGTAGAGGTTGCCGTCCGAGCCCATGGCCAGAGAACACCATCCCCTTGCGGAAATCGCGGTGTATTTCGTAACGCCTATCGGCAGGATCACTTTGTTCGGCAAGGCTCCCGGCTTCTCGCTGTTGACGTAGCGTCCGAGTTCGCCCTGGGTGTTGTTTCCCCAGCTGTAAACGTTGCCGTCCGACCCCAGGGCCAGGGTATAGAAGGTTCCCCCGCTGATCTGGATGCAGGTGATGCCTGTTGGCATTGACACTCTGCCTGGCGTGGCGTCGTAGGTCGCTGATCCTGTGTCGCGTCCCAACTGGCTTCGGCTGTTGTCTCCCCAGCTGTAGAGGTTGCCGTCCGAGCCGATGGCCAGGGATTGCGAGTAACCGGCGCTGACCTGGGTGAAGTGGACGCCGGCTGGCGGGGTGACCAGGCCCGGTCTGTCAGCTGGCGTGATGGTGGTGCTGCGTCCCAGACCTGCTTTGTTGTCTCCCCAGCTGTAGAGGTTGCCGTCCGAGCCCGTGGCCAAGGTATGCCATAGACCCGAGCTGATGTGGCTGAATCGTATGCCGGGTTTGGCGGGTGGGACCAAGGTGATCTTGTCACCTCCGGCGGCTGACCCGGAGGTGGGGGAGAGGCTCCAGGCACTGGTTCCCTTGGTCCAGTGGGCGGTCAGGGTGAGGTCTGCAGTGACGGGTTGGGTGAAGTCGTAGGCAAGATTGCCGGTGAACCAGCCGTCGAACAGGTAGCCGTCCCTGGTCGGATCCTTGGCGGGCCGGCTGGCCTGTGCGCCGTCATCGACGTTTTGAGGGTCGATGCTGCTGCCGTCGGCGCTGTCGAAGGTGACGGTGTGTCTTGTCGAGCGTGCCTGGGGGCGGCTGTCAGGTGTTTGATCGTGTTCGGGTGTGGTGTTCAGTGGCGAGGGTGTTGGTGTCAATGGGGACTGGGGTGTCGTCGGCGTGGTCGTCGGCGTGGTCTGCAGCATTGGCTGGCTTGTGTTGGTGTTGGTGTTGGTGTCAGTGTCAGCTGTGGCGAGGCTGCCCATGATCAGACTTGCGATCAGGATGATGGCAAGCAGAAGGCTCACGGCAATGCATGGCCGGGCAGAAGCATCCCTATGGTGCATGATAGCTGCGAACCCCTTTCCCAAACAGGTGGCTCGATGATGAAAATCCCCAAGTCGCTTCACGAGACATGTGCCGGGGACCATCCCGACAGCTAACTTGCAGTCTATCATGCGCGGACGGGCAAGGATGGAGCAACACCAGGGTGAATAAGAAGGGTGGCTCCGCTGTGTTGGGGGATTGCGGGGCCACCCTGTTTGGCCGGGCCATCTTGGGGTATGGTCCGGCTGCTTACTCGTGTGAAGTCTTCAGGCTTGCAGTCTGCGGGTCTCCCGCCTGTGGCGCCCGGCTGCTGTGGCGCCCGCTGCGGCCAGCAGCCCGGCGGCCAGCAGGATCATGGTCCCGCTGCTGCCGGCGTTGGGCAGCATGCCTTCGTAGGTATAAGTCAGATGTGTCTGGGGCTGGCTGGTCCCGCCCAGGGTCCAATCCACGATCACATCGGCCTGTCCAGGATTGTGGGCCGGTGTGGTCAGGGTGACGGAGCCGTCAGAGTTCTGTCGCAAGGTGCCGGCCGTCGTTTGGTCGAACTTGACGCCGGTGATCAGCAGTTCCGGGTTGAAGGCCACCGGGGCCGGGATGCTGTTTTGTGTCGTGCTCCCGTTGCCGAGTTGGCCATGCTGATTGTTGCCCCAGGCGTAGGCCTTCCCGTCCTGCCCAATGGCTACGGAATGGCCCCATCCTGCACTGATTCGCACGGATGCGAACCCTGTCCCGGAGCTGCTCTGACCAGTAGGGGGCGAGACTTGCCGCGGCGTGGTCCGTTTTCTGGTGGTGCCGTCGCCGAGCTGGCCGTAGGCGTTGTTGCCCCATCCCCAGGCTGTGCCGTCCTGGCTGATGGCCAGGGAATTCCACGTGCTTGCGCTGACCTGCTGGGCTTTGAGATTAGGCACCTGCTTGGGCAGCATCTGATAGTCGGTGCTGAAGCCGAGCTGGCCGTTGTTGTCCATTCCCCATGCCCAGACCGTGCCGTCCTTACCGATGGCCAGGGCGTGCCATGCGCCCGCACTGATTTGGATGGCCTGCAGTCCTTTGCTGGTGTCTGTGGGATCGAGCACCAGCGTGGGGGTGGAGGAGTAGGCGGACCAAGCGCTGTTGGTCGAGGATCCATTGCCGAATTGACCCCAGTTGTTGTATCCCCAGGCGTATATGTTGCCATCCACGTCCAAGGCCATGATAAAGCTCCAGTTGGCGCTGACCTGGACTGCATGCAGACCCTGGTCGGTGCCGCCCGGGTCGGCCACCAAGGTGGGTTTCGGCTTGGCATTGGAGTTTGCAGTACTGACGCTATCGCCGAGTGTAGTGGTTTCGCTTCCCCAGCTGTAGACCTTGCCCGCGGTATCGATGGCGACCGAGTCACAGGCTCCGGCGCTGGCTTGAATGGCCTGAAACGGCTGTCCCGTACTGGGGTTGATGACGGCTTCTGGCTTGGCGTGGACGCTCGTGTCCGTGCTGCCGTTGCCCAGCTGACCGAAATCGTTGCGTCCCCAGCTGTAGAGGATGCCGTTGGAGCCGATAGCCAGAGTGTGCGCTCCAGCGGACGAAATCTGCGTGTAGGTGAAGCCTTCTTTAACGCCCTCCGGTTTGAGGACCTCGGTTGGTTTGCTCTGCTGTTTGTTGTCGCCAGTTCCCAGTTGCCCATAATTGTTGTTGCCCCAGGCGTAGGCGTTCCCGTCGCTGGCTACGCCTATTGAGAAGCCACGCATCTCCCTGTTTTTGGAGCCCCCGGCGCTGATCTGGTTGAAGCGGATGCCCCGGCTGGTTTTGGGCGGCTTGATGGTCACCTGCTGCCCGCCCATCGAGCTGCCCTTGACCGGGTTGATCGACCAGCCGCCAGTATCTGCAAGGCTCCAATGCGCGACCAGTGCGACATTTCCCGTGACGGGCCGGCTGAAGTCATAAGCCACATTGGAATTGCCTTTGGCGTCCTTGATGAACCAACCGTCAAACAGACAGCCGACCGCCTGCGGGTCAGGATACGGGCGCTTGACCTGTTCCCCCTCCGTTGCAGGATGGTCTTCGGGCATGCCTGAGGGTGCTGGGCAGGAGCTGTTATTGGAAGAAAATGAGACATTATAAATGCCTAGGTATCGGTAGGTCAGATGCACATCAGGCTTCTGGCCGTTCATGCTCCAGGAGACGGTGACATCCGTCTTGCCTCCTGCATGCTGGGGTGTGGTGACACTCCACGTGCCGTCTGCGTTGGCGGTCAGATTCGTTCCCGCCGCTCCGCCGAAGTCGACTGAGCTGAGAGCGGCTGTTTCAGGGAAGGATGTGAGCTTTGGGGTTCGGGTACCTGTTGATGTGCCGACATTGTCGGTGAGCCCTAGCTGGCCGTACTTGTTGTTGCCCCAGCTGTAGAGGTTGCCGTCCGAGCCTAAGACCAAAAGATAATCGTCTCCAGCGCTGACCTGTGTGAAGCTGACCTGGCTGGGAGTGCCGTTTATGGGCGTTCCCCCGTACTTTCCCCAGCCGTAGAGCTTGCCATCGGTTCCCAAAGCCAAGGTGGTTCCTCTTCCTGCGCTTGCCTGCGTGAAGCTGACTCCACTCACGGTGAGCTTGTCTGGATTGACATAGACGGCGCTGGATCCAGTAGCCCTTCGTCCTATCTGGCCATTGTCGTTCCATCCCCAGGTGTACAGAGTGCCATCAGAGGTGAGAGCAAGGGAGGAGTCGCTTTTTGCGCTGATCTTGGTAAAGGTCACGGCATCGGGCAGTTGGACTTTCACGGGTGCAGTGTTCCAGTAGGAGGTTGAGTCACCGTTGCCCAGTTGTCCATGGTTGTTGCCGCCCCAGCTGTAGACGCTGGTATCTGAGCCTATGGCCAATGCATGATCGTACCCTGCGCTGACCTTGCTCCATGTGATGGTTGCTGTTGACGGATCCTTGATGGGACTTGGAGTGATATGGGTCTGCGAGTCCCGGATGCCGATTCCCAGCTGTCCCCATTGGTTGCATCCCCAGCTGTACAAAATGCCGTTGGAACCAATCGCCAGAGAGAATTCACCACCTGCGCTGACCTGTGACCAGGTAAAGGTTGTTGAAGTTCCTGCGGGTTTGGCAACCAGACCTGGCTGGGCATCGTTGGCTGAAGCGATGCTGCGGCCCAGCTGACCGAAGCTGTTGATGCCCCAGCTGTAAAGGTTGCCGTCCGAGCCTATAGCCAGGGAGTGATCGTATCCTGCGCTGGCCTGCACCCAGGTAAAGTCGTCTGATGCTCCTGCGGGTTTGGCGACCATGCCTGGCTTGGCATCGTATGTGGCCGATCCGATGTTGCGGCCCAGCTGTCCGTTCTGGTTGCTGCCCCAGCTGTAGAGGTTGCCGTCCGAGCCTATGGCCAGAGAGTGGCTGTTGCCTGCTTGGATTTGGCTGAATCTGATGTCTTGCCTCGTAGGCGGCGTAATAGTGACCTTGGTATTGCCTGTTTCGGGCCCGTGATCAGGGCTGATGCTCCAGGTTTCAGAACCCTTGGTCCACCTGGCGGTGAGGGTCAGATTGCCGGTGACTGGCTGGTTGAAGTCATAGGCGACCGGGGTGTCGCCGATGAACCATCCGTCAAAGAGGTAGCCATCCTTGGTCGGGTCGGCCGGTCGTATTGCGCGCTCGCCGTCTGTTGTTGTCTGAGTTGTATCGGTGCCTTGGGGATTGCTGAAAGTGACGGTGTATTGGGTGTTCGAACGTGTTTGTAGGAGGCTATGGGCGGAGCTGCCTTCGGTGCTTGTTTTCTCTGGCGTGGAATGCAGAAGGGAAGAAGTGGCTAGCGGGGAGGATGTGGCTAGCGGAGATTCGGGTTTTGTTGGTGTGGCTAGCGGTGTTGCCTTGCTGGAGGAAATGCCGGAATTTTGCTTAGCTACGCGAGGGGTCTGACGACCCCCCCCCCCCGGTGCCTCCTGTTGTGGCAGGCGCGCTCGCGCCGGACACAGCAGGCTCGCTGGCCTCAGTGCTGGCATCGGCGCTGGTGCCGGCAAGCAGGCCTAGAGGCAGGATGACGGCCAGCAGTGTGCTGATGGCCATAGCCGGTCCGATAGACGTGTGCTGATGCTGACGCATGATAAGCATGATCCCCTTCCCCAGGAACTGCGGCTACATGCCCGGAACTCCCCAGTCCGGATCCCCCGCCGCGCGCCGGGCACAATCCCGGCCTCATCTGCAACAACTTTATCACCCCGGTGGACATGCCTGGGCACAAGCGCCTGAGGAATGTATGTTCTGTCGGGCTTACCGATTCTTCTGGGCAAGTGGATGCAAAAGAGAATGGGTGGCTCCGCTGTGTTGGGGACTGCGGGGCCACCCTGTTTGGCCGGGCCATCTTGGGGTATGGTCTGGCTGCTTACTCGTGCGAAGTCTTCAGGCTTGCAGGCTGCGTGCCTCCCGCCGGTGGCGTCCGGCGGCTGTGGCACCGGCTGCGACCAGCATTCCGGCGGCTAGCAGGATCATGATCCCGCTGCTGCCGGCGTGGGGCAGGATGCCTTCGTAGGTGTAAGTCAGGTGTGCTTGAGTCTGGGCGATCCCGCCCAGGGTCCAATCCACGATGACATCAGCCTGTCCCGGGTTATGGGCGGGCGTGGCTAGGGAAACAGAGCCGTTAGAGTTCTGTTGCAGAGTACCAACTGCTGTCTGGTCGAAGCTGACACCGGTGATCAGCAGGACCGGGTTGAAGGCCACCAGAGCCGGAGTACTGCTCTGCGTCAGGCTTTGCTCGATGCCAAGCTGGTTGTACTGGTTGTCACCCCAGGCGTAGGCGTTGCCATCCTGACCGATGGCCAGAGAGTGGTTTCGTCCTGCGCTGGCGCGTGCGGCTGTGAGCCCGCCGTCGGCCTTGCCCTGGCCCGCGGGCGGCGATACGCGCGTGGGTGTGGGCTGGTCGCTGGTGGTGCCGTTGCCGAGCTGGCCGTCGGTGTTCCATCCCCATGCCCAGGCTGCGCCGTTCTGGTTGACGGCCAGGGAGTGGTGCACGCCGGCGCTGATCCATGCGGCCTGCAATTCTTGGCTGGAGTTCGTGGGATCCGGGATCTGCTTGGGGGAGGGCCGGCTGGTTGTCGTCCCGTCGCCGAGCTGCCCGTGGTCGTTGTATCCCCATGCCCAGGCTGTGCCGTCCTGGCTGATGGCCAGGGCGTGGTTGGCGCCTGCGCTGATCTGCGCGGCTTTGAAGGCCTTGCTGGTGTCTCCGGGGTCGGGTACGGGTGCCGGGTCGGCGGCGTATGTGGTGCTGTATTCTCCTGTGGCCGCGCCGTTGCCGAGCTGCCCGTAGTTGTCGTATCCCCAGGTGTAGAGGCTGCCGTCCGTGTCCTTGGCCATGATGAAGCTCCAGCCGAGGCTGACCTGGGCCGCGTGCAGTCCCAGGCCTGAGCCCCTGGGGTCCTTGGCCAGGGTCGGCGCCAGTTTGGGCGTGCTGTATGCGGTGTAGTTGTTGTTTTCGCTGCCCCAGGTGTAGACGCGCCCCTGCTGGTCGATGGCGGCCGAGTCGTAGGCGCCGGCGCTCACCTGGACGGCTTTGAAGGGCTGGCCGTCCGCGCCTTTGACGGGCTGTGGCTTTGAATGGCTGGCGGTGGTGCCGTCGCCCAGCTGCCCGTGGTCGTTGGCCCCCCAGCTGTAGACGAAGCCGTCGCTGCCGACAGCCAGCACGTGGTAGCCGCCTGCCACGGCCTGCGTGTAGGTGAAGTCGGCGGCCACGCCGTCAGGCAGGGGAACCTTGACCGGCGTTTTCTGCGTGCTGCTGTTGGCGGTGCCCTGGCCAAGCTGGCCGTGCTGGTTGCTGCCCCAGGCGTAGGCGTTCCCGTCGCTGGCCACGCCCACGGAGAATCCGTGGAAGTCCCCGGCCTGGTAGCCGCCGGCGCTGACCTGGTTGAAGCGGATGCCGCGGCTTATCTTCGGCGGCGTGATGGTTACCTGCTGGCCGCCCATCGAGCTGCCCTTGACCGGGTTGATCGTCCAGCCGCCGGTATTGGCAGAGCTCCAATGCGCGACCAGCGTGATGTCTGCGGTGACCGGCTGGCTGAAATCATAGGCCACATTGGAATTACCTTTGGCATCCTTGAGGAACCAGCCATCAAAGCGATGGTCATTCCAGATCGGATCGGCTGGTCGTTTAACCCGGTAGCCGTCGTTGACGGTCTCGCTATTTGCCGCACTGCCATTGGCTGGGTCGAAGGTTACGGTGTGCGGTGTTCCTATGTAGGTGTAACCCAAATATACTGTCTGGTCTGGCTGCGGGGCACTCAGCCTCCATGTCACGGTGACCGGAACCCAGCCTTCCGCATGTTGCGGCGTAGCGAAAGTCCAAGTGCCGTCGACATTGAATGTCGCTTCCGTAACGGCTGTTTCATCGAAGGTGACGCTGGTAAGTATAGGCGATGCGGGGAATGTCAATTGACCGGGTGAATAGGCATCGTTGCCGATTGTGCCCCAGCCGATTTGGCCGCCATTGTTAAGCCCCCAGGTGTAGAGGTTGCCGTCTGAGCCGATGGCCAGACAATGGAAGTTTCCCACAACGGCCTGAGAGGCGGTGATGTTCGTTGGCATAGCGACTTTGCCGGGTTGCATGACTGAGCCGGAAGCGGTACGTCCCAGTTCGCCGGCATCGTTGAATCCCCAGGTGTAGAGGTTGCCGTCCGCGTCCATGGCCATGCTGAACCAGTATCCGCCATAGGCTTTGACGATTTGTGTGCCTTCAGGTATACCCACAAGGCCTGGCTTGCTTCTGGGTATGCTGTCGGTGTCCCGTCCCAGCTGCTTGCAGTCGTTGTTTCCCCAGCTGTACATCTTGCCTTTCTGGTCAATGGCCATGGAGTGGAACATGCCTGCAACGGCTTGAGTGAAAGTGACGCCTGCAGGCGTTTCCACTTGATCTGGCTGGCTGGTTGAAGAACTCCCGATGTCTCGTCCCAGCTGGTCGTAGTCGTTGTTTCCCCAGCTGTAAAGCTTGCCGTCCGAGCCCAAGGCCAGAGTATGGTTCATTCCTGCGCTGGCCTGTGTCCAGGTGAAGCCGGGCTTGGCATCTGCAGGTTTTCCGGCCACTCCCACGGGAACATTGTTGTCGGCATCGGTTGGACGTCCTAGTTCGCCATATTCGTTGTCCCCCCAGCTGTACAGGTTGCCGTCTGAGCCGAAAGCCATGGAGAATCCGTTTCCTGCGATAGCCTGGGTAAATCTGACTCCTGCCGGCGCTTTCACCTGGCCTGGCTGATCGGTTGAGGCTCCTCCGGTATCGCGTCCCAGTTGGCCATCCTGATTGTCTCCCCAGCTGTAGAGGTTGCCGTCTTTATCAATGGCCAAGCAATAGGCGCCAGCCGCGCTGACTGAAACGAAAGTATGATGAGCGCTGCCAGGTATAGTCACCATCCCTGGCCGGTTATCGGCCAGTATGGCGAGTTTTCGACCCAGCTGTCCATTTCTGTTGTAACCCCATGTGTACAGGTTGCCGTCGGAGCCGAGGGCCAGAGAGTGGTTCTTTCCTGCACTGACTTGGCTGAATCGTATGCCTCTTGTGACAGGTGGCGCAAGCGTGACATCGGTGTTGCCGGAAGTGGGGCCATTATTCGGGTTAATGCTCCAATCGCCTGATCCCTTTGTCCAGTGAGCTTTGAGAGTCAGATTGTTGGTGACGGGCTGGCTGAAGTCGTAGGCGATGGGCGTATCGCCGTTGAACCAGCCGTCAAAGAGGTAGCCGTCCTTGGTAGGATCGTCGGGCCGTTTTGCCTGTTTTCCGTCTGTGACGCTTTGCTGTATATCGGCGCCCTGCAGGTTTGTGAAGGTGACGGTGTATTGCGTGGATGAGCGAGCCAGCTTCTGGCTGTCAGGACTTTTATGCTTGTCGGTTCCGTCGGGTTCGACGTGCGTGGGGTTCAGGGGAGAGGGTGTGGATAAGGGAGATGCTGGTGTTGCCAGCGATGTTGCCTTGCTGGAGGAAATACCGGAATTTTGCTTAGCTACGCGAGGGGTCTGACGCCCCCCCCCCCGGTGCCTCCTGCTGTGGCAGGCGCGCTTGCGCCGGACACAACAGGCTCGCTGGCGGTCGTGTCGGCCGCAGCGAGGCCACCAGCGATCAGACTTGCCGGCAGGATGACGGCGAGCAGAAGGCTGACGGCCATGACCGGACGATTGTGCGTGTTCGTATGCTGACGCATGGTAAACATGATCCCCTTCCCCAGGACCTGCGGCTACATGCCCGGAACTCCCCAGTCCGGATCCCCCGCCGCGCGCCGGGCACAATCCCGGCCTCATCTGCAATAATTTTATCACCCCGGTGGACATGCCTAGGCACCAGCTCCGCCAAAATCAGTGACATGCTCCAGGAAATCGATCCTGCTTCGCTTAAAAATGTTTGTTCTCTCTGGCCTATTAATCCTTCTGGGCGAGCGGTTGCAAAAGAGAATGGGTGGCTCCGCTGTATTGGGGGAGTGCGGGGCCACCCTATTTAGCCGGGCTGTCTTGGGATGCGGCCTGGCTGCTTACTCGTGCGAAGTTTTCAGGCTTGCAGACTGCGTGCTTCCCACCTGTGACGTCCGGCTGCTGCAGCACCAGCAGCTGCGAGTAGTCCTGCGGCCAGCAGGATCACGATCCCGCTGCTGCCGGCGTGGGGCAGCATGCCTTCGTAGGTGTAGGCCAAGTGCGCTTCGGTCTGGACGATCCCGCCCATGGTCCAATCCACGATCACATCGGCCCGCCCCGGATTATGGGCAGGAGTGGCCAGGGTGACGGAGCCATCGGTGTTCTGCCGCAGGGTGCCGATCACTGTCTGGTCGAACCTGACCCCGGTGATATTCAGGGGTGTGGGGTCGAACATGGTCTGTATGGGTTTTGGGCTGTTGCCTGTTGTGGGGATGCTGGTGTTGCCGAGCTGGTTGTAGTCGTTCTTGCCCCAGGCGTAGGCGTTGCCGTCCTGGCCGATGGCCAGAGAGTGGTTGTGGGATGCGCTGATGCAGACGGCCTTGAATTCCTGGCTTGCCTTGTTCGGACCGGTAACTTTTATCGGGGTTGCCTGTTGGTCGCTAGTACTGCCACTTCCGGTCTGCCCATAATAGTTCCAGCCCCATCCCCAGGCGTTGCCGTCCTGATCGATGGCCAGGGAGTGCCATGTGCCGGCGCTGATCTGGGTGGCCTTGATGGTCTTGCGGGTTTTGGCGGGGTCGTTCGTGGGCCTTGTGTAGTTGGTGTCGTTGATCCTGCCCCAGGTGTACAGGCTGCCGTCCTCCTTTCCGATGGCGAGAGCGTGCCTGGTGCCGGCGCTGATCTGCGTGGCTTTGAAGGTCTTGCTGGTATCCTTGGGGTCCTGGACTGGCTTCGGGTCGTTGGCATAATCCTTGCTGTGCTCCCCTGCGGCTGTTCCGTTGCCGAGCTGGCCGTTGGTGTTGTATCCCCAAGCGTATACGTTGCCGTCCTCGTCCAGGGCCAGGATAAAGCTCCATTTGACGCTGACCTGAACTGCATGCAACCCTTGGCTGGAGCCGTTGGGATCTTTGGCCAGGGTCGGTGTTGATCTGACTGCGCCGTAGTCGGAGTAGCTGGTGTGCTCGCATCCCCAGGTGTAGACGCGGCCCTGGTCGTCGATGGCGGCTGAATCGTAGGCCCCGGCGCTAATTTGCACGGCTTTGAAGGACTTGTCTGTATAGGGGTTGTTGACGGGCTGTGGCTTGTATCGGTCCGTGGTGCTGTCGTCGCCTAGCTGCCCGTGATCGTTACGGCCCCAGCTGTAGAGGATACCGTTGGAGCCTATGGCCAGAGTGTGGGCGCCGCCTGCTGCGATCTTCATGTAGGTGAAGTCGGAACCCACGCCATCGGGCAAAGGAACCTTAGTAGGGGTGCTCTGCACAGTCGTCTTGGCTGGATCTTGACCAAGTTGCCCATACTGGTTGCTGCCCCAAGCGTAGGCGTTCCCGTCGCTGGCCACACCCTCGGAGAAGCCGAGGATATTGGCCTGCTCGCCACCGGCGCTGAGCTGATTGAAGCGGATGCCACGGCTGTGATCAGGAGGGGTTATCGTCGTCTGCTGGCCGCCAAGCACGTTGCCTTGGCTAGGGTTGATCGACCAGTGCGTGTCAACCGGAGACCAGTGCGCGACCAGACTGATGCCGGTAGTAACGGGCTGGCTGAAGTCATAGGCTACATTGGAATCTTCTTTGGTGTCCTTGAGGAACCAGCCGTCGAAACGATAACCGTCCCTAGACGGATCAGGATAGGGGCGCGAAGCCTGACCGCCATCGCCGATGGTTTGCGAAAACGTCGCGTGTCCACCCTGCGGATCGCTGTAAATAACAGAATGAGTAGGCCCAATGTAGGTGTAGTTAAGTTGAGTTGGTGTCTGGTTGATGCCACCAAGAGTCCAGTCGATGGTGACGTAGAGGGTTCCCGCTGTATGGGCTGGCGTGGTGGTAGTCCAAGTGCCGTCGGATTTGCTGGTTGGTCTGTTGCCGACAGTTTTTCCGAATTGGATTCCGGTGATTTGCAGCGGGGTGGGGTCAAACATGGTGGTCACGGGTGCAGGGCTGTTGCCTGTTGTCGGGATGTTGGTGTTGCCAAGCTGGCTGTAGTCGTTCTTGCCCCAGGCGTAGGCGTTGCCGTCTTGGCCGATGGCCAGGGAGTGATTATGGGATGCGCTGACGCAGACGGCTTTGAATCCCTGGCCTGTATTGTTCGAACCAGCCACTTTTATCGGGGTTGCTTGTTGGTCGCTAGTGCTGCCACTGCCGGTCTGCCCGTAGTAGTTCCAGCCCCAGCCCCAGGCGTCGCCGTCCTGGTCGATGGCCAAGGAATGCCATGTGCCGGCGCTGATGCGGGTAGCCTTGAAGTCCTTGTTGGAGTTGTTGGGATCTCGAATCGGTGCTGTTGATGGCGTGAGGTATTCGGTGTCGTTTACTTTTCCCCAGGCATAAAGGCTGGCGTTTTGTCCGATGGCGAGGGCGTGCCATGTGCCGGCGCTGATCTGAGTGGCCTTGAAGGTCTTGCTATTGTCAGCGGGGTCTTTGACCGGCGTAGGGTCGGACGTATAAGTGGTGCTGTATTCTCCTGTGTGCTGACCGTTGCCGAGCTGGCCGTTGGTGTTGTATCCCCAAGCGTATACGTCGCCGTCTTCGTCCAAGGCCAGGATGAAGCTCCATTTGACACTGACCTGGACCGCGTGCAGTCCCTGGCTGGAGCCGTTAGGATCCTTGGCCAGGGTCGGCGTCATTCTTGTTGCGCTGAAGATCGTATTGGAATAGTTGTTATTCTCGCATCCCCAAGTGTAGACGCGGCCTTGGTCGTCGATGGCGGCCGAGTCGTAGGCCCCGGCGCTAATTTGCACGGCTTTGAATGGCTGGTCGCTAGTGACGTTGACGGGCTGGGGCTTGAACCGGTCCTTTGTGGTGCCGTCACCCAGTTGGCCATGATTGTTGCGGCCCCAGCTGTAGAGGATTCCGTCGGAGCCTATGGCCAGGGTGTGGGCGCCGCCTGCGGCAACCTGAGTGTAAGTGAAGCCGGCAGCCACGCCGTTGGGCAAAGGAACCTTAGTAGGGGTGTTCTGTGCAGTCGTCTTGGCTGGGTCTTGCCCCAGTTGCCCATACTGGTTGCTGCCCCAGGCGTAGGCGTTTCCGTCGCTGGCCACGCCTATGGAGAAGCCGAGGATCTTGTCCTGCTCACCGCCTGCGCTGACTTGGTTGAAGCGAATGCCACGGCTGTGGTCAGGAGGAATGATATTTACGGTGGTATTGCCAGTTACGGGTCCGTTATTTGGGTTGATGCTCCAAGTGTTGGATTGTTTGGTCCAATGAGCGGTTAATACCGTCTTGCTGGTGATGGGCTGGCTGAAGTCATAGGCTACTTTTGATTCACCGTCGGTGTCACTGATGAACCAGCCGTCGAACAGGTAGCCGTTTCTTGATGGATCAGTGGGGCGAACAGCATGGCTGCCGTCGTTGACGTTCTGCGAAAACGTAGCGTTTCCGCCTTCAGGGTCGGTGAAGACAACAGAATGTGCTACTGAAGAACGCGTCTGTAAATGATTTCTGGGAGTTAGATTCGTCGAATTTAAAGATGAATATTCAGCCAGCGGCGATTCAGGGGTTGTTGGTGTGGCGGAGGTCTTTGCTTTGGTAGGGAAAATGCCAGAATTTTGCTTAGCTACGCGAGGGGTCTGACGACCCCCCCCCCCGGTGCCTTCTAGTGTCGCCGGCGCGCTGGCGTCGGCGACACTAGACTCGTTGGTGGCCGTGTCTGCTGCGGCGAATCCACAGATAGCCAGGCTGGTTGGCAGGATAACGGCCAACAGTAGGCTGACAGTCCTTATTGGACGGCTTGGCATGTTCGTATGCTGACGCATGATAAAGCAAAATCCCCTTCCCCAAAGACTGACTCACCGGCCCCTACCGGTAGAGATACCCTTGGATGCTTCCTGACATAGCGCATATCCCCATCCCTCTATGCGAGGGTGCGAGCAGGAAGCCTTGCGTCTTTCAACTATACTACCTGCCGATAAAGTTCTCTCATATGGAATGTCAGGGAGGCAATTCTGAGCCGGACTTCAACGTTGATGGGTGCGTGACCAGGAATGATCCATTGGCCACTAATCAGGCAGGCCAACCGGCGATGAGGGCGTGCAGGCCCTTGCGGTAGCTGGTCTCCATAAGGGCACTAATTCCGTCGTTCGTAGAGGCGAAGAGTGTCTTCATGTCATCGAATCCTTGGGTATCTTCAGCCAGTCTTTTGGCTAGATCCGTATTGGTCTGGCCGCCCGCGCCGCCCACCGGGGGAGAGGCCTGGGCGATGGCGCTGCCCAGGGTCAGCCCGGCCAGGCTGTTGAGCAGGTGGATGGTGTCTGAATCAACCTTGAGCCCGTGGGCGGTCAGCTGGTTCAGCCAGGTGCTGACCATGTGGAAGGACTGGTCCGTGTTGATGGGGTGCGTGGCCATGAGCGGGAGTGCCCGGGGATGCGAAAGCAGCGTCCGGTGAACCTGGAGCATGACCTCTTCCAGTGCTTGCCGCCATCCCATGCTTTGAGGTATGGAGTCCAGGTCGGTGGCTGACTGCCAGATGAGCTCGACGATCCCATCAAGCAGGGCGGCCTTGCTGGGCACATGGCGGTAGATGGCCGGCCCTGACACTCCCATCTGCTTGCCCAGGGCGCGGATGTTCAGGGCCTCCAGTCCGTGCTCGTCGACGAAATAGAGGGCGGAACGCAGAACGTAGTCGCGGTTGAGCGTCGTCTTGACGGGTGCCTTGGGTGGGTCAGTCATGCTTTCCTCACTCCTTCCGCTGTACTCCTCTCTTGAATAGTAGCGTTGCCAGGAGAGCCAGGGCGAGCAGGAAGGCCAGCAGGATGCGAAGGTCAGGCCAGACATCCGCCATTCCGGCATGGTCGAAATTGATTTTTCCTACCGCATCCATGGCCCAGTAGACGGGGCTGCCCTTGGCCAGCTTCTGTGCCCAGTCGGGGAATCCGGAGACAGGGCTGAGCGCGCCGCCCATGCCAGCCAGGAGCATGCCAAGAATGTTGTTGAAGGACATGGCCATGTTTTGCGAGGACGAGAAGATGTAGAGTAGCAGGCCGAAGAGGGTCAGCACAATCGAAATGACCAGGCAGACCGCGGCCAGGGCTAGGACTGATCCATTGGGCCGATAGTGGTAGAGTGCCGTCCCAATCAGCATGACCAGAGCGACCTGGACCACCTGCACCATGAAGGACACGCTCAGTTTGGCCATGACCAGGTCGAAGAGGGAAACCGCCGACACCCGCATCCTGTCCCAGGTGTGCCATTCGTGCTCCTGGAAGAAGAGTTGGAGGACCAGCTGCAGGGAGAACATGGCGAAAAGGATGGCGAACCCCGGAAGCGCCTGCTCGGATCCGTTCGCACCCAGATGCCCCTGGGCTCGCAGTGAATCCCGATAGGAGGGCAGCATGAAGGGGATGATGATCAGGGGAATGGCCACGATGACCGCCTGCAGCCAGATGCTTCGCAGCTCGATTTTGAAATTGAGGCGGAATGTCGCCAAGTATCCGTTGAAATGCATGGCGCTCACCTGTCTTCCCATACTCGTGACCCGGCGGGATCGCTTGAGGATGTATCCATGACGGTCATGTAGGCCGATTCGATGTCCGGCTGGACGATGGTGATCGACGCCAGACGGGCCTCTTTCATGACTGGCTCCTGCAAAAGGCGGGCCAGCTCCTGCTCTGGACTGGATACCGGATGGTCGGGCTCCAGGAAGCCCTCTGCCATCCGCCACCCGGGAACCTGGCCTGGGGTCTGCCCGACGAAGGAGATGCGCAGGGAAGCCCGTGCGTATTTGCGGAGCACCTCCTGCAGGGAGCCCTGGACCTGGATCCGCCCGTCGATCAGGAAGGCCAGATCCGCGCCCATCTCTTCCAGCTCCTTCAGGTAGTGGGTGGTGTAGATGATAGTGGTGCCCTGCCGGCTCATGGCCTTGACCATGTCCAGTATTCTGGCGCGCGCCTCCACGTCCGCTCCGACTGTCGGCTCGTCCAGGAAGAGCACCGGGGGATTGTGGACCATGGCCATAGCAGTGTGAAGGCGTCGCTTCTGCCCTCCCGATAGATCCTCGGCTGCTGTTCCTGACTGGGATCCCAATCCCATGAGCTCTATCAGCTCGTCGGCCCTTTTGCTGCCCTGTTTGGTGCTCAGTCCCTGCAGGCCGGCCATGCCACGCAGGTTGTCTCGGACGCTGAGATGGGGATAGATGCCCAGGTCCTGGGGAGCAAGTCCGATGACCCGGCCGAAGATGCGCGAAGGGGTTCGATAAGGGTTGTGCCCCTCGATTGTGATGTGGCCTGAGTCCGGCTCGCCCAGCCCGGTCAAGGCCGAGATCAGGGTTGACTTGCCTGCTCCGTTCCTGCCCAGCAGGCCCAGGATGCTGCCGCGCCTGACTTCAAGATCCACACCCTTGAGCACCTGTCTGCTCCCGAATGATTTGCGCACCTGGCGACAGGACAGGGCGTATTCCCCTGAATCTTTTTTTGCGGGTTGCAAGGTATACCTCCTGACGATTGTTGCTGATTAACAACGTAAACTATAATAACACTGTTAACTTCTCAGTCTCACCATGATTCTTGTGGACTGCGCCAGCTCTCGGATATTCTGACGTGGCGTGGTGGGGATATACGCCTCGCATCGTCTTGGAAGTATTATGCTTATCTCAGCAGTGTTGGGAATCCGATAATTACTCTTCAACGAAGAAGACCCGGGGGATTGTTCAAGTGCGAGCGGGGCAGGATGCTGTCTATGCCGCTATGCCTTGATTGGCCGTAGCCTTGGCTTAGTGATTCCGCAGGCGTAGCGACGGCAATAGCTGGTGTATACAGTAGCTGGCCTACGACAGAAGAATGTTGGCCATCCATAAGAGGAAGCTCCAGTTGGGGAGCAAAGCAGGAGATTGAAGGCGGGCCGGTTGCTTGGTCGGTCCTCTATCCCACTGGATCTATTTGCGTGCGACCAAATTGGTCGGCTATCCCCTTCATGGTTCTGGAAGGGGAATACGAACGATAACACCAGGAAAGATCGGCCGCTGGGCCGGTCGGCTTCTGCGTCTGGGATCCGGATAGGCTGGCAGGGTAGTGGCTGTGGCAACCGCCGGGGCCACGCAGGTGCCGAGCTGCCAGTCTGGTTTTCGCGGTAGGAGTTCAAGCATTCTTTGCCGTATTGGCCGGAGAATGCAATGTGGTTCGGTTTAGGTGTGAATGTGCCAAGTGTGGATTATTTACGCTTGACTGGTTCTTCAGATCCTATCTTGTTTTCACCTCAAGCTGTGATTAAGGAAGGCCTAGTCGAAGTAAACTGATTGGCCTATAAATCGGAAAAGACCGAGCGACAAGACGATTCGTTGCTTATGAAGGCACTTACTAATAGGAGTTAGGAGTCCAACGATTAAAGCCGGAATCGACGTGTCGTAACAGCGCGGAAAGGCAATAACCGGAATTATGCGGCTTGCTTTGGCAGGCTTCGAACATGAGGATCGAGCAATGCGATCATTTCGACGCCATCTGGCTGGTTGCATGAGAGCTTGTGCGAGTTGCCCTTTTTAATGTCGATTTGTGCAAATGGGAAGAAATTCTGCCCGTCGCCTGCAGGATAATTCAAGTTTGAAGAAGATCGATGCATGGATTGCCCATTTACCTTGCATTGCTCGGGTTTTGCCTGCTTAAGGTCGGCCCGCCGTGCAAGTACATACAGGGTTCCTGATTTGTTTGCAGAGATGGTTTTGACGCTGCCGACAGCAGGAATGTCGTACTTTGTCAAAGATGACAAATATTCGGAGGCCTGTTTCACTGACGGCTCTGACTGATTCGATCCTTGGCAGCCCGAGAATAGGGCCACACTCATCAATACTGCTATCAGGGCAATTATTTGTTTTTTCCAAATAGCCGCAGCCGTCCTTGCTTCGCTATGGAATCGGGCTGGCAATGTCGCCAACTGTCCCATGCGTCCATGGGGATCTCTCTGAGATGCCTCTGCCGGATCAAAGTCCGTCTGTCCAAAAGCCTTTGTCTTCTTCATCAGTTCTCCTTAGGCAGGTGAGGAGGGTTCACGACGCTGTTAGTGAGATTTGTGTTTCACAAGCCAGAAAGCAGTTATTAGCTAGTAAGCATAGCTCTTTATTTAAGCTATACAAACATTTACAGATTGGCAACGTCAGAGGTCAAATGCTGGCTATGTGTACCCGATTAGTCGTCGCTCTGCCTGCCAATCGTTAGCATCACCTGTGCGGTTGACACCGTTTTAAGATCTGAGATCTTAACAGGAGCGGCGATCCGCTTTTGGAAAAGTTAAAAAACGAACCCTTGTCGCTATGTTCCGATCATCCGCCAAGCCGGGAACAGTTGCAAGGGAATTTTCTGAAGCTGGCTGCATCTTGAAGTCGCTTGGCCAACTCACTCAATGTTTTCTGCCCTCTGATCGTTTTGTATCCAGCGATACAAGCTATTGCGCTGAGAAACATCTAAATTGTCAATATTCAACTCTTGCCTGCCTAAGCGAAGCGCCGGTTTTCTGAGCTCTCTAGCAGTTTCAACGCATTTGCGAATCGTTCATCGACCGCAGAAGCATCTCCTCCAGCCGGGGTTCTCAGTAGGTCAGGATGATCAATTCTGATGTGAGAGCATGGCAGGGCTCTTTTCAGTGATTTCGTTATTCTCCCTGGGTTCATACACCGCTTTCCAGGCTGCGCCGTTGCGATGTGAATAGTCTGCATGTTCGAAGGCTGCCGGTCCGTATAAGGCGGCATGAAGAATCGATTTGATCGGGATTCTCGGTTGCAGTCGGACAGCTATTCGATTTAGGCCATACTGTTTGCATGCAGCATAAACGTTCGGTTTCACGGGGCCGCATTTTCATACTTGTATGGGTTCGTCGAATAGCTCATGACCAAGTGTCAGGAGGCCCTCAATCTGTGCGCAATACAGCGGTTTGTTGATTTTCCTATTGGACAGATATAGGTGCGACTGACTATAGGTGATCAACAGATGGGCAATAACAATGCAAGCATGTGTCTACCAACCACAGCCGCTCCTGATTCCCTATTGTGTTTGTTCCGACTGCCGAACAATGTATGAGCATTGTTCAGGACGTGGACTGAAAGTTACCGTCCCTCAATCGAGTTGTTGTTTACGAGAGCGACGCAGAGCGGTCAGGATCAGCAGAACCTCCAGGGTGCCGATGACCAGTAGCAGGATCAGGGCGTGCTGGGAGCCGTTGATGGTGCCCAGCCGTCGATCTGCGACTGCGGCCTGGCCTGCCGCGACGATGGTGGCTGCCAGGCTGCTGCCGATGGCTGCGGCGAACTGCTGGACGGTGTTGAAGATGGCGTTGCCATCAGCCTGTTGTTCCTGGCTCAGCCTGTGCAGGCCGTTGGTCATGATGTTGCCGAAGCTCAGCCCAATGCCCAGCATGAAGAAAATATAGTGTATCAGGATGGCAACGGCTGTCAGCTGACGGGCTGCAAGCGCAAATCCCAGGAGGCCGATCAGGGCGACACAGCTGCCGCTGATGATGGGAATGCGCGGGCCCAGCTGATCGTAGAGCCTGCCAGAGAGCGGTGCCAGTACGGCTCCGATCGCCGCGCCCGGCAGCACCACCAGACCGGCCTGCAGGGAGGTACAGCCATCGACCAGTTGCAGGTGGTTGGGCAGGATGAACGAGAGGGCCAGGGCGCTGATCTCGAAGAGGATGTAGGCACCGACATGCAGGGAGAAGCGGCTGTCGGTGAATAGGCGCACGTCGATGATCGGTTGGGCCTGATGCCGGGCGCGGAGGGTGAACACTGCAAGGGCGATAAGGCCCAGGGCCAGCGCCCCGCCGAATCTCCATGAGAGCCATCCTGCCGAGGCATTGCTGATGCCGAAGATCAGACCGGCAAAGCCCAGAACCATCAGGAACACGTCAAGCGGACCCAGTCCGGCCTGGTCACCATCTGCCGCTATCGGAACCGAGGGTATGCAGGCCAGGCCGGTCACCAGCGAGACGAGCAGTACGGGAATCAGGATGATGAAGACGAAACGCCATCCGATGGTGGTCGCTATCAGACCGCCGAAGGTGGGGCCGACAGCCGGTCCGATGGCTGTGATCAGGGTGCCTACGCCCATCATGGTGCCGATGCGCTTTGTCGGAACCTCCTGAAGGATGATGTTGAACATCAGGGGCAGGGCGATGCTGGTGCCCAGTCCTTGTATGGCCCTTCCCAGCAGTAGGAGCGGGAAGACCGGAGCCAGAGCGTCGATGACCAGTCCGGTCAGGAAGAGCAGGTTGGCGCACAGAAAGAGGGTCCGGCTGCGGAATCGGCGCTTAAGAGCCGCCGAGAGCGGGGTGATGGAGGCGACGACCAGCAGGTAGAGGGTGGTCATCCATTGCACGCTGGAGGTTCCGATGCCGAAATGGCTCATGAGGGCAGGGAAGGTGATGTTCATGGCCGTTTCCACGATCACGCCGCAGAAAGACATGATGCCAGTGGCTACCACCGCGCCGATTACCCTGCGAGGGATTGCCTGGGTTGCGCTCATGAGCGAGACTCCTTTCCGGCCTGGGAGGATTCATCGGAATTCAGGGTGATGAAATAGGCCAGCACGCGGTCGAAGGCGGCCAGATCCCGTTGATCGAACCGGCGCTCCATGGCCTTTTGCTGGTTGTCGATATATGCCCGCACGGCTTTCTGCAGGCCACGGGCCTTGGCGGTGGGCGCAATGATGCGTTGACGGCCGTCCCTAGGGTCCCGTTTGGCGACGACCAGTCCGCCGGCCTCCATACGCTGCAGGATTTTTGTTGTTGTGGACGGGCGGATGTCGAACTCCATCTCGATGTCCCGCTGGGTGTGGTCCTGGGACTCTCCTAGGAAGTCGATGATGGACATCTGGGTGCCGGTCAGCCCGTACTTGGTCGCATAGGCATCCATGGACCGTGACATGAGGTTGGCCGCCCGTTTGATCCGCTTGCCGTAGTCCTCGCTCAAAGGCTCTCCTTGGTTAGATTATTAGCTAACTAATGAATAATCTCCCGGGTATAGACAAGCGTGAGTGTCGGCTTGCTGAAGGTGGCGATAAGGTCTTTGGGTCCTTCTGGGGCATTGCAGAAGTCCGCTGCATCATTGCAGCAAAGAGCAAGGCACCAGTGATCTGATATCTACTTGGTACTTGGGCCAAGGCAATGAAGCCGAGTCAGATGGTTCAGGGGAGGGGGGGGG
>SKEB01000461.1_pt1 | contig 35539 bp, 37 predicted proteins | sample 4826561 | NCBI WGS metagenome assembly SKEB01 (sample SAMN11008820, study PRJNA524170) | human gut metagenome | biome: Human fecal sample; material: Feces; isolation source: fecal sample from pouch patient p17 | host: Homo sapiens | place: Israel: Tel-Aviv | collected 2016-03-29
TTCCATTACGGCGATTGCCGGACTCACGGCATTCTTCACTCAGGTGAGCATCCATCTCACCCTCAAGAGCGGCATTCAATATACGCTCCAACATAGGTGCCAAGGCACCGTCTTTTCCAAACAATGGTTTGCCAGTGCGTAACTGCTCGGCGGCCAACTTGTAATCAATTTCTTCCTTCTCCATAAAAAAACAAACTGTGTTAAACTACTTTTAATTGTAGCCTGACACAGTTTAATTTACACTCTCCATTCGGCCGGTTGTATTCCCCGTCGCTCACCGGTTTGGGCCATTCGTTGCTCGCCGTAGCCGACGTGAAAGCTGCTTTGGCTTGACCTGTCCTGCCTTTTCAAAGGTTCTGCGGCCGCTTGGAGACTCCTCCGGGCGGCCGTTTGGGCAGTGTTGAATTGGTGCATGGCCCTTGCATCATCCGTGCAGGGCCCATGCACGAGTGGTGCGAGAGCCATGCGCGGGCCGTGCAGTGGCTTTGCACCACTCCCCGGACAGCCTGTCGCGAGGCGGAATGTGTTGCAATCGGGAAACGAAACGGCTTTAACATATTTTCTGTTTTTCGTAGGCAAGATTTCGTTGTTGGTGTATTTAATATGCAAATTGATATAGATTTTCGAGTTAATAAGCATGATTTAAACAATTAAAAGACAATGACAATGGAAACTAAAAATGTTTTTAAATCAATGGTGTTGGCAGCCTGCTGCCTTGGTTCAGTAGTGTTGGCTTCTTGCAGTAAGGATGACGACAACAATCCCGGACTGCGATTCAGTGCCGCCAAGGTGGAAGTGGCTCAGGGAGCAACTGCTACCGTCAAGATCACTTCCGGCACACAGCCCTTCACGGCAAAGTCGAGCGATGATAAACTGGCCACCGTCAAGGTCGATAAAAACATGATGACCGTCACCGGTGTGAAAGCCGGCAAGGGCACCATCATGGTGACCGACAAGAACAAGCAGATGGGGAGCATCCCCTTCACGGTCGTAGCTCCTTTGTCTTTTGACAAGATGACTGTCACAGTGGGCATCGGCAAAGAGGAGGTGGTGATGGTTAAGTCGGGCACTGCGCCCTACACCGCCACGGTGAAAGACAGCAAGATAGCCACTGTCAGTGTGAAAGATGCCAAAGTGACTGTCAAAGGCGTAAAGGCCGGAAGCACCACCGTCACCGTGATCGACAAGAACAAGACTGCCGGCGCCATCACAGTCACAGTGAAATAACCCTGAATCCCGGCCCTGTGTAGGGAAGTCCGGGTGCGGATTTCTTGGGCCGCAGGTGTGTCCGGTTTTTCGACCATACGGCCCGAAGAACCGGACTTCTCCTTTTAGGGCATTTTGCGGTTTTTTAGCCTTGGTCCGCATAATAGCCCCATCCGGCAGGCAAGATTTTGGCAACTGCTGTATTTAATGTATAGAAACTAAAATATCAAAGCGTATGAAACGGGTTAAAATGATTTTCATGGTGATGGCCACGATGCTGGCCACGATGAGTTTTCAGTCTTGTTTGGACGACGATGACGACAATGCAGTCAACTATCCCAATGCTCTGGTCACACTGAAGACCAATCCCGCCGACGGCACATTCTTCATGCAACTGGACGACTCCACGACCATTCTTCCCACCAACATGAAGACCTCGCCCTACGGCAATAAGGAGGTGAGGGCCCTGGCCAATTTCAAGATAGGTGAAGGGCAGTCGGGGCATTACTCCAAGAGTGCCTATGTCAACTGGATAGACTCTATCCGGACGAAGACTATGGCTCCGAATCTTGGCGACAAAAACGATGCCACCTACGGCACCGATCCTGTCGAAATTGTGAGAGATTGGACAACGGTCGTGGAAGACGGCTATCTGACGCTGCGCTTCAGAACCTATTTCGGCGGCATGAGGACGCACATTGTCAATCTGGTCAAGACCGACAAGCCATACGAGGTGAGGCTGTACCACAACGCTGCGGGCGATTTCAAAAACAGAGTGCAGGATGGCCTTATCGCTTTCCGCTTGAGTGACTTGCCCGACACGGGAGGCAAGGAGGTCTACCTGACCCTGAAATGGCGGTCTTTCAGCGGCGAGAAGAGTGTAAAGTTCAAGTATCGCACACGAAAATGATGCGGTGAATAGCGGGCAGCGGTATAGATGAATTTGTTTGGAGACAACAGAGAGCAACGGTTGATCAGTCTTTTTGGCAAGGGTGACGCTCGTGCAATGGATGAACTCTACAGCGAATATGCTGATTATCTGGCAGGAGTATGCTCAAGGTATGTCCAGAACGAAGAAGATTTGCATGATGTCTTGCAGGAGTGTTTCATCAAGATTTTCACGAAGATTGCCACGTTTGAGTATAGAGGCAAAGGTTCGCTGAAAGCGTGGGTGACGAGGGTCGCCATCAACGAGGCACTCCATTTTCTGAGAGACAATGAGGCCTCAATGTGGGTGGATTGGGAGGTTGAACCGCCCGCTTTGCATGAGGAGGAGCCTGAAGTGGACGGCTTGTCTGTCTCGCAGATAACAGAGCTGATACTTAGATTGCCACCGGGCTACAGGGCTGTGTTCAATCTGTTTGCGATTGAAGGGAAAAGCCATAAGGAGATAGCACAGCTCCTCAATATTAAGGCCGACACCTCGGCATCACAATTTCACAGGGCTAAAAACATGCTTGCCAAAATGATAAAAGAACAACAAATATGGGAGGAACGGCGATGAAAGAACCATGGCTCGACAAGTTGCGCGCCCGGATACTGGATGGGGGCGGGGCAAAGGCGCCGGAAGGCCTTCTTGACGATGTGAAGGCGGAGATGAAGCGCCGGGGCATTGCCCCCCTGTCCGCGCAACGGCAAAAGGCAAAGACGATTCCGATGTGGGGCCGGCGGGCCGCATCGGTGGCTGCCGTTCTGGTCTGTGGAGTGTGCTTGTGGCAGCTGTTGGAGCAACAACAGCCCGACACCCATCAGCTTGCAAGGCAACCGAGTGAAAGTGGTGGGGCGGAGTCTGCCGGTCATTCCTTTAAGAGTGGGCAGACGGAAGACCACACTTTGCAACTCCCGGTGGTGTCTTCGGGCAGGCTTCTTGCCTCGTTTGTAGCCCGCAAAGGTGAACCGGAAAGGTCGGAAAAGAGAGTTGCCGTCGCGGGTCCTAATGCTGGTGAGGGAACACAGGTGGCCGTCTCTCCGGATGGACGGGCGGAAACTGAAGGTGGAAAACGGGGAAATGACAGTGCTACTCCGAAAACCAACAGCGCGACGAAGCCCGGAACGGATACGAGAAAGCCCCGCGAATGGGCGAAGCCGGAAGAAAACCGGAGAAGATTCGGAGGAGAAACCGGAGGTTCGAGGTTTTGTGTCAGCACTGCTTATGGTGGCTCTGTAGGGACTTCCAATGGTGCCCAAGGCATCTTGTTGGCCTCGGCAGAACCGATAGGCGACTACGACAGAGAGTTTTCTGGGGGCAATACGCGGAAGAATATTACGGGTTCCGACGAGGTGAGAACTGAGACCAAACATCGTCAGCCGGTCAAGTTTGGAGTATCGGTAAGATACAGCATCGATGGGCGGTGGGGCGTTCAAGCAGGAGTGACTTATAGCTATCTTTCTTCTAAGTTTTCCTATGTCAAGGAGGCAGAAGCGAGCGTGGCCGAACAGCGGCTGCACTATGTGGGCGTGCCCGTTGCCGTGAGCTACAGTGTGTTGAAAACCAAAGGGCTTAATCTCTATGCAGTTGCAGGAGGAGAAGTGGAAAAGCTGGTCAAAGGGGAACTTGGCAGAAGTGCAAAGGGCGATAATGATGCCGGAGTCTCCACTGGTAGCGTGAAGGAGGGGAGGCCGCAATTTTCTGTCAGGGCGGCTGTCGGAGCGGAATACAGGATAGGTGGAGAGATCGGTGCCTACGTAGAACCCGGCGTAAGCTACCACTTTAATAACGGGAGCGGTGTGGAGAATATCTACAAGGAACGCCCTGCCAACTTCAGCCTCAACATGGGTTTGCGGATCCATATCAACCGATAAAGGTTGGAAAATGAAAACGCCGCCCGGCTTGTCTCAGCGAGACAAGCCGGGCGGCGAAGTGTGATAGGGAGGGTGGTTTATACGATCGGCAGACTGATACCGTTGATTTTCTGATAGATGTCAAGCGCGTAGATGTCGGTCATGCCGCTGATGTAGTCGATGACAGCCATAATGCGCGTTTCCAGTTGGTCTCCGGAAATGTCGTACTGGCTGCTTACGCGCCGTATGAGCTGTTGGCTGTGGAATCGTTCGGGGTTTACGGCAGCTTCGATAAAGACACTCATCAGCGTTTCCATGATTTTGTAACCCGACAGTTCGATGTCAAGGACGGGTTTGCTGAGATAAATCTTTTGCCGAGAAATTTCCGCGCAGCGTTTATATGCATCAAGCTCCCGTTGGGGCAGATGCTTTATCAGACTCTTCTCGAAGGTGCCGTCGAGGATATCCTGCTCGTGTGCCACGAAAACATCCACGCAGTCATGTTCAAGTTTGCCAATGGCACAAGCCCGCATATAGACCACCCGCTCGTTGAGGTCGGTCACATGTTCTTCTTCCATGCGCCGGCATATCTCGTCCTTCTCCCCGTCGTCGAAAAATCCCAAAAGCAGTTCTTTCGTTTTTTCAAACGACAGGATTTTGAGCTTGTGGGCGTCCTCGATGTCCATGATTTCGTAGCAGATGTCGTCGGCAGCTTCCACAAGATACACCAGCGGATGACGGGCATAGCAGAGCGGTTCGCCCTTCCCCGATTTACGGGTGATGCCCAGTTCGTTGGCAATCTTTTGGTAGCTCTCTGTCTCCGATACGAAGAAGCCGAATTTTCCGTGACTGCCGGCCAAACTGCTGGCGAACGGATATTTCACGATACTGGCCAACATGGAGTAGGTCATGACGAATCCACCCTCACGACGGCCCTTAAAGCGGTGGGTGAGCAGGCGGAATGCGTTGGCGTTGCCCTCGAAGTGGGTGAGATCATCCCAGAACTCCGGACTCAGCTGTTGGTGCAGATAGTTGCCCTCGCCCTCGGTGAAGAACGTCTGTATGGCCTTTTCGCCGGAGTGCCCAAATGGTGGATTTCCCAAGTCGTGGGCCAGACAAGCCGCCGACACGATGGTGCCAATCTCTTCGAAGAGCGTTCCCGTGAGTTCGGGGTGGAGTGTCTTGAGTTTTCGGGCCACGTCGGTACCGAGCGACATGCCCACACTGGCCACCTCCAAGCTATGGGTGAGCCTGTTGTGTACGAAGATGGAGCCCGGGAGCGGGAACACTTGGGTCTTGTTTTGGAGTCTGCGGAACGGCGCGGAGAAGATGAGACGGTCGTAGTCGCGCTTGAATTCAGAGCGGTCGTCGTGTCTCAACGGGTGGCGGTGCTCCTGTCCGAGACGCATGTTGGATATCAGTTGTTGCCATTTCATAGGGCAAAAGTAATTAAAATTGGCTAAAAACAGCCCTTTTTCCAATGAAATATTCACTTATGTGATTGGAAATGATTATTTTTGCACATTATTTATAATAGAAAGCCAACTGTCATGATTCAGATAAAGGTAGTCAATAAAGGCCATCATCCCTTGCCTACTTATGCCACGGCGCAGAGTGCCGGTATGGATTTGAGAGCCAACCTCTCGGCTCCCGTAACGCTTCGTCCGATGGAGCGGCGGCTCATCCCGACGGGGCTGTACATTGCCCTTCCGGCAGGTTATGAGGGCCAAGTGCGTCCGCGCAGCGGCTTGGCCTTGAAGCATGGTGTCACTGTACTCAACACGCCGGGCACGGTGGATGCCGACTATCGTGGGGAAGTGATGGTGCTGCTCGTGAATTTCTCCACTGACGAATTTGTGGTTAACGACGGTGAGCGTATTGCCCAAATGGTTATAGCTCGTCACGAACAGGGTGAACTCATCGCAGTTGATGGACTCGATGAGACCGAGCGCGGAGCCGGAGGCTACGGGCATACGGGCATGAAATGAAAAATGGGAACAGAAAGGAAAAACATCGTGTTGAAGATAAAGGTGCAATATATCGTTATCCTGTGCTTGTTAGTGCCGATCCTGACCTTGGCATTGCCTTCTTCGGGGCGGCATAAGAGAAGCGTTGTGCCTGTAAAGACAGAGCAAGACAGTTTGTCGGTTGATGCTCGTAGGCGGTTTGACTACTTCTTTTTGGAAGCGGCACGGCAGTTGAGTGCGGGCCGGCATGACGCCGCCTTCGATCTCTTTCAGCATGCCCGGAGTATTGATCCGAGGGCTGCGGAAGTGTATTATTATCTGGCCATGTACTATTCTTCGATGAAAAACGATTCCACGGCGTTGGCCTATCTGCTCAAGGCCGCCGAGTTGAATCCCGACAACACCGCCTACATGGAGCGTGTGGCACAACACTACATTGGATCTGGCAACTATCCCAAAGCGATAGAGGCCTACGAAAATCTTTATGCCCACAACCACGACAACACAGAAGTCTTGCAGATGCTCAGCCAACTCTACCAGCAACAGAAGCAGCCTGCGAAGGTGATAGAGACGCTCAACCGCTTGGAAACGGCCCAGGGGGAGAGCGAACAGCTCACGCTGGCCAAGATGCAGGTGTATGACATGGCAGGCGACAAGAAAGCAGCCTACCGTGCACTCAAGTCGCTTGTGGATAATCATCCGCTCGACTTGAACTATCAGGTGATGCTCGGCAACTGGCTCATGCAGAACGAAAGGCAGAAGGAGGCTTATAAATACTTTATGGGAGTGTTGAAGGAAGAACCGGAAAATGCCTACGCCCAGTCGTCACTCTACGACTATTATAATGCCATCGGGCAGGAGGGGCTTGCCGACCGGTTGCTTGACCGTATGCTCCTCAATCCCAAGACCGAAATGGCCACTAAGACCACGCTCATGCGGCAACTCATTCACAAGAACGAGACCTCCGGGGGCGATTCCACCGAGGTGCTGGCCGTGTTCAACCGCGTTTTGGCTTTGCCGCAGTCCAATGCCGACATGGCAGAGCTGAAAGCCGCCTACATGTCACTCAAGAAGATGCCCGAGGATTCTGTTATGCAGGCTTTCCGGCATGTGCTTGATATAGCTCCCGACAATGCCGGTGCCCGTTTGCAGTTGATACAGGCACTTTGGGCCAAGAAAAACTATGATGGGGTTATTGCGATGTGCCGGCCGGCCCAGCAATACAATCCCGACGAAATGGCATTCTATTACTTTATGGGCATGGCCTATTACCAGAAAGAGCAGACCGATGCTGCACTTGACGCTTTTCGCAGGGGTGTTTCGCAAATCAAGAGCAACAGCAATCCGGAGTTTGTGTCTGATTTCTATGCGTTGATGGGCGACATTCTTAACCAAAAGGGACGTACTGAGGAGGCTTTCGCTGCCTACGACAGTTGCCTCCAGTGGAAGAGCGACAACATAGCTTGCCTCAACAACTATGCCTACTATCTGAGTGTGCGCAATCAGGAACTCTCGAAAGCCGAGCAGATGAGCTATAAGACTATCAAGGCCGAACCTAAAAATGCGACCTATCTTGACACCTACGCTTGGATTCTCTTCATGGAGGGCCGTTATGAGGAGGCGAAAATCTATATCGATCAGGCCTTCCAGAACCTCGACTCCACCGATGTCTCCGATGTCTACTACGAACATGCAGGTGACATCAGTGCCATGCGGGGCGACATGCCTCAAGCACTCGAATATTGGGAAAAGGCGTTGAAGGCCGGAAGTAAAAGTGCCGTGCTGCCTAAGAAAATCAAACAAAAGAAATATATCAAAGAATGAAAAGAACAATCATAAAGACCGTTGCACTCTGTGCGCTGATAGGGCTGGCTTCGTGTGCCGGCAAAAAGGCTGTGGTGAAAGACGGGGGGAATCCGTCCCAATCGTCGGCCGTGATTTCCCAACAGCCTGTTACCACCGCTTTGTCTTTCGTACAAAAAGTTTCCGACAACCAGATTTATGCCAAGAACATTGTTGGAAGCATGTCGTTCAGTCTGCAGGCTGGTGACAAGGATGTCACGGTGCCGGGCTCCCTTCACATGCGCAAGGATGAGGTGATTCGCATTCAACTTTTCATCCCTTTACTGGGTACGGAGGTAGGGCGGCTTGAGTTCACGCCCGACTATGTGCTTGTGATAGACCGTTTGCACAAGGAATACATCAAGGCCGGCTATTCGGAGGTGGATTTCCTGCAACAGCAGGGCATCACGTTCTATTCCCTCCAAGCACTTTTCTGGAACCAGCTGCTGTTGCCGGGTAATCAGAAGGTGGCCGAGTCAGACCTGAAAAAGTTTGAGGTGGATCTGACTTCCATGGCGCAGACATTGCCCGTGAGCTACCGTAACGGCAAGATGCTTTACAGATGGGATGCCAACCGTGTGTCCGGTCGGATAGAGAAGGCCCATATCACGTATGACAGTTCGCAGTATGGCAGGTCTACGCTTGATTGGGACTATGGCAACTTCAAGAGCGTGGGCGTCAAGATGTTCCCCGCCTATCAGCAGTTCCGTTTGGCCACCACGGCCACCCGGGAAAACAAACAGGCCACCGTCACCCTCGAAATGGACGAAGTGACAACCGATGCCAACTGGGAGGCACAGACACAAGTGTCGGCAAAATACAAGAAAGTGGCCCCGAAAGACGTATTGGGTAAATTGATGAAAATGTAAATGAAAAGACTACTCACCACGCTCCTCGTTCTCTCATTCGTCCTTACTCCCTTTGCGCAGAAAAAGAATTCCAAGCATAGGGAGAAAGCACGAACGACACAGACTCCTGTTCGCAAAAAGACTTCCACTCCAGCTTCCGGTAAGCGTAAAGGTACGGAGGCTAAGCCTCAACGGGCTGCAACCGCCAGAACGAAGACTTTCGGCAACCGGCAATCGACTCCCGCCTCCAAGCAGCAGGCCTCCACCACCCGCAATCGTCCTCGCTATTCCAATTCTTCCATCCGTGGACTGGAAGGGCAACGGGCTGCCATCCAGAAGAAAATCAAGGAACAGGAGCAAGCACTCAGGGCCAACCAAGAGGATGTGAAGAAGCGGTTGCAGGACTTGCTTGTCATCAATTCTGAGATAGACCAAAGTCAGAAGAGCATTGAGGGCATACAGCGGGACATCGTACACATCAATGGGAACATCGGTATTTTGAAAAGCCAGCTCCAAACCCTCGAGCAGCAACTCGAAGACCGCAAGGCCAAATATATCCGTTCGCTGCGCTACATGTCGCGCCACCATTCGGTGCAGGAAAGGTTGATGTTTGTGTTCAGTGCCGACAATTTCGCCCAGATGTATCGCCGGATGCGTTTCATCCGCCAGTATGCCGGCTATCAGAAGGCACAAGGCGAACTGGTGAAGGCCAAGCAGTCGCAGGTGACTGGCAAGCACGAAGAACTGAAACGGGTGAAGGGTGCCAAGAACTCTTTATTATATAAAGGTAGACAAGAGAAGTCAAACCTTGAAAACAAGAAGGCCGAGCAGCAGAATGTGGTGCAGGGCTTGCAGAAACAACAGCGCACCATTCAGAGCATCATAGCCCAGCAACGCCAGAAAGACGCTGCACTCAATGCACAGATCGACCGGCTCATTGCCGAAGAGGTAGCCAAGGCACGTGCACGTGCCGCTGCTGAGGCCCGTCGCAAGGCCGCTGCTGAGGCTGCTGCCAAGAAGCGTGCCGAAGAGTTGGCACGCCGCAAGGCCGCGGCCGAAGCTGCTGCAAGAGAAAATGCCCGTCGCATCCAAGAGGCCAAAGAGCGCGAAGCCCGATTGAAGGCTGAGGCCGAGGCTGCGGCCAAGGCTGCTGAAGAGGCCCGCAAAGCGCAGGCTGCCGCTGCCGAGGCGCGCAAACGGGAGGCTGCGGAAGCTGCGGCTCGCAGTGCTGCCGAAAGGCGGGCAAGAGCCGAACAGGCCGCCCGCGAAGCCGAAGCCGCCCGTGTGGCCACCGAGCGCAAGGCGGAAGCGGAGAAAAAGCGCAATGAGGCTGCCATTGCCGAGGCCAGGGAAGAAGCCCATGAGGCTGCCACGCTGACCACGGTAGACCGTATGATGAACAACGGCTTTGAGGCCAATCGTGGCCGGTTGCCCATGCCCATCACGGGAAGCTATCGTGTAGTAAGCCATTTCGGCCAACATTCGGTGGAGGGACTGCCCGGTGTCACACTCGACAATAAGGGCATCAACATTCTCGGCAGTGCCGGAGCAAGTGCCCGCGCCATCTACGACGGTGAGGTGAGCGCCGTGTTAGGTTTCGGAGGCTCTTGGGTGGTGATGGTGCGTCATGGTGTCTACATCTCCGTTTATGCCAACCTGAAATCCGTCAGTGTGCATAGAGGCCAGAAAGTGAGTACCCGTCAAGGACTGGGCACCGTGGGCAGCGACAACATACTGCAATTCCAACTCCGTAAGGAGACGGCCAAGCTTAATCCCGAAGTTTGGTTGGGGAGATAGAAGCAGCGATGCGCGTTGCATCGAGAGTGTTAGCCGAATTTGCTGATAGAAGTCCGTTCTTTTCAAGGCGCATTCTATCAGCAAGTTCTATTACAAGCTGTTGTCTTTTACTCCTCTGCCTCCCGATGACAGCTTTAGCTCCTGAAAAAGAAAGGTACTCCTTACCCAAGTCTGTTTTCATCGAGGCTCCGCAAGGCCGAACTTTTGGTTTTATCTATGTACCCTTGCTCGGGAACCAGTGCCCGAATTACGGTTGCAAAGGTACGGCATTCCACCTTCGTTTCCAAATCTCCTTGCTATTCATCTCAATAGACACTACAGGATTATTCCGCTTCTATTGCCTCCATGCTCCACTTTACCTTCTGTATCCCTATAATATTTAAGGTATAAGGCATCATGATGGTTATTTCTTTTAATAAAAAGGCATTGACTCTTCTTCCGTGGCGCAAGAATATGTATAGTCCCACCACGGGTCGATATTGCGCATCATGACTATCAGTTTTCGCGATTTTGCAGTGCGTTTGAAGTGAATGCTATCAACAAAGTTGAAAGTACTGCTGTCAGCAGGCAGTCGGTAACGTGAAATAACTTCATGCTCGTTTCTTTCAAAGCCACCATGCTTTCTGTAAAACAGAATTCGATTCTTATAAAACTTGTTAGAGTCTTTTTCCAAATCATAAGAGAGAGTTGCCTTTGGAAAATCTTTTTTGAAGCTATCCACGGGGAGATAATTTTTGCTTACCTGTTGCCATAGAAGCAGTAACTTTTTCCTTTTGTCCTGTTTTTGGATAAAGCCGAATCCAAGTGTCTTGTTGAAATTGATTTCCTTCTTATGAATTTTCATTTTTATATATGAAGGCAGACAATCTAATCTGTCCCCATACTCCCCGACATAAGGTGGAAGATACACACTGTCAGCATTCGGCTCACCAATGGTTGCTAACACGTACACATAATAACAAGTGGCACACTCGCTTATTTTTACCTTCTCGATCGTGATGTCGCATGAATATGACTGTGATTGTTTCCCCGTGCAATTAAGAAAAGCCAAGCATAGCATTAACAATGATAAATGATATGGAATAATCATCTGTTGCACTAAACTTTTATTTATAATGTTCATAGAATTTAATGATGTGTTGTTTGAAATCTTCCGTTGGATTTATTCCAAAATTACATTAGTATATGCATGTAATCCTTCACTTGCGAAACTTCAGAACTTTACTTTATTGATACGTTCCATTTTCATGGCTTTTTACTCGGTATTAGCAATAGTTCTTCCGCAACATCTTCACCTACAAAGTTGTCCAATCCTGGCTGTGAAGACAGATCGTCCTCCACGCCTCGTAGAGGATATAAAACATATCCCTCTTTCAATTCTTTATAATAGGCACGCTTGTCTTGGAGTTTTTTTATATATATACTTAGATGGCGTTTTTGTTCGTAAACTCGTGTTTTTAGCAACTGCTCCTTTTGGTTTTTCAACAGAGCATACAGTTTTAGAATATCATCATACGGCTGGCTTTCATGTTCTATATCAGATGAAAACAGTTCATATATCTCGCATTTGTTTCTAGTTTTAACATATAGTCTTTTGAATACTATCGATTCGATATATGCAGTTCTCAATTCATATATTTTTCCGCCTTTTATCAATCTGTCATAGCATCGGGCCGGTAGGTCTATACCGTCTTTTATCAAGCAATCTTCCTTGGTATCCCATTCCCGAACTATCGTGTTAGTCCAGAAATCCTTATAGCGGGTATAGGTTATGATGCTGTCGGGATTGTCCGACATGTACACAAATATATGCTTCCCCTTTTTACATACGTAGGCCTTTTGTGTAAAAATCTTGTTGTTCCGTCCTCTCATGGTGAATTCGTCGAAATAATTGTATTTCTTAAATTCTGATTTGGGTGGGATGTCCTTTACTTGATAAAATTTCCGCTCTTTTTCAGCTTTCGGTTTGGTGTCGGAGTCTTTCGATTCTATATGCGGGGCATCTACATGCTCCCCCTTGTCCCTTTTATGTTCCAAGGTGCATGAATGTAAAACCAGAAGGAAAAATAAGATAAAATATCCTTGTTTCATGTTTCATTTGTTGTTTTAAAGTCAGTACTTTTACTTGCCCTTCCGACTTGCTAACGGCATTCTTTCCTGAGCTCGAACCTAAACGGGAAAACGATGCGGTCTCTATTCATTCTTTCCAAATCTTTATTCCATATCACTTCATGGCTGATGATTCTTTTTAAAGCAGCGACGGTTTTCCTTTCGGACTTGGAAAGAGTTTTTCTGTTTGCAACGTTGATCCTTACAGCTTTTGTTTTTCCATTCCGTTCTGCCTTGCAGTATATGGTCATTTGCAGTTTGATTGGGCCGTCGGTTCCTTTTAAAGATTCATTTAGTCTGTTTGCGAGTAAGCAGAATAAGCTGTCGCGTCCCTCAACAAACTCATCTCCAAAGTTTTTTGGCACGAATCGTGGGGCATTGACAACCGCTTGATTTGCTTCCATCAATTCCCTGAGATAGTTTCTGACCGATGGGGTATTCTTGTATGCCTTGCCTTGTGTTAGAACATGAGTGCTATCCAAACAGACCGTTTTCAAAATCGCTCCTAATTTGATGAAATATAATTTGCATCCCACTTGGAAATCTGTATCTTCCGAAGGCGGCAATGATTGTAATTGGTGTGACAGGGAATCAATGACAATGCCCGATGTGATAATATATGTTTGGAACGGCATCTCGTGTTCGAAATTGGAACAAGTCACTGCATGAGGAGATTCGTTATTCCATGACAGAAAGTGTATGAATAAAGAATCAGTATCCGTAGCGCCCATATATAAACACAAATGTGATAAGAGTACGACCAAAACGCATCGTTTCATTTTACTTCTGGTTTTAATTGTTCACGGTCATTCCTTTAATCGCCTGTCAGAGACAGGAGCCTTAAATTTAGTACCTTTTAATTGCTTTATTCCAACAAAGTTTTTGACATTGGTGCTCACAATTTCTGAAAGGCCAATGTTCTTTTGGATTCTAATGAGCCAACACGCATTTATATATTTCTCTGTTGTCATGCTATCGGTATAACGATTATAAATCTTTACCCGTTTTTGGCCCACGGTCAGTTCATCTGCTTTGCTGGCGATAAAAATTATCTTGTTGTCTAATTTGAAATAATTTGCCGGGCATTTTATGTTAACCTCTTTATACTCTCCGTCATATTGATAACTTGGCGAAAGCATAAAATAACAATATGATTCATCATAAAGTGGTTCAGCCAATGCGACATCACTAACTATTGTATAACTCTTATAATTCGGATGCTGCTTGATATATTTGTAAATAATCGCTTTTAGCGAAGGCTTAATGGCAGATGAGTCTATTTTATTCATTGTGTCCAATGAACAATCTTGTTGTCTGGAGATACAGCCTGCCAGAATCAATCCGACGACTATTGCTGTTATAATCTTTGTTCTTCTCATTTTGTATATGCGTTTGTTCTTTTTTCGCCGTTATTGTAGGCGAGCCGGTGTTCCCCTTTTTCGTTCAGGTTGAACGTCCCTTCATATAATATTGGCTCTGCATCTTCTTTGGGCACCATTGGTTGGTTACCATTGTACGCAAGGTACCGATTGTCAATATTTCCGTATTGCCCGTCTTGTTTCAGCCTCCTGCGTTGCGACTGCATGATATTGCCATTATTCCGTCGAACTTGATTTTCATACTATTGTGGAAATTTTTATATCCCCTGCACCTGCTTATATTGGGCAGGTGAGAATGGTTTATATTTTGACCCCCAACGAGCGGCAAAGGTGTTGGAGTTCATCGGCAGGAGGTTGTTGTCAAAAAACTCCGTCCTATATAATACCGCTTCACGTCGTAATAGGAAAAGCATGCTGCTGCGGCCAAGAATAGTAAAAACCATTTAAGTCTTTTCATCGTTTCTTCGTGTTTATTGGTTTGAAATAATATGTGACGGTGTGTGTCTTATAGTCATAAGGCATGCCCCCACTTCGATGCCTATATCCAAAGGATCGGCAAATCTGTCATTGTCAAAGATGGTAAAGGTCATATTATTTTCATTGGAGCCTGTTAATTGGGCGTTTGCGGATGTTCGCATCTACATTTATCGTTCGCCCCACAAAATATACGACTGCGTATCTAGTCCTAACGGCCCTACCGTCCTTTATTCCCGGATTCCATTTCGGCATCTTTTTCAACATCCTTATAAACTGCCTGTCAAAATTTGGATATGCGGATTTAAGCACTTTAAAATGGGATAAATCGCCATTCTTCTCTACAACAAAATGAATAACCACATGGCCATAAATTCCGTTCTCACCATAATCTTCCGGTAGTTGGAAGTTTTTGGATATATAAGAAGAAAAGTCTTTTTCTCTTGTCTGAAAAACTGGTAATTGGTCAACCTCGTCTTCTCCGTAAATCATTTCCTGTGCCCTGCAAGAAGTCAGGCACATCAGCAAAAAAAGCATAAGTAATTTCATCTCTTCCATTCATTAGATTTTTGATGTAAAACGCTTGTTGTTTCTTTTTCCATATTATACTTACATTTATAGAATGTACCTTCATAATTAATGTACTCTTGGTTGAGATTAAATTACTGACATCTATTACCTTCATAGAATAACAGTTTGTAATTCGAAGCCACCTTTAGGAAAGGGGTACATTTGCAATTTTTAGTTATCATTTGTTACATCTCTCCGATTTTTGTTCTATTGTGAATGATGCACAAGGTAGTATCGTCAATTATAACGTTGGTTCTATGACCTGCAATTTTCATCCCCTTAACGTTTCCATAGAGATTGCTTCTGATTACTAAGGAATCGAATGTTTTCAATTCCTTTTTAACGACCGTATCATTACGGCAACTCGTCAACACCATAGGAATACCAATAAGTAATGGTAGATATAGCTTTCTCATGATAAAGGATTAATAATTCTCCTTAATTCCGCAGCACTTCTTCGTGTAACAAGTTCAGGTGTTTGAGAAACAAAGTTCTACAAGCGTTTAAGCATGTCAGATTTTTCCCCTATCCTAATGCTGCAAATGAAAGACAGGCAATTTATCTGACGTGGCAAAGATAGCAATAAAACGCGAGAACATCATGCCTTTTAGAGGATTTTGTAACGTAATGGACGTTTTTCCAACTTGGGGATTTGAGGGGGGACTCGTCCAATCCGTACAGGGGCACAGTGGAAGTCATTCTGGTTTCCTCGCCATTTTTCAGCTATCTTTGCGGTGGCGGTAGTCATACCGGTAAAGACCGTGCATGCGGTTCTTCTCTTGCGTTAATATACCCCCATCAGCCCCTACTCTTTGGTATATGTCACATAAGAGGGCCAATTTTCTACGGATTGTATTTCATATTTTTTGTTATAAACTAAGTGTAACCCTATATACAATCCATATATGCTATCCGCCATGTAAATTGTGGATGAATATAAATTATGTTCCACCTTCCTGATATCAATCTTGTAAAAAGGCTTTTCAGAAATGGTGGTATATAGAGAATCAGCAGGTATGGAAGCAGACATGAATAGCTCTTTCTTGCCCAAAAGGTTGATGTAATATGCTCTTTTCTCTTTATAAATCTTCCAAGCAAGATGATAAACGCCGTTTTGATGAGAGACTTGAAAAATATCAATCGTATCATTTCTGTTTTCTATGTAGTAAGCTTTTACACCACTTAAAGGAATAAACACAGCAGTTTGTGACTGATGCTTTTGGCATCCGGCCAAAACTAATAGAGGAAAACTCAAAAGCCAATTTCGTATTTTATTCTTCATGACCTTTTACTTTTTTATTAGTTTGCTTTTTTGTCAGATTGGGAGAAGCCAGACTGTCTCTATCAATTTTACCCGTCGAGACCGCTATCCTTCTCGTCTTTAATTGCATTCTCAGGTGTGTATTTGATGGCTTTGTCCCTATATTGAATTGACTGTATTACATTGCTTCCGTTGTAAAACAATCGTAGTTGAAGGTATGTGTTGATGATGGTTTGATAGATGGAGGTGGAGTACAGCGAGTCACTTTCTTTCTTGATGACAACCTTGTAATATCTGGTAAGGCTATTAGGGATAGTGTAAGTCGTATCCAGCTCTTTTATGCACGACATCATTAAGCAATGTCGTCCGAAATCATCTGAATAATATCCTCCATAGCCTTTAATGAATGTTGCTATTTTCTCAGGATTATCATTTCCATAAAACTTTTTTAAGACCATAATAGTATCTCCCTCATAATCTACACCAAGAGCTTTTATGCCAACAGAGGGGAAATACCCTATACGCTTATTTTGTCGTTGACAAGCTGAGACAACCAAAATGCCCCATGCAAGAATGATTATTTTAAAAGTTTTGCTCATATTCTTTTTGCATTTTGTAAAATTGGCCTTTAAGTAAAGGATTCATTTTAATCAATTCATCCCTTGTTATATCCATGAATGATTATATTGATTAAAGAAAAGTGCGGCACGCGTTCCCCTTTTTCGTTCAGGCCGAACGCCCCTTCCTATAATATTGGCTCTGCATCTTTTTTGAGCACCATTGGTTGGTTACCATTGTATGAAAGATACAGATTGCCAATATTTCCGTGTTGCCCGTCTTGTTTCAGCTCCCTGCGTTGCAAATGTATGATATTGCCATTATTCCGTCGAACTTGATTTTCATACCAGTGTGGAATTTTTAATATCCCCTGCACCTGCTTATATTGGGCAGGTGAGAATGAACATGTTTTCTTATAAAAAACAGGAGCTTCAAAGGATATATACCTCTAAACATCGCTCGTGTCAACATACTTCAGTTTGGACAATTCCGCTTTGTCCGGCTTGTCGATTTCTAAAAACCAAATATCGTCTTTGTAGAAATAGGGCCTGGCCCACCTCACGCTGTCTTTCCCGTCCAGGCATACGATGATGAGCCGACGGTCATCATAGTAATAGCCCACGATGTCGCCCACAACGAAATAATCAGTAGCGTCATATCCATGTCTCTGAACGTCAGACTTTTTGTATACCCGGACATCATAGCCCAAAAGTCTTCCCGCATAATCATTAAATACGAAATAGAAGTATCGTTTGTATTTCGGCCCCCAACGGGCGGCAAGGGTGTTGGCGTTCATCGGCAGGAGGTTGTAGTCAAAAAACTCCGCCCCACATAATACCGCTTCACGTCATAATAGAAAAAGCATGCTGCTGCGGCCAAGAATAGTAGAATCCATCTGATTTTTTTCATTGTGTTTAGAGGTTTGAAAAGTTGTTATTTATTTTCATCACAATAGCTTAATGGAGACAGTCGGCCGGAGTTACGCCAAGCACTTTTACGGCTTTTGCCTTTTTCATCTCACTTTCATCTAATATTCTGCTCATCCATTAGCTTTCTCAATAAATGAACTCCGACAAACAGGTTCATTGTCGTTTCCAAAATCTTCGAGGTATTTCTTTTTGGGTGGCAGCGGTAAAGGAGTCTGAATCATGTACATTTTCCCAAACCAATTTATTATGTGTCAATTTCACAATCTTGTGATCTCCTCCATCTACATTGATTACGCTGTCATTTTTCAAATACCAATACTTGGTTAGGAGTATGTCACCTCCTCCTTTGTATTCTTGAAAGGAGTCTATAATTTCAAATATGTTCCATTTTCCATCAGAACCAAAATAATAATAATAACGATAATTTCTACTGTCCAGTTTCCAATACTTAAAATCGCCATTATCTATCATTTTCTTTACGTTGTCCTTGCATGCGATAAAGCAAAATAGAATATAGCTTAAAATAAAAAAGAAGCCCAATTTTCTCATTTTTCTTATATTCAAAAAGTGCAGATTGATAATGTGAAGCAATGTTAATAGATTTTGGTAATTTAAAAATCATGATATGAGTTTATAGATCGCAGCAAATCACGATATTTTTGTATTTCTTGTTGGCTGCCATTTTGAAAGACCTGTCGTCGTGCATTCCTCATATACTCTTTCAGTGTCTCTTTTAATCCATCTTGAAAATCCTGACCGGTTTTCCCGAAATCCGGATCCCTCAGCTGTTGGAGAATTATTTCAGCATGACGTAGGGCATTAGCAGGAGGTTTGTTACCATCTTGATCTTTTTTATGTTCATATTCATGCCTCAATGTACTTTTTAATGCATAGATGTTATACATGGTAGGATCTAAGTGTTCATTAATGAGTTTCATAAAAATATTGCCACCTTTGGTTCCGGCTAACACTCTTCCGGAAGTATCAGTTGAATGTAGCGTACTTATCCCTACAGTCCCAGTTCCTCCATTCATATTATATTTTATACCGACGGCTTTAGCATAGTGCCCTATAAGGTTTGCAGCCATCTGCATGCTGGATGCAGAGTGAAGTTTTATATTTTGAAATAAAACGAAGTCTGTACCTTGCTTGACATATATGTTAGGTCTGGAGCCTACAGAATACATGAAGTTGCCATATTGGTTAAAATAGTCATCTCTTCCGTCAGGGTCAACCCTGTTTACCGGATTATTCCCACAATAGGCATACGGGCTGGTGTTATAGTATTTCTCGCAGAGTGGATCCACTCTGTCCCATATAGGCACGACGGGGTTGTATTGTCTTGCCCCATAATCGTAGGTGTTCAGCCCGTGCATCAGGTCAAGTTCTTTGCCGTTATACTTATAAGGTTGCATACAGGGGTTCTTGGAAGACACGGCATCACAATAGGGAGTATCGAATGGATAGTAGTTAGTGGTCTGTATCACAGTTCCCCGCTCGCTAACTACCTCGCGGATGTTGCCCAAATGGTCTTTGTTGTAATAATAGAACCAGAAAAAGTCTTTCTTTCGTTTAGCTTCCTTGTTAATCTCCCACCATTTTCTTAATTCTTTCCATTTGGCTGAAATAGCAGAATCAGAAGAAACTCCCTCTCCACTGTTATTCCTAAGAAATGGGGGAGGCATAATTTTGTTTCGGGTTCCGGTAGCTCGACAATAGCCGCCCTCAAATAGATATTTGTCTATCCTGCCATTTTTGGTGATGAGTTTTCCGCCCATCATATAGTCAATGGAGTCAGAGCTAAGGATTTCGCCGGCTGTGAGCGGGTGGACTTGTCCGACCTCCACTTTGATGTTGGGCATGGCCGTATGGTGTATGGTGCGCAGCTTCCGTCCGTTGGGCGTGTAGACATATTTTGTCACATTGCCGTTGGCGAACTGGATGCGCCGCGGATTGTTGCCGGCATCGTATTCAATCATGGCGATGCCGCGCGTCTCGTGCGATTGCAGGGTTCCACAGCCATTGTAGGCGAGCCGATGTTCCCCTTTTTCGCTCAGGTTGAACGCCCCTTTGTTTAATATCGGCTCTGCATCCTCTTTGATCACCACCGGTTGGTTGCCATTGTATGAAAGGTGCAGATTGTCAATGTTGCCGTATTGCCCGTCTTGTTTCAGTCCGCTGCGCTGCAGCCGCGTGATGTTGCCGTTTATGTCATATTCGAGCGTCTCGTTGTAGTGGCCTGCCTTGTCGCTGAGGTCATCACGCTCTCCATAGGCGGCATTGGCCATGCGGTTGAGGCGGTCGTAGGTAAACTTGTATCCACGCTTTTGCTTATATCCTGCATTTTCCCATGTGAGACTGCTGATATTATAGTAACACAGAGTGCCGGCTGATATTCTGTCGAACTTGATTTTCATACTATTGTGGAAATATTTATATCCCCTGCTCCTGCTTATATTAGACAGGTGAGAATGGACATGCTTTCTTATAGAAACGGGAGCTTCAAAGGATGACTTTAAACATCACTCGTATCAACATACTTTAACTTGAACAATTCCGCTTTGCCCGGCTTGCTGATTTCTAAAAAGAGAATATCGTCTTTGTAGAAATAGGGCCTGACCCACCTCACGCTGTTTTTCTCGTCCAGACATACGATGATGAGCCGACGGTCATTATAGTAATAGCCCACAATGTCGCCCACAACGAAATAATCGGTTGCATCATATCCATGCCTCTGAAAGTCAGACTTTTTGTATGCCCGGGAGTGACAGCCAAAAATGATTCCAGCATAATCATTATATATAAAATAGAAGTATCGTTTGTATTTCGGCCCCCATCGGGCGGCAAAGGTGTTGGAGTTCATCGGCAGGAGGTAGTAGTCAAAAAAGCTCCGCCCTACATAATACCGCTTCACGTCATAATAGAAAAAGCATGCTGCTGCGGCCAAGAACAGCAAAATCCATTTAACTCTTTTCATCGTCTCATTTGTTTATTGATATCCACATGTAAGATCTTCCTTGCGCCGTCTCCGTTGCAGAAAAATTGGCTCAATCAACATAATTATTGTGAATATACCATTGTTTGTCTCTGGTTTTCATACATCAGAACTTCGATTTTTCTCACTCTTTAATAGAGTGGTTATAGTCACGTCTTACATCACGAAAGTCGATTTTTACGACAAAAACATAATAACGGCTTTTAGGAATTTGAGAATCCTTCAATCGTATATTCACACTTCTTACATTTCGTATATTGTTCCTATCAACCTGCTTCACTTTCAATGGATTTAGCAATTCAACACAACATACTTTTTTCTTTGAAGTATCATATTTGAACTTTAATAATGCTGAACCTTCTAAGTTTTCTTTATACTTAAACTCAACATTATGCCAAAAATAATTCTTTTTTATAATAGTTGATAATGTGTCCCTTAACACCTTGTTGGCATAAAACTCCTTTAAGTCATCAGAAAATAAGATTTGGTTATTGTCAAATTCTAAAAGCACATTATATGCCGTACAACTATTCAACAAATAGACGCATACACATATCAGCAAACAAATAATTCTATTTTCCTGCATCTTGTTTCCTTTTATTTCAAATTACAATTATATCTTAATATGTCATATCTTACTTGGCTCTCACGCATATTCAATGCATCATTCATTGTTCCATCATGACGCCCATCTTTTTCCTCCAAATAGAATGCAACATGCGAATATAATTCATGCCCGGCATTTAGGATCCTATCAAGTTTCGTTGTACCAACGGAACTTGTATATACCTCTATATTCTTAGATAATGCTTGTTGCCCCAAATTAGGATATTTGCCCTGCATCTCTGCCGGCCTCACTGTTAATCCCAAGTTTCCTTGCACGGTGTATTCCGTGGAATGTCCCTGCTTAATGTATATTTCTCGCAACTTATCTATTGGAAGAATACTTCCGCCTGCAATGGCACTTTCTACTAACAAATCAACATCACTCCCCCTTGTCGGTGCCTGAAATCTAATTATCGTATTTTGGAAATTCCCCTTACCGCTTGCATCGTATCTCACTCGTGCTTCTGATACAGAACCATAATAATCAATAATTCTTTCGTCCTGAACTATCATATTTAAATACTGTAGATTCTGACTTGCGACACCGCTGTTTACAGCTTTCGCCAAAATATCTTTTCTAATAAACCCATTATCATTAATTCGTATGAACCCCCGTTCTTCTATAGGCAACGTTCCTATCACAAGTTCATACGCATCATGAAAAAATCGTAATTCTCTTCCATCCGGATCCACAGCGTTCACCGGATTATTGTGACAATAGACATAGGGGCTGGTGTTATTGTATTTTTCGCAGAGCGGATCCATCGTGACAAACCGGCACGCATCGTAGTGGCGGGCACCATAGTCATGCCAGTAAAGGCCGTGCATGCAGTCGAGTTCCTTGCCATTGTAGAGATGCTTTTGGACATTCCGGTGGGTGCTTTCCGCCAGCAGACCGCCAAAGGGATAGTAGTGGTTCGCCTGCTCCGTACGCCCGGTGGCATCGGCCACCACGCGGTTGCCGCCCAGATGGTCGGTGAGATGGAAATGGAAGCGGGGTTGTGAGGAGGCACCAAAGGTGGTATAGCCGCCGGTAAAAAGGAGCCGGCTCGGCTTGCCGTCCTCAAAAACCAAGTTCCCGCAATAGGCGGTGGTCGTTATCGAAAGGGGGAACAGGGGCTGATAAACGGCGCGCAGCTTCTTCCCGTCCGCACGGTACACGTATCGTGTACTCCGGTCGCGGGAGAACCCTATCCTGTTCGGGAGATTAAGCTCGTTGCAGGCGATGGAGAGGATGACCTTGTTGCGGTCCACGATCATGTTGCCGTTGGCGTCATACAGATATTCCTCATCGCCATCGGCGCTGTCCTTGAAATCGAAAGAGCCTTCATAGGTGGGGGCTTCGGCCCTGTCGGAGACCTTGACGAGCCGGTTGCTGTCGTAGGAGAATGAAAGGTCGTCGACGCAGCCGAGGCTGCCGTCGACTGTCTGGTTGTTAACCAACAACACGTTGTGAGGTATGTTGCTGCGTAGTTCGGAATGTCCTACCATTTTATCTTACCATTTCTTACTGATTACAAAGATAAATATTTTTTCTGGAACGGCGAGGTGGCTTCTGTCAAATCAACGCCGGGAAGTCGAGTGTCAGCACCAGAATCTGTCTCCGATATTGTATAACTCAACTCCCAGGGTGTCATGTCTGGTTATATCACAAAGGGTGTATGAATTCGTTCGTTCCGTGAAATGAGATAATCTAATGACATGCATCATATCGTTTTTAGGGACATAAGTATATTTCGTCCTGTCATATACAAAGAATCTGGAGTCGGAAAAAGACACGACTTCACATTTTGGAGGAACACATGTTCAGCACTGTGTCTGCATTTTGCTCCGTGAAAACCATTTGCCAACCAACTCGGTCTATTGTCGCCTCAAATGTCCTGCCATAATGGTGGAATGTGCCATAAAACAAAATCGCCAAATAGAGCACCCCGGGCAGATAAAGTATGCAGAGAAATATTAAGTAAAAGCCTCGTTTCATTTTCTTTTCAAAATTATTGCAACGGCTCTGTATTTGTGCCAGATACTATCGCTTTCGAAGAATCAGCTTTATAAACGGTTTGGTAGGCTCGTGAGTATCTGATGGGATAAATTGATAATTGCCAGGCATACCGAATCGTTTTATTTCCGGCAAGAGTCTCAAACTTTCTTGATCAATAAAATCGTAAAAGTGTATTATACATTTTATTCTGTAATCATCAAATTCAGATATAATAAATTTTTTATTTTCGGTTTCAATCACTCTGTTTTTCCCAAGTATATATTGGATAGAATTAAATTTGATAAAAATGAATGGAGGCTTTGCATCATTTGTTGCCTCTATCTTTAGGTCGGAAAAAAGAGCAGACAGAAAGAAATAATCACTTGATGGTATTTCATTCGTACTATCAGGCTTCTTAATAGAATCTACTATCTCCGTATTTAAGAGATTATATTCCACTAACCCCGGAGAAAATACAACTTCTGTATCTTCTTCCATGGAGCTATTTGTCTTACAGCAGCAAATTGTAAGTATTATAATTATAGCAATAAAATTTCTCATATCACTCAGTGAATCTAGGATCTTTTACCGGATAAGTTTTCCCTTTATGGTTCGTTCTTATTCCTTGGTTTAATTTTCTTGCAGTTTTACTCTCACTACCTGTTATGACTCTGCGTAAAGAGTCAACCAGCAAGTGCAATATTACGCATAATATTTGTAAAACTCCTGCTTTGGCGTTGAAAAGTTCAATTTTTCCCTTGGTCTTCTATTGATTTTCGCCTGTATCATCTTAATTCTTTTGTCTGTGACGGTACTTATATCCGTCCCTTTTGGAATATATTGTCTGATGAGCTTGTTGGTGTTCTCTACAGCCCCTTTCTGCCATGAAGAGTATGCGTCCGTGAAATAGATATCCACCCCCAACCTGCGTGCCATCCACTCATGTTCGGCAAACTCACTTCCGTTGTCCGTAGTGATGGTCTTGAGATACTCTCCCTTGTATGGCATGAGCAGCCTCCATACAGTCTTTGCCAGCGGCATGGCCTTCTTGCCATACTTGAGTTTCTCCATGATGAGGAAGTTCGTGCTGCGTTCTATCATCGTGAGGATGGCGTTGCCGTCCTTGTCGACAATCAGGTCCATCTCCCAGTCCCCGAACCGCCTGCCGTCTGCCTCCTTCGGACATTCGTGTATGCTTACCCTGTTCCTGATACCCAGCGCCTTGGTTACATGCCTGCGAGAGGGACTGCGGTGATACTTCATCTTATGGCGGCAGTTGGCGGCAAGTGTCCCACCCGCATCGTTGCGGATCATCTTGTAAATGGTCTCGTGGGAGATCTTCACGCCCTCCTTGCCCGGGTAGCCGGATATCTGCTTGGGGGACCATTGCTCTCCGGTGATGAGCTCACGCACGCGCCGGAGGAGCAACCGGCTCACGGAACGGTTGCCCGGAGCACGGTGCATGCGTTCTTGGGAAAGGGCATCGGCCTTGTCCCGGACATACTTGCCGTTCTTTGTCGCATTGCGTTTCAGCTCACGACTTACGGTTGATTCACTGACCCCTATCAGCCGGGCAATTGCTTTATTGGTCTGTTTCTTTTGTTTTCCCGGGTAGATTGCGTACCTTTGCTCACGGGTTAAGTGCTTGTACATAGGCAATACAAAAGTAATTAATCCTTGGGAGACAGCGGTCTCCCTTTTGTCTTTTTTGCATTGCCGGTTGTTTTTTATTCCTCCGTGTCGGATGTGGCCAACCTTGTCGCTTCGCGCCAAGAACGTCCGCATCCGACACGGAGATCAACTCTTACAAACACCCATTAAGAAATTGCACTTCTATCTTGAATGTTTAGATTATATGTCTTGTTCCTCAAAATAGTCGTTGTCAATTTTCTTTATCGCAAAGGTCTGCGAGACGGAAACGCCCAAGCTGTATTCTATCATGAGACTGGCCAGCCGGGTGCCGTCTATAAGTGCTATCTTATAGTTGTTCGGATGATAGTTTTGGGCATCTTGCGTGAATGAAGATGTGGTGATGAATACGCCTTTGGAACCTCCGCGGTCGGCCATCGCACCGATAAAGGCTTGCAGTTGGGGCCGGCTCACCTTATTGTCTTTGGCCCAGCGTTTGGCTTGTATGTAGATATTGTCAAGGCCCAGTTTATCTTCTTCGATGATGCCGTCGATGCCTCCGTCACCACTGAACCTTGTCACCTTACTGGAGATGCCATACCCCATCTTCTGCAGCAAATCGACCACGAGCCTTTCAAAGAATTCCGGCGACTCAGACAAGACCTTGTCCAAGAGGTCAGAAGCCAACTGACTTGACAATTCTTTATAGGCAGCGGTCATACTTTCCAAAGGGGTTTTTCCATCACTCTCTTCTTCTGTATGTTGTTTGAAAGTTTTGTTTCCCGACCGTTTCTGAAATTCTCTGAATGAAGGATACTTTAAAAGATAGTTCCTGTCGATTTTAGAGGGGTGCTCGACGAGCACCTTTCGTCCTTCGCCCGTAATGAGATAGATGCCTTTCTTGTTGTTCTCTACAAGACCGGCATTCTTCATGTAGGTTTTCGCCCACCCCATCCTTGAACGGTAGACCGGGATGTTGCGGTCATCCGTTGTCTCCTTTTCTTCTTCTGTGAGATTGAAAAAACTTGCCATAGCACCGGCACATTCGCTTGTCGAATGCTCTTTGCCGTCGCCAAGGAATTGTAGTAACGGTAGCATGAAAGTTTCGTATTGTGGAATCATAAGCGATTTTAAATAACATTGACAAAGGTATGGATTTTTTTTGTATGTCAGATGATTTCTGAAAGTTTTTTGATGCAATGATGGCAAAATATACCACAAAAACCGATAAACAAGAGAAGATATCACCATGATTCCACAATGCCACGAAGACAAAGATGATGCTGATTATGATGCTCTTCCATGATACCGGATACCGTTGTCTCAAGCATTTCTATCTTGAAAAGATGTGTTACTTTGTCTGAAAAAATGAGACAGAATAACAGAAAAAAACATCTGTCTCCCTTTGTTACTTTGTCTAAAAAAATGAGACAGAGTAACAGAAGAACATAGGTTTATTTTGTCACTTTATCTAAAGTCATGCGTGATGATTCTTTGACAAAACGCCTGTGGCGAAAACTCGTCAACGAGCGTGAAGCGGTGGGCCGAAGAGGCCGAGAAAACGGGGGCGGCAAGGCGAAAACGGTCGGCCGACCATGCGAGAGGCCACACTCGCGTGCCTAAATAGCTGCAATGACAACGCCAAAGGGCCCGGACGGGCTTCTCGAAGAGGCTCTTTGAGAAGCCCGTTTGGGCCCTTTAAGCGTGTTGCAGGCATGGGGCGGGTGGTCAAGAAAAATCAAGTCGCTGAATGACAGACGATTAGTCGCTTCACTGAAATTCGCGTGTGTGCAGCCGGAGGGGAGTTGGCGGAAAATATCGCAGGCACGGGGCGTGAAAACGAAGAAACGGTTTTACATTTGGAGCACAAGCGGGTGGGGGAGTGGTGAAAGAGGGAGGAAGCGTGATGCACGGCGGCGAAAAAACTTGCTGCCCACGCGCCATGCTTTCGCGGAAAAACAGTATCTTTGTATCTCCTAACTGAAAATTTCCAAAGAAGAAGATGGAGAATCAATTTACACGCACCGAAATGCTATTCGGTCCGGCGGCAGTGAAGAGGCTGGCGGCCGCACGGGTGGCCGTGTTTGGCGTGGGCGGCGTGGGCGGCCACGTGGTGGAGGTGCTGGCCCGCAGTGGGGTGGGCGAGCTGACGCTTGTGGACAACGACCGGGTGGGCATCACCAACATCAACCGCCAGATCATCGCTACGCTCTCCACGCTCGGACGACTGAAAGTGGATGTGGCCGAGGAGCGTATACACGACATCAACCCCGGCTGCGCGGTGCGCACGCACGCGATGTTCTACCTGCCCGAGAATGCCGATGGGATAGACCTCACGCAGTTTGACTACGTGGTGGACTGCATCGACACCGTGACGGCCAAACTCGAACTCGTCAGGCGGTGCCGGGCAGCGGGCACACCGCTTCTCTCGTGCATGGGGGCGGCCAACAAGCTCGACCCGACGGCTTTTCGCGTGGCCGACATCAACGAGACGAAGATAGACCCGCTGGCCAAAATCATCCGCAAGAAGTTGCGCAAACTCGGCATCGACCGCCTGCAGGTGGTCTACAGTGAGGAGGAGCCGCGGCAGCCCTTCGGTGAGTCTCCCGCCTTTGCTCCTGACGGTGACAACGTGCCGGCAGCAGCCGCTCCCCGGCGCAGCACACCGGCTTCCAATGCCTTTGTGCCGGCGGCGGCAGGACTGGTGGCGGGCGGGCACGTGGTGAAAGAGCTCATCGCTGACTTCCTCTGAGGTTCCCTCTCCAAACAAGACATTCCAAAAAACTACAGCAACATGAAATATCTCATCATCTCCGACATCCACGGTTCACTGCCCCGACTGGAGCAGGCACTCCGTTTCTATGACGAATGGCACTGCGACATGCTTTGCATTCTCGGCGACATCATCAACTACGGCCCGCGCAACGGTCTGCCCGAAGGGCTCGACCCCAAGGGCATCGCCAAGCGGCTCAATGACATGGCCGACGACATCGTGGCCATACGCGGCAACTGCGACTCCGAGGTGGACCAGATGCTGCTCTCCTTCCCCATCATGGCCGACAGCATGATGCTCGTAGACGAGGGGCGGCGCATCTTCCTCACCCACGGACACATATATAATAAGGTGAACCGCCCGCGCGGTCGCGTGGATGCCATCATCTACGGGCACACCCACTTGTGGGAACTCGAGCGGGAAGAGGATGTCGTGGTGTGCAACACGGGCTCCGTCACCTTCCCCAAGGGGGGCAATCCGCCCACTTTCGCCCTGCTCGACAACGGCACGCTGAGCGTCATCACCCTCGATGGCGATGTGCTCAAGAGTGTCAGAATATAGTCTTCCCCCGGTCCCTCCTTCGGATGGGCCGGGGGAGGCTTTTCCCATCCTTCCCTTTCTTTCTTTTCAGCCAAAGAGCCTTGCGCTGTTCATACTCTTCGCGCCGACGTTCCAGAAAATTGTCTGCCATGATGTGTGTGGATGGAAAAGAGGTTAGTTGGCGAATCGGGTGTAGATAACATCCAAGCGGATGTTGGCTGTGGTGCCGTCTCCCTTACGCAACCGCGTGGTGGAAAGAGACATGTCGTTGACTATCTTGGTGATGGTGACAGACCGATCCTGCGAATTGGTACGCGTGGTGAGTGTGACGGGGATAATCACCGCCTTGTTCCAGTCGGCCACATTGCGGTTTTTGTTCATATAACCGATGAGGTTGCCGATGTTCTCAAAGGTGTAGGTGTTGTCACTGTTGGCGTTGTAGGTGCAGAGAAACGAGGTGCGACCATCGTTGAGCCGGCCCTCCTCGAAGAAGCTGTACATCATGCTTTTGGGCACGATGAGCAGTGTCTTGGGCGTATTGAGCCGGTATTTGCCGGTGGTGGTGTCGTTGATGCGCGGGATGACGAGTTTGGCCGAGCTGAGCGTGTCGGAATCGTGCCCTTTCAAGATGTCGTCGACGGGCAGTGTGACCTCAGTGAAAAGTCCGGCCGGTGTCTTGAGATAGGTGCATGAGCTGTCGTCGGCAAGACGCTTGATGGAGCCCTCGTCGTTGTCGAAGTAGGTGGTTTGGAGTACCTCCTCCGTGCCTGCAAACGATGCGTAGCCATTATAATAATAGGTGGAGTCGACCATGTTGCCCGCCTTGTTGGCAAGTTTGCGCGTCTCCCTGCCACGATAGCCCACCATGAGCCAGCTGGTACTCACGTCGGCCATGGAGCCCAGGCCGCCCGTGTGCTCGAAGTAGAAGCCGCGGAGGATGTTGTTGATAAACTTGTAGTTGTCGGCAAACAACTTGCGGTTGTTGTAGTATTGCCTCATGATGTAGGTGCCGAGGTTGTTGTAGGTGGTGCCGTCGGGTGCGGTGTAGTTGCCGGTGATCGGTATCCGGATACTCGGTACATATTTCTTGGAGCGGCGCAGGGAGTCGCTCACGGTGAGGTCGGTGAGCGTGTAGCTCTTGTCCACCTTGAGTCCGCCGGAACGCAGATAGCCCTCGGCGCGCGGATTGAAGTTGGAGTAGTATTTGCGGTTTTCGTTCATCGTGCGTCCCATTTCATGGGCGGTGAGCTTCATGGGTGCCAGCGAATCACCGTAAAAACTGTTGTAGAAGAGTTCGATGTAACAGTAGTCGGCCACGATACTGTCGTTGCTGTCTCGACTCTTGATGGAGTCTTTCACAGCCGGGAATCCCGGTTCGTCCACCACGCCAAACTGTATCATGCAGTTGCCCGTGACGTATGCCCCCGTTTCGGGGTCGCGCACCTTGCCCAGATAGCCCACGCTGTTGCGCGAGAGCACCGAGTCGGCCACGATGGTCTGCGTGGTCACACCGTAGGCGGCGGCACTGATGTTGAGTTTGTCCGAGCTGTGTGTGAGTGATGTTCCGAAGTCTCCGGTGTTGTCATCACATGCGGCGAGCAGCAGGGCGCACGATGCTGCGGCAGCTAAAATTCTTAACTTCATGAGTTATCGAAAATGAAAAATGTGTTGTTGCATTGAAGATGAGATGCCTTGCGGATCGTCGCCCTCCTCTTGCGGGAGTCACTCGCCGGCATCCGGAATCAGTTGGTTGAAATAATCGGCGTAGGCATCGGCGAAGTCTTCGCCCGGATAGCGCAGCACGGGCAGTCCCCGACTCTCGGCATGGGCGAGCAACTGCGCGTTGACATCCTTGCCGGCCTCGACGAGTCCGTCGCTGTAGTCGATGGCCATCTTGCCCAGTTCGAGGAAGTCGAACGTGTCGCCGTAACCCTTGAGCAGCGAAGCCTTGGCCCCCCTGAACTCCACGCTCCGCTTGAAGTGCTTGCCCAAGTCGTTTTTCAGGCGGTTGGTGAAAAGCGAAGTCACCACCTTGGTCTTGGCAAACGACGGTTCGTCCTTGTAGGCCGTCTTGATATAGAGCGGCACCACAGCCCCTATCCATCCCTGACACACGATGATGTCGGGTGCCCAGCGCAGTTTTTTCACCGTCTCGAGCACGCCCCGGGCATAGAAGATGGCCCGCTCGCCGTTGTCGGCATACTCCACCCCGTTTTCATCGGCTTCCATCTGCCGGCGGCTGAAGTAGTCGTCGTTGTCGATGAAATACACTTGCAGTCGCGAGGTGGGTATCGATGCCACTTTGATGATCAAAGGGTGGTCTGTTTCATCAATGATGAGATTCATTCCCGAGAGGCGTATCACCTCGTGCAACTGGCCGCGACGCTCGTTGATATTGCCCCATTTGGGCATGAACGTGCGTATCTCGAACCCTTTTTCCTGTACGCGGTGGGGCAGGTCTCTGCCCAGCACTGAGATTTCGGATTCAGGCACGTAGGGAGCTATCTCCTGGTTGATGAACAATACTTTCTTTGCCATTTCAAAACTGTTTTTTTAAAAGATTAGAGCCGGCGGACGTTATAGGCCTGTGGACGGACAACGGCCATAAGTTCACTTTTTACTCATCCAATTACGTGCAAAGTTACAAAAAAAAGTTGGTATTTCTTCCCTTTCTCCCTTAAAAGGCGAAAAACAGGAGCCTTATTGGCATATTTTTAAAATAATTCTTTCTTATTTAAGAAAAAAGTTGTTATTTTGCACGTGTTTAGGAACACGACAACTGCCGGACCGGACGCAAGCAGCTGCAATGACTTCGGCGGCAACCGGAAGGCCGGCCGGAGACCTGCAGCGGGCAGTGGAACCGACGGGCAGACAGAATAACAGAGACGAGATGAAAGTAATCAAAAAGATTGTAGAACTCCAGAACGAACTCTTCAAGGCTCGCAAGGAAGGTAAGGAAATCGGACTTGTGCCCACGATGGGTGCCCTGCACGAGGGGCACGCCTCGCTGGTGAGGCGCAGTGTGGCCGAAAACGCCGTCACGGTGGTTTCGGTGTTTCTCAATCCCACACAGTTCAACGACCCGGGCGACCTCGACCGCTATCCGCGCACGCTTGAGCCCGACTGCCGGCTGGCCGAAGCCTGCGGGGCCGACTATGTGTTTGCACCGTCGGTGGAGGAGATGTATCCCACGCCCGACGAGCGGCACTTCGAGTTTCCGCCCGTGACCACGGTGATGGAGGGCGCGCGCCGGCCGGGCCACTTCAACGGGGTGTGTCAGGTGGTGAGCCGCCTGTTCTATATCGTGCGACCCACACGGGCCTATTTCGGCGAGAAAGACTGGCAGCAGATAGCCGTGGTGAAGCGGCTTGTGGACTATATCGGCATGGATGTGCGCATCGTGGAATGCGACATCGTGCGCGAGGCCGACGGACTGGCCAAGAGCAGCCGCAACACGCTGCTCGCGCCCGACGAGCGGCAGAAGGCACCGGCCATCTTCAAGGCCCTGAAGGCTGCCGTGGACTATGCCCGGACGCACTCCGTGGCCGAGACTCACGACCGTGTGGTGGCCGAAATCAACGCCGTGGACGGTCTGGAGGTGGAATATTTCGAAATCGTGGACGGGCACACGCTTCTGCCCGTAAACTCATGGGACGACAGCGACTACGTGGTGGGCTGCATCACGGTCTATTGCGGCAAGACGCCCATCCGGCTCATCGACCACATCCGGCTGAAGGACTCCGAGACTACGGCTGCCGGACAGGAAGAAAAGAAGTAGAAAACCAACACACAGAACGAAGATGCAAATAGAAGTACTCAAGTCAAAACTCCACTGCGTGACCGTCACCGAGGCCAACCTCAACTACATGGGCAGTATCACCATCGATGAAAACCTCATGGATGCGGCCAATCTCATCGCGGGCGAGAAAGTGCAAATCGTGGACAACAACAACGGCGAACGTTTCGAAACCTATATTATCGCGGGCGAGCGCGGCAAAGGTGACATCTGTCTCAACGGTGCGGCTGCCCGCAAGGTGCAGGTAGGCGACACCATCATCATCATTGCCTACGCCCTCATGGATTTCGAGGAGGCCAAGACATTTAAGCCCACGGTGGTGTTTGGGAAATAAGAGACCGGAAAAGCAAAAAAACTACGGACTCTTAAGAGACTCCCAAGAGACCCCCAAACCCCCTAAAGGGGGCTTTACATTCCTGCGAACAAGTGGGGTGGAAAAGCCCCCTTTAGGGGGTTTGGGGGTCTCTTGGGGGTCTCTTAAGGGGGCTTGTTTTTGTTTTTGGGTCTACAACACTTGGCCGCGCACAGGCCGGCGGATGGTGTAACTCACGTGCAGCCAACGGTGGATGCGGGCGTCGCGGGGCTCGAGGATGAGTTGGTCGAAAGGCGTGTGAGTGCGTAGGAAGTCGATATACTTGAGGGCTGTCTCCTCGTTGGGCACAAAGATGTCGGCAGCCTCGCCGAACAGGTGTTGCGAGTTAGCCACACCGCCCACGGCCCTGTTGAGCGTCTCGCAGCGGTAGCCGCTGGTGATGCGGATGCAGCCGAAACGGCGGCGCAGAGGTTCGAGCACCTCCTCGCAAAGCAGGCGCAGGGCTTCAACGGCGATAGCGGGCGGACGATTGTCGATACGCAGGTCTACGGCCGTGGCAGAACGGACAAATTCGCCGAGGTGGAAATGGGGTGAGAGTGGTTGTGAGAGAAATTCTTCGTTGGTCATTCGTTTTTTAGTGGAAAGGTGGTTAATATAAATAATGTCATGGCCCGGGGAGACGAAGCTCCGAAAGCCATGACAAAATTACTGTTTATGCCTCGTTTCACCAAAAAAGTTTACTATACTTCGAAATGTAGACGGGCCGGCGAATGAACGCAGGCAAGCATCGGTGCAGGCAAGGGCAGGCCGATGTAGGCGAAGGAGGGAATCCTACGCCAACGGGGGAAGACCGGAGAAGAAGCGACGGGGGCCGTCAGCCGATGACAGTGACCACCAGACTGCGGGGGCCGCCGTGGTTGCGGAACTCGCAGAAGTAGATGCCCTGCCACGTGCCGAGGTTGAGATGGCCGTCGGTGATGGGGATGGAGAGACTCGCCCCCACAAGCACACTCTTCACGTGGGAAGGCATGTCATCGGGGCCTTCGAGGGTGTGGCGATAACGCGGATCGTTTTCCTTGACGAGTGAGTTGAAGACCGTCTGCATGTCTGTGCGCACGTCGGGGTCGCAGTTTTCGTTGATGGCGAGTCCACAGCCGGTGTGTTTCACAAAGATGTTCATCAGTCCCGTGCGGGGTAGCGTAGGCACAGACCGCATGATGTCAGCTGTGACAAGGTGGAAACCGCGGGGCATGGCGGGCAGGGTGATTTCAAACTGGGTGATAGTGGAATGCAAGGAGGAAAGGGAGTTAAGGGTTAGGAGTTAAGGGTTAGGAGTTAAAGGGAGTTAAGGAGTTAAAGGGAGTTAAGACAATAGCTTTATTGCTTGACTACTCTTGACAGGTGGAGGGGTAGACTTTAATTTCCCAAAATTCTTTACCTCCTAAAGAGTTAAAACTGCTTTCTCCGCGCCTTTGTGCTCCAACACACTCAAGCCATAAAGCTATTGTCTTTTTTCGCTATCGCTCAAGGAACTTCTCCTAACGAGCGAAGCGAGTGCTAACTCCTTAACTCCCTTTAACTCCTAAAAGTTTCGCAAGCGAATCTTCCTCACCTCTTCGCCAGCGGCGTATAGACATTCCGCTTGAGCGTGTTCTTGTAGGCCGGGCGGATGATGCGGCGGCCCTCGAAGTTGAGTTCCTCGATGCGGTGGGCCGTCCAGCCCACGATGCGGGCCATGGCAAAGATGGGCGTGGAAATCTCCTGCGGCAGTCCGATCATCTCATAGATGAAACCGCTGTAGAAGTCGAGGTTGGCACACACGGGCTTTTTCGACTTGCGGAAGTTCATGAGACACTTCTTGCCTTCCTGCTCGATGAGCTTCAAGAACTCGTATTCCTCCTCGCGGCCCTTCTCGCGGGCCAGTTCGCCGGCCAACCGCTTGAGTTCCTCGGCACGCGGATCGCTCATTGTGTAGACGGCGTGGCCGATGCCATAGATGAGTCCCGACTTGTCGTAGGCCTCCTTGGTGAGCATACGGTTGAGATAGGTGTCTATCTCGTCAATGTTTGTCCAGTCTTTTATCTGCTCCTTCAAGTGGTGGAACATGTTGATGGCCTTGATGTTGGCCCCACCGTGGAGCGGCCCTTTGAGCGACCCGATGCCGGCGGCGATGCTCGAATAGGTATCGGTGCGGGTGCTGGAAGTGACGCGCACGGTGAACGTGGAGTTGTTACCGCCGCCGTGCTCGGCCTGAATCACGAGCAGCAGGTCGAGCATACGGGCATCGAGCGAAGTGTAGTCGTCGTTCTTGAGCATGTAGAGGAAGTTCTCTGCCAGACTCAGGTCTTCGCGCGGATGGCCGATGTGCAGACTGCGGCCCTGCACGCTGTGGCGGTAGATGTTGTAGGCGTAGGCCACGATGGTGGGCAGTTTGGCGATGAGCTCGATGGACTGGCGCATGAGATTGTCGCGCGAGATGTCGTCGGGATTGGGGTCGAAGGTGTACATCTCCAGCACGCAGCGCGCCAGAATGTTCATGATGTTGGTGCCCTCAAGGTCGATGAGGTGGACGATGGTGCGGTGGTCGAGCGGCATGTTGTCGTTGAGGAGTTCGCGGAAGGCCGAGAGTTCCTCCTTGTCGGGCAGGTTGCCCGAGAGCAGGAGGTAGGCTATCTCCTCAAAGCCGAACCGCTTCTCTTCGAGCAGGGGCGAAACGAGGTCGTCGAGTTCGTAGCCACGGTAGAAGAGTTTGCCTTCCGTGGGCTGCAATTTGCCGTCGGCGTCGCGCTCGTAGCCCACCACATTGCCGATATTGGTGAGGCCCACGAGCACACCGGAGCCGTCGTCGTTGCGCAGGCCGCGCTTCACGCCAAACTTGGTGAACTCTTCGGGATCAATCTTGCAGGTGCTCTTCACCGCGTCGCTTAACTTGTATATCAGATATTCTTTTTTCATAAATCATTAAAATTAAAAAAAAAGCCTCCCCCGACCCCTCCGAAGGAGGGGAGGGCCTCGCGGGACATGGGCTGGTTAAATACTTAGCTTATAGACCCCCAACCCCCTAAAGGGGGCTTTTACCATCCTGCAAACTGGTGGGATAGAGCCCTCCATCCCCCCTAAAGGGGGCTACATCCCTGCGAGCAAGTGGATGGCAAAGCCCCCTTTAGGGGGTTGGGGGTCCGTGG
>SKEB01000468.1_pt1 | contig 35144 bp, 34 predicted proteins | sample 4826561 | NCBI WGS metagenome assembly SKEB01 (sample SAMN11008820, study PRJNA524170) | human gut metagenome | biome: Human fecal sample; material: Feces; isolation source: fecal sample from pouch patient p17 | host: Homo sapiens | place: Israel: Tel-Aviv | collected 2016-03-29
AAACAAGTAAATATTAAATCAAAGCTTATTTTCCATGTTTAACTTTCTAAACAAGCTTAATCTTTTGTTTTCATCTATAAATTTCTACATATTTCTATATTTTTATTAACTGTTAACCAGCTCCTTTGCGCTAAATTATACCTTATTTCATAAGTGAAAGAACTAGTTTTCTTTGCTCATCAAAACTTTGACGATTGCAGTAAAATACTTCATAATTGAAAGGACGATTTGTCTTTGCTAGTCAATGCATTTTACGTTAATTTTAGAAATATGAAACAAGTTTCACGGGTGAAAAATGAATCCTGAAGAATTTATCTTAGAACTATCAAAACATAATTTTGAATTATCTGATAAGCAGAAGCAACAATTTAAACTTTATTTTAAATATTTGATCGAAGTTAATGAGCATGTCAATTTAACTCGGATCACTGAAGAAAATGAAGTTTATTTAAAGCACTTCTTTGATAGTGTGACTCCATTATTTACTTTTGGTGAAGTATTTAAAGATGGTGCAACATTATGTGATGTTGGGGCTGGGGCCGGTTTCCCTTCAATTCCGCTTAAGATTTTAAATCCAACACTTAAGGTGACTATTGTTGATTCTCTTGCTAAAAGATTAACTTTTTTAAAGAACTTAATTGAAAAATTAGGTTTAACTGATGTCGAATTAGTTCATGGTCGTGCAGAAGATGTTGGTCAAAATAAACTTTATCGTGAAAAATTTGATCTTGTCACAGCTCGGGCTGTTGCTAGAATGAGTGTGTTAAGTGAATATTGTTTACCACTTGTTAAAAAAGGTGGATATTTCATTGCACTTAAAGGTCCCAAGGCAGAAGATGAACTAGATGACGGCCAAAAAGCTCTTGAAGTGCTTGGTGGTAAATTAGTTAAAGAAGAAGAATTAACTTTGCCACATAGTAAGGAAGAGAGAACTTTAATTTTAGTAAAAAAAATCAAGCAAACGCCAAAGAAGTATCCACGTCAAGCTGGAACGCCGCGGCGTAAACCAATACATTAATTTAGGAGGACATAGCTATGTCATTATTTTCTTTTATGCGTCATGACGAGGAAGTCCCTAAGAACAAACAAATCCAAGATTTGGAATTGGATAAAATTGTACCTAATCGTTACCAACCACGACGTGAATTTTCAGAAGATTCAATTAAAGAGTTAGCTGAAACACTTGATAAGAATGGCTTACTTCAACCAATAGTAGTTCGTGAAGATGGTGATCAATATGAGATCATTGCCGGTGAGCGTAGATATCGTGCTGCTAAGAGCTTAGGCTGGGAAACAATTCCAGCAATCGTTAAAAATATGGACGATGATCAAGCAGCTTCTCTTGCTTTAATTGAAAACTTACAACGTGAAGACTTAAATCCAATTGATGAAGCAAAAGCATACAATAATTTGATGAAGTTAAATAATTTAACTCAAACAGCTTTAGCTAAAGATATGGGAAAGTCACAATCATATGTTGCTAATAAATTGCGTTTACTTAAATTGGGTGATGAAGTTCAACAAGCTTTAATCGAAGGTAAAATTACTGCTCGTCATGGTCGTGCTTTAATTGGTCTTAGCGAAGATGATCAAAAACGCGTTTTAGCAGAAATCGAAGCTAAGGGCTTAAATGTTAAACAAACTGAAGAAATCGCTAAAGATGTTGAAGCATACTTTAATCCTAAGCCTAAGGCAAAATCTGAACAAAAACGTGTAGTAAACCGCATTCCTAAGGATCTAAAAGTTCAAATCAATACAATTAAAAAGGCTGTTAAATTAGCTGAAGACTCAGGTATCAAAGTTAAAATTAAAGAAGATAAAAATCCTGATGACTACAAGATTACTATCGAACTGAAGAGAAAATAGAAAAGGATGAAAAATATGGTAAATGTAATTTCGGTTGCTAACCAAAAAGGTGGAGTTGGTAAAACTACCACTACTATTAACTTAGCGGCCTCAATTGCCGACCGTGGTTATCGCGTTTTAATCGTTGATATCGATCCTCAAGGTAACGCTACCTCTGGTTTAGGAATTGAAAAATCAGAGATTGACCAGGACATTTACAATGTTTTGATTGATGAAGTTCCTATTCAAGATACAATTCATCATACTTCGACTGCTAAGCTTGATATGGTTCCGGCAACAATTAACTTATCTGGTGCCGAAACCGAATTGATTAGTATGATGGCCCGAGAGACTCGCCTTAAGTCATCTCTTGATGCAGTCAGTGATCAATATGACTTTATCTTTATCGATTGTCCCCCATCATTGGGCCAACTTTCAATTAATGCCTTTACTGCATCTGATTCAATCTTGATTCCAGTGCAAAGTGAATATTATGCAATGGAAGGGTTAAGTCAATTGCTAAACACTATTCGTTTAGTACAAAAGCACTTTAACAAAGACTTAGGCGTTGAAGGCGTACTTTTAACTATGCTTGATGCTAGAACCAATTTAGGGGCCGAGGTTGTTAAAGAAGTTCAATCTTACTTTAGCAAGAAAGTATATAAAACAATTATCCCTAGAATTACTAAATTGGCTGAAGCTCCAAGCTACGGTCAACCAATTACTGAATATGCTCCAAGATCTCGTGGCGCGAAGGTATATGATGAGTTAGCAAAAGAGGTGTTAAAAGCTCATGGTAAGAGACTCAAAAAGTAAAGATACTAGAAAAAAAGGCGGCTTAGGCCGTGGTATTGAAGCTCTTTTCGAAGATGAACCTCAAGTTGAAGAAACTGAAGAAGTACAAGAACTTGAGTTAAGTGATATTCGCCCTAATCCATATCAGCCTAGAAAACATTTTGACGATAAAAGTTTAAAGGAATTATCAGATTCAATTAAAGAAAATGGTGTCTTTCAACCAATTATTGTTCGTAAGTCTGTGAATGGTTATGAAATTATTGCAGGTGAACGTAGATATCGCGCTTCTAAATTAGCCAAGAAGACGACTATTCCAGCTATTATTCGTAAATTTGACGAGAGTCAAATGATGGAAGTTGCGGTACTAGAAAATTTGCAACGTGAAGATTTGACTCCGCTTGAAGAAGCGCAAGCTTATGAAATGTTGCAAAAAAATCTGGGACTAACTCAAGAAGAAGTTTCTAAGCGGATGGGTAAGTCACGTCCATATATTGCCAACTATTTGCGTTTATTGACTTTGCCAAGTAAAACTAAACGTTTATTGCAACATGGTGAATTATCAATGGGACAAGCTAGAACACTTTTGGGCTTAAAGGATAAAGATAAGATTGATGTTTTAGCTAAAAAAGTGGTCCAAGAAGGGATGCCTGTTCGTAAAGTTGAAGCACTTGTTGGTGAAATGAATGCGAAAAAACCTCAGAAAAAGGTAGTTAAAAAATCTGCTTTTATTCGTGCAAGTGAAACGCAACTTTCTGATAAATTTGGTGCAAGCGTAAGTATCTCAGAAAACAAAAAGGGAAAGGGACATCTTTCCATTGATTTTGCTTCTGCAGATGAATTGAATCGAATTCTTGATTTGTTAGGTGTTGATTTAGATGGCTAAAGAAATTGTTTATAATTTGGCTGATACAGTGAAAATGAAGAAACCCCATGCTTGTCAAACCAATGACTGGGAAATTTTACGCATGGGTGCAGATATCAAGCTTAAATGTTTGGGATGTGGTCGGATGGTAATGATGCCACGTAGTGAGTTTAATCGTAAAGTGAAAAAAGTTTTAACCAAGGCTAATGATCCGGTTAATCTGAAAAAAGAGCATTATGTACCAAAAGATCGTATCGTTCGTCCAAATTTTGGATAAAATAGACAAGTAAGATAAAAATATAAATAAAGTTTTTTAGAAAAAGAGGACAACAAATGTCATTAACTGCTGGTATTGTTGGTTTACCAAATGTTGGTAAGTCAACTTTGTTTAACGCGATTACTAAGGCTGGGGCTGAAATGGCCAACTATCCATTTGCCACCATTGAACCAAACGTCGGAATGGTTGAAGTTCCTGACAAGCGTTTGGCAAGAATTCAAGAATTGATTCCTGCTAAAAAGATTGTTCATACTACTTTTGAATTTACCGATATTGCTGGTTTAGTAAAAGGTGCTTCCAAGGGTGAAGGTCTTGGTAACAAATTCCTTGAAAATATTCGTCAAACTGATGCTATTGTTCATGTAGTACGTGCCTTTGATGATGATAATATTACTTCAGTTACTGGTAAAGTTGATCCAGAAGAAGACATTAATACTATTAACTTAGAGCTTGCTATTGCTGACCTTGATGCGGTTAATAAGCGTATTGGTAAGGTGCAAAAGATCGCTCAACAAGGTGATAAGGATGCCAAGGCAGAAATGGCTGTACTTGAAAAATTGAAGCCAGTTCTTGAAGAAGGAAACGCCGCTCGTTCAATTGACTTTAATAAAGATGAACAAAAGATTGTTAAGGGCTTGTTCTTACTTACTTCTAAGCCAATCATCTATGTAGCAAATATTGCAGAAGATTCAATGGCTGATCCAGAAAGCGACAAGTACTACCAAATCGTCAAAAAACATGCAGAAAGTGAAGGCGCAGAATGCTTAGGTATTTCTGCAGCTACAGAAGAAGAAATTGCTGGTATGGAAGACGATGAAAAGAAAGAATTCCTTGAAATGGAAGGCGTTGAAGAATCTGGTTTGGATCGTTTGATTCGTGCAGCCTACCATATTTTGGGTCTTAGAACTTTCTTTACTGCTGGTGGTCCTGAAACTCGTGCTTGGACTTTCCACAAGGGGATGAAAGCTCCACAAGTTGCAGGTGTTATTCACTCAGACTTTGAACGTGGATTCATTCGTGCCGAAGTAGTTTCATATGATGACTTAGACGAACTTGAAACTATGCAAAAGGTTAAGGAAGCTGGTAAGCTTCGCCTTGAAGGTAAAGATTACGAAGTTCAAGACGGTGACATTATCGAATTTAGATTTAACGTCTAGGGGAGAAGAATGGCTGAAGAAACAATGAAAGAGCAAAGTAGCGCAAATATTAACGCTGAAAAGCAAGAAAAGTTAAAGAAAAAATCTGAAACTGATACTAAGGATGAAGAGTTAAAAAAAGAAGATCCTAAGATTCTTCGTCAAAAGTTAAGTAACAAAAACCAAGATTACGTTTTTCGTTTAGAAAAAGAATTACAAATTCAAGGCTCAATGTCTAGACAAGAAGCTATGGCAATGACAGATGGACTTCTTGGTGAAATTGTAATTGCGCAACGTCACGGTCAACCAGCTAATGGTTTATACTTAGCTTCACCTAAGATTAAAGCAGAACAAATGCTTCACCCAGACCAAAAGCCAGTTGAAACACCATTTTGGCAATCAGCAATTGATGGTGCACTTTTATACTTAGTAATTTTTGTAGGTTTATTTGGGATCATTGCATTATTTGAAAATGATAAATCTCAAGCTAACTCTCAAATGGGTATTTTAACTTTAGCTAGTGTTGGTATATTAATGGGTATCTTCATGGTTAAGTACAACGAATGGATTACCCCTAAGAATGGTCAACGTATTGGTTGGGCTAGATTACTTTTAAGTGGATTAGGTATTGCGGCAGTATTATTTGTCTGGATTTGGATTTTATCTCTTCCAGCTATCCGGATGATCAATCCAGTTTTACCAGGCGCTGCTGATATTGTAATTGCTGCTATAGCATATGGTGTTCGTTACTTGTTCAGAAGACATTATCACATTGTGGGGTCAACATTTGCACCGCGTCCACAACATAAATAACTTGCTTCTTTAAAAAAATAGGTACATACTTAATTAGATAGCTAGAAAAAGATAAATGGTTTTACTCCATTTATCTTTTTAATTTATGAGGATAGAAATAGAAAGGTGGTTTTATATGGTCAAAACGTTGAGCAAGTCGATACGACAATATAAAAAATTGTCACTGCTCTCACCATTGTTCGTTATCGGTGAAGTTATTATCGAAATGCTGATCCCATATTTGGTTGGTATCTTGATCGATAATGGAATTATGAAAGGGAACATGTCTTATATTAGTAAAATGGGGCTTATTTTGCTTGTATTAACGATTGTTTCGTTAATCTTAGGTGCGAGTGCCAGTTATGTTTCAGCTCACGCTGCTGCCGGTTTTGCAGCTAATTTGCGTAAAGATATGTTTTATCACATGCAGGATTATTCTTTTGAAAATATTGATCATTTTTCAAGTGCCAGTCTAGTTACGCGTCTAACAACCGACGTTAACAACGTACAAATGGCTTACCAAATGATCATCAGAATTGCGGTAAGAGCACCAATGATGTTTATAGTTTCAATCATCATGTCTGTAATTATTAGTCCAAGATTATCATTGATTTTCTTGGTATTAGGACCAATTTTTGCAATTGCCTTAGGTTTAATTATTAGATCAGCTTATCCATATTTCCCTAAGATTTTTAGAGGATATGACCGCATGAACCAAGTTGTTCGTGAAAACGTTCGTGGTATTCGTGAAGTTAAGACTTATGTTCAAGAAAAACCACAAATTGAGAAATTCGAAAAATCATCGGGTTTTATTTATAAGTTATTTGCAACCGCACAAAAGATTATGTCTTTGAATGCACTTGTAGTAGCTGCTGTTTTGAACATTTCAACTTTGGCAATTTGCTGGTTTGGTGCTAAAGAAGTAGTTGGCGGTACCTTGCAAACAGGTCAACTTATTTCTATGTTTACTTATTCAAATTCAGTGTTATTTAGTTTGAATATTTTGGCAATGATTACCACCCAATTAGTAATTTCAGGTGCTAGCGGTCGTCGTATTGCTGCTGTAATTAATGAAAAACCTACTATTGAAAATCCAAAGAAACCACTTAAGCGTTTGACTAATGGTGAAATTATTTTTGACCATGTAAACTTTAAGTATGAATTAGCTGATAAAAATGAGGCTCTTAGCGATATTAATCTGCGGATTAAGCCAGGGGAAACAATCGGTATTATTGGTGAAACAGGATCATCTAAATCTACTTTAGTATCAATGATCCCTCGTCTTTATGATGTAACGTCAGGTGCTGTTCGTGTAGCGGGACATAACGTCAAGTCATATGATCTAAAGACCTTACGTGATAACGTAGCGATGGTTTTGCAAAAGAATGTTTTGTTCACTGGTACAGTTAAAGACAACTTAAAGTGGGGTAACGAAAACGCTACTGATGAACAAGTTGTTGCTGCTGCCAAGATTGCCCATGCTGACGGCTTCATTCGTGAAATGCCAGACGGTTACGATACCATGGTTGAACAAGGTGGTAACAATGTTTCTGGTGGTCAAAAGCAAAGAATTACTATTGCCAGAGCATTACTTAAGGATCCTAAAATTTTAATTTTGGATGATTCCACTTCAGCTGTTGATACCAGCACGGAACGTGAAATTAGAATGTCTCTTGCAAAAGATATGCCCGAAACAACTAAGATTATTATTTCCCAGAGAATTGTTTCAATTAAGGATGCTGACAGAATTATCGTGATGGATCATGGAAAGATCCAAGATATCGGTACTCACGATGAATTGATGAAGACTAATGAACTTTACAGTTCAATCGCTAAGTTCCAAGAAGAACAAGGAAAGGGTGAGTAATTTGGATAATGCAAATGCAGTAGAAAATAAAAAACAAACTAAAGGCAATAGAATTAAGATTTTAATTCGTTTGCTTAAGTTAGTTGGTAGCACAAGTCCATGGATGCTCATCATCTCCATGATTACGATTGTTTTGGCAGCAGCCAGCAACGTTATTGGTTCATTATTTATTGAACGATTGATCAATAACTATATTGTCCCTTTAACAAAAGAACGAGTTCCCAATTATGGTCCGCTTGCTACAGCAATTGCGGTAATGTTTGGAATTTATGCAATTGGTTTTTTGTCTAACTATCTTTTTAACATGCTAATGGGTGTTTTAGCCCAAAAAGTTCAATTCCGTGTTCGTAATGAAATGTTTATCCACATGGAAAGTTTGCCGATTTCATATTTTGATCAAAATGAATTCGGTGATATCATGTCTCGTTATACCAACGATATTGATACCTTGATGCAAATGATTTCGCAATCTATCCCACAATTTACTAATTCAGCTTTGAGTTTGATTTTTGTTGTGGTTGCGATGTTTGTACTTAGTTGGCAATTAACTGTCTTCTCATTTATTATCTTTGCTTTGTCATTTGGAATTGTTCGCTACTTGACTGTGAGATCAAGTCGTTATTTCCAAATTCAGCAGAAGAAACTTGGTCAAATCAATGGTTATAACGAAGAAATGCTTAACGGATTGAAGGTCATTAAAGTCTTCAGTCACGAACCTGAATCAAAAGCTGGTTTTGACAAGTATAACGAAGAATTGCGTCAAGCCTCTGGTAGAGCTAATACTTTTGCCACAATTCTTTTCCCAATTATGGGTAACATGGGTAACTTACTCTATGTTTTAATTGCCTTTGTCGGTGGAGCTGCTGCGATTAATCAATGGGCTCCATTATCACTGGGTGCTATTGGTTCATTCCTACAATTATCAAAACAATTTAGTATGCCGATTGCCCAAATTTCTCAACAGTTAAACTCAATTGTCATGGCTTTAGCTGGTGCTGAGAGAATCTTTAACTTGGAAGATCAAGCTTCAGAAACGGATAATGGTAATGTTACTATTTCTAAGGGTGATGAAGTCGGTAGTAACTGGAATTGGAACGTACCTCAAAAAGATGGTTCAATTAAGAAAGTTCCGGTACGAGGTCACATTGTTTTTGATCATGTAAACTTTAGTTATGTGCCAAATCATCAAATTCTGTATGACATTTCAATTAATGCTAAGCCTGGTATGAAGGTGGCTTTAGTTGGTGAGACTGGTGCTGGTAAAACCACTATTTCTAACATGCTTAACCGTTTCTACGATATTGATTCAGGTAAGATTACTTACGATGGTATCCCAATTAAGGATATTAAAAAAGATGATTTGCGTAGATCATTATCCATTGTCTTGCAGGAAACACACTTGTTTACAGGCACTATTATGGATAATATCCGCTTTGGTAATCCTGAAGCAAGTGATGATGATGTTTATCAAGCAGCTAAATTGTCTCATGCAGATGAATTTATCCATGATCTTGATAAGGGGTATGACACAGTAATTGATGGTGATGGCGGAGATTTATCACAAGGACAAATGCAACTACTTAGTATTGCCCGAGCAATGATTGCAGATGAACCAGTAATGATTCTTGATGAAGCAACTTCCAGTATTGATACCAGAACTGAAAAGATGGTACAAGCTGGTATGGACAATTTACTCGCAGGTCGAACAAGTTTTGTTATCGCTCACCGTTTATCAACTATTGTTAACTCAGATTTAATCTTGGTTCTTGATCATGGTCACATCATTGAACGTGGTAATCATGAAGAGCTTTTGAAAGAAAAAGGCTATTACTACGAGCTATATACTGGTAAAAAAGAAATTCAATAAACTAAGGTCGGCATTTGCCGGCTTTTTTTATGAAAAGATAAAGAAAAGCGTTGCTTTTATGCCTTTTCAGTAAAATTGGGTAAAATATTCATAAGGTTTGATAAACTATGTATAAAAATTGGAACAAATAGAAGGGGGAAGTTTCCTCGTGAAAATTTTAGTTGTTGATGATGATAAAGAAATTGTAGAACTTTTAAGTATTTATCTTAAAAATGAAGGATATGAGCCAGTTACTGCCTATAGCGGTAAAGAAGCAATTACTAAGCTAACAACTACTCCAGATATTGCTTTGATGATTTTAGACGTAATGATGCCTAATATGTCAGGGATTGAAGTAATTAAGGAAGTTAGAAAAGATTCCGATATTCCAATTATTATTGTTTCTGCTAAAACAGGTGATATGGATAAGATTCAAGGTTTAATTACCGGTGCAGATGATTATGTTTCAAAACCATTTAATCCACTTGAAGTAATGGCTCGAGTACGTTCACTTCTTCGTAGAAGTCAAAAGCAAGTTAAGGATGAAAAGCCTGATATTTTGGAAGTAGGGCCTTTGGTAATTAATCGTGATTCGCATGAAGTTAAGACTATTGATGGTAAAGCAATTCAATTAACTGCACTTGAATTTGGTATTCTATATCTTTTGGCTAGTCACCCTAATCGAGTATTTTCAGCTGATGAAATATTTGAACGTGTATGGCAACAAGAATCTATTGTTTCTGCTAAGACTGTAATGGTCCACGTATCCCATCTTCGTGACAAGATCCAAAAGGCAACAGATGGTGAAGATGTTATTCAAACTGTTTGGGGTGTAGGATACAAGGTCGAGGCATAGAATGAAAAAAGAGCGCGTTAAATTAACAGGCGCTGAAAAAAGCGAATTATTTGCAGAAGGAATCGTAACGATTATCCTTCTGCTTTTGCTAAATTTATCAATTATCATTTTAATTCACCTAGCCATTTTGCAAGATGAGAGCTTGGTGAATGGTATTTACTTTTTGAAAAAGTCGATGACTTTTGTTGGTGGACGACATGTTTGGTCTTGGCAGAATATCTTCATTATCATAATGGCAGTTGGCGATTTAGCCGTGTTATATTGGCGGCTAATTAGAAGATATCATCAGATGCAGTTACGCCACGTTATTTCGGAGTTGCATTATATTGCTAATGGGCATTTTGATCATCGAATTAATTTTAGAGTTCGACCAGAACTTCAAAGAGTAGTTGATTCAATTAATTCGTTAGTTGATAGTACAGTCAACTCTATTAACGAAGAACGTGCCATTGAAAAGTCTAAGGACGAATTGATTACTAATGTATCACATGATATTAGAACGCCGCTAACGTCAATTATTGGCTATTTAGGGCTATTAAAAACTGGCATATCATCAAAAGAGGATCAACAAAAGTATGTTGATATCGCTTATACTAAAGCAGAGCAAATGAAATCATTAGCTAATGATTTATTTGAATACACAACACTAAAATCACCCAGTACTAAGTTAAACTTGAATGAGCTACATATTTATTCAATGCTTGAGCAAGTAGCTGCAGGTTTTGAATTAGAGGCTGAAAAAAAGGGTATTGATATTGAGATAGAAGCACGGCCTAAGAATTTAACGATACAGGCTGATGCAGAAAAGTTAGTGCGTGTGTATAACAATTTAATTTCTAATGCTTTTAAATATGGTACAGGTGCTACAAAAATTAAGTTGGTAGCAAATTTGGTTAACAAAAGTGAAGTAGAATTACGAGTTGAAAATAACGGTGAACCAATTCCTGTATCAGCCCAAAAGAAAATTTTTGATCGTTTCTATCGAGTAGAAACATCACGTAATACGAAAACTGGTGGTACAGGATTGGGGTTATCAATTACTAAAAGTGTAGTAGACTTACATCATGGGACAATTCGTTGTCAATCAGATGAAAACTGGACAAGTTTTATTATTCGTTTGCAACTTGATCCTAATAAGGCAAAGTAATTGCTAGCTATGTTATAATTTTGACTGAATGTTTTTAATACAACGAGGAGAAAAAATGAGTATTTCTTTAAATACCTGTATATTAATTTTAAAAGAGCACCATTTGCTCAAGTCAAGCGCAGTGCAAGATACTGTAGCAACCAAGATGGACTACGTTTCTTATGACTCACGCGATATTCAAACTAACACATTGTTTTTCTGTAAGGGAGCAGGCTTTAGACCAACTTATTTATCAATGGCTAAAAGTAATGGAGCAAATTGTTACGTTGCTGAACAACCATATCCTGAAGGTAAAGGAATGCACGCTTTAATTGTTCGCGATGTTTCAAAGGCAATGGCATTATTGTCAGCGGCATTTTTCCGTTTCCCACAAGATGATTTGTATGTTGTTGCATTCACTGGTACTAAGGGAAAGACTACTTCGGCATACTTTTTGAAGGGGATGCTTGATCAAGCAAACGGTGGTAGAACAGCTTTAATTTCTTCAGTTAATGATGTTGTTGGGCCAAAGCCAGAAGATAGCTTTAAATCAAGTTTAACTACACCAGAAAGTTTGGACTTGTTCCGTGATATGCGTACTGCTGTTGATAACGGTATGACTCACCTTGTAATGGAAGTTTCAAGTCAAGCTTATAAGAAGAACCGTGTATTTGGATTAACTTATGATTTAGGTTTCTTTTTAAATATCAGTCCGGATCATATTGGACCAAATGAACATCCTAACTTTGCGGATTACTTGCACTGCAAGTTGCAATTGATGGTTAACTCACGTAAATGTATTATTAACGCAGAAACTGCTCACTTTAATGAAGTATATGCAGCAGCAACAACGACTACTAATCCAGATAGCATTTACTTGTTTGCAAGAGAAGATTTTGAAAATCCAGATTTGGATGTGCCAATTGACTTTAGATTTGCTTCCCAAGAATTGGATATGAAAGAAACTCGCTTTAAGTTGTTCTGTGCTACTGATAAGGCTAAGAAGTTGCCTATTAATGGTGATTACACTTTAAAGATGTTGGGTGACTTTAATGAATCAAATGGTACAGCTGCCATCATTGGTGCAGGACTTGCTGGTCTTAACCATGATCAATGTGCTAAGGGGATCCGTAATGTTACTATCCCTGGTCGTATGCAAACTGAAAGAACTAAAGAACACGGTATGGTTGTTGTTGATTATGCCCACAATAAGGCTTCGATGATGGCTTTGATGAGATTCATGCAAAATGAACTTAACGATCCTAAGATCATCGTAGTTGTTGGTGCACCTGGTGATAAAGGCGTTTCACGTCGTCCGGGCTTTAGTGAAAGTTTGAGTGCATATGCTGATAAGGCATTTTTGACAACTGATGATCCAGGATTTGAAGATCCAAAATCTATTGCTGAAGAAATTGATGCTGGTATTGATCACTCTAAGTGTGATGTAACAATTGAATTGGACCGTAAGAAAGCTATTCATGATGCAATTGCTTCAGCTGGCCCAGATGATGTAGTTTTAATCTGTGGTAAGGGTGCTGACGCTTTCCAAAAGATTCGCGGCGTAGACACTCCATATCCATCAGATATTGTGGTTGCTCAACAGGTAATTAACGAATTAGAAGGCCAAGACGAGCAATTTAGAAAATAAGAGTAGTACAATGAAGCACTTTTTTAGTATTATTGGCGGCATGGGAACTATTGCTACCGAAAGTTATGTACGCCTAATTAATCATCGTGTTAAAATTGCACGTGATCAAGATTATTTAAATTATATTTTGGTAAATGATGCTCAGGTTCCTGACCGTACTGCCTATATCAAGGATCATAGTAAGCCAAATTTCTTCTATGATTTAAAAGATGACGTTGAAGGTCAAGATAAGTTAGGAACCGACTTTTTAGTCATGCCATGTAATACAGCACATTATTTTTATGATGACTTAGCTGCATTGACTGATAAGCCATTTTTGCATATGATGCGTATTGCCGTACATAATTTTCTTGATAATTATCCGAATGAAGAAAAGATCGGTTTAATTGCAACAGAAGGTTCAATCTATGACAATTTGTATGCTGATGAAATTAAGAAGGTGGGGCGCAAGGTAGAATTAGGTGGGCCCGAAATTCAGCCCATGGTTAATGAATTGATTTACTCAGATATCAAAGAAAAGGGTACTGTAGATCATGATTTATATCATAAAATTTTGCAAACTATGCATGATAAATATGGTTGTAACGTGATTTTACTTGGTTGTACCGAATTGTCATTAGCGCAAGAAAAAGCACCTGATCATCCGTATAACGTCATCGATCCGCAATCAATTATTGCAGATGTTTCAATTGAATTAGCACTTAAGATCCGTAACGGAATGGATCCTAAAGAAGCATGTGCAAAATATATGTATGAATAATTGAAAAGCCATGAAGCTAGTTTATGGCTTTTTAGTTGTGCTAAAATCAGGAGTGAACGGAGGCAAAAATATGAACAATCCAATGGAAGGTGTCGGCACACACCCTGATATTAGCCCAAAAGATAATGAATTTATGATTAAGGTTAGAGAACTAGTTGATAGTGATCCTAATCTGTTAGGCAATAGTGATATTATGAAACTGGTAAAAGTAGCTTTATTCAAAGCTGGCAAAAATGAACCTGTGCATGAAATTGCTAATGAACTTGATGATGGCTTGTCAGGCTACTTGGCTAAAAATGATTTTAAAGCACCAGCTGGTGTAAAAAAATTACAAGCTGAATTACAAAAATACATTGAAGTTTAAAAGTAAAAATTTAAAAAAATATTATTTTTCCTTTTTCAAGGATTATAATTTTCTAAAAAGTTGAGAAAGGAAAGTCAAAACAATGTATCAAGAAGAAAAAGATAGTTTGAAAATTTGGCTTTTAGACAACATTACTGATTTGTTAGTAGATAAAGAAACTAAGCCAGAAGAGTGGAAAATTTTGCTCGATGCTAAGCATCAGCTTGAAAATGGTGAAGCCGCAAATTATGTTTGCAATTTAATTCGTGTAGGACTTGATCCGTTAAGCTGGCAAAGTAAATTGTCAAACAGCGTCATGAAATTTCATTCCGCAATTATTGCGGATGCTCGTCCGGTGTCTCAGCAAGCTGGCGCATTGGGTGGCGCTCTACTGGGTCTAGCTTTTAGTAACGTCGGTAGAAAATAAGCTATTGATAATATTTTTGACAGTTATTAGACTTAGGAAAGTCTAGTAACTGTTTTTTTGAAAAGGAAAAAAGATGAACAAAAAAAATTCACAGAATAATTTTTCGATTTTAGGATTAATTATTTCGTTGATTATTGCCTGGGTAATTACATTTTTTGCAATGTGGGCTTCGCGTGGTTTTAGTAGAGATTTTTTTATTATGCCACGTTTTGCTTTTGTTTTAGTGTTGTCAATTGCAGGTGCTATTATAATTGGTCCAGCAATTTACGGCTTTTTATACATCGGTAGAAAAAAAGATTGACAAATCGCTCCATAGATATTAGTGTATTAGTTATGTAGTACAGATAACAAATATACTTTTATTGTTGGAGGTGTGATTATGCTTTATCTTTTGTACATTTTTTTAGGATTATTAATTATTTTAGGTGTCAATTTGTTAGTCACAGCTTTTTGGGCATTGCATGATATGTATGTGCATAAAGATGAAGGAGCATGTGATTTGAACACCTTTAAGAAGTATTTTGTTAAAAATAATAATATTCCGACTAAGATGTCAGATATTTTTAACTAAAAACCAGCAATTTTTGCTGGTTTTTTCTTCACCATAATTATTACGTTAATAGTATTGTGTTAAAATTGAAAGCGAATACATATATTAATTAAATAGAGGTAGATTATGGCTAACAAACTTAAAAATTTCATCCAAGATGGGCAAAAAGTTACCTTAAACTATGAAGATGGGGAACTTGAATTAAGGGTTCTAACGCCTGAAATTGTGCGTGTATTTGAAAATCGTGGCAATGCTAGCAATTCATATGCTATCGCTGGTGATAAGGAAATAAAAACTGATTTTCGTATTGAAGAAAAAGATGATCATGCAGAGTTATCAACAGAAAAGTTGCTCGTGAAAATTTACGATGACAAAAAGATTGATGTTTATGATGAAAAGGATCATCCATTGATCATTGATTATCGCGGTGAGCGTACGCCGATTGATCGTCAAATGGACGAGGAACATAAAAAATTGGCAGAATCAGAAGGTCATGAGGTTGCTGGTAGTAAAAAAGAAGATAAAAACTATTATGAAATCGTTAAAAAACTAGCTAGTGATGAACAATTTTACGGCTTAGGTGATAAGACTGGCTTTTTAAATAAGCGTCATTATGCCTATAATAACTGGAATACTGACGATCCAGCACCTCAAGTTGAAAGCTTCCCAAGTCTTTATAAGTCGGTTCCAATCTTGCTCGGCTTAAAAGATGGTCATCCCTATGGGATTTTCTTTGACAATACTTATCGTAACCACATTGACTTAGGTAAAGAAAGTAACGATTATTACTACTACTCTGCAGTTGATGGCAACATTGATTACTACATCATTGGTGGTGATTCACTTAAGGAAGTTATCACCAACTACACTTACTTAACTGGTCGTGTACCAATGCCGCAGAAATGGACCTTGGGCTATCAACAGTCTCGCTGGGGCTACAGTGTCAGCCAAAAGCAAGTTGAGAAAATTGCGGAAAACTTGCGCAAGTATGATTTGCCGTGTGACGTTTTGCATCTTGATATCGATTATATGCGTGGGTATCGTGTATTTACCTGGAGAAAAGATACTTATGAATCACCAGATAAATTCATCAAGAAGATGCGTAAATTGGGCTTTAGAATCATCACGATTATTGACCCAGGCGTAAAGAAAGATGATGACTATAAGATTTACAAGGAAGGTCTTGAAAAAGGCTACTTCGTTAAGGCTCCAGATGGTACGGTTTATGTAAATGAAGTTTGGCCAGGTGATGCTGTCTTCCCAGACTTTGGTCGCAAAGAAGTACGTAAATGGTGGGCTAGAAATTGTAAGTACTTAGTTGATCTTGGCGTTTCAGGTATCTGGGACGATATGAATGAACCTGCATCATTTAGAGGTGAAATTCCACAAGATATTGTCTTTCATAACGAAGAGCAAGCTTCAACTCATAAGAAGATGCACAATGTCTATGGTCATAATATGGCTAAAGCAACTTATGAAGGTTTGAAGAAATATTCAGGCAAGCGTCCCTTTGTCATTACGCGTGCGGCATATGCAGGAACGCAAAAGTTTTCCACAGTTTGGACTGGTGACAACCAAAGTTTATGGACGCATGTCCAAATGATGATTCCGCAATTATGTAACTTGGGAATGAGTGGATTTAGTTTTGCCGGTACTGATATTGGTGGTTTCGGTGCCGATACGACTCCAGAATTATTGACTCGTTGGATCGAAGGTGCATTATTTAGTCCATTGTACAGAAATCATGCGGCTCTAGGTGCTCGCTCACAAGAGCCATGGGTATTTGGCGAACCAACTTTGTCAATTTACCGTAAATACTTGAAACTTCGCTACCGCTTTATTCCATATCTTTACGATGAATTTTATCGTGAAACTAAGACAGGTTTGCCAATTATGCGGCCACTTGTCTTGAATTATGAAAATGATTCACAGGTGTATAATTTGAATGATGAGTATATGGTTGGCGAGGACATTTTGGCAGCTCCAGTTGTTCAAGAGGGTCAAACTAAGCGTGCCGTATATTTGCCAAAAGGAAAATGGATTGATTTTTGGGATGGTGTTGAATATTCTGGAAAGACCACGATTTTGGTTGATGCACCAATTGGTAAGTTGCCATTGTTCATTAAGAAGAATACTATCCTGCCATGGGGCAAGGAAATAAGTCACATTTCTGATGAGACAGACGAGAGTATGACCTTTAGAGTATTTGGTAAAAAGGGGAAGTACATTCACTATCAAGATAACGGAACTGACTTCAAGTACCAAAAGGGCGAATACAACTTGTACAAGGTTAAGGTAAGCAAGGATGGTAGCGTAAAGGTTAAGCTTGAAAAGCATGGCTTCGGTCCTGTATATCGTAGAATTACGGTTCAATTGCCTAATAAGAAGGTTGAATTTAAGTACAAGAATGGTGAATACGTTAGAAAATAGATGAGATAAGATGAAAAGACCGTGCAGAGATGCACGGTCTTTTTTGTTACATTAAGATATTAATATTTTCTACAAAAAAATAGCCCTGCCAAAGCAGAGCCACACGTTAACGACTTTGTTGAGGAGCTACCCCAACGAGCACGCTAAAACTTCTTAATTTTTCCTATACGTATTATATCACATGATATAATATTTTTGCACGCTAAGAGCCCAACCAGCTCAAATTTGTGTGCTAGCAGATGTAAAACCAAATTAGTACATTTTGGAGCGAAATTAGTCTTTTATGACGGTTTCGCTCTTTTTTGTTATATATTTCTAACCAAAGAAAAGGATGGAGAAAATGAGGTAGCTATTATGAAGAATCGAATCTATGAATTGATTTTAAAAATTCAATTGGTAATAGGTATATTACTTATGCTTTGCATTAATCTAAATGTGGTACATATATGTACTGAGACGTAAAAATTAGACAAATATTTGTTCTAGCTGCCTAAGGCTTGATCGCGATATTCAATCGGGGTTAAGCCTTTTAGTCTGCTCTTTATCCTTTCGTTGTTATAGTATTTGATATATTCTTCGATTGCTTGTGTTAATTCTTCAAGATTGTGATACTTGTACTCCTGATCATAGAACATTTCTGTTTTGAGCAGGCCAAAGAAGTTTTCCATTAGACCATCATCCATGGAATTACCTTTACGAGACATGCTTTGCGTGATGCCATGAAGCTTTAAGGCTCGCTGATAAACTCTGCTCTGATATTGACAGCCCTGATCTGTGTGAAAAATACAGGCATTAAGTGCCTTATGCTTGGCAAAAGCCTTATTGAGCATGGACATAACTAAATTCATATCCGGATGACGTGAGATTGAATAAGAAACGATATCACCACCACAGCCGTCAAGAATTGGCGATAAGTAAAGTTTCTGACCATTTAAGTGAAATTCAGTGATGTCTGTATACCACTTCATATTTGGTCGTATGGCAAAGAAGCCTCGATGAATCAGATTTGGAGCTATCCTACCAATCGTACCTTTATAACTGGAATACTTACGCTTGTTGCGTCTTCGACCTTTGAGCTTAAGTTTGTGCATCCAGTGTCGAACTGCTCGATCTGTAACGGCATAGCCTTCTTTTCGCAATTGCATAGCTACACGACGATAGCCATAACGTCTTTGATGATAATCGAAGATTTCTTTCATTCTGGATAAGAAACCTGGTTTCTTTCTCTTAGGCTTATATTTAGGCTTGATAATGTTGTAGTAAGTACTGCGAGCTATTAAAGGCAGATCTTTATTTTGAGCCAAGACTGTAAATATATAGTCCAAGCTAACCTTGAATTCTTGCCTTAGTTCAGTGACTGCCCGAGCTATTTCTTGTGATGTTTCTGATCCAAGGCGTTTAGTTTTTTTACGTAGGCATTGACGATACGCAATTTCAAGTTGAGTTGCTGGATCCGCTTCTATAAATCTTTGCGCGATGTTTGGGATTGCTTCTTCTGACTCATGAACAGAATGCCGTCCTTTCTTCTTGATAACGACATTATAGCCATTTTTCTTATATTCGCGAATCCAATTATACAAGATACCATTGCTTCTTAGTCCCAGATCTAAAGACAACTGATTAATTGAATTATTACCAGTTAATGCTCTAACAATGGCTTTTTCCTTAAATTCTTTGGTAAACAATTCCTTAGATTTATCATAGATTTCGATTCCATGACGATCTATTAAATTAACCATATATTGTAGGGTAGAACGATTTAATTTTATTTCAGAGACGATTACAGATAAGGATTTATTTCCATTTCTCCAATCATTATAAATTTTAAGTCTTTGTTTTTTGTTTAATTTGGACATAGTAAACATTCTAAGCTAAATAGTGAATTAGTTATCCGACGGGATAATTGATTCACTATTTTTATTCTCTTGTAGAATTTAAGTAGTAGTAAAACTATATGTCATTGGGGCTTTAGACACTTGATGTCGCATAATAAACTGGCAGTTTTGCTTGAGTTTTCAGGAGTCTCTTCGAAGAATGTGGACACTTAGATGTCGAGTTTAGAAAATTAGATCTGATTTCTTAAGTAAATACGTTTTACTACTTGAGCTTAGGGGGTTATATTATGCAAGTTACTTTTGGAATTGATGTAAGCAAGTCGAATTCTACTGTTTGCGAACTAATTGGTGAAAGTAAAAATGAACTTACTATTACCAATGATCGTCCTGGTTTTATTCAATTACTTCATGAGCTGGCTGCTTTTTCTAAACATCCACAAATTATTTTTGAAGCTACCGGTGTTTATTCACGCAGACTGCAGGCTTTTCTTGAAGATTACGGCTATGAATATGTTATTCTTAATCCGCTTAAAGCCAAAAAAGAGATGAATATGGGGCTACGCTACAACAAGACCGATAAAACTGATGCTTATCATTTAGCTTTAATTCAAAGACTTTATCGCCATCCGGTTAATCAAAGCGAATCCCAAACTTATAAGCAGCTTAATGCTTTGAGCCGCTTCTATGACCAGCTGACAAGTGACTTGGTAATAGCTAAAAATCGACTTCACCAAGCTCTACAATCAACCTTTCCCGAAATTGAAAACTTATTTTCTATTGCTAGAGGTAAGAATTATTGGCACATAGTTGCTCGTTATCCTCATTGTGATTTAGTAAGAAAAGATGATAAAAAGCAAATTATTAACTGGTTGATGAAATTGAAAGGCATCGCTTTTAATCATGCACAAAGGACAACAGATAAACTAATTGAATTAGCTCATTTAGCTTATCCAGTTGTTTCTTGCTCTGACATAGAAGTCCAGCAAGCACAATATTATGCCCGAAGAATGCTTAATCTAAGCAATCAACGTCAACGTATAATTACCAAAATGGTTAAACTCGCCAAAACTTTGCCTAATCATGACTTAGAAAACCTAGAAAGCATTCCAGGCTTTGCACAGACCACTGCAGTCAGAGTTTTAGCAGAGTTAGGAGATTTACGCAGATTTAGTAATCCTAATCAAATCAATGCTTTTATCGGAATTGATCCAGGCAGATATCAGTCAGGAGAAATGGACTCTAATTTAAGTATTACTAAACATGGCAATGCAGTCGCACGTAAGTTGCTTTATCGAGCTATTGGACAAATTGATAATGCAGCTAAGACAAATCCGTGTCATATAGCAGATTATTATGAAAGCAAAAAGCTATCCTCTCAAACCAAAGGGTTCAAAAAGATAGCTATTGCTTCAATTCATAAACTAATCAGAACCATTTATGCCCTGATTATCAATGATCAACCATATGATTACAACGTAGCCACACATAATCCAAAAGACTTTAGTCGTAATTAATTGATCAAGTACATTATAACGCTAAGCCCAAAAATCAGATATGGATCTGGGCTTATTTGTCGTGTCTAACTAAAAAAATAAATCGACACTAAAAGATATTTAAGTTGAAATTTAAATAAAAAATGAAGCCAAACTTCTTATTATGCTTGACTTTACGTAGAAAAAGCCGTAAAAGTGTCTAACTTTTACGGACCACTTCAGAAAGAGATAGATAGTTTTATGGAAGAGAGGGATAGATATGCTTCCAGATAAGAAAAGACAAATAATAGGTTCAATTATTGGAATGCTGATTTTATTGGTAATTGCGATAACTGCTAATTTAGGCAATGGAACATGGAGTGCACCTAGAATTGCAATATTAGTAGCTGGATTAGTGATGATACTTATCGCTGTTGTATACAGAATCATCCAGATTTTCGTGCTGGTTTTGAAAGTGGTAGGGGTATAAAAGGTGAATCAGTTGATAGCTATATCGGTGCAATAGTGGTTGTGTTGCTATCACTGATCATGATGAGCGTTGCAGCCTTTTTGATCTGTCGATATGCCAGATTAATTGTTAAGAATATCAAGCAAGAAGTTTACTTTGCTGATAGTAATTTGAATTTACTCAAGAAATTATTAATTTCAGTTGCTGGATATACCATTATTTCAATAATAGATTACATTATGCTCATGACTCATCGCGTTTGATTCGTTAAATACTCAAATAATATACTTTACCCAAGTAGTGTGACAACTGGATTACTTTTCCTAGCAGTACTATATGTAGTCTACTTGGTATTCAAGTACGGAATGAAAGTTCAGGAGGATGCAGATTCGATTATTTAGAAAGGTTGATATAGATGATTGAAGTGACACTAGATTTTATGCTCTTGAAGCGAAAGATGTCTTCAAAGGAGCTGGCAGAGAAGGTTGGTATTACGCCGGCTAATTTGTCAATTCTGAAGACAGGAAAGGCACATGGCGTTCGTTTCGACACATTGAACAAAATCTGTGAAGTCTTGGATTGTCAACCAGGAGATTTATTAGTTTATAAAAAAGATGAAGAATAAAATGCAAAATCGGTCCAATAAATGACAGAATTGGACAGTTTTGTCTTTTACATAAATGATAGGGATATGATTAATTTAAAAAGATAAGAGATTATTTCTTGGGAGATAATCGCTAAATTGGAGGTAAGGACATGCTGTATTTAATTTATATTGTACTCGGTTTGTTAATCATTTTAGCTGTTAATTACGCCGTTACAGCATTCTTAGCTGTTCATGATTTGTTTGAAAATAGAGAAAAAGATCAATTAAGTTTTGGGGATGCATTCAAGAAATACTTCGCCAAGAACAACATTCCAACTAAGTTTTCGGATTTGTTTAATTAGAAATGAAAAACAATTTTCCTTGAGGTAATAAGAATGAATAACGAAAAGTTTGCTCGTGAAAACAAGAGAATTATTAAGGGTATGGGAATTGGAGTGCTTGTTGGTCCGCTGGTTTTCTTAGGGATAATGTATGTTAAAAATCATGGTCCACTTCAGGCTTGGCAGATTATTGCATCTATTGCAATTGGAGTTGCTTTTGGCTTGATAATCGGCGGCGTTATTTCTGCTAACTTGGCTATCAGTAAGACAGTAGATTCAAAGATTCCATGGCAGAAGAAAGTGTTGAAGATGGTCCCTCAACTCATTGGAACAGGCTTATTATTTGCTGCAATTGGGATAGTGTTTACCGTATTAACCAGTTGGGGATTAGTTGACATTGTAAAAACTATTTTTCAAGCGCTACCCTATGGCAATTCTTTGATGGAGTAGTTTTCGGATTACTCTTTGTCAGATAAGAAAGTTGAGAGAAAATTCATGTTAAAAATAGAACACCTAAATAAAAGCTTCGGAGCAACACAGGTTTTGTTTGATGTTAGCTTCAATGTGTCAGATGGACGTATTCTTGGACTGGTTGGTAAAAATGGGTCGGGTAAGTCGACGATCTTTCATAGTATTTTAAAATTTGTTGATTATGACGGTCAGATTAGTATTGATGGACATTCTTTCAACGCTAAAGATTATGACAATATTGGCTATCTGCCTGAAGAGCGAAGTTTGATGCCTAAATTAACTATTTCAGATCAGGTAGTCTTTTTAGCTGGCCTTAAAGGGATGCCGGCTAAAAAGGTAAAAGAAGAATTGCCTGATTGGTTATCACGTTTGGCTGTTAAAGGGATCCCAATGGATAAGATTAAGTCTTTGTCTAAAGGTAACCAACAAAAAGTACAGATGATTGCGACTTTAATTCATCAACCTAAACTGATTATTTTAGATGAACCATTCAGTGGACTGGATCCTGTTAACGTTGATCTAATGAAGCAGCTGATTTTAGAAGAAAAAAGAAAAGGCGCCGCAATCATCTTTTCTGATCATGATATGCGTAACGTGGAAGAATTGTGCGATGACGTCGTGATGATCAATGATGGGCATATCGTCTTGAATGGTCCAGTAAATGAAATTAAGAACAGCTTCGGCCTAACTCGAGTTTTTGTCAGAACAGATAAAAGTGCTGCTGAATTATCAGCCTTGTCAGGTGTAAAAGATGTAATTTCACAAAATAATGGGATGAAGTTGTTTATTCTTGAAGACGAAAAATATGGTAAGGATATTTTTAACCAACTTTCGGATGGTCAATATATTCAAACTTTTGACCAGGAACCACCAACTTTAGACGAGATTTTCAAAATGAAAGCAGGTGCGCGTCATGAATAAGATCTGGCTTGTCGCAAAGGAAACCTATCGTAGAGAAGTGAAAACTTGGTCATATTTGCTGATGATTTTGGCACCGTTTCTGTTCGTTTTGTTGTCGTTTGTTATCGGTATGGCATCAGCTGGCAGCAGTGATGACAACTATATCGGGGTAGTTACTGCTAATCCTGTCTTAAAGCAAGCAATAAAAAAGTCAGAAGATTTTGACAACTATAGCACTGAAGCTAAGGCTGAAAAGGCGTATAAAGATGAAGATATTGATGGCTATGTTTTAATTGAACAAAAGAATAATCAATTATCTGCAACTTACTATAGTGATGAAAAAATTGACAGTGATCTAAAGTCAGAGCTGTTAACGAGTTTAAATGCTGCTCAGCAACAATTGAATTTAAGTAAGGCAAAATTAACGATAAAACAGAGTCAGTCTTTAGCTACGCGGGCGCAATTTAAGCAAAAGGTTAAGCACGTTGATAAGAAGAACTTTGACAATGATCCTGTTAAGCAGATTTCCTTCTGGGTTTTGTTGATTATTTTATACATGCTTGTGATCACTTACACACAAGTAACAGCGCAAGATATTGCCACTGAGAAGGGTACCAAAATAATGGAAGTAATCTTTTCAAGTATGCCAGGTGGTGATTACTTTACCGGAAAAATTTTAGGTATTTTTGGTGAAATTATTACCCAGGTGTTAATTTATGTTATTGGCTTTGCGGCAGTTTATTGCGCAGCCCCGTACATTGATGGCTTCAGCGATTTATTTGACAAGTATAAGCCAATGATTGATCAAACAGTTGGTAATCTGGCTTCTTGGGGATTGTTGTTTACGATAATCGGCTTGGTATTATTTATTATCTTTGCAGCTTTCTGTGGTGCCTTAGTTGCTAAAAGCGAGAACGCCAACAAAGCAGTTGGACCACTAACTACATTGATGTTAATTGGGTTCTTGTTCACACTCGATATGCAATCAAGTGGCGATACGATTTTTGCTAAAGTATTATCGTACATCCCATTTCTATCATCATTTGTAATGCCGGCTAGAGTAATTATGGGCAGCGCAACTAATTTAGAGGCTGCTATCTCTGCTTTAATTGCTTTAGTCGCCGCAGTGGCATCATTTATCTGGATTAGAAAAATTTATCCAAATTTGATTTTGCAAACAGACGATGTAGGACCATGGCAAAACTTTAAGCGTAGTTTGTTGTAATATTTAAGATTTGTGTTATTTGTTCTTAGTCATCTTTGCGGATTCTTAGTCAAATAGAGTAAAATGACTAAGAATAATTCAAAATGACGAAGAAAAGATGTCGTTTCAATCAAAAAACGACATCTTTTTTGCATATAAATGAATTTTATTGAATGATAATAAATAAAAATGACGCTTTTTGAAGAAAAATGGTTGATTTTGATGGAGAAAGCGAATACAATGTTTATCGAGGTGAGAAATAATGCTGACACAAGAACGCCAAAGCTTAATTGAAGACTACGTTAATCAGCACGAATTGTGCCGCGTTAGCGAATTATGCAATTTAACTGATACATCTGAATCAACTATCCGACGTGATTTGATTCAAATGGAGAAAAATGGCATCCTCAAGCGAGTTCATGGCGGTGCTCAATCAGTAAAAAATTTCTCTCGTGATGTTTCCCAAAACGTCCGCTTTAGTTTGAATCATGATGTTAAGATTGCTATTGCTAAATATACGGCAGAGCATTTCGTTCATCCAGGTGATAATGTCTTTATTGATGCAGGAACGACAACCTATGAGATGGTCCCATTTCTGGCAGAAATTCCTAATGTTAAGATTATCACCAACGGAGTTGAAACTGCTCTTTGCAGCTTGAATCATGGCATTAAGACTTTCTTAATTGGTGGCGAGGTCAAAGATGATACTCATGCTGTTGTTGGTCAGACTGCTTTAAGTCAGATTAGAGCAATGAATTTTTCAGCTAGCTTTGTTGGAGCTAATGGGATTGAAAAGAATGGCAACTTAACTACTCCAGATCCTGAAGAAGCCGCAATTAAAGCAGCTGAGATTAAACAAGCTAGACATGCATATGTTTTAGCTGATAGTACTAAAATTGGCGAACGAAATTTTGCTGTTTTTGCTAATACTGATGACGTTATTGTGGTAACAGAAAAGATTAAATCCAGTCAAAAAACGGCATTACCTGCCGATATAAATCTAGAGGAGGCAAAATAGGATGATTTATACAGTAACTGTTAATCCAGCTCTTGACTATGTTCTTCAATTAGAAAAAGTTAACCGCGGGGAAGTTAACAGAACTAACAATGATTCATTTTTAGCAGGGGGTAAAGGAATTAACGTTTCTCAAATCCTTAACCAATTAAATGTTGACAACACTGCATGGGGATTTGTTGGTGGCTTTACCGGTAAGGAATTGGTTCGTCAATTGAACCAAAAGAGAATTGAAAGTGACTTCGTTACTATTTCAGATAATACTCGTGTGAACGTTAAGATCCATGCAGAAAAGGAAACTGAAATTAATGCAGCAGGTCCTGCCATTACTAATCAAGAAATCGTTGCTTTCAAAGATCGCTTGAACGACTTGAAGAAGGGCGACATCGTAGTAATGAGCGGTTCACTTACTCCAAGTCTTCCTACTGATTTCTACCAATCACTTCTTCCAACTATTAAGGAAGCTGGTGCAGAATTTGTAGTTGATACTACTGGTCAAGCACTTCTTGATACTTTGGAATATCACCCATTAGTAATTAAACCTAACCATCACGAATTGGCTGACTTGTTTGGCGTAACATTTGAATCAAGTGATGACATGCTTAAGTACGCAAAGAAGCTTCTTGACATGGGTGCTCAAAATGTAATGATTTCAATGGCTGGCGAAGGCGGTTTCCTTTTGACTAAGGATCATGTATATCATGCAAAGGGTGCTGTAGGTACTGCTGTTAACTCTGTTGGCGCTGGTGACTCAATGATTGCTGGGTTCGTTGGTACTTACTACAAGACTCAAGATCCAAAAGAAGGATTTAGAATTGGTATGGCTTGTGGTGCTGCTACTGCATTTACTAAAGATATTGCGGTTAAGAGCCAAATCGATGCAGTATTACCACAAATTAAGGTTGAACAAATTTCTTAATTTTTAAATAAGGGGAAAGAGATATGAGAATTAAGGACATTCTAAGCCCTGAATCCATGATCATGGAACTCAAGGCTACCAACAAAGAAGATGCCATTAAAGAAATGGCAGATCTTGAAGTGGCAACCGATGTTGTTAATGATGAAGATGCATTTATCAAGTCTATCTGGGCTCGTGAAAATGAATCAACTACCGGCATCGGTGGCGGAATTGCAATGCCACACGCACGTAACAAGTCAATTAACAAGGCTCGTGTATTGTTTGCTAAGAGTAAGGAAGGTATTGACTACGACTCACTTGATGGTCAACCAGTTCACTTATTCTTCATGATTACTGCACCAGAAGGTGCTGATAATACTCACCTTCAAGCTTTAGCTAAACTTTCAGGTTTATTGATTGATCCTGAATTGGTTGAAAAACTTAAGGCTACTAAGACTCCCGAAGAAGTTATCGATCTTTTTGAAAAGGCTGAAGCTAAGAAGGACGAAGAAGACAAGAAAGCTGCTGAAGCCAGAAAAGCTAAGGAGGCTGCTAAGGCTCAAGGCTCAAGCGATGATGACAACAAGCCATTAATCGTTGGTGTTACTGCATGTATCAACGGGATTGCCCACACTTACATGGCTCAAGAAGCCTTGATTAAAGAAGGTAAGAAGCGTGGCATCGAAGTTAGAATTGAAACTAACGGTTCTGAAGGTGTTAAAGACAAGCTTACTCCAGATGAAATCAAGCGTGCAAAGGGTGTTATCATTGCTTCCGATAAGAAGGTTGACATGCCACGTTTTGATGGTAAGCCTTTAGTTAACCACCCAGTTGTTGATGGTATTAACAAGCCGGGTGAATTGATTGATGATATTATGGACGGTAAGGCAGATACTTACCATGCTAGTGCAGCTGACAAGTCAGAAGAATCATCAAGTACTGAAAAGCCAGGCTTATGGGCAAGTATTTATAAGAACTTGATGAGTGGTATTAGCCACATGCTTCCATTCGTTATCGGTGGTGGTATCTTAATGGCTATCTCCTTCATCGTAGAAAACTACGGTGGTGGTGCAAAGACTCCTGCATTTATCTTCTTGAACAACGCAGGTAACTTGGCCTTTGCCTTCATGGTTCCAGTTCTTTCAGCTTACATTGCTGAATCAATCGGTGACTTACCAGCATTAATGCCAGGTTTTGTTGGTGGTTACATGGCTTCTATTGCTAATGGTCAATTCCAAGTTAACGTTCAAGCTCATGCAACTTCACCAGCTGGATTCTTAGGTGGTATTGCTGCCGGTTTCATTGCTGGTTACTTAATGATCGGTTTAAAGAAGGCCTTTGCTAAATTACCTCGTTCAGTTGAAGGTATGAAGCCAATGTTGTTCTATCCAATCTTAGGATTGCTCTTTATTGCAGCAATTATGTTCTACATCATTAACCCAATCTTTAGTGGTGTAAACTTTGCAATTACTCACTTCTTGAACAGTATGGGTACTGGTAACTTGGTACTTCTTACTACTATCTTGGCAGGTATGATGTCAATCGACATGGGTGGTCCTTTCAACAAGGCTGCATATGTCTTTGCTTCAGGTGCATTTGCTAACGACCCACACTCAACTACTGCTGCTATTTTGATGGCTGCCGTAATGGTTGGTGGTATGGTCCCTCCATTTGCTACTGCTATTGGTACTACATTCTTCAAGAACAAGTACACTATGGAAGAACGTCGTGCAGGTGTTTCTAACTGGGTATTAGGATTCTCATTCATTACTGAAGGTGCTATTCCATTTGCCGCAGCTGACCCAGGTCGTGTAATTCCTTCATGTATCATTGGTTCAGCTGTAGGTGGTGCCTTAGTTGGTTTATGGCACGTTGGTGTTCCTGCACCTCACGGTGGTCTTTGGGTATCACCACTTGCAGGTAACATTGGTGGACCTATGCACATTTTGTTTTACTTCTTAGCAACTATTATTGGTTCAATCGTAGCAGGTTTGATCATGAGTTTCTGGAAGAAGAACGTTAAAGATGATCCTAACGAATAATATTAATAAATAAATTACGTTATTGATAAAAAGTTAGTACGAACTATAAAAACGTATTATAATAATATTGTCTTGATGATCTCTACTTAAATCAAGATACTCTGTTATGTTTTGCGCTACCCGTTAGGGTAGCGTTTTTTTGTATAAAAAAGACACTTTCAATTCATCTTTGAATCTAAAGTGTCACTTAATTATAATTTTTGATTTATATTTTTAACTTGATGATAAATAATTAGCCAAATGATTAGATAACCGACAATGTAAATAATTGTAAAAATAATTAGAGGGATAACCTGTGCTTTAATCCAATCGTTAATTAAGTAAATAACTAAATAGTCAAAGTAAATCACAACCGCATCAATTAATGTAGCAGTACCGATTGAAATTCGTTCTACTCTAAAAATAGCACTTATTCCCCCGGCAATAAAAGCTAGAATTAAGCTAGAAATAATATTTAGGTTTACTTGAGCAACTGAAAGATTGGTAACAGTCTTTGAAAGTTACAAACCTAAATAGATCGTAACTAAAATTAGAGGACCCAAGCCTGCAGCAATCATTCCACGTAGGGCAAAATCTTTGATGAACTTTTTCATTTAAGCTCAACGCCTTTCTGATTTTGGCAAAACATCTGCGAGAGACATAATCAGTTAACCCATTTTTCATAATGATGTTTACGCCAGCTATTTGAGTTTCTTCAAATCGGCTAATTTTGATAACGATTAACGATACTAGATTTGTTAATACGCCAAAAATGTTTAGGTAGCTCTTCGGCTAATTGATAAATTCGCTTTTTGATTCTGTATTGTTTTTGATCATTACAAATAGCATATGTTTTATCATCAATAATAGTAATTAGAGCTATTTCATCAAGCGATAGGGTGATTGCATCTTTGTCATCATAGACGAGTAATTGATTAGAATTACCATTAGTTAAGACAAAGTTTTTAAGTTCTTGAGTAAAATTATTTTCCTGATGAACCTGTGCCTAAACAAACTCATCTTTATTTAGGATTAATTAGTAGCTTGAATTTCATCTGTATCTCTTCCTTTCACTATGAAGTATACGGTAATTAATTAAAGATTACTTGTTTTCCAATGTTATCGGTCGAAAAAGGCAGATAATCGGTAAAATAAAGATTATAATAGACTGAGACTAACACGATAGGTGGGGAAAAAGTGAACGATCAGATTATTCGAATTACCAGAGCATTAAATCATCCAATTCGAATTCAAATTTTATATTACTTAAATGATAATAAGGAAAGTAGTGTGAATAATTTAGTTAACCAATTTGATGTTAGCCAACCAGCAATTTCGCGGCATTTGCGAATTTTAGAAGAAGCTAGATTGGTTAAGAGTGAACGAGTTAAACAAGAGAAGTATTACCAATTGTTTGACAACCACATCATTAAAATTCTGGATGTATTGAGACAACACGCCAATGGTGAGTTTTAGTTTGACAAGCTTATAAAAATATGTTTATATAATGATGTAATTCTAGAAAAGCATTTAAATAATTTCAGCAAAAAAAGTTAAAGACTTAAATAATAGCATCAGATTCATGTGTTCTGGTGTTATTTGTGCTATCTAAAGATTGACAGCGCTATAAATCTAGTTTATTCTAGCTTTAAATCAAAAAATTGCTGAAATTTTGATTTAAATGCTTTTTTTATGGAGGAAAATTATGCAAAATTGGAAAACTAGAATTACAAAATTATCTTTTCTTATAGGTATTGTGGGAACAATCATGCTTTTTGTTTCTGCTTGTTCAAATAATAAACAATCTTCAACTAATGATGGTAAGATTTCGATCGTTACCTCAACTAATGTTTATGCAGATATTGCTAAGAATATAGTTGGTAAGTACGGCAGTGCTAAGGCAATTATTAAAAATAGTGCTACTGATCCGCATGACTTTGAACCAACTACTCAAGACGCTAAGGAATTATCTAGTGCCAATATTATTGTAGCTAACGGTTTAGGCTATGATAGCTGGATGAACAAGTTAGCTAGCTCAGTTGATAAGAAGCCAGTTTTAGTTGGTGAAGACTTAATGAAATTAAAGAAGGGGGCTAACCCTCATATTTGGTACAATTTAGGTATGCCAACTGAGTATGTTGATTATTTAGTGAAACGTTTATCAAAAATCGATTCCAAGCACAAAGCATACTTTGAAGCTAATGGTAAAAAATATTTAGCTAAGATTAATCAGGTAAAGGCTCTTGCTAAAAATAGTAAAAAGACCGATAAGATGGTTTTTGTTAGTGAACCCGTCTTTGATTACGCCTTAGCTGAAGCTGGTTACAAAATTGGTGACAAGGACTTTGAAAAAGCTGTAGAAAACAACACAGATCCAAGTCCTAAAACTATTAACAGAATGACAAATGATATTAAGAATAAGAAGATTGCATTCTTTGTTAACAATACTCAATCAAGTAGTTCAACTGTAAAGACATTTGTTAAATTGTCAAAACAAAATAATATTCCAGTATTGAACGTGCGCGAAACTATTCCTAATCACACAACTTACTTAAATTGGATGAAGGAAAATTATCAAAATTTAGCTAATATTAGTAAGTAATATTGAAACTAATTTAGCAAGTAAAGGGGATGCTAAATTGATTCTAGACGTGAATGATCTTTCTATGAGATTTGATAATAAAACTGTTTTTAAGGATATCAGTTTTAAACTTGAGAAGGGGTCGACTACAGCCTTACTTGGACCTAACGGTACAGGAAAGACAACCTTAATCAAGATCTTAATGGGGATGCTTACACCAACCAGTGGAAGTTATAAATTTGCTGATGATGTAAAAATTGGCTATGTGCCACAATTTAGAAATATTGATTCAGAATATCCGCTCTCAATTAGAGCTTTTATCGAATTAAACGCGTCTTTATTTAAGACTAAAAAGGTAAAAGAACAAGTTGATCAACAATTAGTTGAAACTCATTTGGATAAAATTCAGAATACTCGAATGGGTGAAGCCTCAGGTGGGCAAAAGCAACGTGCATATTTGGCACAAGCGCTACTTGATCATCCTAATATGATTATTTTGGATGAAGCTACGGCTAGTCTTGATCCAGCTGCCAAAGAAGAGTTAATGGACTTGATTCATCATTTAAATAAAGAACATAAAATCACCGTTCTGTTTGTTACACACGATATACCGTTAGCTTCTAAGTACATGAGTGATTACTTGTATTTAAATAAAGGAACAATTAGACAAGGTAAGATGAAAGACTTTAAGGAGGATTTTGAATGATGTTTCAATATGAATTCATGCGTTATGCCTTCTTAGCAAGTACTTTTATTGCAATTACCTGTGGGGTGGTTGGTGTTTATGTAGTGGCACGTAATTATGCCTTTCTCGCTCACACATTATCTGAAATCGGCTTTGCTGGTGCGGCTTTTGCCGTGTTTATTGGTATAGCACCGTTATGGGGAATGCTCTTATTCACGTTACTAGGTTCAATTGGTGTTGGTGAATTATCCATTCGTAGTGATCAAAAAGAATCATCGATTAGTGCAATTTCGGCATTATTTATTGGATTAGGTGTTTTATTTTTAGCTATTTCTGGTTCAAATAGTCGTTATGCAACTAATATTTTATTCGGTAGTATCATCGGAGTAGATAAACAAGGCGTTATTCAGCTGACGATTTTATCAGTAATTGTTTTATTAATGATATTATTGGTTCAAAGAAGTTTGAACTTCGATTCATTTGACCATATTGGAGCTGTAGCACATGGTATCCATACTGGCTTTGTGGGTATTGTTTTCTTAATTTCAATGGCAATGTCGGTTGCGATCGGTGCGCAGATTGTAGGATCATTATTAGTGTTTATTTTATTAACACTTCCATCTTCTACTGCTCGTTATATCGGTAAAACGATTCCTGCAATGATTGGCTGGTCCGTTGGTTTTGCCTTATTTGGTGTTTGGGCAGGATTATATCTGGGCTTTATCACTAACTGGCCAGTGACTTTCTTCATCGCAACAATTGAGGTAGTAATTTATTTAGTTGCTTATACAGTTCATGTAATTAAACATCGTTAAAAAATAAGGCTCTTTGTCAAATGGTGTTGATAAAAGTCAATTAAAAATTAAATAATAGGGAAAGGCATTAGGCTGCTAAATAGTAGTCTGATGCTTTTTCTTTAATAATGGCATCCTTTTCTTCTAGCTTGATCCTGGTTACTAGATGATTGAAGTTAGTGTAACCGTAGGCAGTACGTTCAATCTGTTTAATCTTACGGTTGGTTCCTTCAAGGCAACCGTTTGATTCATCGAACTTAGCAGCGTTGAGAATATCATGTAGATTACGTTTGAAAGTATTTAAAGTGGTGTGCATCATATTGCCAACATGATCTTTGCTTTGAATTAGGCTTCGTAACTTCTTGGTATCTCTATCTTTTAAAGCTTTACTGATATCTTGCATAAGGTTATAAGTATTTTCAAGCTCATTGTTTAAAGAAAGCCCATCAGCCACGATTTGTTCTTGAGTTAGGGTATTTTTTAATCTGGATTGATAGCACGGCTTAACTTTTTCCAGGTCATCAAAAGGCTTAAGATAAAGTTTCCAGTAATATTTAAGCAGGTTGTATTCCCATGAACCTTTTTTGTGCTTCTTCGTTTCTTGAATGCGACAGGAATTAAAGGAACGGTTAAGCATCTGAACGATATGGAAACGGTCGAGGATTACTTGAGCATTAGGAAAAAGCTCCTTAGCCATAATGTCATAATAGTAATTAAGATCCATAGTTACAGTCTTAACCTTGTTTCTTACGGTTATTGGGAAACGCTTAAAGTAATTGATAATATCTTTTTTTAATCTGGTAGGCAGTACCTTAACTATTTTGTGCGTGTGACCATCAATGGCAATAAAGTGCAGCTGTCTGCCAACGCCTCTGAATTCATCAAAAGCCAGGTATTCCGGCAGCCAGTCGGTATCTTCAAAGGAAGACGGACTATATTTCTCTAGTACGCGTTGCACGGTATTGGTTGAAGTTGAAGTTTGTCTGGCAATGCTCTTCATGGACCAGTCTTCGGTTAAAGAGCCAATAATTTTACGCTTGGTGGCATTAGAAATACAGCAGTATTTATCTACTAGTTCCGTTTGAGCCATCGAATTCGTCTGACAATTACGGCAGATAATTCTTTCTTTAGCTATTCTGATAAAGACAGGTAGACTAGCATCTAAAGCAGGATAACGCACATTTGAATATAGGTGACCATTATGTACGATGTTATCTGAGCCGCAGTTTAAGCAATGGTCTAAATGTACAATAGCGTGGTAGAACTTGGCTTCACGATTACGATATTTGCCAGTTGAGATATCCAAAAATTCTAACAAAGGGTCTTTAATATTCAGAGAAAATTTAATACAATCATTACAAGAGGACATAAGCAATTCACCTTAATTTCTAAAGAGTGGTATCAAAGGACATTATGCAGTGAGGCCTGTGCCTCTTTTTTAATGCAAAAAATCCTATTGATAGAATATCATAGAAATCTATCAACATGATTTATCATAGAACCATAAGAGTTTGCTAATGATATAGTAAACTCTTATTTTTTTACTTAAAAGGAGGATAATTAGTTTATAATAGAAGTCAAAGTGATAACTTATTTTTTTACAATGAAAAGTAAGCGTTTTCTGAAACTTGACATTTATTTTAACGATTCTGGAGAAAGCAGGATGGTGAAGATGGTGAAAGTTAAACAACGAATTGAGGATTTTGCTTCGGGTCATGAGCTAAAATTGCAAGAAATTTTAGGTTGCCATCGTGAAGATAGCGGCTATGTTTTTAGAGTTTGGGCTCCTAATGCACAAGCAGTATGGCTAGTAGGCGATTTCAATGATTGGAATAAGACACTGGCGATGCAGCTCACGAGTAATGGAGTTTGGCAAATAAAAACTGATCTGCCACAGGCTGGTCAACTGTATAAATTTTTGGTTAAACAGGCTGATGGCCGTGAAGTCATGAAAATGGATCCGATGGCAGTAGAACTTGAACCACGTCCAGGCAATGCGGCAGTAGTTACTGAATTACCTGATAAAAGCTGGCATGATGGGGCCTGGCTGGGACGCAATAAACGCTCTAACCACTTTGCACGTCCAATCAATATCTATGAAGTACATGCTAGTTCGTGGAAAAGATATGAGGATGGTTCTCTTTACACCTTGAGAGATTTGCAGCGAGAATTAATTCCTTATGTGAATGCTCATGTACGGTAAAGAAGCAAGCAACCGAAAACAATAGATAGACCGCCAGCACTACACTATTCCGAACCAAAGACCAAAAGATAAGCATTTTGAGAAAATCTAAACTTTTGGATTTTCCTAC
>SKEB01000472.1_pt1 | contig 34810 bp, 37 predicted proteins | sample 4826561 | NCBI WGS metagenome assembly SKEB01 (sample SAMN11008820, study PRJNA524170) | human gut metagenome | biome: Human fecal sample; material: Feces; isolation source: fecal sample from pouch patient p17 | host: Homo sapiens | place: Israel: Tel-Aviv | collected 2016-03-29
GTAACACACTTTTTTTTGATCTATCGCAAAACAGCGTCAATGTTACATCTTTTTTTGAGAAATGATTTAATAAAAAAATAGCACTGCTTAAAACATTGCATACAGTGCCATCTTTTACTCAATTACACCGAAAACGGATATTTAATTGCCGGATGACACTGATAATTATGCACTTTGAAATCATCCAATGTGACCCAAGTTTCCAAATCTTCCAATGTCTTGATATCCGGATTAATCTCCAACTGCGGTAACGGATAAGGTTCTCGTTTTAATTGTTCATCACGCATTAATGGCAGTTGATCTTCATAAATATGTGCATTGATAATCTTATGGAACGCTTTGCCCGGCTTATGTCCGGTAATTTGTGCCATTAATGCCAAAAAGGTAAACACCTGAATTTGATTAAACGTCAACCCGAGCGGCACATCACAAGAACGTTGATAACTGGTTAAGTAGAGCGTATCACCCAATAGCGAAAATGTGTGTGTATGCATACAAGGGCGCAAGCAGCCTTGTTCAATCTCGCCCGGATTATAAAACGTTAAAATTTCGCCACGATCATCAATGCCCTTGCTTAAATCATTGACAATTTTGCGCAACTGATCGACCGTTTCGCCATTTGGTTTACGCCACGAACGCCCCTGCACGCCGTAGACGCGCCCCATATCATCCTCACCTTTGCGATACGGATTGGCAAGCCACGCCGCATTTTCATTGGCATTCGCATCCCACGTTTTGGTGCCCAATTTACGGAAATCAGCTGCATTGTCATAGCCACGAATATAGCCCAATAATTCAGCAATAGCCGCTTTCCAGAAACTCTTTCGCGTGGTAATCAATGGGAATTCATTATCAGCGACATTGTAAGTTAATGAGGCATCAATCACGGTCAAACAACGTTTTCCGGTTCTCTGATTTTCTACCCAAACGCCTTCATCAATAATACGTTGGCAAAGATCAAGATACTGTTTCATTGTTTTTCCCCTTACGCTGATATGCAAACCAAATAATGACAAGCCCGATAACAATCATCGGTGTCGAAAGAATCTGTCCCATTGAAATTTCGTGTCCGAAATAAAGTCCTAACTGTGGATCCGGTTCTCTGAAAAACTCAACAATAAAACGGAACACGCCATAACAGAACAAGAACAGGCCTGAAACCGCACCGGTTGGACGCGGTTTACGAATAAACAGATTTAAAATAGTAAACAACACCACGCCTTCCAAAAAGGCTTCATAGAGTTGTGACGGATGTCGCGGTAAATAGCCGCCGCTCGGAAACAGCACTGCCCAAGAAACATCTGTTACTCTGCCCCACAATTCATCATTAATAAAATTACCGATTCTCCCCATTCCCAAACCGAATGGAATGAGTGGTGCGATAAAATCAGCAACGGCAAAGAATTGCCGTTTTTGTGCCTTGGCGGTCAACCACATCGCCACGATTACACCGATTAGCCCACCGTGAAACGACATTCCGCCTTCCCACACCCGAATCAGATAAAGCGGATCCTGCAAGAAAAGATCAAATTGATAGAACAGAACATAGCCGATACGTCCGCCTAAAAAGACACCTAAAAATCCGTTAAAAAGCAAATTATCAAACTGATCGGCGCTCCAACCGCTGTTAGGGCGTTTTACTCGACGCATTCCCAACCAGCGCGCAAATAAAAAACCGATCAAATACATCAAGCCGTACCAACGCAGCGCAATCGGTCCGACAGCAAAAATGACAGGATCAAATTGAGGATAGGTAAAAAATTCGCTATTCATAACCACTCTATTTAATAAACATATCTATCGCAATGGCAATCAACATCAACGCAAAATAACGTTTTAAGGTAGGAATCGGCAATTTGGTTGTTGTTGTCGCACCCAATTTTGAAGTAAAGAATGAAGTTGCGGTAATGCCGACCACCGCCGGTAAATAGACGTAACCCAAAGAGTAATCCGGCATATCGGCATTCCAGCCGCCAATAATAAAACTTAACATACCGGACAAACCAAGCAGCATTCCACAGAAAGCGGACGACCCAATCGCTTTTTTCATATCGATACCGCGAGAATTTAAAAACGGCACAATAAAACCGCCGCCCCCAATTCCGGCAGCACTGGAAGCGATACCAATCAATATTCCACCAACTACCGAAGCCGTTTTAGTCAATGTTTTCACTGCCTGTTTTGGCTTAATCGACAACGCCATTTTCAATGCAAGATAGACGACTAAACAGGCAAAAATTTTACTGGCAATCGCTTTATCCAGTTTGCCAATAAACAGCCCTGAAATAAATGTAGTTACCATAATGACAGGTGCCAAAATTTTCACGGCATCCCAAACAATATTGCCCAATTTATGGTGGCGTTGTGCGGAAGAAAAACCGGTAACGACAATGGTGGCGAACGAGGTGCCCAACGCTGATGACATCAATAAATTATCCGGAATACCTGCCATCGGTAATAAATAGACCAGCACCGGCACAATAATTAACCCCCCGCCGATGCCGAATAACCCGGCGAGAAATCCGACAAGCGCACCGACCACTAAACAGATAAGAAAAAATGTGAGCATTGCTAACCCCTTGTTTTGTTAAACAAACGTTTTGGATATTTAGCGGAAGAAGAGCGTTTATTATTGGCGTAAGTACGCTTATTTTGAACGTTCTGATAATTTACCGGAGATGAAACAGCTTCATCTTCTCTTTGGCTAAATAAGACTGTTGAGAATTCTTTCATAATTTTGCGATAAACATCCCGTTTGAATGACACCACCTGTCTGACCGGATACCAGAAACTGACCCAGCGCCAACCGTCAAACTCCGGCGATGAGCCAACATTCATATTAATATTCTTTTCCGAGCTGACGAGTTGTAACAGAAACCAACGCTGTTTCTGCCCGATACAAACCGGACGTGAATCGTGGCGGATAAGACGTTTAGGTAATTTATAACGCAACCAGTGTTTTGAACTATAAATAATTTTGACATCGTTGGCGGTTAAGCCGACCTCTTCATAGAGCTCACGATACATCGCTTGTTCCGGCGTTTCTTTTGGATTAATGCCGCCTTGAGGGAATTGCCACGAATTTTGATTATATCGTTTCGCCCAAAAGACCTGTCCCTTTTGGTTACAAATAACAATACCGACGTTAGGACGATAACCGTCGAAATCGATCACTATCGACAACCTTAAACTTAAATTCAGATAAAAAAGATGGCGTTGATTGTTTCATACTATCGTTTTTTTCTCAAGTTTCCGATTCGGCTCTGCATACAAAATCACGTATTATCACGGATCTCATTCTGCTTTTATGATAGTATAAAATCTATTACTGATAATTGAAGCAAGAAAGAGTTTAAGCAAATGAGCAAATCACACGCATTACAGGCATTGATACATAATGTGTTTGCTTACTGCAAACGTATCGCTGTCGCGCACTACAAAAAATGGATTATGCTACTGCTCTCGCTGCTTTCGCTGACCGTCGTGTTGTTGGTGACGGTTGATGTCGGCATCAGCTGGTGGGTAAAAGATCGTATCTATCGCGATATCGATCTTCTGCCTTATCGACCTTACGGCTTGGTGTTGGGAACTTCAAAATACTTTAAAAACAATACCTTAAATCTATTCTATTATAATCGTCTCTCCGCCGCCGAATCATTAATCAAGCATCATAAAGTTGATTACCTGCTACTCAGCGGCGATAATCGCACGCTCCAATATAATGAGCCGCAAAGAATGTTTAAGGATTTGCTAAAAATGGGCGTGCCTTCACAAACGATGTTTTTTGACTATGCCGGTTTTCGCACGCTTGATTCGGTTGTTCGTGCCGATAAAGTTTTCAAAGCGCAATCTTTAACCATTATCACCCAGCGCTTCCATTGTGAACGGGCACTGTTTATTGCCAAACATTATGATATTGATGCTATTTGCTATGAGGCAGATAATCCCGAAGGTTATACTTGGGTGCGTTTTCGTGAATTTTTTGCTCGTGTGCAAGCAGTTTTAGATATTATGCTCGGCAAACAGCCCTATTTTTTAGGCAAACCGGAACCGTTACCACCACCAATTTTGCCGCCGCCTGAAGAATAATACTTCACATAAAAATCGAACAAATACTCGCTTTTGGCTATTGTTCTTACCGCAAGAAAACACGATAATAGCCCCCTTATTTTTAGTGATAGAGCAATGATGAGTTATATTCTTTTAATTATCAGTACTGCCTTAATCAACAATTTTGTGTTGGTTAAATTCTTAGGTTTATGCCCATTTATGGGAGTTTCCAAAAAAGTGGATACTGCTGTCGGAATGGGGTTGGCAACAACATTTGTTTTAACTGTCGCTTCTTTAGTTGCCTATTTGGTTGATCACTATATTTTATTGCCGTTGAACGCTATCTATTTACGCACATTAGTTTTTATTTTAGTGATCGCCGTAGTCGTACAGTTTACCGAAATGGTGATTAATAAAACCAGCCCGACACTCTATCGCTTACTCGGTATCTTTTTGCCGTTAATCACCACCAACTGTGCAGTGCTTGGCGTTGCTTTGTTAAACGTTAATTTAGCGCATAACTTTATCCAATCCGTTATTTACGGTTTCGGTGCCGCACTTGGTTTTTCTTTAGTACTGGTGTTGTTTGCCGCTATTCGCGAACGGATTGAAGCTGCCAATGTGCCTTTTCCGTTTCGGGGCGCATCCATTGCCTTAATCACTGCCGGATTAATGTCTGTCGCCTTTATGGGTTTTAGTGGATTAGTGAGAGTCTAATGTCTTGGTTATTATCTCTGTCCCCTTATATGTGGATTTTGATCAGTATTGCATTGCTTGCTTTAATTTTCGGCGCAATTCTAGGGTTTTCCTCAATTAAACTGAAAGTAGAAGCCGATCCAATTGTGGATAAAATTGATGCCTTATTGCCGCAAAGTCAGTGCGGGCAATGTGGTTATCCGGGTTGTCGTCCTTATGCAGAAGCGATTGCCAATGGCGATGTCATCACTAAATGTGTTCCCGGCGGACAACCTTTAGTCGAAAAATTGGCTGATTTACTCGGTGTGGATGCACCGCAAGGCGTATTTGAAGAAGAACCTGTGCCTAAAGTTGCCTTTATCCACGAAGAGATGTGTATTGGGTGTACAAAATGTATTCAAGCCTGTCCGGTTGATGCCATTATCGGAGCCAATAAAGCATTGCACACCGTTATTCCTGATCTCTGTACCGGTTGTGAATTATGCGTTGCCCCTTGTCCGACCGATTGTATTACGATGGAGAAGGTTAAACCTTCTCTTGATTCTTGGAACTGGAAATATGATCAAAAATTAATTATCCCTGTCGTGCAGATACAAACGCAAAATGAGCCGGAGCAAGTAAAATCATAGGAAAGTTAAGATGTTAGATGATGTATTAACCAGAATAAATAAAAATCGATTGTGGGATTTCCCCGGTGGTATTCATCCGCCGGAAATGAAACAGCAATCGAACGGCACTAAACTTTCCCGCTTAAAACAGCCTGACACTTACTACATTGCCTTGAAACAACACGCCGGTAAAGCCGGTCAATTGTTAGTTCAAGTTGGTGATTATGTATTAAAAGGACAAGCATTAACTCAAGGCGACGATTATCGTACGCTGCCGGTACACGCACCTACTTCCGGCACCATTACCGCTATCGGCGATTATGCCTCTTCGCATCCGTCCGGTTTGCCTGAAACCACCATCACCTTACAAGCTGATGGTAAAGATCAGTGGCGCGATCGCCAACCGATTGAAGATTTTCTGACTGTGCCGCCGGAACAATTATTGCAAAAAATCTATCAAGCAGGCATTGCCGGTTTAGGCGGTGCCGTGTTCCCGACCGCCTCTAAAATCGCCAGTGCAGAAAATAAAGTTAAATTATTGATTATTAACGGCGCAGAGTGCGAACCTTATATTACCTGTGATGATCGCTTAATGCGTGATCGCAGTCTTGATATTCTCGAAGGCATTCGGATTCTACGTTATATTTTACGGCCACAAAAAGTGGTGTTGGCAATCGAAGATAATAAAGCAGAAGCTATTGAGGCTATGCAACAAGCCCTATCCGGTGCTAACGATATTGAAATTCGCGTTATTCCAACCAAATATCCTTCCGGTGCGGCGAAACAATTAATTCAAGTTTTAACCGGTCTGGAAGTGCCGAATAATGGTCGCTCTTCGCAGATTGGCGTGTTAATGAACAATGTTGCCACTGCCTTTGCGGTAAAAAAAGCGATTATTGATGACGAACCGCTCATTGAACGCGTAGTAACACTGACCGGTGATAAAATTCCGCAACCTCGTAATGTTTGGGCAAGAATCGGGACACCAATTTATCACCTGTTACAACAAGCCGGTTATCAATATGATGATCGTTTTCCTGTCTTTATGGGCGGACCGATGATGGGATTTATTTTACCGAATCTCAACTCGCCGGTAACCAAAGTGACTAACTGCTTAATTGCGCCGGATCATTTTGAATATCAGCCGCCACCGCAAGAGCGTAATTGCATTCGTTGTTCTGCCTGTTCCGATCACTGTCCAATTAAATTGATGCCACAGCAACTCTATTGGTTTGCGCGCAGTGAAGATCACGAAAAATCAGAACAGTACAACCTAAAAGATTGCATTGAATGTGGCGTTTGTGCCTATGTCTGCCCGAGCAATATTCCACTTATCCAGTATTTTCGCCAAGAAAAAGCCAAAATTGCAGAATTGAAATTAAAAGCAAAACTAGCGGAAGAGGCGAAAGTCCGTTTTGAAGCTAAACAGGCTCGAATGGAACGAGAAAAACAGGAACGAGATCGCCGAACTCAACTAGCGGCGGAAGCTCGTCGAGCAGAAATGGCAAAACAACAAGGCGTTGATCCTGTACAAGCTGCATTGGAACGTGTTCGTCAAAAACAGGCAAGCAATGCAACACCACAAATTAAAACTATCACCAACGATAAAGGTGAAATACTGCCTGATAACAGCGATATTATGGCAGCTCGTAAAGCGCGCCGTTTAGCCAAACAGGCACAAACACAAACCGGTCAACCGACAGCATCAACAGCAACGGCAACAACGGATAAAGAGAATAAACAAGCCGCTATCGCTGCTGCCATCACCAGAGCTAAAGCGAAAAAAGCGCAGCAAACGGAAAACAGCAATAGTGCTGCCGAATCTTCAGTAACAGCTGAAAGCAGCGCAGATACCGATCCGCGTAAAGCCGCTATCGCTGCTGCCATTGCCAGAGCTAAAGCGAAAAAAGCGCAGCAAACGGAAAACAGCAATAGTGCTACCGAATCTTCAGTAACAGCTGAAAGCAGCGCGGATACCGATCCACGTAAAGCGGCTATCGCCGCTGCCATTGCCAGAGCTAAAGCGAAAAAAGCGCAAACGCTTGCGGAAGCAGAAAAAGTCATTTTAATAACAACAGACGAAACATTAGATCAGCAACAAAGTCCTAGTGCCGATCATCATTCCATTGATAATCATCAGCATACAGATCCTAGAAAAGCGGCGATTGCAGCAGCAATAGCCAGAGCAAAGGCAAAAAAAGTAGCAAGAGAAGGAAATCAAGATAATGTTTAGAATGGCAAGTTCCCCTCACGTACATTCCCATAGTTTGACCGCCAAAGTGATGTTGTGGGTAATTGCAGCAATGATTCCGGCAATTATGGTGCAAATCTACTACTTTGGTTTCGGCACCTTAATTCAGCTGTTATTAGCGGTGATTTTTGCGGTTTTACTGGAGTGGATCGTAACCAGATTGCGCGCTAAGAAAAATTTTGCCGATTTATCGGATATGAGCGTGATCTTGACTGCCATTATTTTGGCGGTTGCCATTCCGCCTTATGCACCTTATTGGATCATTCTGCTCGGTGTTTTTTGTGCTGTTATTTTAGGCAAACAGGTTTATGGCGGACTCGGACAAAACCCTTTCAATCCGGCAATGGTAGGATATGCTATTTTGTTGGTGTCGTTTCCGGCACAGATGACCGCTTGGGCGTTACCGAATCATTTATTACTTGAACCGACCGGCTTTAAAGATGCTTATTTACTGATATTTCAAGGTGTTACCAGTGACGGTTACAGCTTACATCAACTGACCTCTACCATTGACGGTATTACTCAAGCAACCCCATTGGATAGCGTCAAAACCGGAATAAAAAATCATCTCACTTTAGGGCATATTGCATCTTCCCCCATTTTCCAACACGATAATTGGCAAGATAGCCTCGCTATCACGATGGGAATCGGTTGGTGGCAACTTAATCTTGCCTTCCTTGTCGGCGGTCTTTTCCTAATTTGGAAAAAAGTGATTCACTGGCAAATTCCTGTCGCAATGTTGCTGACATTAACCATTTTTGCTACTGCAACTTGGCTGATTGCGCCGCAAACTTATCCATCACCGTTATGGCAACTCTTTTCCGGCGCAACAATGTTCGGTGCCTTTTTTATTGCTACCGATCCGGTAACGGCATCTATTACGCCAAAAGGAAAATTATTATTCGGTAGCTTGGTCGGGCTGTTACTTTACGTTATCCGTTTCTACGGCGGTTATCCGGACGGGGTGGCATTTGCTGTTTTATTAAGCAATATTTGTGTCCCGCTAATCGATCATTACACTCGTCCTCGTCTTTATGGTCGCTAAGGAGAAAGAATGGCAACTCTAAAACGCACAACCATTACCTATGCTTTAATCTTAGCTTTTGTCGCTTTGGTTTGTACTTTAATCACATTGGCAATGTACGCATTAACGCAAGATAAAATCCAACAAGTGATGGAAAATCAGCAGAAACAGCTTTTATCTGAAGTGCTGCCACCAAATTTTGCCGATAATGATCTGTTAAGATCGTGCTACATTCCAAATAATAACAAGCAGTTAGCCGATATTTCGAAACTTTATTTAGCCAAAAAACAGAATAAAACCGTTGCTTATCTGTTTGAAACCAGCGCACCGGACGGTTATTCAGGTAACATTCGTATTTTGGTGGCAGTAACGCCGGAGCGTGAAGTGTTGGGCGTACGTGTGTTAGAACATCACGAAACCCCCGGTTTAGGCGATAAGATCGAAACACGACTTTCTGACTGGATCTTAGCCTTCAGCAATAAACAATTTAATCTTAATGAGTTGGACAAATGGGCTGTCAAAAAAGATGGCGGTGAATTTGATCAATTTGCCGGTGCGACTATTACGCCGCGCGCGGTGGTTAATGCCGTGAAAAAAGGGTTGTTGCAATTACTCTCTCAACCGTTTGTATTTAATCCTGACGATTACAGCCGTTGCAATTAAGAAAGGAGGTGTTAAATGAATCATAATGCTCCACAAGCAACCCACACTGATAATGTCGATTCCGTTTGGAAAACCTTGTTTATTCAAGGCGTATGGAAGAATAATGCCGCATTGGTGCAATTATTAGGGCTGTGTCCGTTATTGGCGGTATCTAATTCTGTTGCCAATGCGTTAGGTCTTGGTTTGGCAACTATGTTGGTGTTGATTTGTACCAACAGTATGGTTTCGCTATGTCGGCATCTTATTCCGAAAGCCATCCGCATTCCGATTTATGTGATGATTATTGCCTCAACTGTGACCATCGTCCAGTTGGCAATGAATGCCTATACTTATTCGCTTTATCAATCATTAGGGATTTTTATTCCACTCATTGTTACCAACTGTATCGTCATCGGTCGAGCCGAAGCCTATGCCTCAAAAAACAGTTTATGGCACGCAATGTTCGATGGTTTCTCAATGGGATTGGGAATGACGCTAAGTTTGGTCGTATTAGGCGCATTACGTGAAGCGATCGGTAGCGGCACACTGTTCAGCGGTATGGAACAGCTGTTCGGTGAATCGGCAAAGGCACTGAAAATCACTCTATTTCACGCCGACAGCCATTTTTTACTTGCGATTTTGCCGCCCGGCGCTTTCCTTGGCTTAGGAACACTGTTAGCACTAAAAAACATTATTGAACGGAACAAATAATGAACCAACAAAAAAGAATAGAAATTCTCACTCGTTTGCGTGATGCTAATCCGCACCCTACCACCGAATTAAAATACCATTCGGTTTTTGAGCTGCTTATTGCCGTTATTTTATCGGCACAAGCGACTGACGTTGGCGTAAACAAAGCCACTGCAAAATTATTTCCGATCGCGAATACACCGCAGGCAATTCTTGATTTAGGTGTAGATGGTTTAAAAAATTATATAAAAACTATCGGTTTATATAATAGTAAAGCTGAAAATATTATAAAAACTTGTCGAGTGTTAATTGAAAAGTATAATGGCGAGGTTCCGGAATCACGTGAAGCATTGGAATCTTTGCCGGGCGTTGGGCGTAAAACCGCAAATGTGGTGTTGAATACTGCTTTTGGTTGGCCAACGATTGCCGTTGACACCCATATTTTTCGTGTCGCCAATCGTACCGGTTTCGCACCTGGGAAAGATGTGCTCGCCGTTGAAAAAAAATTATTAAAAGTCGTTCCGGATGAATTTAAAGTCGATGTTCACCATTGGCTTATTTTGCACGGACGCTACACCTGTATCGCTCGTAAACCTCGTTGCGGTGCCTGTTTGATTGAAGATCTGTGTGAATTTAAAGATAAAACCGAATATTAAAAACTATTGGAGATAATATGACTACTCACACAGAAAGACAGACTTGGTCAAGCCGACTGACTTATGTTTTAACCGTAGCCGGTGCAACTGTCGGTTTCGGCGCTACTTGGCGTTTCCCCTACTTGGTCGGTGAAAACGGTGGCGGTGCTTATGTATTACTGTTCTGCATCGCAATGATTGTGATCGGCATTCCAATGATTCTGGTTGAAAATGTTATCGGTCGCCGAATTCGCGTTAATGCTATCGACGCTTTCAGCGGCAATATCCATCATAAACCTATCCCTCGCTATTGGAAACTTGTCGGTTATCTCAGCGTACTCGGTGCGTTTTGTATTATGGCGTACTATATGGTGCTCGGCGGTTGGGTGATTAATTATATCGTCAGTTTGCTCAGTGGCGCTTTGGACATCAGTGCACCGATTACTGCCGACACCACGAAAAATTTCTTCCAAGCTACCATTATGGATAATCCGGCAATGATTAGCCTGTACACCTTTTTGTTTGTCTTGGTTAACTATGTGATTCTGGTGAAAGGGGTGATTGACGGCATTGAAAAATCGGTGAAATATTTGATGCCGCTGTTATTTATCTTTTTAATCTGTATGGTGATTCGTAATGTTACGCTGCCGGGTGCTTGGCAAGGCATTGTGTTCTATCTCAAACCTGATTTCTCTAAGATCACGCCACAGCTTTTCGTTTTTGTCTTGGGGCAAGTCTTTTTCGCTTTAAGTTTAGGCTTCGGCGTTATCGTTACGCTCTCCAGTTATCTGAAAAAAGGAGAAAATTTGGTGCAAACTGCGGTCATAACCGGCTGCGTGAATACCATTATTGCGGTCTTGGCCGGCTTTATGATTTTCCCGTCACTGTTCACTTTCGGGATTGCACCAAATTCAGGACCAACCTTAGTATTCCAAAGTTTACCGATCGTGTTTTCTCATATGTGGGCGGGTAAGTTTTTTGCGGTAATCTTTTTCAGTTTATTGCTGATTGCGGCATTAACCACCTCACTCACCATTTATGAAGTCTTGATTACCGCCTTGCAGGAAAAAACGAAAATTAATCGCCGTTTAGCGATTCTCTTCGTTCTCGGCGCGATCTTCCTTCTCGGCAATGTGCCATCAATTTTAAGTTACGGTCCTTGGCACGACGTTCATTTCTTCGGCAAAAATATTTTTGATGCGTTTGATTTTGTCAGCGGCAATATTCTCTTTATGCTCACCGCACTATTCTGTGCTGTTTTTGTCGGTTTTGTAATGAAAGACGAAGCTAAACGAGAATTGAGATTAGGTGAAAATTCTAAATTGGCACAATGGTGGTTCAGCTATGTTAAATATATCGTGCCACTTGTCATTATTGTAATCTTTATCAGTAACTTAATTTAATTCGTTTTTGGCTTGAGAAGCCTTAAATTCTAGGTATTCTTCCAATTGTTCAATGGCGGCAAGACAACGTTGTCGCCGTTGTTGCAATAGTGCAAGCTGTTGCTGAAAGAGAGGTTTCTGCTCTCTCGGCGCTAGTTGTTGCTGTTGTTCCAAATCAGCAATGCGATCATTAAAACGCGTTAAAAATTCATAATATTTATGAATTCTCTCCTCTGCCGGTAATTGAAAAACATCATACTGTTTTTTCTCTGTTTTTTGTGGCTGAGCTGCTGCCGTTTCCGCTTTTTTCGCAGATCTTTCGGTGCGTTGCAAAGCCTCCAACAACACTCGGAACTGAATACTGATTTGCTCCGCCAAATAAGCAACCACCTCAACCTTATCTAAGGTTGCTAAGCGAGCGATATTTTGTTCAATTTGCGCAATGTAGTAGCGTAACGGCTGTCCCGATTCTGCAAAAACGGTACGTTCAAACTGCTGCTTAATAATCTGCTCACCGTCATAACGGTAGAAAAGCTGTAATTGTTGCTGTAATTGAGAGATGAGTTGTTGCTGATTTGTCATAATAGGATAAGGATAAGCACAAGATCCGGTGCGGCATTATCACCGCACCGATAACGGAAATTACATTTTTTCAACAGTTTTAATGCCTAACAGATCCAATCCCTGTTTTAACACTTTCGCCGTTAATGCGGCCAATTTCAAACGACTTTGTTTGACCTCTTCCGCTTGATTTAAGATTGGGCAATGTTCATAGAAGGAAGAAAATGCCCCTGCTAAATCATAAAGATAAGCGCATAAAACGTGAGGCGTACCCTCTTTCACTACGGTGTTAATCGCTTCTTCAAATTTCAATAAAGTTAACGCTAACTGACGTTCTTTATCATCCTTAATTTGAATTTCGCCTGCCAACTGCTGAAAATCAATGCCACTATTGGCAAAAATAGAACGGATACGCGTGTAAGCATACTGAATATAAGGTGCGGTATTGCCTTCAAACGTCAACATATTATCCCAATCAAACACATAATCAGTCGTGCGGTTTTTGGATAAGTCAGCATATTTCACCGCACCGATACCAACGACTTCCGCCACTTGACGCTGTTCTTCAGCGCTTAAATTGGTTGATTTCTCGCTAATCAATTTTTCTGCACGCTCTACCGCTTCATCCAACAAATCCGCCAATTTCACTGTGCCGCCGGTACGCGTTTTGAACGGCTTATTATCTTTACCCAACATCATTCCGAAATTGAAATGATCCCAAGTTACGCTTTCCGGCACATATCCTGCTTTACGCACAATTAACCAAACCTGTTGTAAATGTTGGCTTTGACGACTATCGGTAAAATAGAGAATACGGTCGGCGTGCAAAGTTTCATAACGATATTTTGCACAGGCAATATCGGTAGTCGCATAAAGATAACCGCCATCCTTCTTCTGAATAATAACGCCTAGCGGATCACCCTCTTTATTTTTAAACTCATTTAAAAACACCACTACTGCGCCATCATCTTTCACCGCTAATCCTTTTGCTTCCAAATCGGCAACAATGCCCGGCAACATTGGGTTATAAAGGCTTTCTCCCATAACATCCTTATCGGTAAGCGTCACATTTAGGCGATCGTAATTGCGTTGATTCTGTTTCATCGTAATATCAACCAACTTGCGCCACATCTTACGACAATATTCATCACCGCCTTGCAACTTCACCACATAACCGCGCGCCTTTTCGGCAAAGGCCTCATCTTCATCGTAATGTTTTTTTGCTTCACGATAGAATGCTTCCAAATCGCTTAATTCCATATCGGATGCATTTTCATTCTGCATTTTTTCCAAATAGGCGATCAACATCCCGAATTGTGTTCCCCAATCACCCACGTGATTGGCGCGAATAACATTATGTCCGACAAACTCCAATGTACGCACTACCGCATCACCGATAATGGTTGAACGTAAATGCCCGACGTGCATCTCTTTTGCCACATTCGGCGCTGAATAATCCGCCACAATAGTTTGCGCTTTGACCGGCGAAATTAAAAAATGGTGATCCGCCAACATTTTATTGGTTTGTGTCGCCAACCAAGCAGGATTAAGAAAAATATTGATAAATCCCGGTCCGGCAATTTCCACTTTTTCAATCATTTCACCAAGATCAAGATTTTCCACCACTTTTTGTGCCAAATCACGTGGCGGCATTGCCAATTTCTTTGCTGCCGCCATCACGCCGTTTGCTTGATAATCACCAAACTGCGCTTTGCTTGACGGACGAACCAAAGCCTCACTTTGCTGATCCGCGCCGGCGGCAATCATTGCTTGTTTAATTTTTTCAGATAGAATGGTTTGAATATTCACAAATATATGCCTTATTGAATTTAAACGATAAATTTAAACCCGTAATGATACTAGGCTTTCCATTATCAGAAAAGTATAAAAAACAAAATACCCTCGCATTATGACTGAAGCAAAATTACTACAACAATTTCCTGAATTATCAGCTCAATTAGTTGAAGCCGAAAAACTATTTGCGCAAATTCTCGCATTGACACAGCTGGATCGACTACATCTTGCTATCGATCATATTGCATTACGTGTCAATGATCTTGATACCGCTACCCGTTGGCAACAGGCACTTGCCGCTGATGCGGAACTGTTAAGCGACAATCAGATTAACGGTCGTCCGATTTACCTTTATCAACTGCCGCAGCCGTTATTCATCCTAAATCAAGCAGTGAATATCGTGGAATTACCGTTTCCAAACCAAAAAAGGTATCCGCAACAAGGTTGGGAACATATTGAATTGGTTCTGCCTTTTTTAAAGAATGAATCAGTTGAGCAGTGGTTTCATCGTGCAGAAAATAAGCTTAAGATCGAATCCCACAGAATTATTTTGAAAAAAAGCTGTCATAAAGCAGATGGCGAAGGTTTACCAAATCCGGCACTTGCCATAAAATTAATGGATGAAAATAATTTTACAACAATCAAACTGCATCCTTTTTCAATTAAAGAAATCGTGATGTCAGAGCAGATATAGGAGAAAAATATGAAAAAGATCACTTTAGTTGCGAGTCTATTAGCGGCAGTTACATTAGCCGGCTGCTCCAATTCCGATCTCTACAGCGGCAGTGTATATAGCGGCGGACAAGCAAAAGAAGCCAGAGCTGTAAGTTACGGACGCATTGTTTCGGTACGTCCGGTCACCATTCAAGGTGAAAGCAATTCTCAAGGCGTTATCGGTACTGTCGGCGGTGGTGCTTTAGGTGGTATTGTCGGTTCAACTGTCGGTGGCGGTAAAGGTCAAGCTATCGCTACTGCGGTCGGTGCGATCGCCGGTGCGGTTGTTGGTAATAAAATCGAACAAAAATTAGATCAAACCAGCGGTGTTGAACTTGTGATCCAAAAAGAAGACGGACAACGTATTGCGGTAGTACAAAAAGCCGATCCTAGTTTTGTACCAGGTGCGAGAGTACAAATTGTCGGCAGTGGCGGTTCTCTAAACGTTTCCGTACTTTAATCCCTTTATCAGCGAATTACTGCGGTAATTCGCTTTTTTCTATTTAAGGCAAATAACGATGTTTCAATTCACAGAACAACACCAACAGCGTTGCTCTCTGAATTCAAATTAAAAATACTCTATCCGCCGTCAATGGCGGAATTTAAACCATTTAGGAGTTTTTGATGACTATGAAAATTCAATTATCCTCACAGCCGGCAGCTGAAGTTTGGGGAGAAAATGCATTAATCTCATTTCAAAACGATCAAACCATTATTCACTTTACTGAAAAACAGAACATTAATGATATACAAAAAGCAGCTCGTAAATTACGTAACCAAAATTTCAAAGAGGTAGAATTAATTGGCGATAACTGGCAATTAGAACATTGCTGGGCATTCTATCAAGGATTTTATACTGCAAAACAAAACTTCTCTATTGAATTTCCTTGTTTAGCCGAAGATGATGAAGCGGAGCTTTATGAACGTATTCGTTGTAGCGATTTTATTCGTGAAATCATCAATTTACCTGCAGAAATCATCACTCCAACTGAATTGGCAAGCAGAGCAGCAAAATTTATTAGTGAACAAGCAGATAATTATGCCGTAAAAGGTTGTGTTAGTTATCACATTATTAGTCGTGAAGAACTGAAAGAACGTGGTTACAACGGTATTTGGGAAGTTGGTAAAGGTTCTCATAATAAACCGGCGATGCTGCAATTAGATTTCAATCCTAGCGGCAATCCTAATGAACCCGTTTTCGCTTGTTTAGTCGGTAAGGGTATTACTTTCGATTCTGGCGGTTATAGCATTAAACCAAGTAACAGTATGGACTCTATGCGTTCAGATATGGGTGGTGCAGCACTATTAACCGGCGCACTCGGTTTTGCTATTGCGCGTGGATTAACAAAACGAGTAAAACTTTACTTATGCTGTGCTGAAAATTTAGTAAGTAGTAAAGCTTTCAAATTAGGTGATATCATCAAATATCGCAATGGAGTTACTGTTGAAGTCTTAAATACCGATGCTGAGGGACGCTTAGTGTTAGCTGATGGTTTGATTGAAGCTTCTGCACAAAAACCGGATATTATTATTGATTGCGCAACCTTGACTGGTGCTGCCAAAGTAGCTGTCGGCAATGACTATCACTCCGTACTCTCAATGGACGAACAGTTAGTTTCTGCACTTTTCAATTCAGCTAAAGAAGAAAACGAACCTTTTTGGCGTTTGCCATTTGAGCCGTTCCATCGTGATCAAATTAGCTCATCCTTTGCCGATATTTCTAATACAGCGAGTGCAAATACACCAGCAGGTGCAAGCACCGCAACTGCATTTTTATCTCACTTTGTTGAAAATTATCAGCAAAATTGGTTACATATCGACTGTTCCGCCACTTTCCGTAAAGCAGCAAGCCCATTATGGTCGGTAGGCGCAACCGGAATCGGAATGAAAACTTTAGCTAACTTATTAATTTCATTTGAAAAATAGGAAATCTTTATGGCATTAGAACGTACACTCGCAATCATTAAACCGGATATTATCGAACGCCACTTAATCGGAGCGATTATTTCGCGTTTGGAGCAGGCTCAATTTTCCATTGTGGCAATGAAAATGGTTCATCTAAATCAACAGCAAGCCGCCGGTTTCTATGCTGAACACGAAGGCAAGCCGTTTTTTGCAAATTTAATTGCCTTTATGACCTCTACGCCGGTAGTCGTTCTAGTGTTGGAAAAAGAGAATGCCATTGCGGATTATCGTGCCTTAATGGGGAAAACCAATCCGGCTGAAGCCAATATGGGTACGCTACGCCGTGATTTTGCTTTAGATGGCAGCCGCAACAGCGTTCACGGTTCAGATTCCAGCCAATCAGCAGAAAGAGAAATTGCCTATTTCTTTACTTCAAATGAACTGTTTTAACCATAAAAAATGCGTGAGCTTTGACTCACGCATTCTGATCCTATTTAAAACAAATTCAATGTATTACACATTAAATCTGAAGTGCATTACATCGCCGTCTTGAACGATATAATCTTTTCCTTCCAAACGCCACTTACCTGCTTCTTTCGCACCATTTTCACCTTTATACTGCACGAAATCATCATAACTGATCACTTCTGCACGAATAAAGCCGCGTTCAAAATCGGTGTGAATCACTGCCGCTGCTTTTGGTGCGGTGGCACCGACTGATACTGTCCAAGCACGTACTTCTTTAACGCCAGCAGTAAAATAGGTTTGTAAATTCAATAATTTATAACCTGCACGAATCACACGGTTTAATCCCGGCTCTTCTAAGCCAAGTTCTTGTAAGAATTCGATTTTTTCATCATCTTCCAATTCAGCAATTTCCGCCTCAATCGCCGCACAGACCGGCACCACTACTGCGCCCTCTTTTTCGGCAATTTCACGCACACGATCAAGATAAGGGTTATTTTCAAAACCATCTTCATTGACATTGGCAATATACATTGTCGGTTTCAAAGTTAAAAAGTTATAACTTTTAATCGCTTGCAACTCTTCCGCATCCAAGCCGATAGAACGTAACATTCCGGCATTTTCAAGCACCGGCAAGCATTTTTCCATCACCGATAACTCGAATTTTGCCTCTTTATCACCGCCTTTAGCACGCTTTTGCAAACGCAAAATGGCTTTTTCACAGCTTTCTAAATCTGCCAATGCCAATTCGGTATTAATGACTTCAATATCATCTGCCGGATCAATTTTCCCTGAAACGTGCACAATATCATTGTTTTCAAAACAACGTACAACGTGTCCAATCGCATCGGTTTCTCGAATATTAGCCAAGAATTTATTGCCCAAGCCTTCCCCGTTAGAAGCACCTTTTACCAAACCGGCAATATCAACAAACTCCATCGTGGTCGGCAACACACGCTGAGGGTTCACAATTTTTGCCAACTCATCCAAACGCGGATCAGGCATCGGCACCACGCCGGTATTCGGCTCAATCGTACAGAACGGATAGTTTGCCGCTTCAATTCCTGCTTTCGTCAATGCATTAAATAATGTTGATTTACCCACATTCGGTAAACCGACAATTCCACACTTAAATCCCATAATTTATCCTTATTCAGCTCGGAAGCCATTCAAGCGATTCATCGCTTTTTCGACTCCATCTTTAATTAAAATATCAATACAACTTTCTGCTTCATCCAACGCTTTATCAATTAAGCGTTGATCCTGCGGAGCCGGTTTGCTCAACACATAACTCGCCACCAAATTTTTATCGCCGGGATGCCCGATACCGACACGAAGGCGGTAAAAGTTTTTGTTATTCGCCAACTGCGCAATAATATCTTTCAAACCGTTATGACCGCCGTGTCCGCCACCCAGTTTTAACTTCACGCTGCCGGGCGGTAAATCCAACTCATCGTGAATCACCAAAATTTCTTCCGGCAAAATACGATAAAAATTCGCCAATGCGCCGACTGATTTTCCACTTAAATTCATAAAAGTGGTCGGCACCAACAAGCGAATATCTTTGCCCGAAATGGTTGCCATTGCAGTTTTGCCGAAAAATTTATTCTCCTCTTTCAAGCTGACATTAAAACGGCGTGCCAAATGGGCAATCATCCATTCACCGGCATTATGCCGCGTATCTTCGTATTTACTGCCCGGATTACCCAACCCTACAATTAATTTTATTTTTGCCACAATTCTTATCCTGTCGCTAAAATGGGCTGCTATTTTATGCAAAAACCCCTTTTTCTACAATCACAATCACGATTCATCACTTATCGGACGCAATGAAATTTCTCCAATAGAAAAACTAAGTTGTTGATTGTCTTCTGTATTCAACAATAATTCTCCTCTGGCATTTATACCTTGTTCAACTCCGATAATTGATTGATTTTCCAGTAATAATTTTACTTTCTTTTGATAAAACGCATCATATTGTCGCCATTGAGAAATAAAAGCCGATAACCCCTGCTGTTCAAACAAAGTCAATGCCTGCGCTAAATGCTGAATTAATTTAACAATCAATAAGTTACGATTGATATTCTGCTGCTCGCTCACCATTGTAATCGGTTGATCCACAACAATTTTTTTCGGCAAATTGACATTTAAGCCTAAACCGATAACCACCTGATTTTGTGCTAAATGCGGATTATGCTTCATCTCAATCAAAATTCCGCCCAACTTTTTGCCGTTTAACCAAATATCATTCGGCCATTTTAACTGAACTGAATGTAAGTTAAGCTCGGTCAATGCTTGAGCTACCGCCATTCCAACCGCTAAACTCAAGCCGGAGATATCACAATTTGTCGAAAAAATACGGTAATAACTCATTATCACCTGCCCGGCAAACGGCGATACCCATTGACGCCCACGCCGTCCACGTCCGGCAAATTGATATTCCGCCAAGCAAACACTGTTATTCGATAATTTAGACAAATTGTTTAATAAATATTGATTGGTAGAATCAATCACAGGTTGGATAAGCAACTGTTGGTGCGGCAAATTTTTTGTTAAAAACGCGCGATCCAGCAGCTCTGCCGCAGCTAGCCAATAACAACCGTCCGCTTCACAACAAATTTCTATTCCTTGTTGATCCAATTGCTGCAAATCTTCCGCAAGTTGTTGTTTTGTTACGGATAATTCTTGGCAAAGATCAGTATAAAAATGTTTTTTACCATCTGATAATGCGGACAATAACGCAATCATTCCTTTTCCTTCCAATGCAAAATGGCGACAAAACCCGTATAATACACCGCATTTGTCTTTATCTCTATCGCTTATGCCATTAGATAAATCGCTATGCTGCGATAACCTTTACTAAGGAAAACGAATGAATCGTGTATCTCAAACAATGTTAGTGCCGCACAGTGCCGAACAGATGTATCAGCTTGTGAATAATTATCAACGTTATCCTGAATTTTTACCCGGCTGTATTTCAGGCAAAACCTTACATCAACAAGGCAATGAATTGGATGCGGAACTGATTGTCAGCAAAGCCGGCATTCGTTTAGCCTTTACCACGCATAACACAATGCAACCGAATCAGTCGATACAAATGAAATTAGTGGAAGGTCCATTTAAACATTTAAATGGAGAATGGCGTTTCCTTGAATTGGATGAATACAGCTCGCAAATCAGCCTGCAATTACAATTTGCTTTTTCTAATGCATTAGTGGAAAAAATGTTCGGTAAAATTTTTCAACAACTCACTTCACAAATGGTGCAAGCCTTCAAACAACGTGCAAAGGAGATCTATCGTGTCTAACATTAGTGTAGAAATTGCTTATGCTTTACCTGATCACCATTTTTTAAAAAAAATTCAAGTCACCGCAGGCAGCAATTTGCAAGCTGCGATTTTGCAATCAGGTGTTTTACAGATCTATCACGATATTGATCTTCGTAACAATAAAGTCGGTATCTTCGGGCGTTTAGCCAAGTTAACCGATATCGTACAGGAGGGAGATCGGATAGAGATCTATCGTCCTTTATTGGCTGATCCGAAAGAGATCCGCCGCAAACGTGCCGCCGAACAAGCCGCACAGCAACAAGCCAAAAAAGCACAAACAAAATAATTAGGAATGCCGTTATGACACACGCTTTTTGTTTACCCACAACCATTAATGCCGAAACTTTTCTCCGTGATTATTGGCAGAAAAAACCGCTTTTAATCCGTCAAGGTTTGCCGCAAATCATCGGAATGTTTGAGCCGCAAGATATTATCGAATTGGCACAAGATCCGGATGCCACCGCACGTCTTATCCGTACCGATATAGTACAGAATCAAGCGCAATGGCAACTGAAAACCAGTCCGCTATCAGCACAAGATTTTAGCAATCTGCCGGAGAAATGGTCGGTATTAGTGCAAAATTTGGAACAGTGGTCTCCGGAATTAGGTAAATTATGGCAGGCTTTCGCTTTTATTCCTCAATGGCAACGGGATGATATTATGGTTTCATTCGCGCCAAAAGGCGGTTCAGTCGGCAAACATTATGATGAATATGATGTTTTTCTGGTGCAAGGCTATGGTGAACGCCGTTGGCAACTGGGTAAATGGTGTGATCCTTCGACCGAATTTAAAGCCAATCAACCGATTCGCATTTTTGATGATATGGGTGAGTTAATTTTTGATGAAGTGCTACAACCCGGTGATGTGCTTTATGTGCCTTCTCGCCTTTCTCATTACGGTGTTGCCGAAAGTGATTGTTTAACTTTTTCTTTCGGTTTGCGTTATCCGAATGCGGCTGATTTGCTGGAAAATTTGTGCAAAACGATCGAACACCACAGTGAGCAAATCAATAGCAGTGAATTTGCCATCCCTTTCCGGTTATCGCCACAACCGCAACCGAACGGTCAATTAAACAGTGCTTCCGTTGCTGATTTTAAACAGCATTTGCTGGATTTATTGGCTAATTCAAACCAATTTGATGCCTTATTACAACAGGCTGTAGCACAAACCGTCAGCGCGCGCCGTTATGAATTGTTACCGACCGAAGCGGAGTATTATCCCGATGAATTGCTCGAAATGTTGCAAGCCGGTGACAGACTCAGTCAAGATGCGAACTGCAAAATTATCTATACCGATAACGGCAATATTTTTATTAATGGCGAATGGATTGATGAATTAAGCGAAGTGGAGCAAGCTCTTTTGGCAGATTTTGCTAATGGTAAATCCGTTGATTGGCAACATTTGCAACAGCTTGCGGATCATATTTCGCTCGATTTGTTATTAGACAGTCTATGTGATTGGCTCGACAACGGCTGGCTGCTAGTAGAGAGTGCAAATGATGTTTAGTCACGAAAGTCGCCCAACAATTTATTCTATTAGCCAATTAAATCGCCTTGCCAAAGAAATCTTGGAACAAGAGTTAGGAAGCCTATGGTTGAGCGGTGAGATTTCTAATTTTACACAGCCGGTTTCCGGGCATTGGTATTTTACTCTGAAAGATAAAAATGCTCAGGTGCGTGCGGCGATGTTTCGTATGCGTAATTTACGGGTTAATTTTAAACCGCAAAACGGAATGCAGGTTGTCGTGCGTGCCAATATTAGTTTGTATGAACCGCGTGGCGATTATCAGATCATTGTGGAAAGTATGCAGCCTGCCGGCGAAGGCTTGTTACAACAGCAATTTGAACAGTTAAAAATGAAACTGGCAGCTGAAGGCTTATTCGCACAACAATATAAAAAAGAGATTCCGGCACATTGTCGAAAAATCGGGGTCATTACCTCCGCCAGCGGTGCAGCATTGCACGATATTCTACAAATCTTACGCCGCCGAAATCCAGCACTTGAAGTGATTATTTATCCAACTTTAGTTCAAGGAAAAGAAGCTGCTCAAGATATTGTCGCTAGTATCAAAATCGCCAACATCCGCCAAGAGTGTGATGTATTAATCGTAGGTCGTGGTGGCGGTTCACTTGAAGATCTCTGGTGCTTTAACGAAGAAATTGTTGCCCGAGCTATTTTTAGCTCACAAATTCCAATTATCAGTGCTGTCGGTCACGAAACCGATGTAACAATAGCAGATTTTGTTGCCGATTTACGTGCATCAACACCATCGGCTGCAGCCGAGTTATTAAGCCGAGATCAAAAAGAACTTTGGCAAAAAATTGATTATCTACAACAACGTTTAGAAATTGGTTTTACTTATAAACTCAATCACTCTATCCAACGATTAGAACGTTTACAATTACGATTAAAAAATCAACATCCACAAGCCAGATTACAACTGCAACAGCAACAATATCTCTATTTGCAACAGCGTTTAAAACAAGCGATTTCTAACTATTTACAACGCCGTCAACAATCACAAACATCATTATCTAAACGGATTTCACAGTTACCGTTAACATTAAAAATTGAAACGCAACAGCAAACGGTTAACCAATGGGAAGTTCGCTTACATACTGCAATAAACACATTTATACAGCAGAAAAAACATAAGTTAGCCAATCTCGGTGGTCGTTTAGATAACATCAGTCCATTAAAGGTATTACAACGCGGTTATACTGTTACCACATCAATGAATACAGAGTTAATCGACAGTATTAAACAGGTAACAATCGGGCAAGAAATCATCACTCGAACTGTTGACGGCAAATTGATCAGTCAAATTACTCGAATTGAACCATTACCGGACAGAAAAATCTAAAGACAAGTATTATTTCTGCCATAATAGGAAGCATTATGACAAAAGCCTATTACCAAATTGCCCTACTGTTTAATGCCAACAAGGTTTATGATCGTGAAGTGATGGCGGGCATCGGTGAATATATCCAAACCTCTAAAACAGCTTGGAATGTCTTTCTGGAAGATGATTTTGTTCATCGTGAATTAAGTCTTGATCAACACCATTTGGACGGCATTATTGCAGATTTCGATAATCCGGAATTAGCACAAAAATTACAGCATTGTCCGGTGCCGGTGGTAGCGGTCGGTAGTTCCTATCAAAATCCACAACATTATCCGCCCAATATTCCTTATATCGCCACAGATAACGATGCTATTCTGCAAGTCGCATTTGAACATTTACAACGTAAAGGTATCAATCATTTTGCTTTTTATGGCTTGCCCGATCCCGGCTTTCAACACTGGTCAAATGAACGTCGGATGGCTTTTGAACGCATAATGCAACACAACAACTACCAACCGGAAATCTATCTCGGACAAGAAACACACGCCGCGAATTGGCAGCAAGCGCAACAACAACTCAGTGAATGGATCACTGCTTTGCCGAAGCATACCGGCATTATTGCCGTCACCGATGCACGTGCCAGACACCTGCTGCAAACCTGTGATCTGCTTGATATTCCGGTACCGGATCAACTTTGTATTATCGGGATAGATAACGAAGAATTGATTCAGGCTTTTTCACGTGTTTCGCTCTCATCAGTCGTACAAGGCACTAAAAATATGGGTTACCAAGCAGCAAAATTGTTACACGCCCAGTTAGAAAATCGCCCGATTAAACAGTACCAATATTTAATTCCGCCATTACGCATTGAAGCCCGTACCTCAACGGATTATCGATCAATTCAAGATCCTTTAGTGATTCAGGCATTGCATTACATTCGTGTTAATGCTTGCTCCGGTATTAAAGTGGAGCAAGTGCTGGATTATGTTAAGGCTTCTCGTTCTAACCTCGAAAACCGTTTTCGTACTGAAACCGGTAAAACTATTCATCAAGTGTTGCACGATGAAAAAATGAACAAAGCCAAGCAGTTACTGACCGATACTGATATTGCTATTCAAGAAATTGCAGAAGTCTGTGGCTATCCTTCCGTTCAATATTTCTATTTCGTGTTTAAAAAAGAGTTTAATCAAACACCAAATGAATATAGATTACAAAAATCGCATTAAATACCTCTAAATGAGTAGTAAAAATAAATTATATAACTTATTGATTAATATCACCTTATTAACTCAAAATAGGTAGTAATAACAACTTTTCCTCTCTTTTTCGCACAATCGTGTAAAACTTTTTGATTAATCTCAAAAAAACGGCATAAAACCTTAGAAATTATAGTATTATTTGATAGAGTAACTTATGTTTACGACTTATTTTGTCTTGCTTTCTTCTGTATAAAGTATAGACAATCGTTAACTTTTTGTTATGTGAATAACTTTATGTTGGGGTAATTATCGTGAAAACTTTAAAACAAGCATTGTTCGTAATGCTGGCTGGAATGGCAACAGTGAGTGCTATGTCCGCTTCTGCCGAAGAGAAAAGCGCGAATCCGGTACCGGATCAGAATCAATTGAATAATGACAAATTCAAAGATATGAAATTTGACATTGATAAAGTTGCGGTGCGCAATGATCTTTTTGCAGAGAAATATCCTCTTCAATATCAATCTTGGTTAGGCACCAGCCAATCTGAAGAAATCGGTGATGCATTAGCGGAAGATCCTCGTTTAGTCGTGCTTTGGGGAGGCTATCTGTTCTCATCAGAATATAATCATCCTCGTGGTCACTATTATGCCGTAACCGATGTGCGTAATATTTTGCGTACAGGCGCACCAAAAGATGAAAACAGCGGTCCGCAGCCGGCAGCTTGTTGGACCTGTAAAAGTCCGGATGTTGCGCGTTTAATTACTGAAAAAGGTGAAGACGGCTATTTCGGTGCAAAATGGGCAAAATGGGGCAATGAAATCGTTAATCCTATCGGTTGCGCCGACTGCCACGACACTAATTCAAAAGAGTTCGCTGAAGGTCAACCGGCGTTACGCATTGCGCGTCCTCACGTTTTACGTGCGTTAGATAAAATTGATTGGAATTTTGAACGTTCCGATAAAACCGATAAACGTGCTGCCATTTGTGCTAACTGCCACGTTGAATATTTCTTCGCCGGCGATAAAAAAATCGTCACTTTCCCTTGGCAGAACGGTGTCAGCGTTGAGCAAATGGAAAAATATTACGATGATCTCCAATTTAAAGATTGGACTCATTCACTCTCCAAAGCACCAATGTTAAAAGCACAACACCCTGATTTTGAAACTTGGACGATGGGAATGCACGGTAAAAACGGGGTAACCTGTGTTGATTGCCATATGGCAAAACAACAAACCGCAGATGGCCGCGTATTTACTAACCACAATATCGGTAATCCGTTCGACAACTTCCAAAATACCTGTGCTAACTGCCACGATCAAAGTAAAGAAAAACTACAAGGTATCGTTAATTCACGCAAAGAACGCGTACAGTCCGCAATGATCAAACTTGAAGATCAGTTAGTTCACGCCCATTTTGAAGCAAAAGCTGCTTGGGATGCCGGTGCGACTGAATCAGAAATGAAAGATGCCTTGCAAGATATCCGCCACGCACAATGGCGCTGGGATTACACTTCTGCCAGCCACGGATTCTATATGCACGCACCTGAAGTTGCTTTGGAAGTCTTAAGTTCCGGTTTGGATAAAGCAGCAGATGCACGTCGTAAATTGGCTGTCATTCTTACTAAACATAACGTGAAACAACCGGTTGCTATTCCTGATATTTCTACTAAAGAAAAAGCACAGGCAGCAATGGGCATTGACATTGAAAAACAGAAACGTGAAAAAGAAGAGTTCTTAAAAACGGTTGTACCTCAATGGGATAAAGAAGCTAAAGAGAAAGGTTTATTACCTGCTGATGCAAAATAAATTTTGGTCCGGTTGCTCGTTATGAGCAACCGCTTAAATCAGGATTTCCTTGAGGATAAGAAAATGAGTTTTTATATGTCTTTTAAAAAAGTGCTGTTTGTTACGGCTTCTCTGCTGCTTGCCGTTAATGTTTCGGCACAGGAAACAAGCAACACAAACGGTGCAAATACGTTAAGTTACCAACCGCAGTTGGAAAATCAACGTGATCCGAATCAATACTGTGCGAAATGTCATAAATTTAATGATCAACAATTTCACGGCACCCACTTGAGCAAGTTAAACCCGAATAACGGCAAGCCGATTAATTGTGTCAACTGTCACGGTAAAATTTCCGAAGATCACCGTCGTGGCGTGAAAGATGTGATGCGTTTCCACGGCGATATTTTTGACGGAAAAACACCGATGTACACCGTTCAGGAACAGAACCAAGTTTGTTTCGCTTGTCATCAACCGGAAAAATTACGGGAAAAATTCTGGGTTCACGATGTTCACGCAATGAAATTGCCTTGTGCAAGCTGCCATACATTACACCCGGAACACGACGCAATGAAAGGTATCGAACCGAAACAACGCGTTAAATTATGTGTCGATTGCCACGGTAAACAACAGGCGCTTCGTGAAGAAAAACAGAATCAAGCGAATAAGGAAAAATGATGAATTGTTCACGCCGTAACTTTGTTTCGGGTATGAGTGCATTGATGTTGGTTGCCGGTACCAGCAATAAAACCTTGGCGGTTGCACTCTCCGAAGAAAAAAATAAACGCTACGGAATGCTGCACGATGAACGCAGTTGTATCGGTTGTACCGCCTGTATGGATGCTTGTCGTGAAGTCAATCAAGTTCCTGAAGGCGTTTCCCGCTTACAAATTATTCGTAGCGAACCTTATGGGGAATTTCCGGATGTGGAATATGAATTTTTCCGCCATTCGTGCCAACACTGCAGCAATGCCCCTTGTGTTCACGTCTGCCCGACCGGTGCTTCATTCATTGATGCCAAAACCGGTATTGTCGATGTGAATAAAGATTTATGCGTAGGTTGTCAGTACTGTATTGCCGTCTGCCCTTATCGTGTTCGTTATATCAATCCGATTACCAAGGCAGCGGATAAATGTAACTTCTGTCGCGATACCAATTTGGCAAAAGGTAAACTGCCTGCTTGCGTGGAATCTTGTCCAACGAAAGCGTTAACCTTTGGTGATTTGAATGATCCTCATAGTGAAATCAATAAAAAAATTCACCAACAGCAAGTTTATCGCACCAAAGTGGAATTAGGCACGGAACCTAACTTGTATCACATTCCAAGTAAACACGGGGAGATCAGACGATGAACAGTCCTTTTCATTTTCCATCCCTCGTGTGGGATGAAATTATTGCGATTTACCTTTTCTTATTAGGTATTTCCGCCGGTGCAACAATGATTGCGGTATTGCTCAAACGTAGCGGTATCGCCGGCAATCATCCCAGTGAAAATAATATTATTCGCTGTGCCGCCATTATTGCACCGACAACATTGCTGTTAGGTTTAACCATTTTGATTTTCCATTTAACTAAACCTTGGACTTTCTGGTATTTGATGTTCAACTACCACCACACTTCGATTATGTCGATGGGGGTAATGCTGTTCCAAGTTTATATGGTATTTCTGCTTTTATGGTTAGCCTTTATCTTTAAAACATTAGTGGCTCAACTTATTAACCGCTTTTTGCCGAAACTCGCTTTTATCAATAATATTATTGAGAAATTAGAACGTTTCAGTTCGCCGGTGGAGATTATCCTGATTTTCCTTTCCGTGTTATTAGGTGCTTATACCGGTTTCTTGTTATCGGCATTAATCAGTTATCCGATGTTGAATAATCCGGTTCTGCCGGCGCTGTTCTTGGCTTCCGGCACCTCTTCCGGTATTGCGGCATTAATGATTGCTACACTGCTCTTTACCAAAGAAAGCACCCATTCACCGGCATTGAATTTCGTGCATAAATTTGAATTACCGGTGGTATTAATTGAAGCATTTCTACTTTTTGCGTTCTGTATCGGATTATTCCTTGGTGGCGGTCAAAAAACGGTTGCGCTTTATAATGCAATCGGCGGCGGTTTTTGGTCTTATGTTTTCTGGATAGGGTTAGTCGGTATTGGCTTAATTGCCCCGCTCTTCCTTAATGCAGTCGCTTCCGAAACAGTAAAACATCGCAAAGGGTTTATACTCTTTGTTGCCGGATTAAGTTTATTCGGCGTACTTTGTTTACGTTTTTGGGCATTATATGCAGGTCAAATGACACTCGCCTAAACTGCCAAGAACGCTAAGCTTCGACCTACTTCCATTGCCGGAAGTAGGTCATATTTTTAATACTTATTTTCTACCAATAATTAAAAATGTTGCCTGAACTCGGATTTTTAAGTTTACTCATTGTTGTTGCTTTAACCTTTTGTTTAGCTTTTTTGCCGGCTTACGGTTTATGGCGAAACAAAGACGCTTTCGCACAATTAGCTTATCCGCTAAGTATGCTTTATGCGCTCTTCTGTACAATAACGTTGATAGCATTAGCCTATGCCTTTGCTACTAATGATTTTTCGCTTGAATATGTTGCGCAACATTCTAATTCCAACCTGCCTTTATTCTATAAACTTGCTGCAACTTGGGGCGGGCACGAAGGCTCGATGTTGTTTTGGCTATTTTCACTTGCGCTTTGGACAGCCCTGTTTGCCTGTTATAACCGTCACAACGATCAGCGTCTTGTCATCTCAACACTAGTATTAATGGGGATGATCAGCTTTTGTTTTGCGGTTTTTATTCTGTTTTTATCTAATCCTTTCAATAGGTTATATCCAATTCCGCTTGAAGGGCGCGATCTCAATCCAATGCTGCAAGATATCGGTTTGATCGTACATCCACCGCTGTTGTACCTTGGTTATGTCGGTCTGGCGGTCAATTTTGCCTTAGTGATTGCTGCCTTGATTTACCAACAATTTAACGCTGCCTTTGCTCGATTATGTCGCCCTTGGGTGCTAGCTTCTTGGGCATTTTTAACCATCGGTATCGTATTAGGTTCTTGGTGGGCTTACTATGAACTCGGTTGGGGAGGCTGGTGGTTTTGGGATCCGGTAGAAAATGCTTCACTTATGCCGTGGTTAGTCGCCACTGCGCTGCTACATACACTTATTGTCTATGAGAAACGGGGAATTTTACTCTATTGGGTGGTCTTGCTCTCAATTTTTGCCTTTTCTTTAAGCCTATTGGGAACCTTTATTGTGCGTTCCGGTGTTTTGGCATCCGTACACGCATTTAGTATTGATCCGCAACGCGGACACGCTTTATTAGCAATCTTCCTGCTGTTCACTTTATGTGGGCTATTATTATTTGCTTTACGCATCAAAGAGTTACATTCAATAGTCAGATTTCAGCTGTTCTCTAAAGAAGCTGCTTTTTTATTCGCCAATATTTTATTCAGCCTCGCAACCTTTATTGTCTTCACCGGCACATTTTATCCAATGATCTACAATATGTTGGGCTGGGGAACCATTTCTGTCGGCACACCCTATTTTAATCGTCTCATCGTGCCATTAATTTTTCTTCTTTTGATCTTAATGCTGTTTTCGCCATATTTGCACTGGCAAAAACTTCCATTTTCATCAATGAAAAAAGTTGCGTTATATCTGTTGCCGGCAGTAATCATTACCCTCTTACAAATCCTGATGGAACAGAATTTCAACTTTTCTCCGCCTCCGCTTTGGGCGTTTATCTGTTTAAGTTTAGCGTGGTGGTTGCTGCTTAATACGCTCTGTTGCTCACAATGGAAAAATAAAAAACAGTGGCCAATGCGGTTGGCACATATAGGTGTCGCGATCAGCATCATCGGTGGCACAATGAGCAACTATTATGCTAAAGAAATTAGCGTTAAAATGTCTCCCGGCGACACACAAACATTGCATAATTATCAATTTACTTATCTCGGTTTCCGCAATGAAATTGGTCCGAACTATACGGCAGAACGAACTTTTTTCGTGATTAGTCAACAAGATAAACTTATTGCTGAAGTCAGTGCCGAACGCCGCTATTATGACGTACGCACAATGAATATGAGTGAAGTCGGGATAAAATGGGGCTGGTTATCCGATCTGTATATCGTTATGGGAAATAAAATTTCAGCGAATGAATTTGCCTTCCGCTTACACTACAAACCCTATATCCGTTGGTTATGGTTTGGCGGATTATTAGCAATGTTAGGCGGATTTATCGCCGTTTGGAACGCCAGAAAACCCAAACTCAAAGGTGAAAAATGAAACGTTGGTTACTCTTTATTCCGGCTCTTTTTATTTTAGCATTGGCGATCGCCCTATTTTTAGGCATCAGCCAAGATCCGCTACAAAAAATGAAATCGCATCTCAATCAACCGTTGCCGGCATTTTCCTTGCTTGATTTATACGATCATCAGCGCCACTGGCAAAATCAAGATTTTCCACAAAATCAAGTTTTCCTGATCAACATTTGGGGCAGCTGGTGTCAATTTTGCAAACAGGAATTCCCTCTGCTGAAAAAAATCACGCAACAACAGCAATTGCCGATTGTTGGCATTAATTATTTGGATAAGCAGGAAAATGCGGTGCAAACCTTACAGCAACTCGGCAATCCTTTCGCAATCAATGCGTTTGATAATAAAGGAATGTTTGCTGCAGAATTGGGTATTAACGGCGCACCTTACACCTTTATTATCGATAAAAATGGGAAAATGCGTTATTTTTTTGAGGGCGGTGCGATTAATGAAACGATTTGGCAACAACAGATGTTACCGTTAATTCAACAATTACAAGCGGAATAAGAGAGGCTTTTAATGAAAAAATTCATATTTTTACTGCTCTGCTGCACTGCTTTTGCACGCGCTGAAATTGTTGAAACCTTTCAATTTCATTCAGAAGAGTCACAACAACGGGCGATTTCGTTAGCAAAAACGTTGCGCTGCCCGCAATGCCAAAATCAGAATTTAGTCGAATCCAATGCGGAGGTTGCCGCTGAATTGCGCTTGGAAGTTTACAAGATGGTTAATCAAGGTAAAAGCAATGATGAAATTATTCAAATAATGACACAACGTTTCGGTGATTTTGTGCGTTATGATCCGCCTTTTACTTCCAACACATTTTTACTTTGGTTAATTCCATTGGTTGCCGGCATCATCGCCTTATTCTCTTCACTTTTTTATTTAAAAAAACGAAGAGAAATCACATTAGATCCGCAACAGCAACAGAAAATCGCAGATTTTTTACAACAACGGGAACAGAATGGCTAATTTAGTTTTTTTCGCAGGTGTAGTTGTTTATCTACTGATTTTAGTCGTGATTTTTTATTTACATTCTCCGACCGAGAGTGAGGATCGACATAATCAAAAACTGAATAATCAATTATTGCAACAACAGTTACAACAACATAAATTTAAGGAAAATGAAGCACTTGCCAATGAAATTGTCTATCGCTTTATGCAAGATCAGAAAGATGAAGAAATTGCCAACAGTATGGCAGATTATTCTAAAAAAATTGCTTGCGGCATTGGTGTGATTATTCTGGTGGTAATGGTGGGTTATTATTTATATAGCGGTAGACTGCAAATGCTAAATCAACAACAGACTACGCAAACAGAAAACAGCCAAATAGAAAAGCAAGAAACAACCACAGCCAGCCTCAATGACGACAATATTATTGCGATTCAAAATAAAATTCGCACCGATCCGAATAACGGGGAAAATTGGTATGAATTAGGTTTAGCTTATGCACAAAATAATGAATTTAATAACGCTATCGAATCTTACTCTCGTGCAACCGTATTATTGGGTAGAAAACCTTATATTTTAGGTGCTGCCGCTACTGCACTTTACTATAAAGATCAACAACATATATCACCTCAAGCGCAACAATGGTTGGATGAAGCATTACAGCTTGATGCGCAAGATACCGCTTCTTTATTATTATTGGCGAATGATGCTTTTAAGCAGGCGCATTATGGTTTAGCGATCAATTACTGGCAGAAAGTTTTGGACAGTCATCGAAAAGTCGATCGTAAGCTATTGATTAACCTTATACAAATTGCAGAAGAGAAACAAAAATTGATAAAAAAATAGTTGCAGCCGAAAAACTGCAACTATTTAAAAATATCAAGAATTTTTGCTAACTGATACGCTGCAACCCTGCCGCCAAATCGGCAATCAGATCTTCGCTTGCTTCCAAACCGACGTGAATTCTGACTAAACTGCCGCTCAATTTACGCTCAATATTCGGGCGAATTTTCGCAATTTCTTCCGGCTGATTAACCAGAATTAACGATTCATATCCTCCCCACGAATAAGCCATACTGAATAAGCTGAAATGGTCAAGAAATTCAGCCACCTCTTGATCATTCAAGCGTTTATTTAATTCAAACGAAAATAATCCACTGGCACCGCTAAAATCTCGCATAAAAAACTCGTGTCCGGGACAGCTTGGCAATGCCGGATGATAGACGGTTTTCACCTGCGGTTGTTGTGCCAGCCATTGTGCAATTTTAATGCTGCTTTCACCTTGTTGTTGCAAACGTAATGCTAAGGTTCTGATCCCTCTTGCTGTTACATAAGCAGTATCCGCATCCACCATTTGCCCCATCAAATAAGACTGTTCTCTTAATTGCTCCCAAGTCCGTGCATTAGCCACAGCAGTACCAATCATCGCATCAGAATGCCCCACTAAATATTTCGTCCCCGCTTGAATTGAAATATCAATATCGTGTTGCAATGCCGGAAACAACAATCCACCGGACCAAGTGTTATCAATCATAATCACAATATCAGGCTTTTTCGCTCTCACTGCTTGAACAATGGCTGGAATATCAGCGACTTCCATCGTTAAAGAACTCGGTGCTTCTAAAAACAGTACTTTCGTATTTTCTTCAACTAAATCAGCAACTTTCGCTCCCATCATTGGATCATAAAAGGTTGTGCTGATCCCCATTTTTTTCAAAATGATATTGCAGAACTCTTGGGTCGGTTCATATGCCGCACCGGTTACCAAAATATGATCTCCCTGCTGAACAAAAGCCAACAGACTGTTACTAATCGCTGCTGCTCCGCACGGATAAAGATAACAACCGACTCCACCTTCCAATTCACACATTAAATCCTGTAAAGCAAAATGGGTTAATGTGCCTCTACGCCCATAAAATAACCCCTGTTTAGCCCTTTCTTGAGTTGCTTTTTTCTTATCTGCCACTGAATCGAACACTAATGATGATGCCCGTTGAATAACAGGGTTAACACTCCCTTGCGTCACTCTTTTTCCTCTACCGGCGTGAATCAGACGGGTGTTTTTTTGTTGTATTTGCGTTACCATAATTAAACCTCTTTTTGGTACATAAATCGATTAAACATTAATTGATTTGATAGATAAAAACAACTGTATATTTAGAGGTAAAAGCGGTATCTTTTACTGCGTTAAAACAATGATGGTTTTAAAAAACATTGTTTTAGTTTTATGATTAATTAGATATTCTCAAGGAGATAATTATGGTATTAGTAGCTCGTCAAGCACCTGATTTCACAGCTTCAGCAGTTTTAGGTAACGGTGAAATCGTTGACAATTTTAACTTTAAAAAACACGTTGAAGGCAAAGCAGCAGTAATTTTCTTCTGGCCATTAGACTTTACTTTCGTTTGTCCATCAGAAATTATTGCATTCGACCACCGTTATCAAGAATTCAAAAAACGTGGTGTTGAAGTTATCGGTGTTTCTATCGACTCTCAATTCACTCACAATGCATGGCGTAAAACTCCTGTAGATCAAGGCGGTATCGGTGAAGTTCAATTCGCAATGGTAGCAGACGTTAAACACGCAATCGCTCAAGCATACGGTATTGAACACCCTGAAGCCGGCGTTGCATTACGTGCATCATTCTTAATCGACAAAAACGGTGTTGTTCGTCACCAAGTTGTTAACGATCTTCCATTAGGACGTAACATCGATGAAATGCTTCGTATGGTTGATGCGCTTGCATTCCACGAAGAACACGGTGAAGTTTGCCCAGCGCAATGGTCAAAAGGTAAAGAAGGTATGAAAGACAACCCAGAAGGCGTTGCAGCATACTTGAAGAAAAATGCAGATCAACTTTAATTCTGTCATTCTAAGTTAGATAAACCCTGCTTCGGCAGGGTTTTTAGTTTCCGTATTTACTTAATTCAGCCAACAACTAAAAGTAACTTAAAGAA
>SKEB01000474.1_pt1 | contig 34729 bp, 38 predicted proteins | sample 4826561 | NCBI WGS metagenome assembly SKEB01 (sample SAMN11008820, study PRJNA524170) | human gut metagenome | biome: Human fecal sample; material: Feces; isolation source: fecal sample from pouch patient p17 | host: Homo sapiens | place: Israel: Tel-Aviv | collected 2016-03-29
CTTTAGAAGATATTAATAATCCATTTAGAATAGTTTTTGCAATTGCAAAATTGACTGAAGGGTGGGATGTTCTTAACCTTTTTGATATTGTAAGGATATCAGAAAGAAAAGAATCTAGTTCACGTACTCAAACTAATGCAGAAGCACAATTAATTGGTCGTGGGGCAAGATATTATCCTTTTATCTATAAAGGTCGGAGATCATTTACTAGACGATTTGATAATAAAGCTCTATCAAGCGAAAAAAGATTATTAGAAACACTTTATTATCATACTATTAACGACTCCAAGTATATTGATAACCTAAATAAATCTTTTGATAAAATGGATTTAATTGTCAATCAAGATCAAGATTATCAAACATATACAGCACAGGTGAAAGATTCATTTAAGAAAACCTCTTTTTATAGAAGTGGTAATTTGTTTTATAACGAAACAGAAGAAGTACCAGATTCTGAATACAAGAGCATTGGCGACTATGGAATTAATAATTTTTCAATGATTGTTGATTATAATACATCAACAACTGAGAATAAATTGCGTGATAATTTTCTTCAAATTAATGAAACAAATACTAAGTATGATAGTGTAGCCGATTTTTCTAATGAAGAAGATTATCGATTAATTAAAAAAGCAATTGCGAGAAATAAGTTTTATCGTTTTGATAACATGAAACGATATTTGCCAATGATCAATTCTGTTAAGGATTTTATTAAGTCACCAAACTGGTTAGGAAAATTAAAAGTTATGGCGCAGGTACCTGATCAATATGATACAAATCTTTCACAGATGGATAAACTTAAGGTGTTAGATGTTGCACTGCATAGAATACAAGTAAGCATTGTCAAAAACTATCGTAAAGAACGTGGTACAAATAAATTTTTCCCAATTGCTGTGAGGGATGCAGTTAAAGATTATAGTAAAGTAGTTCCACAACCTTCTAATAGAAAAGTAATTAGTGAACTTATACAACCAAAAAAGATGACTGGTAATGATTGGTTCCCATATGATTATGCAATTACTGATCAGCTTGAATCTTCCTTGATTAATTTAGTAGGAAGTCTTATAGACGACTTTAAGCAAAAATACAATAATGTTTACTTAATCAGAAATGAGGAAACGATTTCTAATTGGACATTGCATGAATTTGAAAATAAGGATACAAAGCATTATGAAGGTTATATGCCAGATTTTATTCTTGTCTTAGACGATGGCAATATTATGTATCAAGTTTATATTGAACCTAAGGGTGAACAGTTACTTGAGAGAGACGCTTGGAAACAGGACTTATTGGAGAGCATTCGACCAGAGAATATCAAACTAATGGGTGAGAATGAAGATATTAGATTATATGGCGTTAAGTTCTATACGCATGGGGATGGACGTGGTGTAAAAGAAGAGCTGCATGACTTAAATATTTTGAATTAATTTACAGAGCGTTACTAAAGAGACGAAGGTATTCGTCTCTTTTTTTGTGTTAAAAAAGTATGAAATAGCAATTTGACGTATTATACGTCAAAAATAGCAGTTAATTATACTTAAAAATTTAAGAAAATAACTTTGAGGTTATAAAGATTGATTTAAAGCATATTTAGCATTAAAAAAATATGAAATAAAGTCAACTTATTTATTGTTAGCTACAAAAAACTAGACATATCAGTTCTTGTTAAATGATGCTGTATTTTTTTACTATTAAAAAACTACAACCTTTTTTTAATGCCTCTGATAAATTGGTTTTATAAGAAATTTCTGAAATTATTTATTTTGTTAAAGGAGAAAATTATGTCTTTGAAAGGTTTAAGAAGTTTTGTTAAGTTTGATGCGCGTGAATTTTTGAAGGGCAAGCAATTGTTATTAATGCAGGAAACACCTTGGATTGACTATGAATCTGGTAAGGAAATCGGGGCCAAGTTAAAGACTACTATCTGGACTGATGATACTAACTATGGTACTGATGGGACTTCTAATGAAGGATCTGAACTTGATGTAAAAATTCCGGGTTTAAAGGCAGAAGCAATTGATCGTAATAATCGGGGATTTATTCGTTTAAATAATCCTGTGGGTGCGGTATATGGCGAGTTTCAAAATGAGTTATCACTTAAAGCAGATGGATTTGATCTTATAAAGCAAGACGGAGGAGAAAAATAATGGCTATTAGAAGTCGTAAACCTCAAGAAGGTGGCTCGCCTGAGAAAATTATTCCACCATTAGGTTGGTTATTTTTGATCGCAGGTATTTTGCTACGAATATGGGCTTATAAGATCCCATGGTTTGGTTTGTATTGCCTATTATTTAGCAACCTTTCAATTCTGCTATGTGTAATGTGTTGGATCTATTGGGGTGTAATACATAGAAAAGAAATAGCAAGATTAATAGCCGATAAAGAAAATAATAATTCTGGATTTAAGTTAAATATTGTTAATTCGCCAGTAATGAAGGATTTTTTATTTCAAGCCAAAGCGATAGCTCCTGATCCCTATGATCCAAGATATCAGCAATTTCCCAGCGTTGAGCAAACCAAAAAAGGATTAAAGATTGAAGCAATAGGTAATCTGCGTCAGTGGCTATTGAGTGATAGCTTTCGTGATAATTTGGAAAGCTTTTTAAATCAACATGGTTATGATGTTACAGTTCAAAATGCCAATTATAAATCAGACGGATGGGTTTATTACACCTTAATTAGAGGTATTAAGTCTGATCGTCTAAGGTTTTAATATGAATTACCTTTTGACGCTAAGCAAATCATTATCTTTAGATGGATATAAGAAAATTAATTTCCTTTGCGCAGGGGCGAGAGGAAATGGCAAGAGTTATGGAACCTTAATCCTGGTCGCCGAATTAGGTTCGTTTCCTAGGCTGGATAAAAATCAACTGCTAGGGACAGGTCAATTACCCACACAGATATACTGTGTTGACTTTAAAAATTCAGATATGGCAAGATTGGCTGAATTTCTCCCTGCTGGTAGAGTGGCAACGAACAAAGAAGAAGCAATAGATGTGGTCACAAGATATGATCAATTAATGCATAAACGACTTGACTTTATTAAAAAGAAAAGCTTTGGTGCAACGGCTGGCACGTTAGGAATGCCAATGTATTACTTGATTATTGATGAATGGAGCGCAACTAATGCAGCTTTTAATCAAGGTATTACTAGGATTGATAAAGATTTGCGTTACAAGTGGAATTCATTGATTACTGACATTGCAATGCTTAATCGGGTCCCAGGATTCGGCTTAGGCATTATCTCGCAACAGATTAGCGTTATTAATTCGGGGCTGAATAGTAGTATTCAAGAAGAAGCAGGTCTGAAATTGCATTTTGGCTCCGCTAATATGAGTTCATACCGTTTGACCTTTGGAAATGATATACAGATACCTGAGATGAATCTTGCAACTGGAGAAGCTTACGCTTGGATCGAGGGATTAACATCATCAGGCTACGTAATTCCATTTGCAATGCCTGAAATCGAGCCTAATAAGTTATGGAACTATTTGAGACAATCTTTAAGCTGTACTCAAGATGATGAAAAGTATCTGTTCTTTACCAGTAAAGGTCAATGATGTTGATCGCCAGCAGGCGCGGTAGCGCTGTGGCGATGTGGTTGCGTAGCAACCACTATTAACTTGATTAATGGGTGGTTTTGGAACATGCACAAAAGCAAAAAATACCAGCTCGAGAAAAATACAACTGTGAATGCTTATCTTTATGGCAATGTTCTTGAAATGACTGATACTAAACCAATATCTAAGCAAAAAGGTATTAAGCCTATTTCCAAAGACGAATACATTGATCTTGCAACTGGAGTAACCATGAGTTTTAGTCATAGCAATAAACAACGAATTCAATCGCCCGAAAATTTGCGAAAGACATTTAGAAATCTAAGACGTTTAATAATTGCCAATTTTAAAGCTGGTGATATTTGGTTAACTCTAACTTATCGGCAAGATGATGGTAAGCCAATGACAGATACCACACGTGTCTATCTTGATTTTAAAGCTTTCTGGCGTAAGTTCATCGCAAAGTATGGACATTGTGACTATCTTAGTAGTCCTTGAACCGCAAGCGTCTGGTAGCTGGCATTTACATGGGCTTATTAAAAGTAACAAAAAGTTACCTTTTATAGATAACAATAAAGTGATCGAGCCAATGTGGAACCAAGGCTTTACTAAAACAAGACGACTTAAAGATACTGATAATGTGGCAGCCTATTTGGTGGCTTATTTGACAGATGTTCCCAAAGATGAAATAGTGCCTGGCACTTCCAAAAAAGGTGTTATTAAAGGTGCACGATTACATTTTTATCCATCTGGTGTGCATATCTATCGCAATTCTCATGGCCTAAAACGGCCAAAAAAGATAAAAGGAGTTAAGTCAGATATCTTGTTTAACCATGGGCTCTCACGAGATGCTAAAGCTGATGCTGCCTTTTACCATGAACACAAAATTAAAGGTGGTAAAAAGATAAGTCATATTACCGAGTTTTATGACAATGTTGAAATAAAAAAGACTAATCAAGCCCGCCAAGACAATGATTAGCCTATGATACTGAACAAGCCTATGCGAGGGATGTTCAGCCTTATTATCTACTAAAAATGAGGTTTTAACAATGAGAAGAGAATTTGTTAACTACAAAGATTTGCGCCAATTAGGTTTTGGCGACAACCAAGCTAGAAGAATTATTCGACTAGCCAAGAAAAAGCTGGTAGAAAAGGGATATGCGTTCTACAATGGAAAGAGAGTAGGGTTAGTTCCTGCTAAAGCTGTTGCTGAAGTTATCGGTGTTCCTTTTAAGGAGGACGATAACTTTTGAAAACGCGTTACCCAAATGTTTACCGAGATAAAAACGGTAAGTATTTTTACCAAATCTTCATTGGTACTGATGTCAATGGCAAAAAGAAGTTAAAAAAGGGTAGAAGGGATGCGTTGGGACATCCCTTTTCTTCTGCTTATCAAGCATACAAAGAAGCCCAGCACGTTCAAGCGCTATATGCTAATGTATCTGCTGATAATATTAGCTATGCTTCTTTTATGAAGAATCGTTATTTGCCCAAATACCGTGGGGATGTTGAAGCAAGTACTTACGCAACTCACAATCTGATAATGATGAAAGGCGTAGACTTTTTAGGAGATAAAAAATTAAAAGATTTCAAGGTTGCTGACTGTGAAAAGTATCGTACGTGGCTATTAACCGATTCAGGCTTTTCTAAAAATTATGCTAGTGTGATTTACACGGCTTTTCGGCAAAGTCTTGACTATGCTGTAGAAATTGGCTTGATGGCTTCTAACCCTTCGTTAAAGACTAAATCAATTCCAAAGGGTCGAACTATTGAAAAGTATTGGACAATGCCAGAATTTGAAAGGGTATTGGCTTCCATCAATACTGATACTTTTTATGAAGAGCTAATTTATGTTACTTTACTTTTCTATTATCGGATTGGCTGTCGTGTTAACGAAGGCTTTGCTTTAAGATGGTCAGATGTTGATTTAATCAATGGCAAGGTTCGATTTATTAATAATTTGCATTATAAAAGCAAGTTAAATTATAAGCTTGTGCCTTATTTAAAAAATGATGCAAGTAGAAGAACTGTTACAATTGATGCCGAATTACTTGAAGTTTTGAAGAACTGGAAGAAGAAACAAGCTAAGTATAATATTAATGACTTCGTGTTTAGCTGTGATAACTGTCCACTTAATAAATCAACTTTAAGTGTATGGCTTAAACGATATTCTAAATTAGCTGGTGTACCTAGAATTAATGGTCGAGGATTACGCCACTCTAATGCTTCATATTTGATTGCTGAACTTGGTGCTGATGTCTTAACGGTGAGTCATAGGCTCGGACATAAAACGCCAATGACAACGCTTAAGTACTATGCTCACATGTTTAGCAATAATGATATTGAATTAGCTTCTAAGATGAAAGGAAGCATGGATATTCAACCTGCCTCACATTCTAAAATTCAGTTCAATGGAAATCAACATATTAAGGGGAATAGTATTACAGGTATGCCAAAAGTATGCCAAAACAAGAAAAAAACAGCTTAAATATTGATATAAAAGGAACATCCCTTATTCTAAGGGAATAAAAATGAAAGACTCGTAATTAATTTTGCGGATCTTTTTTCGTATTCATGGTATAATTTAAGTATGAAAAAAGGAGATCTTTCGATCTCCCATGCAGCCCGCTTTAAGAGCGGTGGCAAAATTATTATTTCGGCGAACGCCTACTCAAAGTAACTCGACCAAAAGTTATTAATTTGAGCGGCGTTTTTTATTTATGATTGTGGTGATCTATATATGTCAGCAGAGCTAACACAAAAGTCCCAAACAACAGCATTAACGAGATAGACTCGTATACACTCATCGGGTTGAACCCTTTCTATCAGATTTTGATCCATAGGACCTCACCTCCAGGAGGTAAAACAACCACCGCTCATAAAACTTTCTGCATGAATAATTTTATCTGAAGTAATAGAATTTAAGAAGACGAACAAGTTAAAATTCGTTGTTTTCGATTTTAGGAGGAAAATCAATGAAAATAGAGATTCCAACTATGAATGGACTTATTCCAGATTGCTACAGCAAATTTGCAAATAATAATCAAAAAATTGAAGGAAAGCCTAGCAGATCTTTTCCAATTTTTATTACCGATGCACCAGATAATGCAAAGACTCTAGCTGTATATTTCAGAGATTTTGACTCAGTTCCAGTTTGCGGTTTTACTTGGATTCACTGGCTCGCAGCCAATCTTCCTGTGCAGGATATACCAGCAAATATTAGCCATTCTAAGAATAAGAGCTTCGATTTTGTTCAAGGAAATAACAGTAATATCAGCAAGTTTTTAGGTGAAAATTCTGGTCCAGTTGAAGGCTATACTGGTCCAATGCCACCTGATGAGACGCACTACTACACATTAACGGTTTATGCGTTAGATACGAAGCTTGATTTAGAGGAAGGCTACTGGTTAAACGACTTTTTGTGCAAAATGGAAGGTCATATAATTGATAGTGCTACTATTTCAGTTCCAAGTAGAGCAAATTAAGGGATACTAATAAAAAGATTCATGATTCTTAATGCTAGGTGTTGTAGAATTCATGGTATAATTTAAGTATAAAAAAAGGAGATCTTTCGATCTCCCATGTAGCCCGCTTTAAGAGCGGTGGTTTTGATTATAAAGACAACGAAGATGTCGCTCTATAACTCGCCAAAGTTATAGGTAGAGCGGCGTTTTTTATTTGTGATTGTGGCGATCTATATATGTCAGCAGAGCTAACACAAAAGTCCCAAACAAAAGCATCAACGAAATAGATTCGAATACGCTCATTGAGCTGAACCCTTTCTATCAGATTTTGATCCATAGGACCTCACCTCCAGAGGTAAAACAGCCGCCGCTCATAAAACTTTCTGCATAAATAATTTTATCTGAATAAAAGTAACTTGAGAAGGCGAACAAGCCAAAAGCCCGCAATTAATTTTGTGCGCTTTTTTAATGCTCTAAATTTTGCCGTTTATGTTTAGATATTAACCACTCATTTGATATTGCGATACAGTAAGCATTTTATCAGTTATTCTTTAGCTAAATCGAAGAAAGGAAATCTGCAAATGCTTATTGAAACTTATGGTTTAACTAAAAGATATGGTAAAAAACTAGCTTTAAGTAATATAGATATCAAAATCGATAAGGGGCAACTCGTAGCTTATCTTGGAACTAATGGTGCCGGAAAGTCCACTACCATTAATATTTTGACAGGATTATTAAAGCAAACTTCTGGAACAATTACTTATGCTCCAAATTTAAAAATTGGTGTGGTTTTTCAAGATAGCGTTTTGGATGACAATCTTACCGTAAAAGATAATCTTTATCTACGAGCTAGAATGTATAAAAAGTACTCTAAAGAGTGGTTAAATCAATTAATTGAATTAATTGGAATTAAGAATTTCTTGAATCAAAAATATGGCACTTTATCAGGTGGTCAAAGACGCAGAGTAGATATTGCTAGAGCTTTGATAGATCGTCCAAATTTATTATTTTTGGATGAACCAACAACTGGCTTAGATTTACAAACTAGATTAGTAATTTGGCATTTATTACAAAAGTTGCAAAAAGAGCAGGGCTTAACGATGTTTTTAACAACACATTATCTTGAAGAAGCAGAAAATGCGGATCAAATGTATATCCTAGAAAACGGAAATATTCTAGCAAGCGGATCTGCTAAACAAATAAAAGAAAAATATGCGCCAACTAGATTATTAGTGACTATGAAGAATAATGAAGTACCTAATCTTTCTAACAATATAACTCAGCTTAGAGATAATAAATTTAGGATTGAATCTATGAGTTCAAAACAAGTAATCGATTTTTTAAGTAAAAATGAAGATGAAATTGCAGATTTTGAATATCAAAAAGGATCAATTGATGATGCATTTATCAAGATTACAGGAAAGGAACTTCAATAATGTTTGCTTTAATTCAAAGAAATATAAAAATATATTTTTCTAATATTCCTGGCGTGATTATGTCATGTTTCGGTGCCTTAATTTCATTCTTTATTTATATTGGATTTTTACAAAAGAATTTGGAAAATTCTTGGCCAAATTTCTCAAGTGCAAAACAAATGTTAGATTTATGGATGATTGCTGGTATTGTGTCAATTGCTGGCATTACCACCTCTTTCCAAGCTTTGGGACAATTGGTAAAAGATCGAGAAACCCGAACAGCTGATGATATGAGATTGACAGATATTTCGTTTTCAAGACAAAATTTAGCCTATGTTTTGTCTAGTTCAGTTGTAAGTTTTTTGATGCAAGTTATCACTTTTGCAGTAATGAATATCTATTTTAGTGCTGTTAATAAAATTAATATTTCTATCGAATCATGTCTTTTGGCTTTGATTTTTATGGCATTGGGTGCACTAGGGGCAACTTTGTTAAATGAAATTATCGTTCTCTTCATACATTCATCTACTACATTTAGTAGACTTTCTGCAGTTGTAGGTGCGATCGCTGGCTTTGCCGTTGCAACGTATCTTCCTTATGGAACGTTATCCTCTACGGCTCAAACTTTGGTAAAATTAGTGCCAAGTAGTTATGAAGGATCTGCTTTAAGAAGCTTATTTTTAAATGAATTGAGTAAAAGTCAAATGCCAGCTAGTGTAAGAAGTCAAATGATTAACTATTTAGGTATTTATTTCAAAATTAATGACTACCAATTAACGCGTTGGGATACTGCTTATGTAATGGTAGGAATGATTGCAATCTTAATAGTAATAATTACATTTTCTTCTCTGGCTGCTGGAAAGAGAAAAATGCAAATTGAAGGTTAAATTTCAGGAAGATTCGTCTCTAAAGAGTGGAGAACTTCAAATTGAAGTAAAAGCTCTTCAAGAGGATAGTACGGTTAAAAAATTAATTAGTTACTTAAATAAATTCGGTAAAAGAGATCGAAATCTTTTACCGATTAAAACCAGTGATCGGATTGTAACAATAAAGCGTGAGGAATTAATAAAAATTGAAGTACAATCAACTACTTTAACCTATTACACGACCAATGAAGTTATTAAAACTACAGGAAGACTTTATCAGGTCTTAGATGATTTGAATGAAGATTTTGTGCAAGTTTCACGCCACTCTGTAATTAATCTAAATTATTTAGAATCACTTGAAAGTGGATTTGCTGGAAATATGATTGCTATATTGGCTAATAAATTAAAAACTGATGTATCACGTCGCTATTTGCCAGATTTAGAGAAAGAGCTGGGATTATAAGATGAAATGGTTCGGAAAATGTTTAAATTATTTCTTTACAGGCATGGGATTTGGAGCAATTTGTTATGTATGTGTGTTGACCTTTTTTAATCCGGGCGTACCTCCAACTATTAAGAGTACAGTTTCGGTTCTAGGTATTTCGGGTGTTATTGGCTTTCTCGCTATGATCTTTAAAACAGATTTGCCTATAGGTGGAGCAATTGCAATTCACTTTATTGGAACGTTTATTTTGTTCTGGGTAATGTGTGGAATTAATCAGTGGCAAATTAATGTAAGTAGTATATTATTATTTCTTTTTATGTATATTGTGATTTGGATTATTTGCCTCTTAGAACAGAAAAAGACAATCGATAGAATTAATGTTAGGATTAAAAAAAGAAATATCAACAAGAACTAAAAACATAATTGTGAGGACAAAATGACATTAATTATTCGTACTGTAAAAATGGCTGACCTTGATCGAATTGTGGATATCGAATCAACCGCTTTTCAAATGTCTGAAGAAATGACTAGAAAAGATATGATTGGTAGAATCGAGAACTATCCTGATACTTTTTTAGTTGCGGAAGTTGATGGCGAAGTTATGGGTCACGTGTTTGGCCCAGCATCTATGGATCGCTACATCAAGGATGAGCTATATTTCAAGAATCATCCAAATAATCCACAGGCTAAGTATCAAACAATTTTGAGTTTGGCTGTTGATGAAAAATACCGTAAACAAGGAATTGCAACTAAATTATTAGACAAGATGGCTGAAGTAGCTAAATCACAAAATCACCAAGCAATTTCATTAACTTGCTTACCTAAGTTGTTCTCTTTTTATGAAAAAAGAGGATACGAAAACGAAGGCAAAACTGCAGAGGATATCCCCGATCCAGATGGCGTAAGCAGTTATAACATGATAAAAAATTTAGTAGAGTAATTTTTTAGAAAAATAGAGTACTTGGATCTATAATTGTGGTAAAGGGGGAATTGATCATGAAGAACGAATTTTGTCATAATGGAATGAAATGTCAAAAAGGTTTCCCTTGCGCAGATAAAGATGGTGTTTGTCACTGCCGAATGGTCGATGATAAGAAGTGTGTCTGCAAGAGTCACTGTAAAGAAAAAGAAGAGTAAAATCCTCTTGCATTGATACAATGATAAAAAATTAAATACCTTTTAAGTTCAGAGGGTTTGTAAACATTACAAGCTGGATAAGAGCGTCGTACTGCGGCGGGTTTCTTATCCAGCTTTTTTATTTCAGGAGGTTTATATGAAATTTATAGTTACACCAGATATTTTTGAAAAATTACCAGATATGTACGTTGGCGTTGTTGTTGCCAACGGAATTGATAATAGCAAGAACTATCCTGCAATTGATAGATTACTTAACAAATATATGAAATACTCACAACAAAAATTCGATGGTATAAATGTTAAGCAAAATGATGAGATCATTCTATATCGTGAAGCGTTTAGAAAAATCGGTATCAATCCTAATAGATATCCTTGTTCTGCAGAAGCTTTGTTTAAACGTTTATCCAAAGGAAAGAATTTGCTACACATTAATCCGTTAGTTAATCTCAATAACGCTATTTCACTTAAATACACTGTGCCTATGGGGACACATAGTTTGGATGGCGTACAAGATAACATTATAATGCGTTTAGCTAAACCTGGAGATAATTTTGTCCCATTAGGTAAAGATGAAGTGGAAGAACCAGATGAGGGTGAAGTTGTTTATGCGGTAGGTAGCGATGTATGTACCCGTCGTTGGACTTGGCGTTAAAGTGAGCATGGTAAAATTACTGATCAAACGCATGATGTTTTATTTCCAATTGATGGCTTTGTTAATGTGAATAGGGATGCAGTGGACAAAGCCAGAGAAGATTTAGCAGGGAAAATTAAAGAAATCTTCGGTGTTGAAACTCAAGTGGGTTATGTTGATAAGAATCATCCAGAATTTGAATGGGAGTAAAAATGGCAGAAAAAAGAAAAAAATCATTCTAATGATGGCGACACTTCTGCTGGGTAGTTTTATTACGACTTTAGCAGAAACGTTAATGAACAATGGCTTGCCGATGATCATGGAAGAAACGCATATTAGTCAGATGAATGCGCAATGGCTTAATACCGGGTATATGCTGGTGGCAGGGATGGTTATGCCACTGGCTACATTCTTTATGCACCGTTTTCCTTTGCGTCATTTGTTTACTGCAACGATGAGTATCTTTTTATTGGGATCATTGGTTGCTACCTTTGCACCTAATTTTTCGTTTTTGTTGATTGGACGATTGGTGCAAGCAATGGTCGTCGGAATTAACATGCCACTTGTAACCAATGTTTTAACGATTATTATTCCGGCTAAAAATAGAGGTTTGGCAATCGGAATCGCTGGGATCATCATCAATTTAGGACCGGCGATTGGGCCAACTTTATCAGGAGTAATTCTTGAATTTTATAGTTGGCGAATGTTGTTTATCATTTTGCTGCCATTTACGGTTTTGACCTTGATTTGTACGCAATTCTTTGTAGAAAATGTACTGGAATCTGAAAACATAGCGGTAGATTTTCCTTCAGTTGTTTTTACAATCGCAGGTCTAGGAAGTTTACTTTATAGTCTAGGACGCTTAGGTGAAAGTGGTAGCAATATTCTGTTAACTATTTTATTTGCAATTATTGATGTGGTTTTTATCGCAATTTTTATCAAGCGACAATTCAAGATTGAAAATCCATTACTTGATCTGCACGTCTTTGCTCGTAAACAATATCGATTAGGTATTTTGATCACGTTGCTGATATCTGGAGCAATCATGGCACCAGAATTGATGTTGCCACTATTTAGCCAGAATATCTTGAAAGTTAGTCCAATAGTTTCGGGTGAGGTAATGATTCCAAGTGCTTTAGCGATGGCTTTTTTATCACCTTTTGCTGGAAGATTATATGATAAATTTGGCATTAAAAAGATGGCAGTTATTGGTAGTTTAGCAGGATTAATCACTGCACTTCCAATGTTTTTCTATGATGCACAAACTTAAATTATTTGGATTACTGTTCTTTACGCCTTTAGATGTGCTGGTTTAATTTTGTGTTATACACTAGCGCAAGTTTATGCATTGAATGCTTTGCCGCAAAAGAGTGTTGTTTCAGGTAATACAATTATTGTGACAATGGTACAGGTAGCTAATTCATTCTGTACGGCACTAGCTGTGACAACCAAGAATATGGTACAAAATCAGACATCATCGGTTGTTAGTGGCTATCAATGGTCATTTGGCACTACGATTTTGGTAACATTTATCGCATGTCTATTGATTTTAGGTATTAAAAATCAGGCTAAACAATAATAGATATATGGAAGGCTACTCTTCAATGAGTAGCTTTTTTGCGTTTTATTAACTAAAATAAATAGAAAAATTGGAGGATATGAAATGAAAATAGCACAAAGAATTACAGGGATAGCAGCGATTATTCTATGGATTGCATCAATTGCAGTATTGGTTATTGCAGGGATGCAACATAAGTTGTTAGGATTATTACCAATCATTGCGTACAACAGGCCACAAAATTTTGTAGGTTGGATGGTTGTGCTTACTGTGATTTTTACGGGTGTAAGAATTTTTCTTAATTTGTTCAAAGGAAAAGAATAATGAGTGAACTTAGTAAATTAACGATTAAAGCACCGATTGGATTGCTTGAAATCACTGCTACTGATGAAGCGATTGTTGGCGTGAAGCTTGCTAATCATGGAGAAAATGTGGAAGCCAATGATTTAGCTCAAAAATGTAAGACTGAACTTGAAGAATATTTTGCTGGCAAAAGAAAGAATTTTGATCTTCCTTTGGCTGGTGAAGGCACAGATTTTCAAAAACAGGTCTGGGAGCAACTCCAACGCATTCCTTACGGCCAAACCAGAACCTATGGCGAGATTGCAAAAATGATGGGCAAGCCTAAAGCTTCAAGGGCGATCGGGATGGCTAACCATAATAATCCGATTTTGATTTTGGTTCCATGCCATCGCGTGATCGGTGCTGATGGTAGTTTAACCGGCTATGCGGCAGGAATTGAGGCTAAGAAGTATTTGCTTGAATTTGAAAAGAAAAATAAATGATTGATAAATGTTGTTTAATTTCAATTTTGTATCTACAAAATGCATAATTGTAATTACAAAATAAGAAAGTTTTGTATTTGGAACTTGGTGTAGGGATGAATACGCCGGTAATTATTAAATATCCGTTCTGGAAATGGACACTAGATAATTCTGATGCAAAATTTGTAACTATTGATGCTAATCAAATTATGTATCCTGATCAAATTAAAACTCGTACGTTGGCAATTAAAGGTGATATTGATTTGGTTTTAGGGAATTTGCAAAAGCTTGATTGTTAATTCAAAAAGTTCTTTGATAAAATTAGCATATTCATAAGGGGATGATACTAATTTTGCAAAGAACGAGTTATGCAGTATATGCGATTATCTGGAGATCCTAGAATTGCGATTGCTATCGTATTAACAACAAGTTTAATGATGATTTTAAGAAATGCACCGCTTGTCATAATTTTGTTGTTACTATTAATTTCAATTCAATTGGCACCAGTAGTAATAGCTGTTTCATTGGTTATTGGTTGGATACAGAGGAAACAGAAAAATTAAGAAAAAAATACTAGAGGATTTTTATTTCCTCTAGTATTTTTTATCTATATTACTTTTACTTCGTTAACTTATGTACTTTATGAGCAATAACCATTTCTTTATTACGATCTTCATAAATGACATCTTTTACATAGTTCCATGGTGCCATTAGTCGACCTTTATTATTTCTACGGAAAAGGAAATCTGCATGGTGATTATCTAGATGTCGCAGGTATCTCTTAGCATTTTGAATATGTGTATGATGTTTCAATGCTAGTCTAGGTTCGAAGTCGATAATTTTGTGATCAGCATTAAAGACCGGTTTTACTCTATGGTGCCAGTTTTTACTATCAGCTATATGATGGCTGACTTTTTTTCCGGCTTCTACAATATTTTCTTTAGTGGCCAAACTATTCTGATCTTTTAATTCTGCATGTGGATCTAGATAATAGTTTCCTAACCCGTCTTGCCGATAAAGTCTTAATTTCTTAAAAGATTTATTATTTTTATCCATTTTGACTTCAATGACATCACCATTAAGATGATTCATTAAGTACATATGGTGTTTTTTAGTATAATTAACTTTTTTCATGATCAGAATTTCACCCCTATTCAACCTAAAAATTATAAACATATTTTTAGTAGATGTATAGCAGAATAACATAAAATTTTATGTAAATCATATTATTTAGGCTTACATTAGCAAAATTAATCATAATTATTTGTTTAACTTTTTTTCAAGTTCCTTACTGAATTCGCTTTTTTGTAAAGTGGTAGTCAAGTAGTAGACAGTCGTTTGATTATCATGAACAGTAAAAGCTATTCTGACGGATCCTATATTACGTAGATTAAGTCGCATCTCATAGCAGGGAAGGTTATTAATCTTTTTTCGTGTAGCGAGTTTAACCTTACTCATACCAGTTTGTACTTCTTTTTTAATGGCAGAGTTGATTTTAGCTTGGACGATCTTTTTATTTTGGGGATGTTTCTTAAAAAATGTTTTACAGCCAGTTTTATCAAAGTTAATTTCAAGCATTAGCTCCTCTTCTCTCTATAAGTAAATTTTACTAAATAATTGTTTTAAGGTAGCTATATTATTGTAGAAAAAAGGTAGCTTTTTTACTGTTTAGTATTACTAAACAGCTATCTTATTATAAAAACGGTATTTTATTATCATGAAAACAGTGTTACGCTAAATGCGGACGTTATTTATAGGATAATTATTTTTTAGTAATTTGTTGTATAAAAAACATGCTTAGCTAGTTGCAAAGCTAAGCATGATGTCCCATAATACAGCCGTTCGCAATTATGCGGACGGTTTTATTTTAGAAAAAATTTTCAGTTTTGTTAAGGGATATTATTATGCGCTTAATTCCTGTTAAGCAGGCAACAACTTTACTTAAGAAGATGTGTGATTCGAAAAGTCAATATCAAGAAATAAAATTATTGACGGCTAAAAAGGACCGCTCAATTACTGTGAAAAATGATGGGGAAAAACTGACTGTAATTGAAGATGGCTATTTACATATAAATAAAAAATACTTGTTAACTGAAACAGCAGAATGTCGTCACGCAGTATTAGCTGCTTTTAAGAAAGAATTTCCACGTAGCAATCGTGCTTATTTGAATGCGATTAGAAATTAATCAATGTATAATTTTAGATACGTACAAAATGATTTATTAAAAAAGGGGGTATTTTTTTGAAATACGCAGAAAAATCACCAGCATTGTGGGATGCAATTCGTCAAGAAGAAAAACGTCAACAGAATACAATTGAATTAATTGCATCAGAAAATATTGTTTCAGATGCTGTTAGAGAAGCTCAAGGTTCAGTTTTAACTAATAAATATGCTGAAGGGTATCCTGGTCGTCGTTACTACGGTGGGTGTCAATATATTGATCAAGTAGAACAATTGGCAATTGATTATGCTAAAAAACTTTTTAATGCCAAGTTTGCTAATGTTCAACCTCACTCAGGCTCTCAAGCTAATATGGCAGTTTACCAAGCGCTTTTGAAGCCAGGTGATGTGATTTTGGGTATGGGAATGGATGCCGGTGGGCACCTTACTCATGGCGCTAAGGTTAACTTTAGTGGTAAAGAATATAAGTCTTATGAATATGGCTTAAATGTGGAAACAGAAGAACTTGATTTTGATCAAATTCGTAAAGTTGCTTTAGAAGTTAAGCCAAAATTAATTGTGGCCGGGGCTTCCGCATATAGTTGTATTATTGACTGGCAAAAATTCCGCGATATTGCTGATGAAGTGGGCGCATACTTAATGGTAGATATGGCACATATTGCAGGACTTGTTGCAACAGGTCAACATCCGAGTCCAATTCCGGTAGCTGACGTTGTAACAACGACTACTCATAAGACTTTACGTGGACCTCGCGGTGGAATGATCCTGTCTAATAATCTGGAAATCGGTAAGAAGATTAATTCTGCATTATTCCCAGGTATTCAAGGTGGTCCACTGGAACATGTAATTGCTGGTAAAGCACAGGCTTTTTATGAAGATTTACAGCCACAGTTTACTGATTACATTAAGCAAGTGGTAAAAAATGCTAAGGTAATGGCCGAAGTATTTGATGAATCAGAAAATATTCGTGTAGTATCTGGTGGCACTGATAATCACTTAATGATTATTGATATTACTGATACTGGCTTAACTGGAAAAGATGCACAAAATCTGCTTGACTTCGTCAATATCACCACTAACAAAGAGTCTATTCCTGGCGATAAGCGTAGTCCATTTATCACCAGTGGCTTAAGAATCGGCACCCCTGCGATTACTAGCCGTGGTTTTAATGAAGAAGATGCAAGAAAGACTGCTTCATTGATTATTGAAATTTTATCCGATCCGGATAATGAAGCTACAATTGAACATGTAAAAAAAGAAGTACATGAGTTAACTAAAAAGCATCCGGTTGAATAAAAATGAACAGCCCCGGTTTTCGACTGAGGCTGTTTTTGTTATAATCTAAAGCTACATACAATAACGGGGTAAGGATAGGATAAGTGATTATTTGGAAAAAATAAAACGACATAAAATAGGGCTGTTTTCAGCTGTTATGCTGGCACTTAATTCACTAATCGGTTCAGGTTGGTTATTTGGATCAGGTTCAGCTGCTAAGATTGCTGGTCCGGCCGCAATTATTTCATGGATTTTAGGCGCAGTAATTATTATCGCAATTGCATTAACATATGTAGAACTTGGCTCAATGTTCCCAGAAAGCGGAGGTATGAGTAGATATGCTCAATACAGTCATGGACCGCTATTAGGATTTATTGCAGCATGGGCTAATTGGATTTCTTTAGTTACATTAGTTCCAATGGAAGCCGTAGCTGCCGTGCAATATATGAGTTCATGGCCGTGGTCATGGGCTAATTGGACCAAGCAATTTATAAAAAATGGCGATATCACTTTTGAGGGAATCGGTGTCGTATTTATCTTTATGATTATTTTTACCATGATCAATTTTTGGTCAGTAAAAATTATGACGCATTTTACTAATTTGATTTCAATTTTTAAAATTTTGTTGCCTACTTTAACAATTGTAGTTTTAATTTGTAGTAGTTTTCATGCACAAAATTTTGGCTCCAATATTCATGAATTTATGCCATATGGAACGCGCTCAATTTTTGAAGCAACATCGGTTTCTGGTATTATCATGTCCTATGATGCCTTTCAAACAGTAATTAATATGGGTGGGGAATTGAAAAATCCACGTAAGAATATTGTACGTGGAGTGCTGATTTCTATGTTAATTACTGCAGCAATTTATATTATGTTGCAAGTTACTTTTATTGGTGAAATTAAGCCTAGCATGTTAGCTAAAGTGGGATGGCACGGAATTAATTTTACTTCACCATTTGCTGATATTGCGATTATTTTAGGAATTAATTGGTTAGTAATTTTGCTTTACCTTGATGCATTTGTTTCTCCATTTGGAACAGGTGTAGCATTTGTTGCTACTGCGTCAAGAGCTTTAGCGGCTATGACGCACACACGCCATTTACCAAAATGGTTAGGTAGACTTAATCAAAAATATTTAATTCCGCGTTATGCAATGGTAGTAGACCTAATTTTAGCAGCAATTTTAGTTAGTTTATTTAGAAATTGGAATTTATTAGCAACTGTAATTACGGCCGCCACATTAATTGCTTATTTAACTGGTCCTGTTACAGTAATGACTTTAAGAAAGATTAGCCCAAACATTGATCGTCCCTTTAAGCCGCGCTATATGCCATGGTTGGCACCAATTGCTTTCGTGTTAACTAGTTTAGCAATTTATTGGTCAATGTGGCCAACAACTATTCAAGTTATTTTAGTAATTGCAGTTGGGTTACCTGTTTATATTTATTATGAAATTCATTACCAACATTCTAATTTGAAAGAACAGTTAAAGCATTGTTTGTGGATGATTGGTTACCTGATTTTTATTTCAATTATGTCTTATATCGGTAGTACTGGTTTTGGTGGTCAGGACTGGATTAAGTATCCATTTGATTTTGGAATAATTATTATTGCTTCACTTGTTTTTTACTATTGGGGAATCAAGTCTGGTATGCAAAGACTTGATCCATATGCAGAAAAAATTGCTCAAAATAAAAAGTAGTCTAAAAAAGTTGTTGAGAAATTTTGCTCAACAACTTTTTTTATTTATTTACTTCATTTAGGTAGTGATTCAATACTTTGAATACACCATTATCGTTGTTACTTGGGGCAATAAAGTTGGCAATCTTTTTAACGCTATTTTGGCCATTTTCCATTGCATAACTAAGCCCAGCTAATTTAAGCATTTCGATATCATTTTCACCATCACCAAAAGCAATTAATTCACTTCTAGGAACATCTAGATAAGCTAAAAATTCTTTTAAGCCAGTAGCTTTGTTAACCCCCTGTGGGATGATATCCATATAATTCCATCCACTAGTTGTAACATGAATCTTTTCCATACTACGACTATTAAAGCCATATTCTAGCTCATGTCTAACCTTGCTAGGATAATCAACTGTAATTTTTGTATATTGGTCGTCTGCAGGAATTTGAGAAAAATCATCAATTTCAATGCTATTAGGATAAAAATAATGATGTGATTTTTTAAATTCAGGAGGCGTACTCTTTAAAAAATATGAATGTTTAACACCACTAATTAATAATGTGGCAACGGAACCGGGATAACGCTGATGCATGTAGTCAATTAAGTGAAGGATGCCCTTTTTGGAAAAACAAGTAGTACGAATAATCTTACCATCGCGAACAAGCACAGCACCATTATCAGCTACAAAATCTACAGAATCGATGAAATCACCAAAATCATCGCTAAGTCTGCCTGCCGGACGACCACTTGCAATAATGAAATGTGCTCCATGCTTATGCAGGCGATACAGGATTTCTCCGAACATTTTATGATCGTATTCTTTTTTGTCATTTTCAAAAGTGCCGTCCACATCCACTGCGACAGCCTTAAAAGGAAGTTGTTTCATATAAATACCCCAATCCAAATTTTGATACCGTTAACAGTTTACCATTTCTTGCAAGTGCTTACATAAATTATTTATAGTTATACCATAGAATAAATTTTTTAAGTGAGGGTAAAAATTATGGCTTCATGGTGGAAAAATGCTGTTGTTTATCAAGTTTATCCTAAGTCTTTCCAAGACAGTAACGGTGATGGAATAGGAGATTTGCAAGGGATTATTTCAAGATTAGACTATCTAGAAAAATTAGGAATTGATGCTATTTGGCTTTCACCAGTTTATCAATCTCCTGGTGTTGATAATGGATATGATATTTCTGATTATGAAGCGATTGATCCACAGTATGGCACAATGGCAGATATGGACGAGTTAATTAGCAAGGCTAAAGAACATCATATCAAGATAGTGATGGACTTAGTGGTTAATCATACTTCTGATCAACATAAGTGGTTTGTAGAGGCCAAAAAAGGAAAGGATAATCAATATCGTGATTATTATATTTGGCGTGATCCAGTTGATGAACATGAGCCTAATGACTTAAAATCTGCTTTTTCAGGTTCTGCTTGGAAATATGATGAAAGAAGTAGACAATATTATCTACATTTCTTTGCTGATCAACAGCCTGATTTGAATTGGCAAAATGCCGAGTTACGTCAGAAAATCTACAACATGATGAACTTTTGGCTTGATAAGGGAATTGGCGGTTTTCGTATGGATGTAATTGAATTAATCGGGAAGGATCCAGACAAGAACATTCGTGAAAATGGGCCAATGCTACATCCATATTTACAAGAAATGAATAAAGCTACTTTTGGTAAACGTGATGTGATGACAGTAGGTGAAACTTGGAATGCAACACCAAAGATTGCGGAAGAATATTCTGATCCTGATCGTCATGAATTGTCAATGGTCTTTCAATTTGAAAATCAATCTTTAGACCAACAACCTGGTAAAGAAAAGTGGGATTTAAAACCTCTTGATTTAGGAGAATTGAAAAAAGTATTGGTTAAGTGGCAAACAGAAATCGATTTTGATCATGCCTGGAATAGTTTGTTTTGGGAGAATCACGACATTCCGCGAGTTATTTCGCGCTGGGGTAATGATCAAGAATACCGTGTCCAATGCGCCAAAATGTTTGCAATTATTTTACATATGATGCACGGCACACCTTATATTTTTAATGGTGAAGAAATTGGGATGACTAATTGTCCTGTTAAAAATATTGATGAGGTTGAAGATATTGAAAGTATTAATATGTATAACGAACGTTTAGCGGAAGGTTATGATGGAGAAGAGTTGATTCATGCAATCAATGTAAAAGGTCGTGATAATGCACGTCGACCAATGCAATGGAATGATGAAAAAAATGCTGGCTTTTCTAAAGTTGATCCATGGCTAAGTGTAAATCCTAATTATAAGGACATTAATGTTGAAAATGCGTTAGCAGATCCAAATTCAATTTTTTATACTTATCAAAAATTGATTAAATTACGTCATGAAAATCCGATCGTAGTTGATGGTGATTTTTCATTAGTGTCTGATACACAGGATGCAGTGCTTGCTTATTATCGCATTTTGAATGATAAAAAATGGTTGGTAGTAGCTAACTTATCTAATGAGGAGCAGAATTTTGTATCTAATGATCAAATTGAAACGATCCTTAGCAACTATCCAGAAAGAAATAATGTACAAAATATCACCCTTAAACCATATGAGGCTTTCATAAGCAAAGTAATTGAATAGTGGCAATGTAAAAACATCTTGAATTATTAACTTGAAGATGGTATTCTAGTCTACGTTAATCGATTAATCTATGATCTGTAATATGGTCATGGCAAAGGAGTAATAAATTATGAAACAAGGTATTCATCCAGATTTTCAAAAGGTAGTTTTCATGGACTCAGCAACTGGTGCTAAGTTCGTAGCTGGTTCAACTATGAAGCCAGAAGAAACTATCGAATACGAAGGCGAAACTTACCCATTAGTACGTGTTGAAGTTTCATCAGATTCACACCCATTCTACACAGGCAAGCAAAAGTTTGCTCAAGCAGATGGTCGAATCGAAAAGTTCAACAAGAAGTACGGCTTGAAGAAGTAAACCTTTGTCTGGTGGAAGCAGTCCCATTGGGGGCTGCTTTTTTCGTTAGAGATCATTTGGCAGAATGCTTGAAAGAAAGTATAATGATTTCTGTATAAAAATTGTTTTTATGGGAGTAAAGATACAATGAAAATGCAAATGGCTGAAATTGCCAAAGCTTTAGATAAGACTTGTGAAGGTGACGATAAAACAGTTATTACTTCTGTTGCCTTTGACTCCAGAAAGATCACAAATGGTGGATTATTTGTACCACTTGAAGGTGAACGTGATGGACATGATTTTGTGGCTGGTGCTATTAGTAATGGTGCTTCTGCTACTTTGTGGAAAAAGGGTCATCCAAATGAACCTGAAGGTATTGCAGTAATTGAAGTTGATGATCCACTTGCCGCTATGCAGACACTTGCTCGTTATTATTTGCGTAAAGTTAATCCAACTGTAGTGGGAATTACTGGTTCAAATGGTAAGACCACTACTAAGGATATGATCGCTGCAGTTTTATCAAAGCGTTTCAACGTACATAAGACTCAAGCTAATTTTAATAATGAAATCGGCGTGCCAATGACCATTCTTGAAATGAAGCCAAATACTGAAATTTTGGTTCTTGAAATGGGAATGGATAGACCAGGACAATTACATCACTTAAGTGAATTGACTCGTCCTGATGTAGCTGTAATCACCATGATTGGTGAAGCTCATATTGAGTTCTTCGGTAGTCGTGATAAGATTGCTGACGCTAAGATGGAGATCACTGATTTTCTCCGTGAAGATGGAGAATTTATTTATAATGGTGATGAACCGTTACTTCAAGAAAGAGCTAAGAAGCTTGATCAAGCTAAAGCAACTTTTGGTTTTGAAGATGATGACACGGTTCATGCTACTGGTTTTAAGAGTTACATGCATCATGCGACTTTTACAATTAATGACTCAGAGCAAAAATTCTCTATTCCAATGATCGGTAAGCATAATGTTTCTAATGCTATGGCTGCTATTAGTGTTGGACGTCATTTTGGTGAAAGTGATGAGGAAATTGCGTCATCGTTGTCTAACTTTAAGCCAACTGCTAATCGTATGGAATGGGAAAAAGGCGATGTTGGCGAAGCAATTATGAGTGATATCTATAACTCAAACCCAACTGCGGTAAGAGCTGTTATTACTAGCTTTGGCCAAGTTGAGGTAAAAGATGGCGGTCGTAGAATTGCTGTTTTGGGTGATATGCTTGAATTAGGTGAGAATTCTCCGAAGCTTCATGCCGAATTAAGCGATACTTTAGATCCACAAATTATTAATGAAGTATATTTATACGGCTCTGAAATGAAAAATCTGTATGATGCATTACAAGGCAAGTATGAGTCAGAGCATTTGCATTACTATACCAAAGATCAAATGGATCGTATGATTGATGATCTTAAAAATGATATTAAGTCGGACGACATTGTTGTGTTGAAAGGTTCACACGGGATGCACCTAGAAAATGTTTTAGCCCGACTAAGATAGGAGAAAATATTTTTTGAAATTTTCAGAATTAGGATTAAACGAATCGCTTCTTAAAGCGATTAAACGCTCAGGATTTGAAGAAGCAACTCCAATCCAGGAACAAACTATTCCCCTTGCTCTAGAGGGTAAGGATGTAATTGGCCAAGCACAAACTGGTACTGGTAAGACTGCTGCATTTGGGTTACCAATTTTACAAACAATTGATAAAAAAGAAAAGGCAATTCAAGCAATTATTATTGAACCAACTCGTGAACTTGCTATTCAGACTCAAGAAGAGCTCTTTCGTTTAGGTCGCGATGAACGTGCACATGTACAAGTAGTATATGGTGGTGCTGATATTGGCCGTCAAATTCGTTCATTAAAGCATCATGTACCATCAATTTTAGTGGGGACACCAGGCCGTTTACTTGATCATTTAAAGCGTGGCACAATTGACTTAGATAAAGTTAAGACTGTAGTTTTAGATGAAGCAGATGAAATGCTTGATATGGGATTTATTCAAGATATTGAAAGTATTTTGAAATATGCTAAGAATCGTAATCAAACATTGCTTTTCAGTGCAACAATGCCAAAGCCAATTTTGCGAATTGGTGAAAAGTTCATGAACAATCCTGAAATTGTTCAAATTAAAGCTAAAGAACTTACTGCAGATTTAATTGATCAATACTTTGTTCGTGCAAAGGAATCAGAAAAATTTGATATTATGTGTCGTTTAATTGATGTACAAGGACCAGATTTAGCTGTGGTCTTTGGTCGAACTAAGCGACGCGTAGATGAACTTACACGCGGTTTACAAGCTCGTGGCTACAATGCTGCAGGAATTCACGGTGACTTATCACAAGCACGTAGAATGGCCGTATTGAAGCGATTCCGTGAAGGTAAGCTTGATATTTTGGTAGCAACGGACGTTGCTGCTCGTGGACTTGATATTTCAGGTGTAACTCACGTTTATAATTACGATATTCCACAGGATCCTGACTCTTATGTTCACCGTATCGGTAGAACTGGACGTGCAGGTCAAAACGGAATTTCTGTTACTTTCGTAACACCTAATGAAATTGGCTATATGCGTACAATTGAACAACTTACCAAGAAGAAGATGTCACCACTTCGTCCACCAACAGACGATCAAGCACTTCGTGGTCAATTGAAACAAGCTAAGGCACAAATTGAAGACTTAATAAATAGTGATCTTGGTAAATATACCCAAGATGCTAGTGAACTTTTGGATAATTATTCTGCAGTTGATTTAGTTGCTGCATTTTTAAAGAATTTATCTAAGGATTCAACTGATATTAAGGTTAAGATTACACCAGAAAAACCATTACCATACAAGGGCGATGGTCGCCGTAATCGCGGAGGACACGGTCGTGGCCGCAACAATAATCGCAATCATGGCAATTATCGTCGTCGTAATAATAATTATCGCCATAATGGTAATCGCGGCAAACGTGGTCGTGGCAATGGACACGAATTTGTTATTAAAAGCAAAGAAAAGTAAGTTTTAATTTAAAAAAGAAGTTGTAAGATCTACAACTTCTTTTTTGTATTATAATCATGTTATTGTGTGAGGTGAAAAAATGATTAAAGGTGTAGGGATTGATTCAATTGAAGTCGAGCGTGTTAAAAAAATTGTCGATAAAGGTGATCTTTTTGCCAAAAAAGTATTAACTCCAAATGAGTTTGCCCAATATCAAAAATTAGAAGGAAAAAGAAAAGTCGAATACCTCGGAGGTCGTTTTTCATTAAAGGAATCTTTTTCTAAAGCCATGGGTACCGGATTAGGTAAATCTGTTGGTTTTCAAGATATAGAAACTTTGTGGGATGATTTAGATCATCCTGTAATGACTTCAACAAAATTTGATGGAAATATTTTTCCAAGTATCACGCATGATAATCACGAAATTATTACATTTGTAGTTTTGGAGGAAAAATAATGGTCCCAGGCTATCATCGTCCAGCCGCAGTAAAAGTTAATTTGGGCGCAATTAGAAGAAATTTAGAAAATGAAATGAAGCATCTTGATCCAGGTCAAAAAATGTTAGCGGTTGTCAAGGCTAATGCATATGGACATGGTGCAGTTGAAGTGGCTAAAGTAGCTGAAGAAGTTGGAGCAGCAGGTTTTTGTGTAGCTGTTTTAGATGAAGGATTACAATTGCGTCATGCGGATATTGTTAAACCAATTTTGGTGTTAGGGGTTGTTTCTCCTAAGTATGCACCAATTGCTGCCGTGAACAATATTTCGTTAACTGTTCCTAATTTTGAATGGCTTAAAGAAGCTGAAAAATACTTAGCGAAAGAAAACCTACAATTAAAGATTCATTTGGGCATTGATTCAGGTATGGGAAGAATCGGTTTTAATGAAGATGATGAATTTATTGAAGCAAATAAATTCTTAGAAAATAATGACCAGTTCTTTGTTGAAGGAATGTTTGCTCATTTTGCTTCTGCTGATAGTGCTGATGAATCTTACTTTGAACATCAACTTGAAAAGTTTAATCACATGAAGAGCTTGTTAACAGTTAAGCCTAAATGGATCCATGTATCTAATACTGCAGCTAGCATTTTTCATAAGAATATTAAAAGCGATTTAGTTAGATTTGGAATTGGCATTTATGGCTTGAACCCCTCTTCAAACCCTGCTTCTGCTGATTTGAATCCAGATATTAAACTTGAGCCTGCATTGTCATTTGAAAGTGAATTAACTCATGTCAAGACAATTCATAAAGGTGATGGTGTTAGTTATGGTTCAACTTTTGTAGCAGATAAAGACACCATTATCGGCACTGTTCCAGTTGGATATGCAGATGGTTGGATTAGAAAATTCCAAGGCTTTAAAGTTAAAGTAGGAGACAAGTACTGTTCAATCGTTGGTCGTATTTGTATGGATCAATTTATGGTGGAATTGCCAGAAAAGATGCCTGTTGGCACTAAAGTGGTAATTGTTTCAAATAATTCAGATGATCCAAATAATATTAAAGCTGCTGCGGATTATGTCGATACTATTCATTATGAAGTAGCTTGCTTATTAAATGATCGTTTACCAAGAATTTATTATGAAAAATAATAATTAGGTAAAACAAAAAGCTTTTAGATTCGATGTCTAAAAGCTTTTTGTTTTTATTTAGTCATGTTCTGGTCGTTCGATGAATACACCAGGATTTTCATCGCTCATAATTGTCATTCCAGCTTGTAAGTCTTCAATTTCAGAAACTACGAAGCCCTTCTTTTGCAATTTATTAACGATCGTCTTCATAGTAATATCAGAAACGCCTGCAGGTAAAGTGAATAAAGTTCTTCTAACAAAGTCACCTTCAAGCTCACCAGCTGCAGCATCAAGTGTCATAACACTAGACATGTTGGTGTGCTTTGAAACGATTTTGGACATTTTAATTAAGTTACCCCGGGTATTATCTGACAAGACAGTTAAAACGTATGAACCATTTTTAATATCCCAAGCATCAGATAACATGTCAAGCAATCTTGAGTGGGTCAAAATGCCATAAAAATGATTTTCTTCATCAAGAACAGCAATGTATGGCAAGTCTTTAATGTTGAAGAAAACTTTGAAAAATGGTGAGTTAACCTTAATTGTTTTAGTAGCATTCTTGAGTAAGTAAGTCACAGGTAAATTCATATCGCCACCTTGTGACTTATGACGGTAGATGTGCATTTTATAAATGTTACCACGGAAGATGGTACCAGTATCATCAACAATTGGCACACATCTATAACCTGAGTCTTCTAAGATTTTTAGTGCTTCTGCTAATGTGGCTCTTTCATTAACTGTTGTTAAGTAATCTTTCTTAATAACCAAAGATTTAATAAGCATGAGTTCGCCTCCAAAGGAAAAATATTACAAGTAATTATAGCATAAACCAGCAAATTAATTAAATAATGATTAAAGAGTAGTCCGAATAATCATATATATTTTAACAATAATTTGAGAAAGTAAAAAGCATCTCTTTTAATATAGAGATGCTTTTTTATAAACAAAATTTATGAAATTATTGACGAACCTTAACGCCAGTTTCTTCAAAAGCTTTGTCCATAACTTCCTTTAATTGCTTAGCAGAAGCTTCCATCTTAGCTTGTTCATCAGCGGTTAAAGGCATTTCAATAATTTGTTCAAGACCGTTACGGCCAACAACTGCAGGAGTACCAATGTGAAGGTCGTGTAAACCGTATTGACCATCCATTGCAACTGAGAGTGGAAGTACACGGTGTTCATCGTTCAAGATAGCCTTAGCGATCATTGCTGAAGCTGTACCGATACCGTAGAAAGTAGCACCCTTCTTGTTGATAATGTCGTAAGCCATGTCAGCAACTTCCTTGTGGATTTCTTCAAGCTTAGATTCATCCATACCGTGAGCCTTAACCCAGTCGCTAACCTTTACGCCACCAACATTGTTGTAGCTCCATACTGGGAATTCAGTATCACCATGTTCACCAAGCATGTATGCATTAACTGAACGTGGGTCAACGTGTTCCATCTTACCGATAACCTTTTGAAGACGACCAGTATCAAGTGAAGTACCTGAACCAATAACGCGATCCTTAGGGAAGCCTGAAATCTTCCAAGTTGCGTGAGTCAAGATGTCAACTGGGTTAGCAACTACTAAGAAGATACCTTCAAAGCCTGATTCAACAACTGGTTCAACGATTGATGATAAAATCTTCAAGTTCTTGTTAACAAGGTCAAGACGAGTTTCACCTGGCTTTTGTGGAGCACCAGCAGTAATAACTACTAAATCTGCGTCCTTGCAGTCAGCGTAGTCAGCTGCGTAAATGTTCTTTGGGAAAGTCCATGGAGTAGCATCTGCTAAGTCGATTGCGTCACCTTCAACGTGTTCCTTAGCAATATCAATGATACCTAATTCTTCAGCAATACCTTGTTGCACCATTGAAAATGCAAAGGTAGAACCTACAGCACCGTCACCAACTAAAATAACTTTACGAGGTTTTTCAACTCTTGCCATAACAATAAGTCTCCTTTTTTATTAGTGATAATTTTAACAAAGAAAATTATACCATGTTGAAGAGCATTAATAAAATTATTATTTTGTGTTTGTGCTATTATAGTTGAGATTATTATTAATGAGGGGTAAATAAGATGAAGATAATTGCAGGTTTGGGTAATCCGGGTCAAAAATATAATAAGACCAAACATAATACTGGTTTCATGACAATGGATCACTACCTTGATAAAAAAGGTTTGACTTTAAATAAAGATAAATTTGAAGGGCATTGGACTAAAGAAAAAATAAATGGTGAAGATGTGATTTTTCTTGAGCCACAGACCTATATGAATGAATCTGGTCGTTCAGTAAGTCAAATTGCCAACTTCTTTAAGGTTGCGCCTGAAGATGTGTTGATTATTCAAGATGATATGGATATGCCAATTGGAAAAATCAGAATTAGAGCCAATGGTAAATCTGGTGGTCATAATGGAATTAAAAGTATTATCCGTAATTTAGGAACCGAAAAATTCAATCGATTAAAGATTGGTATACGTCATCCTAAAAATGCAACAGTTGTTTCGTGGGTTCTTACTCCATTTAATGATGAACAACAAAAATTAATGGATGATGCATTTGATACAAGCGTAGATATTATTGACGACTTTATTGCTGGTCGTGATAGCCAATATTTGATGAATAAGTATAATTGATATGCGTTTAACAGAAATATTAAATAAAGATCAAGATTTAAATAATTTTATTCTTAAAACCAAACAAGTAAAAAATTCACTAATCACTGGCGCTAATGCCGGTGCTTTTAGTCTGCTTTTAAAACAAATTATTTCTAAACTAAATGAACCACTTATTTTAGTTGAAGAAAATGAAAATAAAGCACAAAACTTATACGGTGAATTAAGTGCAATTTTGGATAGTGAGCAAGTGCAAATATTCTCACTTGATGCTACGATTGCTACTCAAACTGCTGTCAGTTCTCCTGATGAACTAAGTAGTAGAATTCAAGCACTTAGTTTTTTATTGAGTAAAAAAGCGGGGATTGTTATAACTACGCCACAAGGTTTGCAATATAAACTATCTAATCCAACAGATTTTGCTCAAGCTAAGAGAGTATTTATACCGGAGAAAGAATATGAACTAACAGAATTAAATAATTGGTTAGTTCATTCTGGTTATCAAAAGGAAGCTTTGGTGACTAAGCCTGGTGAGTTTGCAATTCGTGGAGATATTTTAGATATTTATCCTCTAGATAGAGAAAATCCAGTTAGAATTGAATTCTTTGGTGATGAAATTGATACAGTTAAGGAATTTAATTTAGCAACACAGCGTAGTACGCAAGAAATTGATCTAGTTGAAATTACTGCTGCACAAGACAGAGTATTTTCAAGTGATGCTATTAAAAAAGCAGCTGAAAAAATTAGAAAAGATATGGCAGATGCTCCGGCACCGGAGAAGACGGTGAAAGATCATTTTACTGTAGCGCTAGATAATTTAGATACTGGTGGTTTGCCTCAAAATTATTCATTTCTAGTTGATTACTTAATTGAAAAACCAAGTAGTTTATTAGATTATTTGGCCCCCAATGGACAAATTTTAATAGATGACATCCCTTTAATTAAGCAATCTGTAGAAACTGTCGATGAGCAAAATGCTGCATTTATTAGCGATGAACTTAAAACCGGTGCGATGCTACCTGGACAAAAATTACGTGCTGATTTTGATAAGGTATTATCACAAGATAAACATCATCGAATTTATTTTTCATTATTTCAAAGAAGTATGGGGCGTTTGCGCTTAGGACAGATGCTTAATTGGCAAACGCGTGAACCAGAACAATTCTTTAGCCAAATGCCATTAATTAAATCGGAGCTTGAATCTTATAAAAAGTCTGGCCAAACCGTTATTTTACAGGCAGACAATGATAAAAGAGCACGACAGATTGACCAAACAATGGTTGATTTTGGCTTGAGTTTACCAATCGTTGGCGAAGATGAAATTATTGAAGGACAATGTCAAATTGTTGTGGCAGGCTATACAAGCGGATTTACTTTACCTACAGTTAAGTTGGTCTATTTAACTGAGCGTGAACTTTTTAATAAACGTCCTCAACGCAAAAAGCGGATTAAGACTTTAGAAAATGCTCAAAGATTACGTAACTATACTGAATTAAAGCCTGGAGATTATGTTGTACATATTAATCACGGTATAGGACGCTTTGAAGGAATTAAAACTTTAGAAAATAATGGCGTAAAACGTGACTATATTACAATTACTTATCAGCGCGGTGACCAGCTTTTTGTACCTGCAGATCAATTAAGTTTGGTGCAAAAATATGTTGGCTCGGAAGGTAAAACGCCACATATTAATAAACTTGGCGGCAGTGAATGGGCCAAAACTAAACGTAAAGTTCAATCAAAGGTTGAAGATATTGCAGATGATTTGATTGAACTTTATGCTAAACGTGAATCAGAGAAAGGCTTTGCATTTTCACCAGATGATGATCTGCAAAGAAAATTTGATGATGCCTTTCCATATCCTGAAACTGCGGATCAGCTTCGTTCAATTAAAGAAATTAAAGAAGATATGGAAAATCCCAAGCCAATGGATCGTTTGGTTGTTGGTGACGTTGGTTTTGGTAAAACAGAAGTTGCCCTTCGTGCGGCCTTTAAGGCAGTTCAAGATAATAAGCAAGTTGCTTTTTTAGTTCCTACAACCATTTTGGCCCAACAACACTATGAAACTATTCAAGATCGTTTTAAAGATTTTCCAGTGAATATAGCAATGTTATCTCGTTTTCAGACACCCGCTGAATCAAAGGAAATTATTGAAGGCTTAAAAGATGGAAAAATAGATCTTGTGGTTGGCACTCATAGAATTCTATCGAAAGATGTAGAATTCAAAAATTTAGGATTATTAATTGTTGACGAAGAGCAAAGATTCGGTGTTAAACATAAAGAGCGACTAAAGCAGTTAAAAGCTAATATTGATGTTTTAACTTTAACTGCTACACCAATTCCTCGTACGCTTCATATGTCGATGGTAGGTGTGCGTGATTTATCAGTTATGGAAACGCCGCCTCAAAACAGATATCCAATTCAAACTTATGTAATGGAACAAATTCCAAGTGTAGTAAAAGATGCTTGTTTAAGAGAAATACAACGTGATGGTCAAGTCTTTTATTTACATAATAGGATTAGTGACATTGATGAGACCGTAGAAAAATTACAACAACTTATACCCAATGCCAGAATTGCAAGTGCACATGGACGGATGAGTCAAAATCAACTAGAAGATATTTTATATCGTTTTTTAAATAGAGAATTTGATATTCTAGTTACAACAACGATTATTGAAACTGGTATTGATATGCCGAATGTTAATACAATGATTATTGAAGATGCAGATCACTACGGTTTGAGTCAGCTTTATCAATTGCGTGGAAGAATTGGGAGAAGTGCAAGATTAGCTTATGCATATTTTCTTTACCAACCTAATAAGGTATTAACTGAAGTAGGAGAGAAGCGTTTAGATGCTATTCGCGATTTTACAGAATTAGGATCTGGTTTTAAAATTGCTATGCGTGATTTATCAATCAGAGGTGCTGGAAATATGCTTGGTGCTCAGCAACATGGTTTTATTGATAGCGTTGGATATGATTTATATTCACAAATGTTAAGTGATGCGATTAAAGAGCGTAAAGGTAAAAAGACAGTGAAGAAATCTAATGCGGAAATTGATCTAAAACTGGAAGCGTATATTCCTGATTCATATATTGGTGATCAAGAAGAAAAGATTGAATTTTATAAAAAGATCAAGGCTGTTAATAGCCAAGAAGAATTAGATAAAATTGAAGATGAATTAATTGATCGTTTTGGTGACTATCCAGTATCCGTTGAAAATTTACTTGCTGTTGCGGGACTTAAAGTAAATGCAGATTTAGCTCAAGTATTAAACGTACTAAAGATTAGTAATGATAAGATCAAAGTTGAATTTAATAATAATGCTTCACATGAATTAGAAGGGCCTAATATTTTTAAGGCTCTAGAACATGTGGACTTAAAAGCACGAATTAGTATGAATCAAGAAAAGCGAATGGTAGTCTTATTACAATTACCAGATGAAATGAAGAATCGAGTATTGTTTAATGAACTAACAACGTTTTTACAAGCTGCAAGTGATATTGTACAGAGATAAAAAATGGAGGATAATTATGAGAATTGATAAATTTTTAAAAGTTTCTAGATTAGTTAAAAGAAGAACTGTTGCTAAAGAAATGGCGGATCAAGGTCGAATTAAGGTAAATGGCCGAGTAGTTAAATCAAGTTATGATATTAAAATTGATGACATTATTGAAATTGGTTATGGGGCAAGAGTAATTAAAGCTAAGGTTTTGAATATACGCGAAACCACCAAAAAGGCTGAAGCTAGTGAACTATATGAGTTAGTTGATTAATGACTTTTGACTAAATCGTTGCTATACTTAACTTAATTATTTGTGTTTGCTAGCAACGTTTAAATAGTAATAGGGGATTAAAAAAATGAATCGTGGTCCACGTATCTATAATTCAATGAGTCCAGAAGAACAAAGGGCGCGTCTAGAACGTAAACAGGCGAAAATAGAAAAAGAAGTACACCGTGTTAGGTTAAATAGAATTATTGCAATTTTTGCAATAGTTTTTGTCGTGCTCGGAATTCAAATTGCAGTTAAAATTTCACAAACTGGTAGAATTAATAAGCAAGTTCGAGCAGAAAAACAAACTCTATCTAAAGTACAAAAACAGAGGCGTGAATTAGCGACCAAAAAGAAAGATCTTAAAGATCCCAATTACGTGGCAAAACTCATTCGTTATAAATTTTACTATTCTAAATCTAATGAAAAAATTTATAACGTACATGAAAGAAATGATAATAACTAATGAAAAAATATCAAGCTGGCAATCGTGTGACTGGGGTAATTAATAATATTACGGATTTAGGAATATTTGTTACATTACCTAATAGACATTCAGGATTGATTCATCACAGTGATTTTGGTAATAATTGGTCAAGAGAAAGAAGACAATATCAAGTAGGACAAGAAATTCGTGTGGTGGTTGTTCATATTCACAAAGGAAGGTTTAACTTATCAATTTCGCACTTAAATGATCCTGATTTGGTTGACCCAGATAATCAATTTTCTGATACTAAACCTGCTGATTTTGATCAGGTTTTGAATAAGACGGCCAGGGATGCAAAAAAAGAAATTGAAAAGTTAAAACAAACTTTGACTGAAAATTAAAGAAATGGCCTAGTAATAGGTCATTTTTTGTTAGGAAAATTTATGAAAATTATTGATTTTTTTAATGAAAAACAAATAGATTTAGAGAATAAAAAATTACTTGTTGCAGCAAGCGGTGGTCCTGATTCTATGGCATTACTTGACATGCTGAAGGATTTGCAGAAAAAGCAGAAATTTGAACTGATTGCGGCTCATTTTAACCATCAATTGAGAAGCGACAGTGAAGAAGAAACCAGGATTTTAAAAGATTATTGCCAAAAAAATGAAATTCCTTTATTTGTTGCTAAATGGGCTAAAAATGAGCAGCCTAAAAGTGGGATTGAAGCCGCTGCCCGTGAAGTACGCTATAATTTTTTAACTAAAATTGCCAAAAATGAAACTGCTGATTATTTGTTAACTGCTCATCATGGGGATGACTTAATAGAAAATATTTTGCTCAAATTTATTCGCTCAGGTAATCCAGAAGAGATGAACAGTCTTCAAGCAGTGGGAGTAATGCATGGCGTAACTTTACTGCGGCCACTTTTATCTAGTAGTAAGCAAGAAATTCTGGCATACGATAAAGAGCGAGGGATTTCGTTTATTGTAGATTCTACAAATAAAGAAGATGATACAATGAGGAATCGGATGCGACATCATGTAGTACCAATATTAAAAAAAGAAAATCCAGCACTTATTCAAAATGCATTACGTTTTAGTCATGAAATAAGTGATTTAACAAATGCAGTTGATGAAAAGATTAATGAAATTGGTACAATTGAAAAATTTTTAGGACAAGCATATCGCATTAAAAGTAGTGAGATAAAAAGGTTAACTGAAGATCAGCAAATTGTATTTTGGCAAAAAATAATTTGGCAAAAGTTTCATCGTCGTGTAAATAAAAATCTGGGTAATTTTTCGGTGATTGAATACCAAGGCTTTGTTTATTTGTATAAAAATAATCTGAAAATTAGTAAAAAAATATTCACGATTAAAATTAACGAACCATTTATTTTTAATAATAGAAAATTATTCTTGAC
>SKEB01000482.1_pt1 | contig 34318 bp, 38 predicted proteins | sample 4826561 | NCBI WGS metagenome assembly SKEB01 (sample SAMN11008820, study PRJNA524170) | human gut metagenome | biome: Human fecal sample; material: Feces; isolation source: fecal sample from pouch patient p17 | host: Homo sapiens | place: Israel: Tel-Aviv | collected 2016-03-29
ATTCTAAACCTCTTCTCTAAAATCTAGAAAACGTTTAATACCTTTTCCTTTTAGAGAAAATCAGAAGGTTTTATATAAAAAAGATAATGATAATTAAGATTTTAAATAATCAATCACAACCTGATGATGCTCTCCGGTTTTGAACTTATCGAATACTTTTTCAATCTCCCCTTGTTCGTTAATTAAAAAACTGATGCGATGAATGCCATCAAATGTTCTGCCCATAAATTTTTTCGCTCCCCAAACACCGAAAGCCTCTGCGACTTTGTGTTCTGGATCGGATAACAGAGTGAAATTAAGCTCTTTCTTTTGTTCAAATTGTGCCAATTTTGCGGGCAAATCCGGACTGATACCCAACACTTTCACATTCAGCGCCAACCACTGTGCCTGTGTATCACGAATACCGCACGCTTGAGTTGTACATCCCGGTGTTAACGCTTTCGGATAAAAATAGACTAACACTTTTTGCCCCCGAAATTCGTTTAATGATACCGGTTGAGAGTGTTGATCTAATAAGGTAAATTCCGGTGCCTTTGCACCTGCGGTTAAAGTTTTCATTGATTTTCTCCTTTAATTTTTACTCGCTTGTACTTGGCTTCCCTTCATTAAGAATGCTGAAGCTTCGTACAATGAAAGTATCAAGCTGTTTTTATTTGCAGCGGCTTTGTCCGCGCTCAAACAAATTATAGTGAAAAATAAAAAAATTGCTTGCAATGTAAGGTAATTTTGGCAATCTAGAAAACATTGTTTTTCTAAAAATTTTGTATTACAGCGAACAAACGCTCAGGAGGAATTATGTCATCACAACCTTTATTTTCAGGCAGCATTGTTGCCCTCGTAACCCCAATGGATAGCGCCGGTGAAGTCAATTACGGTCAATTAAAAAAATTGGTTAATTACCATATCGAAGCCAGCACCAATGCGATTGTTTCCGTAGGCACCAGCGGTGAATCTGCCACTTTAAGTATTGAAGAAAACATTAAAACCATTTTAAAAACACTCGAATTTGCCGATGGCCGCATTCCGGTAATTGCCGGAACCGGTGCCAATGCCACCAGTGAAGCGGTTACAATGACCAAATTATTAAACGGCAGCGGTATTGCCGGCTGTTTAACTGTAGTGCCTTACTACAACAAACCGACACAGGAAGGGATGTATCAGCATTTTAAAACCATTGCTGAATGCACCGATTTACCGCAAATCCTTTATAACGTACCGGGACGTACCGGCAGCGATTTATTGCCGGAAACTGTCGGTCGCCTGTCTAAAATCGAAAATATTGTCGGTATTAAAGAAGCAACCGGTGATGTTAGCCGCGTGAAAAAAATTAAACAGCTTGCCGGTAAAGATTTCATTGTGTTAAGCGGTGATGATGCGACTTTCTTAGATTCTATGAAAGAGGGTGCAGAAGGGGTGATTTCAGTTACCACCAATGTTGCAGCAGCAGATATGGCAAAAGTTTGTCAGTTGGCTTTAGCCGGTAAATTTGATGAAGCGGAAAAAATTAATCAACGTTTAATGGCATTGCACCACGATCTGTTTGTTGAATCCAATCCAATTCCGGTGAAATGGGCGTGCTACAAACTCGGCTTAATTGATGAACCGACACTGCGTCTACCGCTCACTGTATTAAGTGAAGCAGCGCAACCGAAAGTGATTAAAGCGTTGCAAACAGCCGGTTTATTATAATATTTAGCAATTTAATGGGGTGTTTATGCACCCCATTCTCATTTTTAGGGGAAAATTATGTCTTATCAAGTTGTCGCTTTTGATTTAGACGGCACATTATTGAACAGTAACGGTGAAATCTTGCCAAGCAGTGTTGAGGCGATACAAAAAGCCAAAACTCTCGGTAAAAAAGTGGTGTTGGTAACCGGTCGCCATCATACAGCGGTGAAACCCTATTATCATCAACTTGGCTTGGATACGCCGGTAATCTGCTGTAACGGCACTTATCTATACCAAATGCAAAATGATCAGGTGTTGGCAGCCAATCCATTGACTGCCGCCAAAGCGAAACGCATTTTGGATTTAGCCAACCAATATGGCTCTCACGTGTTGCTCTACTCCCGAGATGCAATGAATTTTCAGGTATTTAATCCCCATATGACAAAATTCAAAGCGTGGGCAGACAGTTGTGATGAGGCAGTTCGTCCGAATGTACGCCAAGTGCCTGATCTCTATCACTTTATTAGCAGCGGCGATATTATTTGGAAATGTGTTATCAGTGCACCAAATCGGGAAGTGATGTTGCAAGTGGTAGATCAACTGCCGGCGGATCAATTCAGTTGCGAATGGTCGTGGGTTGATCGTGTTGATATTGCCAATGTCGGCAACAGTAAAGGTGGGCGTTTATTGCAATTATTGCAAGCGTGGCAAATTGATCCGCAACAGGTCATTGCATTTGGCGATAACCATAATGATACCAGTATGCTATCGAGTGTCGGCTTAGGTGTTGCGATGGGCAATGCTGAACCTGAAGTGAAGCAACAAGCAAAATTGGTCACCCTTAGCAACGATGAAAACGGCATTGCTACCACACTTGAGCAATATCTTTTTAATTAAAAGTGCGAGGCAGATTTCAATTCACAGAATCATAGCTAATGAATTTCTCTGATTTTTGGAAGAGGTTGCATTTTAAGTTTGCGAAAAACCGCTATATTGCGTAACACGTCCGTGGCGGGCAAAACCAAATAAAGTGAGGTTATGTTGCTCCGCCATTTCTACCGCTAACGCGGTCGGGGCAGAAATTGCTACCATCACTTCGACACCACAAGCTAAACATTTTTGTACCATTTCATAACTCGCTCGGCTACTAACAAAAATAAACCCTTGTGGGCGCTGATGAGTTGCATACCAACCTAACAATTTATCTAAGGCAACGTGTCGCCCAACATCTTCACGAATTGCTAACAATTCACCTTGTGGATCAAAAAAAGCAGCGGCGTGTGTTGCACCAGTTACTTGTGCCAAAGGTTGATGCTGTTCCAGTTGTGTTAAACAACCATCGAGTCGATTTAACTCCAATGTGAACGTTGGCGTAATAGAGGCATAATGACGTTTCACTTGTTGTAACTGCTCCACGCCACAAATACCGCAACCGGTTCTGCCGACTAAATTTCGCCGATATTGCTTTAAATCAACAAATTTACGCGTGGACAGTTCTATTTGCACTTCAATCCCTGCGCAACTCGGTTCAACATCAATGCCATAAATCTGTTTCGGATCATCAATAATGCCTTCGGTTAAAGAAAAACCAATCGCAAAATCTTCTAAATCTTGGGGCGTGCACATCATCACACTGTGAGAAATATCGTTATAAACTAAAGCTACCGGCATTTCGACCGCTAACGTTTCCATTTTTTCTTCCGCAATCAAGCTCGGATCACAAAAATTCACTTTTTTTTGATAAAAAACACTTTTCTTATTAATGAACTGCATCACATTTTTCCCAAAATACCTATAATAAGTAGGTGTATCTTTCTAGCGATCGGCATATGCTTGCCGACGTAATCCTCAATATAAACAGACAATTGAGCGTTGATTATATTACAAAGAAAGAGTAACCTACACCGCAAAATGTATGGATTACATTTTGATTACAATCTAAAACAAATTTATTAACCACTCTATTACTATCCAACAAGGAGTATCTATGCAGGTCACAAGAAGAAAATTCTTTAAGATCTGTGCAGGTGGAATGGCTGGCACAAGTGCCGCTATGCTCGGGTTCGCGCCGGAAGCGGCGTTGGCTGCTCCTCGTGAGTATAAATTATTACACACGACAGAAACGAGAAATACCTGTACTTACTGTGCTGTTGGCTGTGGAATGCTACTTTATTCCATCGGCGATAAAGCAAAAAATGTTAAAGGCAAATTGTTCCATATCGAAGGCGATCCGGATCATCCTGTAAGCCGCGGAGCGCTTTGTCCGAAAGGTGCCGGTGCCTTAGATTATGTAAACAGCCCGAACCGTTTACAATATCCGGAATATCGTGCGCCGGGTTCTAAAGAATGGAAACGTATTTCTTGGCACGAAGCAATTACTCGTATCGCCCGCTTAATGAAAGATGACCGCGATGCCAATTATATTGAAACCAATGCAGAGGGTACTCCGGTAAATCGTTGGTTAACCACAGGTATGTTGGCGGCATCGGCAGCGAGTAATGAAACCGGCATTTTGACCCAAAAATGGGTAAGAATGTTAGGTATCCTTTCTGTAGACAACCAAGCGAGTATCTGACACGGACCAACGGTAGCAAGTCTTGCTCCATCATTTGGTCGCGGTGCGATGACCAATCACTGGGTTGATATTAAAAATTCCGATCTCGTTATCGTGATGGGCGGTAATGCCGCTGAAGCACACCCTGTCGGTTTCCGTTGGGCAATCGAAGCGAAGAAAAACAATGGTGCGAAAATTATGGTGGTAGATCCACGTTTCCATCGTACCGCATCTGTCGCCGATATTTATATGCCGATTCGTTCAGGTACCGATATTGCATTCCTCTCAGGGGTAATCAACTATCTATTAAGCAACGACAAGATCCAGCACGAATATGTTAAACACTATACCAATGCGACTTTCTTAGTAAACGAAGGCTTTGGCTTTGAAGAGGGTTTATTCAGCGGTTACGATCCTGAAAAACGCCAATATGATAAATCCACTTGGTCTTATCAGTTGGATGAAGAAGGTTTCGCTAAACGTGATATGACTATGCAAGATCCGCGTTGTGTTATTAATCTATTGAAGAAACACGTTTCCCGTTATACACCGGAAATGGTTGAACGTATTTGCGGAACAAAACAAAAAGATTTCTTAACTTTCTGTACTGAAATCGCTAAAACAGCTGATCCGGCGAAGGCTGCCACCTTTATGTACGCATTGGGGTGGACTCAACACACTGTTGGTTCACAAAATATTCGTACTATGGCAATGATCCAGTTATTACTCGGTAATATCGGGGTTGCCGGTGGTGGTGTCAATGCGTTGCGTGGGCACTCAAACGTACAAGGAATTACTGACTTAGGTCTATTCCCGCATATGTTGCCGGGCTATATGGGCTTACCGACCGATAAAGATGTTTCTTTAGAGGCTTACCTCAACCGTACTACACCGAAACTTTCACAAAAAGGTCAGGTCAATTACTGGGGTAACACACCTAAATTCTTTATCAGTATGTTGAAAACTTTCTTTGGTGACAAAGCGACTGCCGACAATCAATTCGGTTATCACTTCTTGCCGAAGATGGATCAAAAATATGACCACTTCCGTTTCATCGATATGATGTATGCCGGCAAAGTCAACGGTTATCTCTGCCAAGGCTTTAACCCGATTGCTTCATATCCAGATAAAAACAAAGTGATCAGCGCACTCAGCAAACTGAAATTCTTAGTTGTTATGGATCCGTTAGCAACAGATACTTCCGATTTCTGGAAAAACTACGGTGAATATAACGACGTGAAAACCGAAGATATTCAAACCGAAGTCTTCCGTTTACCAACTACCTGTTTCGCTGAAGAAGACGGTTCAATCGCCAACTCAGGTCGTTGGTTACAATGGCACTGGAAAGGTGCTGCTGCGCCTGAAGAAGCCAAACCGGATGTTGTTATTCTTTCTGAAATTCGTGAAGCAATGCTAGAGCTTTACGATAAAGAAGGCGGTCGCGGAATTGAACAACTTCACGCGATGTCGTGGAATTATCTCAATCCGACTGAACCGACAGCCGAAGAATTAGCGAAAGAAAATAACGGTTATGCGCTGGAAGATATTAAAGATGCGAACGGTAATATTTTAGTTAAAAAAGGCGAATTATTACCAAGTTTCGGTTTCTTGCGCGATGACGGTACCACTTCCGCCGGTAACTGGATTTATACCGGTCAATGGACAGAAAAAGGCAATATGATGGCTCGCCGCGACAGCTCTGATCCATCAGGTTTAGGTAACACTTTAGGTTGGGCATTTGCGTGGCCGTTAAACCGCCGTATCATCTATAACCGTGCGTCCGCTGATTTACAAGGTAAACCTTGGAATCCGAAACGCCAATTAGTGAAATGGAACGGTAAAAACTGGAACTACGTCGATGTTGCCGACTTTGGTGCTGCACCGCCGGGAAGCGATGTGACTCCATTCATTATGCAACCTGAAGGGGTTTCTCGTCTGTTTGCTATCGATAAGATGGCAGAAGGTCCGTTCCCTGAACATTATGAACCGATTGAAACACCGATTGGTACAAACCCATTGCATCCGAACGTGGTTTCAAACCCTGTGGCGCGTATTTTGGCATCAGACAAGGAATCTTTCGGTTCACACGAAAAATTCCCTTATGTCGGAACAACTTATCGTTTAACTGAACATTTCCACTTCTGGACGAAGAACTCACTATTAAATGTGATTGCACAGCCGGAACAATTTGTGGAAATCAGCGAACAACTTGCTGCCGAAAAAGGCATTAAACACGGCGATAAAGTAAAAGTGACTTCTGTTCGTGGTTATATTAAAGCAGTTGCTGTTGTTACCAAACGTATCCGTCCATTAAACGTTGACGGTAAACCGGTACATACTGTCGGTATTCCGATTCACTGGGGCTTTGTCGGTGTCGGTAAAAAAGGCTTCTTCGCCAATAACTTGACACCTCGTGTCGGTGATGCCAATACGCAAACACCGGAATTCAAAGCGTTTTTAGTTAACATTGAAAAAGTAGCGGAGGCATAAGATGGCAGTTCAAACTCAAGATATTATCCGCGCCTCAGCCACTTCAGCGCTAACACCGGCACCGCAAGTGCGTGATCACACGGTAGAGGTGGCAAAATTAATTGACGTAACAACCTGTATCGGTTGTAAAGCGTGTCAAGTGGCTTGTTCCGAATGGAACAATCTACGTGCCGAACCGGGTGAATGTGTCGGTAGTTACGACAACCCGGTTGATTTAGAGCCAAAAGCTTGGACAGTGATGAAATTCAACGAAGTTGAAGAAAATGATCGTCTTGAATGGTTAATCCGTAAAGATGGTTGTATGCACTGTGCTGAACCGGGATGTTTGAAAGCTTGTCCGTCACCGGGAGCGATCATTCAGTATGCAAACGGTATCGTTGACTACCAATCCGATAAATGTATCGGTTGTGGTTACTGTATTGCCGGTTGTCCGTTTAACGTTCCTCGTATCAATCCGGAAGATAATCGTGCTTATAAATGTACGCTTTGTTCCGATCGTGTCAGTGTCGGTCAGGCTCCGGCTTGTGCGAAAACTTGTCCGACCGGTGCAATCCATTTCGGTAGCAAACAGGAAATGTTGGAATATGCTGAAAAACGCGTAGCGGATCTTAAGAGCCGTGGCTATGAAAATGCCGGTATTTATGATCCTCAAGGTGTTGGCGGTACTCACGTAATGTATGTGCTACATCACGCTGATCGTCCTGAACTCTATTCCGGCTTACCGAAAGATCCACATATCAGCGAAGTGGTTTCGCTCTGGAAAGGCATTCTTAAACCACTTGCCGGCGTGGCAATGGGGGCATTAGCGGTAGGTGCAGCAGCGCACTATATTGCCGTAGGTCCAAACACTGAAGAAATGGATGAAGAAAAACCGCTTGATCCGCACGAAAATGATGAAAAAGGAGGGAAATAACGATGGTCGATTTAAACAAAAAAGTGTTACGCCATAATACCAAAGAACGTTTAAGTCACTGGCTTGTTGTTTTCTGTTTTTTCACAACAGGATTGTCCGGGCTTTCATTCTTCTTCCAAGATTTCTCTTGGATTGCGGATATTCTCGGTACACCGCAACTGGCAAGAATTGTGCATCCATTTACCGGATTAATTATGATTGCAGCTTTTATGGTGTTGTTTAAAACCTATTGGCGTGACAATTTAATCGAAAAAGACGACTGGCGTTGGCTGTTAAATGTGGTGGAAGTGTTGAAAGGCAACGAACACCACGTGTCTGATGTCGGTCACTACAATATGGGACAAAAATTGCTCTTCTGGACACTCATCGGTGCATTATTGCTGTTGTTAGTGACCGGAGTCATTATGTGGCGACCTTATTTCGCGCCATCATTCCCAATTCCTGTTATCCGTGTTGCGATTTTATTACACGCTTGCAGTGCAATCGCTTTAATCCTCGGCATTATGGTTCATATCTATATGGCGATTTGGGTGAAAGGATCAATTACCGGAATGCTTGTCGGTACTGTTACTGCACGTTGGGCGAAAAAACATCACCCACGTTGGTTCCGTGAAGAAATCAAACCGATTTTAGAACGAGAAGAACAACAGGAAAAACAATAATATGAGTATTCGTATCCTACCGGAAAGCGAAATCAAACAAGCAGCGGAGGGGCTAAACAGCCCCCCGCTTCTTTTCGCAAATCCTAAAAATTTATATCAACGTCGAGCGAAACGCTTACGTCAATTAGCGGAAAACAGTCCTTTCAAAGATTATTTGCAATTCACCGCAAAAATTGTTGATGTACAGCTAAGATTATTACAAGAACAACCTATCGCAAAAGATCCTCGTTTAGATAAAGAGGTTCTAAGCGCAGAAGTTCTCGCCTCACAGCCGTTACATTTCAAAAACTGGAAACGTGATGCTGTTTGGCAAACGCTACTCACTCATCTACTTGAAGAGTGTAAAAGTTTTGCCGATGGTGTCATTGCCGATACCATCGAAACATTAGAAAAAATGTCTATGCAACAACGTGAACAAATTGCTGATCATCTACTGAACAGTGAATTTGAAGCGGTAAGCAGTGATCAGGCAGTTTTTGTGTGGGCAGCTTTAAATCTTTATTGGGTACAATTAGTGCAACAAATTCCACATCACGCTAATGCGGAACTCGGTGAACATCGCCATTTCTGCCCGGTATGCGGTTCAGCGCCGATCACCAGTGTGGTTCATTTCGGCACAACACAAGGCTTGCGTTATATACATTGTGCTTTGTGTGAAAGCGAATGGAATATTGTGCGCAGTAAATGTACAAATTGTGAACAAACTGCGCATATCGATTATTGGTCACTTGATAGCGAATATGCGGCGGTCAAAGCGGAAAGCTGCGATGATTGCCACAGCTATTTAAAAGTGTTATATCAAGATAAAGATCCTAATGTTGAACCGGCGGCAGATGACTTGGCAACCTTGTTGCTCGACAATGAAATGGAAGAAAAAGGCTATGCCCGTAGCGGCATTAATCCATTGCTCTTTCCAGTCGGTTAAATGCTAATAAAAAGGCTTTGTCATTAGATTTCATCTTTGCGGCAAAGCCTCTATTTTCTCAAATTTATTCTACTAATTCCTTTCTTAATTTTGCTGCCACATAACCACAACTTGCCTTGAGTTTTAAATTTTTCTCAGCAATAAAATGACGCAACGCTTGAATTAATTTATCGCCTACACCTTGATTACGTAAACTCACATCAACGAAAGTATGATCAGCATTAATCATCGTTTCATTCAGATAAACATAACTCAAAAATGCGACACACTGATGCTGTTTCTCAATAAAAAAACGCCCTTGTTGCCCGTTATCCTGATGTTGAATTTCCAACTCCATCTTTTATTCCCTCGTTTTTAGCTGGTTTAAAATCGAACAAAACAGCACAAATGCTCAATAAAAATTCATTGCTCTCAACGACAAATCAGCTCATATATTTAGCCTGATCAATTTCAGTGGTAAATGGGCTCTCTTCGGTCGGGATTTTCTTCTCTTCCGCCGCCCATTCGCCTAAATCAATTAATTGGCAACGCTTACTACAAAACGGACGGTAAGGGCTTTTCTCCGACCATTCCACCTCTTTATGGCAAATCGGGCAAGGAACAGTAAATATCTCTTCTTTTTCACTCACTTTATCTGACATTGTTCACCTCTGTTTGTGCTAATCGTAGATACTTTTGATGCAACTGCTGCACTTCATTTTTTAACGTTTGTAGATTTTCCGGCGTTAACGGCTGTTCATTACTGATAACATCATCCGCCTCTGCTAAACGTTGTTGACGTGAAACTTGTGATTGCATAATTTTTCTAATCAATGCTGCTGAATTTTGATCACGTCGGCTTGCCCGTTGTAACTGGGTTTCTTCACTGACATCAACCACTAAAATACGATCACAATAATGCTGCAGATGATTTTCCAACAACAGCGGCACAACCCATAATACATAAGGTGCTGTTTGTTGCTGTAATTGTCGCAACATTTCCTCTCTGATTGCCGGATGTAACAGCCGGTTAAGCCACTGTTTCTGCGCTTCGTCATTAAATACCTTTTGCCGCAATGCACTACGATCCAATGCCCCTTCGGCAGTTAATATCTCCGAACCAAAATGTTCCGCAATTTTTACCAACAGTGGGGAACCTTTTTCCACCACCTGACGAGCCACAATATCGGCATCAATTATCGGCACATTGAGTTCCGTAAACAGATCGGCAATCGTGCTTTTGCCGCAGCCGATACCGCCGGTCAGCCCGACCACATAACTCATTCATTACGCTCCACTTAATATAAAAAAGAGAGTTTGCCGCTCTCCTGTAAGAAAAATAGACTTAACGCTGCAATCACCAAACTCGGTGCGAAGGGGATATAACGCCCTCGACCACCGCTTAAAAGTAAATAGTGCAGTATGGCTATTATACTGGATATGAGTAACAGATAGGGAAGAAAATATACCGAAATCAATAACGCTAACGAGGGGAATAATAAAACATCACCTAGCCCTAATGCGTTTGTTTTTCCGCTTAAATATAACAAAAGATAAAGCAATAATCCGGAAACAAAAGCGGTAGAAAAGCTAATCACCGCATCAAAAAGAGCTAGTGAATTTATTTCAAACGCTGCCAACAATAATGCGCAAACCAACAATAAATAACAGTGGATCACAGAAATTCGCTGATATTGATAATCCAATATTGCGACCTGATAACATACGGCGTAAAGCACATAATACAACCCCACTGCCCAACTCTTCATCGTTAAAAAATAACAGGCTAGTGCAATCAGTAAGTAGCAAAGAAGATGCAAGCTGCTCTCCACGTTAAAACAAACTGAGGGGGTATCAGACAAAATAGCGTGCTGTTGTTGATGCCAACAGAAGAAAGCAACACTCAACAACAATAAAACCGCAACCATCATAAAACCACATTGCCCATATTAAAAATCGGCAGATACATACCGGCAATAACCACACCAATAATCGAGCCGATTATTAACATTAATATCGGCTCCAATAATTTAGAAAAAAGCTCCACCTGATTTGATAAATTTTGTTGGCTCTGTTCGGCTAAATAGTGCAACATCTGCACTAAATTGCCGCTATTTTCACCGATAATAATCATCTGTTTTGCCTGATAGGGAATAAAGCGACTGCTCAACCCTGCAGAAAATCGTTGCCCTGCCTGCAAACTCTGTAAACATTGCTGTGCTTCGATCGCTAAAATGGATTCTGTTGCTGCTCGGCTTCGTTGATAACCGGATTGAGGCACAAAGGTGGCTAAACTCTGTTGCAAGGTTATGCCTGAATTTAACATTGAAGAGAGAATGGTATAAAACTGAATTTGCTGTAACTGCAAATAAAGCCGCTGAATTGACGGCACTAAGCAAGCCAATTTCAATAATTGCCGGCGTAATGAAGGAAACATCAGATAACACCGCCGTAGCGCCACAATGCCTACGACAAATCCCGCCAATAATTGCCATAAATAATTTTGCAAAAATTGCGAGCTCTGTAATAAAACTTGTGTAATCAACGGTAAGGCGTGCTGTTGTTGATCATATAAATCAGCAAATTTAGGAACAATAAAGAGCAGCAATAACACCGTTAATAACATTGACACCGACAACATCATTAACGGATAAAACATAATTTTTTTCATCTGCTGCCGTAACTTTAGTTGTCGCAATTTATTATCCGCTAATTGTTTCATTACCTTTGCCAATTGCGCACTGATTTCACCGCTGTATAACAATTGCCACTCCTGTTCCGATAAAAATTGCTTTTCATTTTTTAATGCCGTTGATAATGAAAAACCACTGTTCAATGCGGTTAAGCACCGCCCTATCAGTTGGTATAAAGAGGTTGAATCACAACTTTCCTGTAACATCTGCAACGCCGGTTTCAACGGTATCTCTGCCTGCAACAATAATGCGAACTGCAATAAAAATTCAGCTTGTTTCTCCAATGTTAGTGTGGGGAAAAATTGCCAATTTTTATTTAATGAGGATAAAAAGATCCCTTGTGCAAAAAGGCGTTGACGTGCCTGTTCCCGATCGTCGGCAATCAATACCCCTTTGACGCTATTACCAAATTGATCTTTTCCTTTCCAACGATATTCCGGCATTGTGTTTCTCCATTTTTAGCTGTTCTCCGTCTTGCCGAAGACGCGCTCAACCTCTGCTGTTGTCGTGATCTGTTGCTGTAATTTAAGCTGTGCTGCCGCCAATAATGTCGGATAATCCATTTGAATTTGTTGTTGCTGATAATGTAGCAGTTGATAAACGCCGGTTCGTCCGCGATAACCGTCAACACAATCGCATTGCTGAGATTTATCACCTTGGCATAAGGTGCAACGTTTGCGGACTAAACGTTGTGCCACCACCAGCAATAATGAATTTTCCAATTCGTGTTGTGCAATTCCCAACTGCTGTAATCGGGAAATTGCACCGATTGCCGTATTGGTATGCAGTGTCGATAACACTAAATGCCCCGTCTGTGCCGCGCGTAATGCTATCTCTGCCGTTTCCTGATCTCGAATTTCCCCAACCATAATCACATCCGGATCTTGGCGTAAAAAACTCCGCAATAATGTTGCAAAAGTTAAACCGATTGCGGCATTTGCTTGGGTCTGAATAATACCGTTTAATTGCAGTTCTATCGGATCTTCCGCTGTAAGAATGTGGCGACTTTCCTGATTTAAAAAATGTAAACCGCTATATAATGTCAAACTTTTACCACTTCCGGTCGGTCCGGTAACCAAGATTAATCCTTGCGGTTGAGATAACGCTTGCCGAAACAGCACAGCCTGCTCGTTTGTCATTCCCAGTTCGGTAAAGTCATCAAACACCGGTGTGTTAGGTTGCAATCGTAATACGATTTTTTCACCATATTGTGTCGGTAGAGAAGATAACCGAATATCTAATGTTTCCCCGAATGCAGTTTTAAAACGAAAACGACCATCCTGCGGCAAGCGTAATTCGTTAATATCCAGTTTTGCCAACAATTTTAGGCGTGAGTTTAAGCGTTGGCCTATTGACAATGTCAGCACCTGATGCCGTTGTAATACGCCGTCAATCCTAAAGCGAATCTGGAACGCCTGACGTAACGGTTCAAGATGAATATCAGAAACGGAATATTGCAAACCTGATTCCAATAATTGATTGAATAGTTGAATAATCGGCTCTTGTGCATCAACTTCCGCAATTTCATCCGATTTTGCGACAATATCATTTTGCTGATAACTATGCAGTTGTGATTCTTGCACTTGATTTGTCGCCGTTCCGGGTTGCAGCTGCTGTAATAACTGTTTCAGTACAGTTTGTCCGATCGCAACAGGCTCAATCTGTTTGCCGGAAAGAAAAGCAAAGGTCTCGCAAGCTGCTAAATTATCGAAAGACTCAACCGCTAACCATAACTGTTGCGCTTGCTCCTGCAACGGTACCGCCAAATAACGCAATAACAGTTCATATTGCTGTTGATTCTTCTGCCATTGCAATTCTGAAATTTCAAACAGCTGCTCCGAATCCAATGCCTTTACACAATAGCCCATTTTCGCTGCTCCCTAATTAATTTGCAGAAGTATTGCTACAGAATCCTGCCGGAAACAGCCCATTATCACCGCTACAAGTTACACTCCAATCAATTAATTCACCGTTATTGCCGTCACTTGGTGTCATCGTATAACTGATGTTCTCCAGACTGGGTTTACCGAAAACAGAAATAACACCGGCAGCCACATTAACCTCTTTAAGATATTTAAATTTATCCATATTAGACGGCTTCGCCTGAATGCCGTTTTGACCGGCGTTACAGCTTGCTTTACTCTTAGTGTTATAAATACAGAGTTCAACTTCCGCCTTATAGGGTGAAGAGGCTTGAATCAATTCTGATATTGCCGCCTTTTTGGTGTAATTTTGATAAGAGGGAATGGCAATGGTTGCCAACACGGCAATAATCGCAATGACGATCATCAATTCAATTAAAGTAAATCCGGCATAATTCGACTTAAGTTGTTCACGTTTTTTCATATCAGCTCCTCGCAAAAAAATTTGCTAAAAAATGACAAAAACAGCTTCATTAGCCTAGAAACTCGTTAAAATATTGTGATACTGATCGAAAAAAGAGAATTTTTATGTACAAAATAATAGATGGTACGCTACAAAATGCGGTACAAATTCCTTCACCGCATTTTGATCAGCGCCCCGATGTTAATGATATTTCATTGCTGGTGATTCACTATATCAGCCTACCGCCGGAACAATTTAGCGGCGATTTTATTGATGATTTCTTTCAAGGGAAATTAGACCCTTCGCTTCACCCCTATTTTGCCGAAATTTATCAGCAACGGGTTTCCGCGCACTGTTTAATCAGACGAAACGGTGAAATTAAACAGTATGTTAATTTTAATCAACGTGCGTGGCACGCCGGCTTGTCTTCGTTTCAAGGGCGTGAAAAATGTAATGATTTTGCCATTGGAATTGAGTTGGAGGGTAGCAATAATCAACCCTTTACTGAACAACAATATTGCACTTTGGCTGAAGTCTCCGCTGCCATTATGCAAACTTACCCGTTAATTACGCCCGATCGGATTGTTGGCCATTGCGATATTTCGCCCGGTCGTAAGATCGATCCCGGTCAATATTTCAACTGGCATTATTACCGACAAAAATTGAGCTATATCAAATAATCACGTGATTTACCTCATTTAAGTAATTAAAGCCTGCGTTATCCGGGCTTATACTGCCGCCAACGATTTATCAGAGAGGTACGAATATGGAAAATCCATTTGATGCACACTGGTCATCGAAAGGTAATACCCTTTGTTTAGGGCATTGGGAAATTACTTATCAAGGCAAACCCATTACTTTGCCGGAAGAGAAACGCGAACACGATATGGGCACACGCGGAATTTACAATTTTATCGATCCGGAAGATGAGCTTTATCTTGAAGGATTGGATGAAAATGACTGGATTTTAGAAAATATTGAATGGTTAACCGATGTTTTTATTCAGGAAGATATTCCGATTGAAGAACAAAATATGCGCTTTTTTTATCAAGCAGTAAATAAAGATGATTGGCGTTGCGGCAGCTGTGGCGGTTGTATTTAAATTACAGTTGATATTCGAGAAACGAAAAAACCGCAAAAGCATTTCGATTCTCGAATATTCTTGTTTATAATGACCGCCATTTAGTCAATTTTGCTCAAGCCTATTTTTATGCTTTCTCAGTTAGAACAATATTTTTCTCATTTACACCATTATTTAAAACACAAAACGCATCAAACTTCTCGTCTTTCCCGCAAAAGTATTGAATTTATCTGTTTACTGTTTGGTGCTCTCTTAGTGGCACTTGTTTCTTGGGGTTTTGCAAAACTGGTTGAATTGGGGTTGGAAATTAATACTTTTTTAGTCAATCTCGATCCAATCGTTGCTTGGATTTTACTTCCTTTCGGTATTGCAGCACTTGCGTGGTTTACCCAAAAATTTACGCCTTATGTTGCCGGTAGCGGTATCCCACAAGTTATCGCTTCCATTGCGTTACCGCACGGCAAGCCCAAAGAAACATTGGTACATTTTGCTCAAACCGTCTGGAAAATTCCGCTTACCTTTTTGGCAATGTGTTGCGGCGCATCCGTTGGACGTGAAGGGCCTTCGGTACAGGTGGGCGCGGCAGTAATGTTATCTTGGGGGAAATTCTGTCGTAAATATAATTTGGCGTTTAAAGGCTTGAGTTATAACGAATTAATTGCTACCGGTGCTGCCGGCGGTTTGGCAGCCGCATTTAATGCCCCTTTGGCAGGAGTTATTTTTGCCATTGAAGAGATCGGTAGAGGCACACCGTTACGTTGGGAACGCCGTGTATTATTGGGGGTTCTTGCCGCCGGTTTTATGCTGGTGCTGATTCAAGGGAATAACCCTTACTTTCCGCAATATCGCGGTGCCGACAGCGTACAAAATATTGTACTGTGGTTACTGATTACTGCTGTTATCTGCGGTTTCTTCGGTGGTTTATTCGCGCGTCTATTAGGTAAAGGGCTTGCTGCTTATTTACCTGCATTTATGCGTGGCTTTGTGCGCCGCCACCCTATCATTGTCGCCTTTATGCTCGGTCTATTATTAGCGGCACTTGGCACATTCACTAATCATCAAACATATGGCACCGGCTATGCGGTGGTTACTCAAGCGTTAAACGATCAAGCTTTAGATGATTCTGTCGGCATTGCTAAACTGTTTGCCACTGTCTTTACTTACTGGTCCGGAATTGCCGGCGGGATTTTTACACCGGCATTAACCACCGGTGCTGCAATCGGCAGCAACATTTGGCATTTGAGCGGCGGTATCGTTGATCAACGTTTTTTAGTGTTATTATCTATGGCAGCTTTTTTAGCTGCGGCAACACAATCACCGGTGACCGCCAGTGTAATTGTAATGGAAATGACAGGAAGTCAGCCCGAATTAGTCTGGCTGCTCAGTACCAGCTTAATGGCTTCCATCGTGTCACGCCAAATTTGCCCTAAACCGTTTTATCATTTTGCGGCGGGGCGCTTCCGTCAACGTATTCAAGAACAATTTAATCAACAACATAAAACCAATGACAACAACACAAATTGATTTTTATCGTGGGCGATTTTCTGTCGCCCCAATGCTGGATTGGACCACACGTCACTGCCGTTTTTTTCATCGACAATTCAGTCGTCATACCTTGCTGTACACCGAAATGGTCACCGCACCGGCGATCATTTATGCTAAATATGATCATCTGCTTTATCATCCGCAAGAATTGCCGTTAGCACTACAATTAGGCGGCAGCGATCCGCAACAACTGGCGGATTGTGCCGCACTTGCCGAGCAGCGTGGTTATAGTGAAGTTAACTTGAATGTCGGTTGCCCATCAGACCGCGTGCAAAACGGTTTCTTCGGTGCTTGTCTAATGGCGAAAGCGGACTTGGTGGCACAATGTATTGACGCAATGCAACAACGCATCAATATTCCGGTTACGGTTAAAACCCGAATCGGCATTGATGATCTCGACAGTTATGAATTTCTTTGTGATTTTATTGAAAAAATAGCTGCAGTCGGTTGTCAGGATTTTATTATTCACGCCAGAAAAGCGTGGCTTTCCGGATTAAGCCCGAAAGAAAATCGAGAAATTCCACCGCTTGATTACGCACGTGTTTATCAATTAAAACGGGATTTTCCACAACTGAAAATTGCGATCAACGGCGGCATAAAAACGATTGAAGAGATACAACAGCATCTACAATATGTCGATGGCGTAATGGTTGGGCGTGAGGCTTATCAAAACCCACAATTATTGGGATATATTGATCAAGCGTTGTTTGATCCGAATGCAGCAATCGTTACCCCATTAGAAGCGGTTGAAAAAATGTTTCCTTATATTGAACGGGAATTACAACAAGGCGTGCCGTTGGGAGCAATCACACGTCATATGCTGGGTGCATTCCAAAATCAACGCTGTGCAAGACAATGGCGACGCTATTTAAGCGAAAATGCACATAAAACCGGCGCCGGTATCGAAGTGGTTGAAAAGGCGTTGTCTTTCGTGCAATAGCGGTAATAAGTAATTGCATTGATTTGCCTTTTCTTACTAAAAATAACGTAGAATGAACAGGCTTTTGAATTTGAGTCATTCAGATCAAAAATAAGTGATAACGCAATCAACTTCACGACAAAATAGTGGTAAAGTAAATGCGGTTTTTCTAAGAGAAATGCTCTTATCTACTCGAAATTAGCTAGCAAATAAGGAGAAAAATATGGCAACTCGCCGAGAATTAGCAAACGCAATTCGTTTTTTAAGTATGGATGCGGTGCAAAAAGCAAAATCAGGGCACCCGGGTGCGCCTATGGGAATGGCGGATATCGCCGAAGTTTTATGGCGTGATTTTTTATCTCATAATCCAAACAACCCGAAATGGGTTAATCGTGACCGCTTTGTGCTTTCCAACGGTCACGGCTCAATGTTGATTTATAGCTTGTTACACTTAACCGGTTACGACCTTTCTATCGACGATTTAAAACAATTCCGTCAATTACACTCTAAAACGCCGGGCCACCCTGAATATGGTTATGCCCCGGGTGTCGAAACAACCACCGGCCCATTGGGACAAGGTATTACCAACGCTGTCGGGATGGCGATTGCTGAAAAAACCTTAGCCGGTCAATTTAACCGTCCGGGACACGATGTAATTGACCACTATACTTATGTTTTCTTGGGCGACGGCTGCTTAATGGAGGGTGTTTCTCACGAAGCCTGCTCTCTTGCCGGTACTTTAGGTTTGGGTAAATTAATTGCGTTCTACGATGACAACAATATCTCAATCGACGGTCACGTTGACGGTTGGTTTACCGATGATACCCAAAAACGTTTTGAAGCTTACGGCTGGCACGTCATTCCTGCAGTAGACGGTCATAATTCCGCTGAAATCAAAGCGGCGATTGAAGCAGCAAAAGCGGAAACCTCAAAACCGACATTGATTATCTGTAAAACCATTATCGGCTATGGCTCACCGAATAAAGCCAATTCTCACGATAGCCACGGCGCACCATTAGGTGATGAAGAAATTGCATTAACCCGTAAGAATTTAGGTTGGAACTATGCACCGTTTGAAATTCCGGCTGAAATTTATGCAGAATGGGATGCAAAACAGCAAGGTGCGGCAAAAGAAGCGGAATGGAATAAACGCTTTGCCGCTTACCAAGCAGCCTATCCGGAATTGGCAGCTGAATTATCACGTCGTTTAGCCGGCGAATTACCGGCGGATTGGAAAGCGCAATCTCAAGCCTTTATCGAAAAATTGCAAGCCAATCCGGCGACTATCGCCAGCCGTAAAGCCTCACAAAATGCGATTGAAGCCTATGCCAAAATTCTGCCTGAATTTTTAGGCGGTTCTGCTGACTTGGCAGGTTCAAACTTAACCTTATGGTCAGGTTCAAAACCGTTACGTGCCAATGTGGTTGACGGTAACTATATCAACTACGGTGTGCGTGAATTCGGGATGTCCGCCATTATGAACGGTATTGCGCTACACGGTGGCTTTATTCCTTACGGTGCGACTTTCTTAATGTTTATGGAATATGCGCATAATGCGGTGCGCATGGCAGCATTAATGAAACAACGTGTGTTGTTCGTTTACACCCACGACTCTATCGGCTTAGGGGAAGACGGCCCAACTCACCAACCGGTTGAACAAACTGCGGCATTACGTTTAATTCCAAATTTGGAGACCTGGCGTCCGTGTGACCAAGTGGAATCTGCGATTGCGTGGCAGGCGGCAGTTGAACGTGCTGAAGGGCCAAGTGCATTAATTTTCACTCGTCAAAACCTAGCGCAAATGGATAGAAATGCGGAACAGCTTGCTAACGTAAGACGTGGTGCATATGTCTTAAAAGATTGCGAAGGCACACCTGAATTAATCTTTATTGCAACCGGTTCGGAAGTGGAATTGGCAGTGAAAGCGGCGGAACAATTAACCGCAGAAGGTCACAAAGTACGTGTTGTATCTATGCCAAGCACCAATGTTTTCGATAAACAGGATGCCGCTTATAAAGAAAGCGTATTACCAAGCAGTATCAACAAACGTGTTGCTATTGAAGCCGGTATTGCTGATTTCTGGTATAAATACGTTGGTTTAGAAGGTCGTATTGTCGGAATGAATCGTTTCGGTGAATCTGCACCGGCAGGCGAGTTATTCAAACTCTTCGGTTTCACTGTGGATAATGTTGTCGCTAAAGCAAAAGAAATTCTATAACTTTGCTGTTGTGATTTAATGTTGAACACTCCTCCATTAGTCAATAGTGGGGGAGTTTTTATTTGCAAACATCTTGTCATTCTCTACTCAATTAAAAATAGACTGCTTACATATCTCGCTTTTATTTTGTTCTGAGTAACATAAAAATAACAATTTTCTTAAATTTCTCATTGCCTATCTGTTGCCATTGCCAAAATTTCGCTGTAAAGTAATCGACCATTAGTCGGGGTGCTGTTTAACAGCTGAGAAAATACCCGTTGAACCTGATCCAGTTAGCACTGACGTAGGAAACTAATTATGCAACATTTACACCTTTTATCTATTCCCATTTTCTTTCTGATTTTTACTCATTACCGCTATTTATCATTCATTCGCTGATATTGGGTTATCAATAATGAATGCGGTAGAAATCCGACAATTAACCTTGTCATTTGCTGACAAGTCGCTGTTTGTCGACTTTAATTTTGATATTGCCCACGCGCGTTGGAGTGCTGTTCTCGGGCGTTCCGGCGTGGGTAAATCGACTTTATTGCGTGTCATTGCCGGATTGGAACAAAACGCACTGAAATCAGGAAAAATCATATTTAAACATTGCCTGAACCATCAGCAAAAAATTGCATTTATGGCACAAAATGACGGCTTGTTTCCTTGGTTATCCGTTTTAGATAACGTGCAGCTGGCACAGCATTTACAAGGCACAAAAAATCAAGCAAGCCGCCAACAAGCGTTATCTCTACTGGAGCAAGTTCAATTAGCGGATTATCAGCATAAGCCTTGTTATCAACTTTCCGGCGGCCAACGGCAACGTGTAGCATTGGCGAGAACGCTAATGCAATCTTCCGATTTAATCTTAATGGATGAACCTTTTTCCGCTTTAGATGTGGTTACACGCCAACAGCTCTATCAACTTGCAACCACCTTATTAGCCGAGAAAACGGTACTATTGGTCACACACGATCCGCAAGAAGCATTACAGCTATGTGATGATATTTTTGTGCTGCAAAAACAAACTGATCGTGTTGTTCTCTCACAAAAAATTTCAGCCGTTGTTCATTCACCGCAACAACCGCAATTTTGGCAGTTATACCAACAGTTATTCTCTCTTTTGCAGGAGGAATCTTAATGTATTCGCTATCCTCACTGTTAAAAACCGCGCTGCTCTGTCTATTTTTATTAGCATTATGGCAAGGCGCAATTCTTGTTTGGGATTTACCGCACTATCTGTTGCCGACACCGTCCGATGTGTTCCAACAGCTCGCTTCTCGGCATCAGCTGTTGTGGCAGCACACAATGGTTACGTTATTGGAAATTTTTCTTGGCTTGTTTCTTGGCTTTATTTTCGGCTTGTTTTCCGCCATTTTGCTCTCTATATCCAATCGGATTGCTACTTTTTTATTGCCGTTACTACTGATCTCGCAAGCTATTCCTGTTTTTGCGATTGCGCCACTGCTGGTGTTGTGGCTCGGTTATGGATTGGCTTCAAAGGTCGCAATGACAATTCTAATTATCTATTTTCCGGTTACCGCCGCCTGTTATGACGGTTTGAGAAATACGCCGAAGATTTGGTTGGAACTGGCACAAACCATGCAAATTACTCGTTGGCAAATGCTGTTTAAAGTTCGTCTACCGGCAGCATTACCTGCGCTCTCATCCGGTTTACGCATAGCCGTTTCCATTGCACCGATTGGCGCAGTCATCGGCGAATGGGTCGGTGCAAATCAAGGTTTAGGCTATCTAATGCTACACGCCAACGCACGTATGCAGGTTGATTTAATGTTTTCTGCCCTGTTTTTATTAATGTTAATCACGCTACTGCTCTTTTTTATTACCGATAAATTACTGCGTCGCGCCTTACCTTGGGTGACGCAATTACGTTAAGGAGAAATAATGTCAATTACACAGCGATTTATGCAACAGACTCAACCGGATTGGCAACATTACGTTGAACATCCTTTTGTGCAACAGCTTGGCAACGGCACATTACCGCTCGCCTCTTTTCAACATTATCTGATTCAAGATTATCACTATTTACTGCATTACAGCCGTGCTTTAGCGTTGGCGATGTATAAATCTCACCACTTTGCGCAACTTACTGCTTTGAATCAAGATTTGCAGCATATTTTGGCAGAAGTGCAATTACATATTCATTATTGCCAACAATGGCAAATTTCTAAATCTGAGCTGGACAATACACCGGAATCGCCGGCTTGTGTGGCTTATACCCGTTATATGCTTGATTGCGGTTTACAAGGCGGTTTAGCTGAACTTTATACTGCGATTGCACCTTGCGCTTTAGGCTATACAGAAATCGGTAAACGGCTAGCGGCTTTACCACAGGCGAAAAATAATCCTTATCAGACTTGGATTGATACCTATGCCGCCAAGGAGTTTCAAGCTGCCGCCAATGCGATTGCTCAACAGCTGGCACAACTTTGCGCCGGCATTTCTCCACAACAACAGCAAAAATTGCAGCATATTTTTACCACCGCTACCCGAATGGAAATTGCCTTTTGGCAAATGGGGTTGGATCGTTCATAACATTAATCAGAGGAAATCTTATGAAAACTAGTCTATTTTTTACTACATTTTTACTCTCATTTTTTGCTTGGTCTGCGCAAGCTGAAAAATTAAGTTTACAACTGGATTGGTTCGTTAACCCTGATCACGCCGCCCTCATTGTGGCGCAACAGAAAGGATTTTTTGCGAAAAATGGAATTGAACTGGAAATCATTGAACCTGCCGATCCCTCTATGCCGCCAAAATTAGTTGCTGCCGGCAAAAGTGATTTGGCTATCGGTTATCAACCACAACTTTATTTAGATGTCGATCAAGGCTTGCCTTTGGTGCGTATAGCCACATTAATCGCAACGCCGTTAAACAGTATCGTTGCCTTAAAAGAAAGCAATATCAAAACATTAGCCGATTTTAAAGGCAAAAAAATCGGTTATTCGGTCAGTGGTTTTGAAGAGGTTTTACTCGGCACAATGCTGAAATCTGCCGGCGTTAATCCGAATGAAGTGGAAAAGATCAATGTAAATTGGTCATTATCACCGGCATTGATGAGCAAACAGGTGGATGGTGTAGTCGGTGCATTTCGTAATTTTGAACTTAATCAGCTTAGTTTAGAAAAACAACAGGGAATCGCTTTTTATCCGGAAGAACACGGTGTACCAATTTATGATGAATTGATTTTATTAGCCAATAAAAACAAATTAGACAACCCTCAATATCAAGCAAAACTCTCCGCTTTTCTCACTGCTATTGAACAGGCGACCGTTTATATCAGCAATCATCCACAAGAGGCGTGGCAAACATTTATTAGCTATAAACCGCAAGAATTGGATAACGCACTGAATCGTGCAGCGTGGCAAGATACTTTGCCTCGTTTAAGTTTAATGCCACGTGCATTGGATCAACACCGTTACCAAACAATGGCGGAATTTATGCACCAACAAGGATTAATTAAAAAAGTACCGCTTTTATCCGATTATGCACGTCAAATTAAGTAGAAAGGAAATAATATGAACTTCAATTTATTAGAAAAAATTCGCCAAACAAATCCTTTAATCCACAACATCACCAACATTGTGGTGGCAAACTATGTAGCGAATGGACTATTAGCCTTGGGCGCATGGCAGATGCCGAAGAAGAAATGGCGGATCTTGCTCAATTTAGCGCAGCCTTGGTGATTAACATTGGCACGCTCGATCCTTTCAAGGTAAAAGCAATGTTGGCGGCTGGTAAAGCAGCGAATAAAGCGGGTATTCCAGTGGTGCTTGATCCTGTGGGCGTGGGCGCAACGCAATACCGCAAGGACGTGGTGGCTGAATTACTGAGCAAGGTAAAATTCACCGCTATTCGTGGCAATGCAGGGGAAATCGCTCAGATAGCTGGGGTGAATTGGGTGGCGAAAGGTGTGGACGCAGGGCAAGGCGAAGGCGATGTGGCACAAATTGCCAAACTGGCCGCGCAACGTCATCAATGTGTTGTGGCGGTGAGCGGTGCGGTAGATTACATCAGCGATGGCGTGCAAGTGGCAGCCATTGATAACGGCACGCCAATGTTTCCAAAAATCACGGGCTCAGGTTGTTTGCTTGGCGCGGTGTTAGGGGCATTTTTAGCGGTCGACCCGAACCAACCTTTTAATGCAGTAGTGCAAGCCAGTACCGCCTATGCGGTGGCAGGGCAACTGGCAGCGAAAGACTTAGGAAGCACAAAATATGGGCAATTTTACACCGCACTTTTAGATCAGCTTGGCGAGCTGAGTGATCAACAAGTGGCACAACTCGCACAGGTTCACATAGAAAAATAAGGAGCAACAATGACTCATATTGCACAAGCTCTGACCATTGCCGGCTCAGACAGCGGCGGCGGTGCGGGTATTCAAGCTGATCTGAAAACCTTTCAAATGCGTAATGTATTTGGAATGAGCGTAATTACCGCTGTTACTGCACAAAACACCTTAGGCGTAACCGATATTCATTTAATCCCCCTTAGCACCATTGAAGCGCAACTCAAGGCAATTGTGGCAGATTTCACGCCCAATGCGGTAAAAATTGGTATGCTCGGCACGACTGAAATTATCCAAACTGTGGCCGCTTTTTTGCGTCAGCACCCATTTGCGAATGTGGTTATCGATCCTGTGATGATCGCCAAAGGGGGCGCAAGTTTATTGGAGCAATCGGCAATTCAAGCGATGCGTGAGCAACTATTGCCTTTAGCCGATGTACTAACGCCAAATCTGCCTGAAGCAGAAGCTTTAACAGGATTGAAAGCTGAAGATCGGCACAGTATTACGCGAATTACTGAACGTTTACAACAAATGGGCGCAAAAACCGTGATTATAAAAGGTGGCCATCAGCAAAACAGCGAAAGTGCGCTATGCCAAGATTTTATTTTCACGCCGACAACATCTTTTGTCTTGGAAAGCCCACGTTTTAACACGCCACATACTCACGGCACAGGCTGCACTTTTTCCGCTTGCTTAAGCGCTGAACTTGCCAAAGGGCAATCTTTGGAGCAAGCCTGCAAAACTGCCAAAGCCTTTATCACCAGCGCCATCACGCACCCTTTAAATATCGGACACGGACACGGCCCAACCAATCACTGGGCTTATTCACAGGAGCAAAAAAATGGATAAATCAATTTTACGCTGTTATTTAGTGGCAGGTACGCAAGATTGTCGTCATCTGCCACAATATGATGCAAGCCAGCCACAACAAACGCTGTTAGAGCGTTTAGAACAGGCATTAAAGGCCGGCATTACTTGTTATCAATTTCGTGAAAAAGGGCAATTTTCCTTGCAAGATCCGCAACAAATTGAGCAACTTGCCCGCCAATGCCAACATTTATGCCAACAATATAATGTGCCTTTTATTATCAATAATGATGTCCAACTCGCAGAAAAATTGCACGCAGACGGCATTCACGTTGGGCAAAAAGATTTTGCCGTGGATAAGCTCGCTCAACAAATTCAAGGCAAAATGCTCATTGGTTTATCCGTCAATACCTTGCAGCAAGCGCAGCAACACAATGCTTTCAATGGCGTGGATTATTATGGCTGCGGTCCGATTTTCCCTACTTTTTCCAAAGCGGACGCTGCGCCAGATGTGGGGATCAACTTTGTGCAATTTTTGCGTGAACAAGGCATCAACAAGCCTTTGGTCGCCATTGGCGGCATTAGAACCGAACACGTTCCCGCGCTTTTACAAGCCGGTGCGGACGGTGTTGCGGTGATTTCAACCATTATGCAGTCAGCCAATATAACAGCGACTGTCAAACAGATTTTAAACGCATAAAAAATGGGGCTTACCGCCCCATAAATACTCGTTTGCAGATGTTTATTTATGACGTTCTTTTAATTTTTCAATCACATCACCCCAAGTTAAATTGGCATCCTGCAACAATACGGTTAAATGGTAGGCTAAATCCGCCGCCTCACAAATGGTTTCTTCGCGATCTTTTACTGTCGCTGCCAATGCGGTTTCAACCCCCTCTTCACCGACTTTTTGCGCAATACGTTTTGTGCCGCGCGCATAAAGTGAAGCGGTATAAGAACTCTTCGGATCAGCACTTTTACGCGCGTTTAACAGTTTTTCCAATTTGCTCAAGAAAATCCAATTCGGTGTTTCAGAAATCGGGGAAAAACAACTATCCGTTCCTTCGTGACAGGTCGCACCGACCGGATTAACCAAGATCAACAACGTATCACGATCACAATCTAAGGTGTAATCAACCACATTTAAAAAATTGCCGGAAGTTTCACCTTTTGTCCATAAACGCTGTTTGGTGCGAGAGAAGAAAGTCACTTTTTTCTCCTCTAATGTTTTGGCTAATGCTTCCTGATTCATATACCCCAACATCAACACTTCACAGCTATCCGCATTTTGTACGATAACCGGCAATAAACCATCTACTTTTTGCCAATTGATTTGTTCAATAATTTGTTTATCTAACATTTTATTCCTCACATCTCACTTCGATTTGTTCATTACGTAAATAGCGTTTTAATTCGCCAATATTAATAATCTGTTTATGAAACACGCTTGCAGCCAAAGCGCCGTCCACGTTAGCTTCAACAAAAGCATCACGGAAATGCACCATTTCACCGGCACCGCCCGAAGCAATCAATGGCACGTTACACACCTCACGTACTTTTTTGAGCTGCACTAAATCATAACCTTTACGCACGCCATCTTGATTCATCATATTCAAGACGATTTCACCGGCACCACGCTTTTGCACTTCCTGTACCCAATCCACTGTCTGCCAAGTCGTTTGACGAGTCCGCTTTTCATCACCGGTATATTGATTAACCCAATATTTACCGCTTTCCTGCTCAAACCAACTATCAATACCGACCACGATTGCCTGCACACCGAAACGATCCGCCAACTGATTAATTAAATCCGGATTTGCCAACGCCGGTGAATTAATTGAAATTTTATCCGCACCGAAAGCAAAAATCTGTTCTGCATCGGCAATTGTTTTAATCCCACCGGCAACACAGAATGGGATGTCGATCACTTGTGCCACACGCTCTACCCAACTTTTATCAACCGTGCGTCCATCAGAAGAGGCGGTAATATCATAGAAAACCAACTCATCTGCCCCCTCCTCTGCATAACGTTGCGCCAATGGCACAATATCACCAATAATCTCGTGATTACGAAATTGTACCCCTTTCACAACTTGCCCATTACGCACATCCAAACAAGGAATTATCCGTTTTGCCAACATTCGATCGCCTCCGCTACCGTAAATTTACCCTCTAATAATGCTCGCCCTACAATCACGCCGGCAACGCCGCTGCCTTTTAATGCATTGATGTCGGCTAATGAACCAATCCCTCCGGAAGATTGAAACTGAATAGTTGGATATTTCTGACAAATTTCACGATACAAAGCGACATTTGAACCGGATAAAGTACCATCTTTAGAAATATCGGTGCATAAAACGTGTTGTAAACCGACAGTCGAAAAATCCTCAATGACCTGTTCCAGCGTTAAATCACTGGTTTCTTGCCAGCCGTGAATAGCAATTAATTTACGCCCTTCCACAATATTGATATCCAATGCCAATACAAATTTTTCTGCACCATATTTTTCAAACCAAGCTTTAACCATTTGTGGCTGTTTAATCGCGGTCGAACCGACAACCACACGATTCGCACCTACATTCAATAAATCCGCCACATCCTTTTCACTACGGATGCCGCCGCCCACCTGTACCGGACATTGAGTTGCCTCAATAATTTTGCCGATTAATGCAGTCTGACGAGCTTTCGGATCTTTCGCCCCGGTCAAATCCACTAAATGTAATTGTTCCGCACCTTGCTTAACATAAGCGGCAAACTGCTCGATTGGATTATCACTATATGTTGTCTGCTTGGCATAATCGCCTTGGTGCAAACGCACCACCTCTCCATTAATCAGATCCAAAGCAGGAATGATGATTGATTTTGTCATATTAAATCCTAGATTTTTTATTATATTCTCTCGATAAAATTGCGTAATAACTGTGCACCGACCTTACCTGACCTTTCAGGATGAAACTGCACACCATAAAAATTATCCTTATGCAGCGCAGCGGAAAACGGTACGCCATACTCACAGGTTGCAATCGTATTTTCATTTGGCAGCACCGCATAACTATGCACAAAATAGAAATAACTACCATTAGGAATATCGGCAAAGAGTGCTTCATTTTCAGCAAAATTCACTTGATTCCATCCCATATGCGGCAACGGTAAACCGTTATCCGGCAACTTTTGCGTTTCACCGGACATCAATCCTAGCGTTTGTAAATTGCCTTCTTGTGAAAAACTCGTCATTAATTGCATTCCCAAACAAATGCCCAAAACCGGTTGTGTTAATTGTTGAATCGTTGCAATCAAATTACGCTGCTGTAAATTATGCATTGCCGCATTCGCTGTTCCTACCCCCGGCAATAGTAACTTGTCCGCCTGTTTGAGTTTAGTTAAATCTCGACTGATCTCCGCTTGGTAACCTAATCTTTCAATCGCAAACTTGACCGAAGAAAGGTTAGCACAGCCGGTATCAATGATAGTGATATTTTGCATAATGTTATCATTCCTAATGTTCTTGTTGTTTTTGTTCAAAATTTTCGATTTCTTTGCGTATTTCTGTCAGTAATAATTCTTCTGACGGCAGATAAAGTTGATATTGACTGGCAAAAATTTGCTGTTGATTTTCAGGTAAAGAAAATTTCACCACGCTATCATTTTTATCCGCACATAATAAAATGCCAATGGTTGGATTTTCTCGTGGCAGTTTTTCAACCCGATCAAAATAATTCACATACATTTGCAACTGCCCCAAATCCTGATGGGTTAATTTGTGGGTTTTGATCTCGATAATCACAAAGCATTGCAGCAAGCGATTGTATAAAACGAGATCCACGAAAAAATCATCACCATCAAGATGTAAACGTTTCTGACGAGCCACAAAAGAAAAGCCGTTACCTAATTCAAGTAAAAATTCTTGCAAGTGAGTAATAATGGCTTGTTCAAGATCTTTTTCGTAATAGGCACTTTCACGTTGCAGACCAAGAAATTCCAATACCATCGGCTCTTTGATAATCTGTTTCGGATCACTAGGGATAAGCTGATTATTCGCCACCGCAAGCACGGTTTCTTTATCGTTACTCAATAATAAACGTTCGTATAGACTGCTGTTGATTTGGCGTTCTAACTGGCGAGAACTCCAATTATTTTTTATGCTTTCACCAATATAAAACTCTCGTTTATCAGGATCATTGATACGTAAAAGTTGGCGATATTGTGTCCAGTTCAATTGTGAACGCAGTGCGTTCACAATTGGGAATGTACGATAAAATTGTCGATACCAATTAAGGTTGCGATAAGAAAAACTACTGCCAAGCTCTGGTTCAAGCTGTTTGGCAAGATATTTGATTAAGTAAGTTCCATAATCTGCCCGCTCTTGCCCTTGCTGTTCTTCTTCAAAAATACGCTTGCCAATGTGCCAATACATCAGCACTCGCTGAAAATCCACCGCTCTCACCGCATTTTCACGGGATTGTGCGATGATTTGTTTAATATCAGTAATAATGGTTGTGTTGGTCAGCATTGTTATTCCCTTCGCGCTTTAACCGCAATAATCAAAGAACGCCCTTACTGCTCGGCAATTCGTTACTTTCGATACGAATCGCCTGTCTAAGTGTTCTACCGAAACATTTAAACATCGCCTCAATCTGATGATGTGTGTTATTTCCTTTCACTTTAATATGTAAAGTACAAGCCAAGGCATAACTCAATGACATAAAGAAATGTTCCACCATTTCGGTGCTGAAATCGCCCACTTTGTCACGTGTAAATTTTGCTTTAAATTTCAGATAAGGGCGACCGGAAAGATCCAATGCGCATTCTGCTTTACACTCATCCATCGGCAATACAAATCCGAAACGAGCAATCCCTTTTTTATTGCCTAGCGCCTTTTTCAAAGCCTCACCAAACGCTAACGCGGTATCTTCCACCGTATGATGATCATCAATATGCAAATCTCCGTTTACCGTCACATTCATCCGGAAACCACCGTGTGTTGCGATCTGATCCAACATATGATCGAAAAAACCGATGCCGGTATTAATCTGATTAATGCCGGTTTCATCCAACCAAAGCTGAACTTTAATATCGGTTTCTTTGGTTTTTCGAACCACCTCTGAGGTGCGAGGCTTATTATCACCAATATTCGTCACCGCCTGTTTCAACAATTTTTCAGCAATCAAATCCCAATTCAAATTTTGTGGATTATATTGCAAACCAACAATGCCAAGATTTTCCGCAAGCTGAAGATCGGTTGCACGATCGCCGATTACATAGCTGTTCTTTTTATCAAAAAGCTTATTTTTAATGTATTTCTTCAATAAGCCCAATTTCGGTTTACGACATTCACAATTATCTTCCGGCTTATGCGGACAAATTAAAACATCATCAAATTCAATGCCTTGTGAATTAAAAATTTGCATCATCGCATTATGCGGTTTATCAAAATCCTCTTGAGGGAAAGAACTCGTACCTAAGCCATCCTGATTACTCACCATTACCAAACGGTAACCGGCCTGCTGCAACTTTAATAACGCAGGAATAACATTCGGCTCCAACTTCAATTTTTCTAAACTATCAATTTGAAAATCTGTTTTCGGCTCATCAATTAATGTTCCATCACGGTCAATAAATAAGATAGATTGTTGTTTTTTCATATTATTTTCCTTGCTGTGCAAATTGATTAATGGCTTCTAGTGTACGGCTGTTTTCTGCTGCTGTGCCGACAGTAATACGAATACAATTTTCTAAAAATAATTGACTGTTCTGATTACGCAAAATAATGCCGTTATCCCATAAATATTGAAATAACTTTTGTCCGTTTTGTGCTTTAAACAGGATGTAATTGGATTCACTTGGATAAACAATATCAATTATCGGGCATTGCGCCAGTGCATCACTCAATTTAACACGATTAATCAACACTTCCTCAACGCGCTGCTGCATTAATGCTATTCCTCGCGCAGAAAGTGCTTGAGCAGCAATATCAGCGACCGGACTCGGCAACGGATAAGGTGCGATAACTTTTTGCAATACACCGATTAACTCTTTATTGGCGAGCGTAAAACCGCAACGCAAGCCGGCTAAAGCAAAGGCTTTAGACAAAGTACGGATAATAGCAAGATGCGGATAATTTTTTAACTCGGAAACCATTGTTGCTTGCGGACAAAATTCAATATAGGCTTCATCAACCACCACAATTGCACGATTTTTTGTCATTTCCAGCAAAGAAATTAAATTCTCACGTTTTAATAAATTTCCGGTTGGGTTATTCGGACTGCAAACAAACACAACTTTCACATTATCCAACTGGCGCTCAATTTCAGCTAAATTTAGTTGAAAATCTTGAGTCAACGGCACTTTTTTACAAGCAATTCCGCAGGTTTCCGCACTCACGGAATACATCCCATATGTCGGTGGGCAATACAAAATAGCATCCTGATTCGGCTCACAGAAAGCACGGATAATCAATTCGATACTTTCATCGCCACCACGACTCACCAAAACATTGTTCACGGTCACACCGGCATAATTTGCATAACCTTCAACCACAGCTTGCGGTTGCGCTTCCGGATAACGGTTAAAATTTTGTACGCTTAATGAAAAATCCGGTGAAATCGGATATTCATTGGCATTTAACCAAACATCTCCTTTTCCTCCCAAACGGCGCGCGGATTGATAAGGAGTCAATGCTTGAATATTTTTACGAGAAAGTTGTGTAATGCTCATAATTTTTTCCTATAACTGAAAATAAAAAATCCTCTCGAAATTATCTTCCGAGAGGATTGTGATTCATATCGAATGCTCGGAAGATGATTAATCTTCCACGCACCATCGCCTGAAAGATTAATCAGGTTGATGATGGTGATGATGAGCAATTCGAGAAAATTTCATTTGTTGTATCCTTAATGTCAAAACTGTTATTTACACTACTGGATCATCTACAAAAATGCAATAGGTTTTTGGATAAAAAATTTATCAAACCGCTCTCTCCGTATAAAGCTCTACGCCCGACATCAATGACATTTTTTTCACATAAGCGGCGACTTTATTCGGGAATTCGATTCCTTTCACAATTGTTAAATTACGCAAAACCGGGAATAATACGATATCTTCGATTGACAACTCTCCGGAACTCGCTTTCGGGCTGACGATCAAATCGTTCAACTCTTTGAGATCTTGATTAATTTTTGCTAAATATTGTGGGGTTTGTGCCAAATTTTCAGCAAAATTACCAATCATTTTGCTTTTTTTCATCGTGAAATATTCCACTGATTCCGGCATTGCAAACTCTTTTAAGCCGATTTGTGTAAATCGAGGAATCACTAAATGATTGTAATAACTGCCTACTTTTTGCAACCATTGACTCACTTCCTCACGAACATTTTCTTTTAAGCAAGGCTCGCCATATTTTTTATCAACATAACGGACGATATCCAAACTTTCCGGCATTACCATTCCATCACTGTCAGCAAGGATTGGCACAACTTTACGCCCCACTAGTTGCATCGGGGTGTCTTCGTGATGATTTGCCAACACAATGACATCAACCGGGATATTTTTTAAACCGAAAATCATTCTGGCACGTACACAATATGGACAATGTTCATAAGTATAAAGTCTCATTATTTGCTCCTCAGTTGTGTTTGGTAACTTTAGTTAGTTTTAATACAAATCAGCTGTTTTATCAAGGATTAGACAGCTTTTATCTAAAAAAACAAGCCCCGAAAACTGGCATTCTCGGGGCTGGACTTAACTCATTTTTAGCAACAATTAGAGTGAATAATATAATTCAAATTCTGCCGGATGTGGCAATAAACGAATACGATCAACTTCTTTATTTTTCAATTCGATATAGGCTTCAATAAAGTCGTTGCTGAATACGCCACCGCGAGTTAAGAATTCGTGATCTGCTGCTAATGAAGCAAGTGCTTCATCTAAAGAACCTGCTACAGTCGGGATCTCTTTTAACTCTTCAGGCGGTAAGTCATATAAGTTTTTATCCATTGCATCGCCCGGATGGATCTTATTGATAATACCATCTAAACCTGCCATTAAAATCGCAGAGAATGCCAAGTATGGGTTTGCACCCGGATCTGGGAAACGCACTTCAATACGGCGTGCTTTCGGACTTGACACTGTCGGAATACGAATAGAGGCAGAACGGTTGCTTGCTGAATAAGCCAACAATACCGGCGCTTCATAACCCGGTACCAAACGTTTATAAGAGTTGGTTGTCGGGTTGGTAAACGCATTCAATGCTTTAGCGTGTTTAATTACTCCCCCAATAAAGAAGAGAGAAAGTTCAGATAATCCAGCATATTTATCACCGGAGAATAAATTCACACCATCTTTACCTAAAGAGATATGGCAGTGCATACCTGAACCGTTATCGCCAAAAAGTGGTTTTGGCATAAAACAAGCGGTTTTACCGTGTTCAAACGCAACATTATGAACAACATATTTATAAATTTGTGTTTCATCCGCTTTTAAAGTTAAAGTATTGAAACGACAAGCAATTTCGTTTTGTCCGGCTGTTGCTACTTCGTGGTGATGAGCTTCAATCACTAAGCCCATATCTTCCATTACTAAGCACATTTCAGAACGTAAATCTTGTGAAGAATCAACCGGTGGAACAGGGAAATAACCACCTTTAGTTGCCGGACGATGACCTTTGTTTCCGCCTTCATACTCTTTGTCGCTATTCCAGCTTGCTTCGATATCATCGATTTCATAGAAAGAGCCTGACATTCCAGTTTTGAAACGTACATCATCAAAGATAAAGAATTCAGGTTCCGGTCCAACTAATACAGTATCCGCAATACCTGATGCTTTAAGGTACTCTTCTGCACGGATTGCAATTGAACGTGGGTCACGATCATAACCTTGCATTGTGGTTGGTTCATAAACATCACAACGAATGGAAAGAGTCGGAACGCTGAAGAAAGGATCGACTAATGCACTTTCCGGAATCGGCATCAATACCATATCGGATTTATTGATTGTTTTCCAACCGGCGATAGAAGATCCATCAAACATTTTTCCATCTTCAAAGAAATCTTCATCAACGGCACTCACCGGTACTGAAACGTGTTGTTCTTTCCCTTTGATGTCGGTAAAACGAAGATCAACAAAACGAATTCCGTGTTCTTCAATAAGTTCAAAGACTTTTGCAATTGCTTGAGTGTTTGCCATAATCAATCCTCTCGTATTTGACTAGTTAATTTATAAATATAATGTTGGTTTTTTGAATTCAGATAAAC
>SKEB01000486.1_pt1 | contig 34186 bp, 10 predicted proteins | sample 4826561 | NCBI WGS metagenome assembly SKEB01 (sample SAMN11008820, study PRJNA524170) | human gut metagenome | biome: Human fecal sample; material: Feces; isolation source: fecal sample from pouch patient p17 | host: Homo sapiens | place: Israel: Tel-Aviv | collected 2016-03-29
ATATATATCATTAAAGTTTGTGCCCTTATGCTCATTAAATTATTGCGCTACAAAATGTAAAAGAAAAGAGTTATAGTTGAACTAATATATGCTATCGGTTTGAACCAATATATGCTATCATAAAGAAAGAAGGGTGATTAATGGAAAAGCCGAAGTTTGAGTTTTATACAAGACCTAATGGTTTTACAAAGAAAACTCAGAAAACACCAAGTCGAGAAATACAGCGAGCTAAAGTTATTAAAAAGGAATATGAGGAGGAGCAATATGCCAACAATAAAATTTGATGAATTTTTAGCAGAGCAACGGAAAAATCCTGCTTTTGAAAATGGCTTTTTAAAAGAAGATGCTAAATTAGAAAATGCAATTGCACTATTAAGAGCACGTGAGAATGCAGGGCTAAGCCAACGTGAATTAGCAGAACGTTCTGGTGTCCCACAGTCTACCATTGCTAGAATAGAACGTGGTTATAATACAAATATTGATACACTTAGCAAAATCGCTTTCGCATTAAATAAGAGAGTGAAAATAAGTTTTATATAATAATAGCCCCTATCATACTAATTATGATAGGGGCTATCGTATTTATATTGCATTATATTGTAATACTATATCAAATCTTGTGGAGTAAGATTTATATACGTATTACATAATATCTTCTTCACGACCGAATTTACCATTTTTGTATTCCCCATAAGCGAGGATAAGCTCTGTTTTATTTGTCATAAATTCTCAGAAATAGAGATCCATGAATTAGGTTGAAGTTTTAATTTGTAAATATTCATCGGTGTATGGGATTTAGCAGGACCTGTTATATGTCTGAAAGCACCGGTGTAAACGATAGCATCGATTGTTTCATCAAGAGATTCATACCGCCCCATTGTGGTAGCAGGTATATATTGATATGCAGGTGTATCGTTTTTATGACGTTCAGGTAGATTTATCCATAATTGTAAAGCATGGAACAAACGTCCCCGCTTTGCATATTCTTTTTCATGAAATTCTTTGTGCAAAACACCACTAGCTGCAGTCATCCATTGCACATCACCAGAGTGAATAACACCACTATTACCAGCTGCATCTTTATGCCCAATGGAGCCGGAAAAAGAAAATGTTACCGTTTCAAAGCCTTTATGGGGATGTGGAGTGACACCTGTATCAAAAGGACTAGCCTCAAAATAATATGGCTCGTTATAGTCGAGTAACAAAAATGGAGACATACGATCAAGCATAGGTGACTCATCGCCATCAGGGAAGTACTGACGTGCTCTAAATCCATTGCCTACCCAATGAATATCAGGAGCTTTAATAATTCTTTCAATTGTTCTTACAGGATTCATTCTATCACCTCTTAATCGAACAGGATTTATAATAGTTGTATTATATATGAATAGTTGCTCATATATATTAATGCTATTATATCTAATTTTTTCGATATGTCAAGGGTGGGCTATTAGAATAGTAAAGACGGCCTAGGAGGATAAAAAGCCATACAATAAAAAAGACACACCCTAAGGTGTGCCTTTTAGCTTAATCAGCGACTTCCTATCCTCCCAGGCCGTCTCCAGCCAAGTACTTTCGGCGTTTACGAGCTTAACTACTGTGTTCGAGATGGGAACAGGTGGACCCTCGTAGCTATCGCCACTGAATCTGTCAGAGTTTGTACTCTGAAAACCACATAGAAGGTATATATATATTTGTTGCACATATCCGCTTATTGTATTAAGTAAAGCCCTCGATCTATTAGTACCAGTCAGCTCCAAGCCTCACAGCTCTTCCACACCTGGCCTATCAACCATGTCGTCTACATGGGATCTTACTAGCTTATGCTATGAGAAACCTCATCTCAAGGCTGGTTTCACGCTTAGATGCTTTCAGCGTTTATCCGTCCCGAACGTAGCTACCCAACTGTACCCTTGGCAGGATAATTGGTACACCAGCGGTTCGTCCACTCCGGTCCTCTCGTACTAGGAGCAGCCCCCTTCAAGTTTCTTGCGCCCGCGATGGATAGGGACCGAACTGTCTCACGACGTTCTGAACCCAGCTCACGTACCACTTTAATCGGCGAACAGCCGAACCCTTGGGACCTACTTCAGCCCCAGGATGTGATGAGCCGACATCGAGGTGCCAAACCTCCCCGTCGATATGGACTCTTGGGAGAGATTAGCCTGTTATCCCCAGGGTAGCTTTTATCCGTTGAGCGATGGCCCTTCCACTCGGCACCACCGGATCACTAAGCCCGACTTTCGTCCCTGCTCGACCTGTCCGTCTCGCAGTCAAGCTCCCTTCTGCCTTTACACTCTTCGAGCGATTTCCGTCCGCTCTGAGGGAACCTTTGGGCGCCTCCGTTACTCTTTAGGAGGCGACCGCCCCAGTCAAACTGCCCGCCTAAGACTGTCCAGCCGGTTGTTAATCGGCCTGTTAGAAATCAATTAATCAAAGGGTGGTATCCCAACAACGACTCCTCTAAGACTGGCGCCCTAGATTCTAAGTCTCCCACCTATCCTGTACATTCATTAACTAAGTTCAATCTTAGGTTGCAGTAAAGCTCCATGGGGTCTTTCTGTCCAGTCGCGGGTAACCTGCATCTTCACAGGTACTTCAATTTCACCGGGTCCCTCGTTGAGACAGTGCGCAAGTCGTTACACCTTTCGTGCGGGTCGGAACTTACCCGACAAGGAATTTCGCTACCTTAGGACCGTTATAGTTACGGCCGCCGTTTACTGGGGCTTCAATTCAGAGCTTCGACCGAAGTCTAACCCCTCCTCTTAACCTTCCAGCACCGGGCAGGTGTCAGCACCTATACATCAGCTTTCGCTTTAGCAGGCACCTGTGTTTGTAGTAAACAGTCGCTTGCGCCTCTCTTGTGCCACTCATTCATGCTCCACGCGTTACTGCCCTTCACACTACATGAGTCCTCCTTTTCCCGAAGTTACGGAGGCATTTTGCCGAGTTCCTTAACGAGGGTTTTCCCGCGCACCTTAGGATTCTCTCCCCGCCTACCTGTGTCGGTTTTGGTACGGGCGATGTGTCTCTACCTAGAAGCTTTTCTCGACAGTGTAGGATCAATCACTTCGCTGTAAACAGCTCGTCATCACATCTCAGCTTTTAGAGTTACGGATTTGCCTATAACTCAACCTACATGCTTAAACACGCACTTCCAATCGCGTGCTGACCTACCTTACTGTGTCACTCCTTCGATCAAACGATTCACACCGGTACAGGAATTTCAACCTGTTGTCCATCGCCTACGCTTTTCCGCCTCGGCTTAGGTCCCGACTTACCCTGAGACGACGATCGTTGCTCAGGAACCCTTAGGCTTTCGGTGGAATGGATTCTCACCATTCTTTTCGCTACTCATACCGACATTCTCACTTCTCACCAGTCCACAACTCCTTACGGTACTGCTTCAATCCGATGAGAACGCTCCCCTACCCATATACATTACTGCATATGACACGACTTCGGTTTCATACTTTAGCCCCGGACATTTTCGGCGCAGAGTCTCTCGACCAGTGAGCTATTACGCACTCTTTAAATGGTGGCTGCTTCTAAGCCAACATCCTGGTTGTTTTGGAAATTCCACATCCTTCGCCACTTAGTATGACATTGGGGACCTTAGTCGGTGTTCTGGGCTGTTTCCCTCTTGACAATGGACCTTATCATTCACTGTCTGACTCCCGAGTATAAGTATAGCCATTCGTAGTTTGACTAGGTTCGGTAACCGGTATGGCCCCTAGCCCGATCAGTGCTCTACCGCCTATACTCTCAACCTCGAGGCTAGCCCTAAAGCTATTTCGGGGAGAACCAGCTATCTCCGTGTTCGATTGGCATTTCACCCCTATCCACAACTCATCCCAAAGCTTTTCAACGCTCACGAGTTCGGTCCTCCACACAATTTTACCTGTGCTTCAACCTGGCCATGGATAGATCACTACGGTTTCGGGTCTACTATCACTAACTGAACGCCCTGTTCAGACTCGCTTTCGCTGCGGCTCCATGTTTTCCACTTAACCTCGCTAGCAACAGTAACTCGTCGGTTCATTCTTCAATAGGCACGCCGTCGTCCTGATATATATACAGACTTCGACTGTTTGTAGACATACGGTTTCAGGTTCTCTTTCACTCCCCGCCAGGGGTTCTTTTCACCTTTCCCTCACGGTACTATGCGCTATCGGTCGATATCAGTATTTTGGCTTGGAGGGTGGTCCCCCCTGCTTCCCACAAGGTTTCACGTGTCTCGTGGTACTCTGGATACAGTCCCATGTATGCAAGGTTTCGATTACAGGGCTTTCACCTTCTGCGGCTGAGCTTTCCAACTCGATTCTTCTACCTCATTTACACTTGATGACTGTCCTCAACCCCGGTGCGGTTGCCCGCTCCGGTTTGGCCTCTTTCCCGTTCGCTCGCCGCTACTAAGAAAATCTCGTTTGATTACTCTTCCTCTGGGTAATTAGATGTTTCAGTTCCCCAGGTGCCCTCCTCATACTCAAAGGTATGGGTGACAGTGCATAACCACTGCCGGGTTCCCCCATTCGGAAATCTACGGGTCAAAGGTTGCTTGCACCTCTCCGTAGCTTATCGCAGCTTACCGCGTCCTTCTTCGGCTGATATCGCCAAGGCATCCGCCGTACGCCCTTAAAATCTTTACTTAGATTTTATGACATGCATTAGATACATTGTCGTTTATTTTGTAGCCGTACATTTTCATGTACGTCACCAATAAGTCAGAGAATTATTTCCTATGTGCTCGGGTCAACCTACTTAGAAATTCTAAGAGATGACCTTACAAATATATAATAATTATCTTCTATGCAGTTTTCAAAGAACAAATCTGCTGATATATAAATCAGCTGATGTAGTTTAGCACTTAACATCATAGATGTCAAATACTAAATGGTGGAGACGAGGAGATTCGAACTCCTGACCCCCTGCTTGCAAGGCAGGTGCTCTCCCAACTGAGCTACGCCCCCATGAGTGGTTACGCTTTAGTCTCGATAATCCATTCCGAAGAATCCGTTATCTTTTTAAAGTTATACCTATGTTTAGCTCTTTTGTCTGTACTCTACACAATGTGTATTTCAAGTAATATGAGCCAACTGGTGGGCCTAGGTGGACTCGAACCACCGACCTCACGCTTATCAGGCGTGCGCTCTAACCAGCTGAGCTATAGGCCCATATCTGTAGAATTGAGAGTCTTTACAGATCTCTCAAAACAGAACAATGTTAGGCTGCCAAAGTGTCGACCTAAGTGACATCTAAGCTCTTGGCCTAGTGTATGTCTCCCTAGAAAGGAGGTGATCCAGCCGCACCTTCCGATACGGCTACCTTGTTACGACTTCACCCCAATCATCGACTTTACCTTAGACGGCTGGCTCCCGAAGGTTACCCCACCGGCTTTGGGCACTTCCGACTTTCGTGGTGTGACGGGCGGTGTGTACAAGGCCCGGGAACGTATTCACCGCAGTATGCTGACCTGCGATTACTAGCGATTCCGACTTCACGTAGGCGAGTTGCAGCCTACGATCCGAACTGAGAGAGTGTTTCTCGGGTTTGCTCCACCTCGCGGTTTCGCTTCCGTCTATTAACTCCCATTGTAGTACGTGTGTAGCCCAGGTCATAAGGGGCATGATGATTTGACGTCATCCCCGCCTTCCTCCGCATTGTCTGCGGCAGTCTCTCATGAGTTCCCACCCGAAGTGCTGGCAACATAAGATAGGGGTTGCGCTCGTTGCGGGACTTAACCCAACATCTCACGACACGAGCTGACGACAACCGTGCACCACCTGTTTTCTGGCTTCCGAAGAAGAGGAACTATCTCTAGTTCTGTCCATCAATGTCAAGACCTGGTAAGGTTCTTCGCGTTGCGTCGAATTAAACCACATACTCCACCGCTTGTGCGGGCCCCCGTCAATTCCTTTGAGTTTCAACCTTGCGGTCGTACTCCCCAGGCGGGGTACTTATTGCGTTAACTCCGGCACAGAAGGGGTCGATACCTCCTACACCTAGTACCCATCGTTTACGGCCAGGACTACCGGGGTATCTAATCCCGTTCGCTCCCCTGGCTTTCGCGCCTCAGCGTCAGTTTTCGTCCAGAAAGTCGCCTTCGCCACTGGTGTTCTTCCTAATATCTACGCATTTCACCGCTACACTAGGAATTCCACTTTCCTCTCCGATACTCTAGATTGGCAGTTTCCATCCCATCACGGGGTTAAGCCCCGAACTTTTAAGACAGACTGACCAATCCGCCTGCGCGCGCTTTACGCCCAATAATTCCGGACAACGCTTGCCACCTACGTATTACCGCGGCTGCTGGCACGTAGTTAGCCGTGGCTTTCTATTCCGGTACCGTCAAATCCTCGCACTATTCGCACAAGAACCATTCGTCCCGATTAACAGAGCTTTACAACCCGAAGGCCGTCATCACTCACGCGGCGTTGCTCCGTCAGACTTTCGTCCATTGCGGAAGATTCCCCACTGCTGCCTCCCGTAGGAGTCTGGGCCGTGTCTCAGTCCCAATGTGGCCGTTCATCCTCTCAGACCGGCTACTGATCATCGCCTTGGTGGGCCGTTACCCCTCCAACTAGCTAATCAGACGCAATCCCCTCCTTCAGTGATAGCTTATAAATAGAGGCCACCTTTCATCCAGTCTCGATGCCGAGATTGGATCGTATGCGGTATTAGCAGTCGTTTCCAACTGTTGTCCCCCTCTGAAGGGCAGGTTGATTACGCGTTACTCACCCGTTCGCCACTAAGATTGATAGAAGCAAGCTTCCATCGCTCTTCGTTCGACTTGCATGTGTTAAGCACGCCGCCAGCGTTCGTCCTGAGCCAGGATCAAACTCTCCAAGATATCTTGAAGCTATTTGAGTAGCTCAATATTTGTTGTCGTTACATTAAAGTAACTTTGAATTATGGTTGGTTTTGACTATGTCAAAACCCGCACTCTGGCATATGTTCAATCATATGATTGATTACCTATCATTGTTCAGTTTTCAAAGATCTGTACCAGTCAAACTAGATATTTTCTAGCTTCGAAGCACTTTCGTTTGAAGTGTTTCACCAACTGGCGACTAGATTATAATAACATGTTGACCTTTCAGTGTCAAGCACTTTTTATAATCTTTTTTAGAATTTTGTAATTACCTCTATGTGAGGGATTTACATAAAATTCCAAAATAACTAACAAAGAATCTAGATTGTATCTAGTGTTTCCTCATTAAGAAACAGTCGCCTCAACGACTGTATGGTTATTATAGTATAAACAAGAGATACGTGCAAGCCCTAATTTTAAAAAATTTGAAACTTTTTTCACCTTTTCTGTATAGTGTATTTATTTATTTTGATACTACTATATATTGTATTTGACAGCATTCTTTTTATATTTCTATAGACTATAAATACAATATATGCTATTTCACTAATTAGTTTCAGTTATATCTATTAATTATTACAGGCCTGTTTTATTTCTTAGGAGACCTTGCAACTATCATCCTATCTGATATACCATTTACACTCTTATATAAAACAAATGACGCCACCCACAAGGGTGGCGTCATTCGTATAAGGATTATTTGTGCCCTAGTTAGGGGTTCTAGGGTATATACGGCCCCTATATCAGCATATGAGGGGCCATAATGTTTCTTTTAAAGATATACGGTCAGCAATCTTATTGTTGAATTGCTTTACGCAAATCAATTGTATGAGGAGCGGAAGGTTCCACTGGCTCACTGATTGCTTTGCGAAGGTCTACTACGTGTTCTTCAGTAGCAGTAGGCTCTTCACTTGCTTTGTTTTTTACGGTTTCTTTAGCTGCGTACCAAATTGTTTCGTTCATCATGTGACGAAGGTCTTCGTTGTTCGCATGTTCTTGATCTTGAGCCATGATATCCAAGATTGCGTCTTCCAAAGCACTTGCTTCATCGTTAGTCATAGGACCGCCGATTTCTTTTTGTCTTTGAACGACTGTATTGATTTGGTCTACCATGCCACGTAATACGTTGAATCCGTAGCTATTTACGAAACCATTTTTTTCATTGTATTTTGGCATATCAAAGAATTCGTATTCATTTTTGTTACGGTTTTCGCCATTCCAGTTGAATGCGACTTCAAAGCCATGAACACGTCCCAAGGAATGTGTGCGGAAGTAGTCCGCATAGTTATGTTTATCCTTAGAATGTAACCATTTACTTTCAGCCTTAGTCAATTGTTTATGATTGTCATGTTTAACCTTAGCTTTAGTATAGTTAACTTCTGCATTTTTCCATGCTTGTACAAATGTATGCAAAGCCTGTACCGTTTGTGGGCTAGCCACAGGAACGAGTACAACAGATTCTGTAGTTGGTATAGAAGCAGGGTTAGGCAAAATCAAATTGTCATCATATGTTGGTGAGCCAGCAGCATATCCTGTAATGGATGCAGCGCTCATAAGTGCTGCTGCTGTGAAAGCAAGCATTGTAGATTTTTTCATATCTATTCCTCTTTTCGTTGTCGAATATTAGCGATGGTAGGGGATTCATGGAGAATCCCCATCCATGTATATCTTATTACATACCTAATTTAGCCATCATAGCAGCCATTTGAGCTTTCAATTGGTCTACTTCGCTTTGTAGGCCTGCATTTTGAGCCTTAATTTGTTCATTTTCAGCTTTCAAATCAGATACTTCGCCTTTTAATCCGGCATTTTGTGCTTTCATAGAAGCCACTTCAGTTTGCATTGCATATGTAGAGCTGATAGGACCCTTACGGTAATGATCTGCTACAGCAGCTTCGCTATCGTGGTTACCGACCTTCCAAGTTACACCAGCGTTAGCCATCATATGGCCGTTGCCACCAGCCCAGGACACGCCTGCATGGAACATTGTGGATTCGTTCTTGTAATGAGCTACGCCCAATGCCAATGCGGAGTTACCACGGTAGTTACCATAACCAGCCATGATTTGAGTTGGTTCCATTGGATCGTATTGGATAGGTTTCAACGCAGATAATGCAGCAGATTGTGCACCTACATGACCGATTTCTTCACCTAATTGATCTACGCGAGGGTCAGCAGCTGCTTCTGCATTAACCTTGTAGATATCTTGACCATTTTCACCAAGACGATGTTCTACAGTCACATTGCGACCAGCTTCAACTTCTGTTTTAGCTGCTTTCAATTGACTTACATTGACAGCATCAGTGTTCTTTTCACCGGCTTTCACATTATGGATGAAGTTATCACCCATATTGAGGCTACCACCAGTGATATTGATGGAATCACCACCGAAGGACATCTTAGGACCATTAGAATTATTGGAAATGGAAGTGATGTTAGTGAGGTCACCTTTTACGTCGAAGGATACTTTACCCTTCGCATCAGTGTGCGCCGTAGTATTTACGCCATTAGAGAAGTCTAAACCGTCAGATAACATTACTGTTCTAGCGTTGCCACCATTTTCTTTGTAAGTCAATGGAATTTGTTTAGCCGCTTCAGTGCCGTTGAAGTTAACTTGGTAGTTAGTTGTATGGTTTGTAGCATTTGGTTGAACGTCTACAGTGATCGCTTTTTTATCACCAGATACAGTAACTGCTTCACGAGCTACATCTTTTACATCGTTTTTATCTACAGATACTTCGTATGTTGCACCAGCTGCACCAAATGTATCGCCAGCTTTAGGAGCTACTTTAGCGATGTTATTAGCATCAGCTTTAGCTTGTACTTTTTCAGTAGATTTCTTAGCTGCTTCTTGTTGAACAAGTTTCAATTGTTCTTCAGTTGCGGCACGACCTTTAGTTGCGAAGTCAGCAGAATCAAGAGTTTTGTTAGTTAAGCCAGTGATGTCACCAGTTTTACCATCAAGCTTGATTGTGTTGTCGCCAGCTACGTTAACTACTTGGTCACCTTTGAATTCTAATTTACCATCTCCTTCTTTGTTAGTGATGGAAGTGATTTTGTTCAAATCGCCTTCGACATTAACTTTGTAAGGGTTAGCTTTAGAACCATCGCCAGTTACTGTAGTGTTTTGACCATCTACTAATTTAGTCTTAGCATCTTTCAATTGACGTACGTTAACTGCATCAGTATCGTTAACACCATCTTCAACATTAGTAATTTGTTTATTACCAGCATTGATACCATCTTTAGTAATGGATGGACCATTGTTGATAACTAAGCCACCATTAGTGATCTTAGTATCGCCAATCTTAACAGAACCGTCTTGAGTAAGGTCAATATTGTTCTTCAATGCAAATTCTACTTTAGCACCATTACCGCTGCTAGTTTGTTTTACAGTGACATTGTTACCGCCGGAGAATTCAACTGTTTTACCATCAGTAATCTTCTTAGCTGCTGTTTCAGAACCAGCAGCAGTATTACCAGTGGATTTAACGTTGAAGCTACTCATTGTACCAAGGCCAGAGCCGCTAATAGTCATTTCGCCATTCGCAGTTCTAGATACTGTGATACCGTCAGCACCTTTCACATTTACTTTACCGCCGTTAGCTGGAACATCTTTGCCATTAGCTTGGATTGTCCAGAGTTCATCAGTATTAGCAATTGTTTTATCACCGTATTTAATGCGGTCCCCATCTTTCTTGATGGTTGTGTAGTTATCAGGTGTACCTAAGTGGATTTCCTTAGTTTGGATAGTGTCAATGCCTTTGATGTTTTTGTTCAAACGAACAGTCAATGTATCTGTACCATCAGCAGTGACAGCGATATTGCCCTTAGCAGATTCAAATGTAGCTTCTTCGTCTTTAGAAACGCCTTCGCCTTTGATTTTTACAAGGGATCCAAGTTTTTGTTTATTTTCCACTTCATTGTTACCAGTGAAACGTAAACCGTCATCCAATGTAGCCACTTCGTGTTTGTTGTTATTTTTGTCTTCATAAACGATACGAGTGATACCATCTTTGCCATTTAGGCCAGGTTGGCCTTTTTCAGCTTTCATAGTAAGACCATCTTTACCGTCCTTACCATTGAGGCCGATAGAACCGTCTTTACCATTGATAACAACGGAGGAACCATCTTTACCGTTTACGCCGATTCTACCATCAACACCGTCTTTGCCATCTTTACCAAGTTTGATATCGTCAGACAATGCATAGTTGTAAGTATGGTTGCCAGTTACAGCATCAACGATTTGTTCAACAGTTACGTTTTTACCAGCACCGAAGTTTACAGTTGTGCCAGGTTTAACAATTGTAGCAGTATGACTACCTACTGTATTACCAGTAACATCACCTTTCCAACCGGAGTTGTTGATTGTATCAACTACAGTTTTAACTGTTGCGATACCATCGTTACCATCTACACCTGGTTTGCCGTCAACGCCGTCTTTCACCTTACCGATTGTTACGTCGTATTTAACAATACCATCTGCATCAACGGATGCTTTCGTGTAGTTACCATCCATGAAGTTCAAACCTTTATCTAAGGATACAGTTTGAGCATTTTGGTTATTCGCTTTATATGTGATGGCATTACCACCTGTAGGCAAGTTGCTCAAATCGATAACGGCTGTTTTATTGATTTTCTTATCATTGCCGTCAACATATTCCAATGTAACAGTTTTATCCGCGTTTACAGTATAACGTGTATCTTTAACGTGAATATCGTTAGCTTTGGAAATTGTCTTAACGTCGCCGATGTTAGCACCATTTGTATCATCAGTGGAGTTGTTGTTTACGATACCAGATTTAAGGTTCGTAATGTTGTTGCCACCCATATTCACATTGCCACCGTCGAATTTAAATTCGTTGCCGCCGATTGTGAAAGTAGCAGGACCACCGTTTTTAATTGTGTTGATGTTTTTCAAGTCTTTGTTCAATTGAACTTCGAGAGTATCTGTACCATCAGCTTTTACGTTGATGTTGCCAGAAGCGCTCTTGAAGGATGCAGAAGCTGTTTTATCTACGCCTTCGCCTTGTACTTTTACTAAGCTGTTCAATTTTTGTTTGTTCACTGTATCAGTGTTGTTACCAGTGAAGTTCAAACCATCATCTAACGTAGCCACTTCATGTTTATCGTGGTTGTTATCTTCATAAACGATGCGAGTGATACCATCTTTGCCGTTTACGCCAGGTTGGCCTTTTTCGCCCTTCATAGTAAGACCATCTTTACCGTCCTTACCATTGAGGCCGATGGAGCCGTCTTTACCGTTGATCACAACGGAGGAACCATCTTTACCATTTACGCCAATTTTGCCGTCAACGCCATCTTTACCGTCTTTGCCATCGTTACCAATCTTAATATCGTTAGCCAAGTCGAATTCAACCTTAGCACCGTCGTTGTTGCTAGTTTGTTTTACAGTCAAGTTCTTGCCTGCTGCCATTTCAACTGTTTTACCATCAGAGATAGTTTTGGCAGCTGTTTCAGAATCAGCAGTTGTGTTGCCTGTAGATTTCACATTCCATACGGATTGTGCAGCACCAGGAGCTACGTGCAAGTCGTAAGTCACTTGGTTACCGTTTTCAGTTTTATTAACTGTTACGGAATTATCGTTAGATGTAACAACTGTACGAGCATCTTTCAATTGTTTTACGTTAACTGCGTCTGTATCGTTTACGCCAGCTTTTACATTAGTAATGTTCAAGTTACCAGCGTTGATACCAGTTTTAATGATGGATGGACCACCAGAGATAGTCAAGCCACCATTATTAACTACAGTATCGCCAATTGTTAAGGAACCGGATGGAGTCAAGTTCACTTCTTTGGACAATTGAACCTTCAACTTGCCATCTACGTTATTCACGCCGATGTTGTTATCAGTCAATTTGGACTTATCTGCACCACCAACAACGTCCATAGTTTGGTTCAATTTCTTAGCGATCACTTTGGATTTGTCAGCACCTTGAGCATCGTCGCCAGCATATTTCATGCCGTCATCCAATGTAGCCACTTCGTGTGTATTCTTGCTATTATCTTCGTATACGATACGAGTGATACCATCTTTACCGTTTACACCTGGTTGACCATCTTTGGCTTTCATAGTAAGACCGTCTTTACCATCCTTACCATTTAAGCCGATGGAGCCGTCTTTACCATTGATTACAACGGAGGAACCATCTTTACCGTTTACGCCGATTTTACCATCAACGCCTGGTTTACCATCTTTACCGTCATGACCAACTTTAATATCATCGGATAATGCATAGTTGTAAGTATGATCGCCAGTTACTTGATCAACGATTTGTTCAACAGTTAAGTTTTTACCTGCGCCGAAGTTTACAGTTGTGCCAGGTTTAACGATTGTTGCAGTATGGTTATTTACTGTGTTACCAGAAACATCACCTTTCCAACCAGAGTTGTTGATTGTATCAACTACAGTTTTAACTGTTGCGATACCATCGTTACCATCTACGCCTGGTTTGCCGTCAACGCCGTCTTTCACCTTACCGATTGTTACGTCGTATTTAACTTGACCATTTGCATCAACGGAAGCAGATGTGTAGTTGCCGTCAACGAAGTTCAAGCCTTGAGATAATTTAACGGATTGAGTATTCTTGCCGTTAGCGGAGTATTTCAATTCTGCATCGCCAAGAGCTACGTCGTTCGCATTGACAGTGTAAATTGTTTGACCATTAGCACCTTTATCTTCAGATACAGTCACATTTTTACCAGCCTTAACTTCTGTTTTAGCTTCTTTCAATTGAGCAACATTAACTGCATCAGTGTTGTTTACACCAGCTTTTACATTAGTAATGAACTTATCACCAGCATTGATACCAGTTTTAATAATGGATGGACCACCAGAGATAGTTAAACCATTGTTGTTAACTACAGTATCGCCAATTGTTAAGGAACCAGATGGAGTCAAGTTCACTTCTTTGGACAATTGAACCTTCAACTTGCCATCTACGTTGTTCACGCCGATGTTGTTGTCAGTCAATTTGGACTTATCTGCACCACCAACAACGTCCATAGTTTCGTTCAATTTCTTAGCAATAACTTTGGATTTATCTGTGCCTTGTGCATCGTCGCCAGCATATTTCATGCCGTCATCCAATGTAGCCACTTCGTGTTTGTCGTTGTTGTGGTCTTCGTATACGATACGAGTGATACCGTTTGTACCATTTTTACCGTCTACACCATCTTGACCTTTTTCACCGCGGATAGTAAGACCGTCTTTACCGTCCTTACCATTAAGGCCGATAGAACCGTCTTTACCATTGATTACAACAGAGGAGCCGTCTTTACCGTTTACGCCGATTTTGCCGTCAACGCCTGGTTTGCCATCTTTGCCATCGTTACCAACCTTGATGTCATTAGACAATGCGTATGTATAAGTGTGTTCACCAGTTATAGCGTCGATATCTTGTTTTACAGTCAAGTTATCGCCTGCTGCGTAGGAAACAGTCTTGCCGTTGCCTACAGCCGTTACAGCGTGGTTGCCTACTACATTGCCTTTTGCATCAGTGGAGAAGGAGTAACCGTCTTTAATTTGATCCGCCAAACCGGACAAGTCGATTTTCGCGATTGTACCAGCTTGGTTAGCACCGTTACCATCGTTATATTTCAATGTTACGGATTTATCTGCTGTATTGTAGGAATAAGATGTAGTTGTTTCACCAGCACGATCAGATGTAGTAGGTGCAATATGTAAATCGTTAGCTTTGGAGATACGTTTTACGTCGCCAATGTTAGCTGCATTGTTGATTACATCGCCACCAGATTTAAGGTTCGTGATGTTGTTGCCACCCATGTTCACATTGCCGCCGTCGAATTTGAATTCGTTGCCGCCGATTGTGAAAGTAGCAGGACCACCGTTCTTAATTGTGTTGATGTTGTTCAAGTCTTTAGCCAAACCGATGTTGATTTCGCTGTTACCATCAGCACCTTGCGTGATGCTTGTTTTGATATTAGAGGAATCGTATTCGGAATCAGCTTTAGCGCCTGTACCTTTAACAGTTACTTTGGAGCCAAGTTTATTTTTCTTTTCGCCACCGGAGTTAGCGTCGAAACGTAAACCATCATCCAATGTAGCTACTTCATGTTTATTGTTGTCATGATCTTCGTAAACGATGCGAGTTACGCCATCAGCGCCTTTTTCGCCTTTCATAGTAAGACCATCTTTGCCGTCCTTACCATTTAAGCCGATAGAGCCGTCTTTACCGTTGATCACAACAGAGGAACCATCTTTACCGTTTACGCCGATTTTACCGTCAACGCCGTCTCTGCCATCTTTACCAATCTTGATATCGTTAGCCAAGTCGAATTCAACCTTAGCGCCGTCGTTGTTGCTAGTTTGTTTTACAGTCAAGTTCTTGCCTGCTGCTATTTCAACTGTTTTACCATCAGAGATAGTTTTCGGAGCTGTTTCAGAATCAGCAGTTGTATTACCTGTGGATTTCACATTCCATACGGATTGTGCAGCACCAGGAGCCACGTGCAAGTCGTAAGTCACTTGGTTACCGTTTTCAGTTTTATTAACTGTTACGGAGTTATCGTTAGATGTAACAACTGTACGAGCATCTTTCAATTGTTTTACGTTAACTGCGTCTGTATCGTTTACGCCAGCTTTCACATTAGTAATATTCAAGTTACCAGCGTTGATACCAGTTTTAATGATGGATGGACCACCAGAGATAGTCAAGCCATTGTTATTAACTACAGTGTCGCCAATTGTTAAGGAACCAGATGGAGTCAAGTTCACTTCTTTGGACAATTGAACCTTCAATTTGCCATCTACGTTGTTCACGCCGATGTTGTTGTCAGTCAATTTGGACTTATCTGCACCACCAACAACGTCCATAGTTTCGTTCAATTTCTTAGCAATAACTTTGGATTTATCTGCGCCTTGTGCATCGTCGCCAGCATATTTCATGCCGTCATCCAATGTAGCCACTTCATGTGTAGTTTTGCTGTTATCTTCGTATACGATACGAGTGATACCATCTTTACCGTTCACACCAGGTTGACCGTCTTTTGCTTTCATAGTAAGACCGTCTTTGCCGTCCTTACCATTTAAGCCGATGGAGCCGTCTTTACCGTTGATGACAACAGAGGAGCCGTCTTTACCATTTACGCCGATTTTACCGTCAACACCTGGTTTGCCATCTTTGCCATCGTTACCAACTTTGATGTCATTGGACAATGCGTATGTATAAGTGTGTTCACCAGTTGTAGCGTCGATATCTTGTTTTACAGTCAAGTTATCGCCTGCTGCATAGGAAACAGTTTTGCCGTTGCCTACAGCTGTTACAGCATGGTTACCAACTACATTACCTTTCGCATCTGTAGAGAAGGAGTAGCCGTCTTTAATTTGATCAGCCAAACCGGACAAGTCGATTTTTGCGATTGTACCAGCTTGGTTAGCACCGTTACCATCGTTATATTTCAATGTTACGGATTTGCTTGCTGTATCGTAAGCGTAAGATGTAGTTGTTTCACCAGTACGATTAGATGTAGTAGGAGCAATGTGCAAGTCGTTAGCTTTAGAGATACGTTTTACGTCGCCAATGTTAGCTGCGTTATTGATTACATCGCCACCAGATTTAAGGTTTGTGATGTTGTTGTCGCCCATATTCACATTGCCGCCGTCGAATTTGAATTCGTTGCCGCCAATTGTCAATGTAGCAGGACCATCATTCTTAATCGTAGTGATGTTTTTCAAATCTTTGTTCAATTGAACTTCTAAAGTATCTGTACCATCAGCTTTTACGTTGATGTTACCAGAAGCGCTCTTGAAGGATGCAGAAGCTGTTTTATCTACGCCTTCGCCTTGTACTTTTACTAAGCTGTTCAATTTTTGTTTGTTCACTGTATCAGTGTTGTTACCAGTGAAGTTCAAACCATCATCTAACGTAGCCACTTCATGTTTATCGTGGTTGTTATCTTCATAAACGATGCGAGTGATACCATCTTTGCCGTTTAAGCCAGGTTGGCCTTTTTCGCCCTTCATAGTAAGACCGTCTTTGCCGTCCTTACCATTTAAGCCGATGGAACCATCTTTACCATTGATGACAACGGAAGAACCATCTTTACCATTTACGCCAATTTTGCCGTCAACGCCATCTTTACCGTCTTTGCCATCGTTACCAATCTTGATATCGTTAGCTAAGTCGAATTCAACCTTAGCGCCGTCGTTGTTGCTAGTTTGTTTTACAGTCAAGTTCTTGCCTGCTGCCATTTCAACTGTTTTACCATCAGAAATAGTTTTTGCAGCTGTTTCAGAATCAGCAGTTGTGTTACCTGTGGATTTCACATTCCATACGGATTGTGCAGCACCTGGAGCTACATGCAAGTCGTAAGTCACTTGGTTACCGTTTTCAGTTTTATTAACTGTTACGGAATTATCGTTAGATGTAACAACTGTACGAGCATCTTTCAATTGTTTTACGTTAACTGCGTCTGTATCGTTTACGCCAGCTTTTACATTAGTAATGTTCAAGTTACCAGCGTTGATACCAGTCTTAGTAACGGATGGGCCGCCTGTAATTGTTAAGCCACCATTGTTGAGGATAGTGTCGCCAATTTTCAAGGAACCATTTGGTGTTAAATCAACATCATTGGACAATGCATATGTGTAAGTATGTTCACCAGTTGCATTATCAATATTTTGAGCAACAGTTAAGTTTTTACCTGCTGCATAAGAAACAGTTTTACCATTTGCTACAGGTGTAACAGCATGGTTACCAACTACATTGCCTTTAGCGTCAGTGGAGAAGGAATAACCATCTTTGATTTGATCAGCCAAACCGGATAAGTCAATTTTTGCTACTGTACCAGCTTGAGTTGTGCCATTACCATCGTTATATTTCAATGTTACGGATTTGCTTGCTGTATCGTAAGCGTAAGATGTAGTTGTTTCACCAGTGCGATTAGATGTAGTAGGTGCAATATGTAAATCGTTAGCTTTAGAGATACGTTTTACGTCGCCAATGTTAGCCGCGTTATTCACTACATCGCCACCAGATTTAAGGTTAGTAATGTTTTGGTCACCCATGTTGATAGGGCCATTTGTGATGTTAATGGAGTTAGGACCAAATTCCATTTTTGGACCATTTGTAGTATTGGAAATGGAATTGATGTTAACTAAATCTTTATTCACATCGTATTTAACAACGCCTTCAGCATCTACAGAAGCTGTTGTGTTTCTACCGTTTGTGAAGTTCAAACCTTTATCCAATGTAACTGTTTGAGCATTTTGGCCATTCGCTTTGTATGTCAAAGGAATTTGAGTAGCTGCTTTGTTACCATCGAATGTTACTTGGTAAGTTGTGTTATGGTTTGTTTCATCTTGTACAGGTGTAACAGTGATAGGGTTGTTAGTTGTATTGCTAGTATTTACAGTTACCGCTTCACGAGCTGCGTCTTTTACGTCGTTACGGGATACGTTTACTTCGTAAGTTGCGCCAGCGTCGCCATATTGGTCACCTGTTTGAGGTGTAACCTTAGCGATGTTTGTATCTGTAGAACCTGTTACATTAGCTTTTGCTTTCACTTTTTCTGTAGAAGCAGCTGTAGGTGTTACATTATCAACGTCTACTGTGTAGATTGTTTTCTTACCACCGTCAACCGTATTTTCTGTGACAGAAGTAACCTTCGCAGCATTTTTACCGCGAACTTCTACAGTATTGTTCAATTTGCTTTTCGCATCATCGGACAAGTCAACAGCTACGTTGCTACCAGAAGCAGTTGTTTTGATGTATTGGCCATTGTTAGCACCAACTACACCAAAGCTCAAGCCGCCTTGTTTGTTCAATTTTTGTAATTCAGTAGCACCTGTGTTACCAGTCAAGCCAACTGTGTTATTAAAACCGTTATTAACGATGCTTAATTGTTCTTCAGTAGCGGCGCGACCTTTTTTAGCGAAGTCAGGAGCATCCAAAGTTACGTTAGTTAAACCAGTGATGTCACCAACTTTAGCATTCAAGTTAATGTTATGATCGCCTGCAACGTTTACAGTTTGGTTACCACCAAATACAACTTTGCCGTCGCCACCTTTATTTGTGATGGATGTAATGTCGTTTAAATCACCTTCAACGTCTACTTTGAAAGTTTTAACGCCATTGATTTCACGGTTGCTAACCTTTGTATTCTTACCATTTTCCATATCGATGGATTTTTTAGCAAGATTTTGGATGACTGTTTCGCCACCCTTATTGATATTGGAAAGATCTTGTTTAGCAATATCTGTGATAACAGCCGTTTCATTAGCAACATCTTTGTTGTTACCATCAAGGTAAGTCATTGTTACTTTGCCGTTGTTATCAACTGCGTATTCACCAGGTTTGATGTGACGTTCGTCAGAACGAACTTGTTTCAATTGACTAACATTAACTGCATCGTTGTCGTTTACGCCAGCTTTCACATTAGTAATCTTCAAATCACCAGCATTGATACCGGTTTTTGTAATGGATGGACCACCGTTAATAGTCAAACCATTGTCAGTAATGTTAGTATCACCGATTTTGATAGACCCATCTGGAGTCAAATCGATGTCTTTATTCAATGCAAATTCAACAGCTGCATTACCATTTTTGTTAGTTTGTTTAATGGTCATGTTTTTGCCGGCTTGCATTTCCACAGTTTTGCCATCACGAATTTCTTGAACGCCAGCGGAACCTTGTGCCACTTTACCTTCTGTAGCAGAAGATTTCACGTTGAAGGAGCTCATATCGCCAGTTTTCAAACCGCTCAAGTCGATAACTGCTTTAGGGCCGTTAACAGTTTTGCCATTACCATCTTGGTATGTTAAGGTAACCTTTTTGTTAGCGTCTACAGTGTATTCAGTCACATTGTTGTTAGTGCCTGCTGTAGGTGCAATATGTAAATCGTTAGCTTTGGAGATACGTGTAACGTCGCCAATATTAGCAGCGTTATTTTCTACATCGCCACCAGATTTAAGGTTAGTGATATTGTGATCACCAAGATTCAAGTCACCACCAGTGATGCTGATGTTGTTTGGACCAAAGTTCATTGTTGTACCACCATTGTTAGTGATGGATGTAATTTCTTTTAAATCCTTGTTCAAGGAATATGTATAGGTTTGCTCACCGGCAGATTGGTTGATATCTTGTTTAACTGTTAAGTTTTTACCTGCTGCATAGCTAACAGTAGTGCCACTTTCAACCTTAGTAGGTGTTGCAGTACCATCTAATTTACCGCCATTAGCTTTAGCGTTAGTCAAGAAATCATATTTTGCAGCAGCGTCAGCAGCATGAATAGTGTAAGTAGTTTTACCGTTTACAGTTACTTCATCAACCTTAACGTTTTTACCAGCTTTCACCATGCCTTTGTCATCAAAGCCTACAGTGATTCTAGAATCTTTATCCCCGTCATGAGCCGCTACAGTAGATACACGACCTTCGCCGATAACGTTTAATTTACCACCGTCAGCCAAGAAATCGCTAGAACCAGTGTTACCAGTTACAGCAACGCCCACGTTTTTCAATTGAGCTACGTTAACCGCATCAGTATCTGCAGTACCTGCAGCAAGACCTGTCAATTGACGAGTCAATGTTTCACCATTACCAATGGATACAGCAGCAGTTGTCGCAGTTTGTACATTACCTTTTAAAGGTTTATATTTACGTTCATGTGGATTGGATGGGTTGTAACCAAGTACACCTTTATCTGTAGTTGTAACAGAGTGATCACCAAGAGCTACACCATTAGCGATGTTAGCGTCAGCTTCATTACCCATGGCAACAGTTTCTTTAGCACTAGCTTTTGCATAACGCCCTACTGCAATACCATATTGGCCTTGCGCTTGTGCACCACCGCCTTGTGCGATAGCAGCTTCACCAGTTGCTTGGGAACGCATACCGATAGCAATAGAGTTATCACCTGAAGCAGTAACTCGGTCAGAATTTTTACCACTATTACCAATAGCAATAGAGTTATCACCCGAAGCATCAGCGCGTGCACCAATTACAGTTGCGCCAGATCCTGTCGCATGAGTATCACGACCAATAGCAATTGTATCTAAATGAGTGGCTGTGTTATCACGACCGATGGCAATTTGAGAATTTTCATCACGAGTTTTACTAAAGTTAACGCCACCATTTGTGGAATCTGTTAAGTTATTTTTACCAATAGAGATACCACCCATTGTTTTGGCATTATTAAATTGACCCAAGGTTACAGTATCTGCCACATGGGATGTATTTTCAGAACCAATGGCAACTGAGTTTTGGCCCTTTGCATTATTGTTGTAACCAGCAGCAAAAGAACCTGCACCAGTAGCATTTGTATATACACCCATAGCAGAAGCGCTAGTACCAGTGGCACTGGAGTAATTACCTACTACAGTAGAATATTCACCTGCTTTTTTAGGCGTTGTTTCCCAAGAGCCTTTGGTGTAATTAACATTATTATAGGTACCAATAGCAATAGCAGCCTTAGCATCGGCATTATTTACATTACCAAGAGCAACAGAAGCGTTACCAGAAACAGTATTACCAGCACCAACAGCTGTTGCCGCTCCACCTGTAGCTTTATTTTCATTACCTACAGCTGTAGAGGCGTTGTTTGTAGATGTATTTTTAGCGCCAATGGCTACTTTACCATCATGGCCAGCCACGTTATCCGTAGTATTTTGATAGCCTACAACGATCGAGTTTTGACCAACATTATAATTTTGACCATTGCTTTTTGGACTTGTATCTGCCCAGATATTAACATGGCTATTGCCAGTATCATAACCAGCCATTGCTTGTTGAGGAGCAATGCCGCCAACAACGCCAGCTACAGCTAAACCAGCCAATACGCTAGCTAGGACTTTCTTTTTGCCGTTATTATTTTTCGCAGTTTCAGGTACTACAACGTAGCAGCCTTTAGATTTGCTATAAACGACTTTAAAGACCTTATTCATAAAACCTTAGAACCCCTTTCTCATAAGTACATATAAATGTAACTTTTACACTTTTGTTCGCTTCATGAAGAGTGCGGTTTATCACATTCACACACACTTCATTTAGGATAATTCAATAATATCAATTTATTAATTAATTGTAAATACTTTTCCACCTATTTATTTAACGAAATTTTATATTTTGGATGAAAATAAACTGAAATTTATATACATGTGTAAAAACAAACGCATTTAAGAGAAAGTGCATTATATCAAGGTTTATTGACATATTTCAATAATTATCTTCATATAGCTTTCATATAACACCCTATTCTTTTTAGTTTATAATTTTGTTAAATAATGAAAATGAGACCATTCTGTAGAGTCATATACAACTCTATTATCCATAAATTTTATAAACAGCTATATACCAAGAAATCAATAAAATACTAGATTTTACGTTATTTAAACAATTCATTTAATTAAATAACAAGCCTATATTATTAATGATTAATTAATATATTTAGCAACCCAATACTCAATTACCAATACAACACATGCATCACTAATACGATGTCATGTACTCATATATGCACAAAAAAACGCCCACACCGTAGTGTGAGCGTCTTTTTTTATAGGCCCCCATGAAGAAAGGGGGGGATGTAAGAGATACAATGAGGGCCATATACGATTGTAATTGTTCTATCAGTCTTATTGACCAATAGCTTCACGCAAATTAACTTTACGTGATTCTGGTTGGTTTACAGGTGCTTTTGCAATCGCTGCACGAAGATCTACTTCATGCTCATCACCTATAGTAGGTTCTTCACTCGCTTTGTTTTTCACCGTTTGTTTTGAAGCAAACCAGATTGTATCGTTCATGTAATGACGAAGTTCGTCGTTGTTTACATGTTCTTGATCATGTGCCATGATGTCCAAAATTCCGTCTTCCAAAGCTTGTGCTTCTTCGTCAGTCATAGGACCACCAATTTGCTTTTGTCTTTGGATAACTTCGTTAATTTGGTCTACCATACCACGGAGTACATTATAACCATAGCTATTAGTGAAACCATCTTGTTCGTTGTATTTTGGCATATCAAAGTATTCATATTCATTTTTGTTACGGTTTTCACCGTTCCAGTTCATGAACACCTCTTGACCATGCACACGGCCAATAGAATGGGTACGGAAATAGTCAGCATAATTATGTTTGTCATAAGAATGTAACCATTTAACTTCCGCTTTAGTTAATTGTTCGTGATTATCGCGTTTTACCTTAGCTTTTGCAATGTTAACCTCTGCATTTTGCCAAGCCTTCACATAATCATGAACAGCAGCCACCGTTTGTGGGCTCGTTACAGGAACGAGTACAACAGAACCAAGTTGTGGCGTCATTACAGGATTTTTAACGATTAACGTATCATCATACGTTGGTGTGCTAGCTGCGTGACCAGTTAGGGATGCAGCGCTCATTAATACTGCTGCTGTGAAAGCAAGCATTGTAGATTTTTTCATATCTATTCCTCTTTTCTATGTCGAATCAAAAGGGATTTGAGGATTCTCATTGATGAGAACCCTCATCCCAGCGTCTGTGAAAGTTTAACGTTTCAAATTATAAACCTAATTTTGCCATCATTGCAGCAATTTGAGCTTTCATTTGTTCATTTTCTGCTTTCAAATCAGATACTTCGCCTTTTAATCCGGCATTTTGAGCTTTCATAGCTGCCATTTCTTGTTGCATTGCATACGTGGAACTGATAGGGCCTTTGCGGTAACGATCTGCTACAGCAGCTTCGCTATCACGGTTACCAACTTTCCAAGTTACACCAGCATTTGCCATCATGTGGCTAGAACCACCAGCCCAAGATACGCCACCATGGATTAATGTAGATTCATTTTTGTAATGAGCTACGCCCATAGCGATTGCGGAGTTACCACGGTAGTTACCATAACCAGCCATGATTTGAGTTGGTTCTAATGGATCGTATTGGATAGGTTTCAATGCGGCAAGAGCTGCGCCTTGAGCACCTACACGGCCGACTTCTTCAGCTAATTGATCTACGCGAGGGTCCAATGGTGGATTTACCTTCAAGTCGTAGTTCGTAGAATCGCCGTTTTCAGTTGGAGTGATTGTTACACTACCATCTTTAGAACTTACTGTAGTACGGGAATCTTTCAATTGTTTCAAGTTAACTGCATCTGTATCATTTGTACCAGCTTTAACATGAGTAATTTTATTATCACCCATATCAAGGTTACCACCACTAATTGTTACTGCAGGAACTGTAGCACTTGGTGTACTGTTAAGCGTAATGGAAGAACCACCATTGGAAATCTTAGTGATACCAGACAATTCGCTAGACAATTGAACTTTCAATTTACCACCATCGTTATTCACACCGATGTTATTGTCAGTCAATTTAGTTTTATCTGCACCACCAACGATATCTACAGTTTGGTTCAACTTCTTAGCGATAACTTTAGATTTATCAGTACCTTGAGCATCATCACCAGCATACTTCATGCCATCATCCATAGTCGCGATTTCATGAGTTACTTCTTTAGTTGAGCCATCTGGGTTAACAAGTTTTTCAGTGTATACGAAACGAGTTTCGCCGTCTTTACCATCTACGCCGACTTTACCATCTTGGCCTTTAATAGAGATGCCATTTTTGCCATCTTTACCATTGAGACCGATAGAGCCGTCTTTACCGTTGAGTACAACAGCTGAGCCGTCTTTACCGTTTACGCCAATCTTACCATCAACACCATCTTTACCAGGAGCACCTTTTTCACCAACAGTTACGCTATCTGCTTTAAGGTCTTTATCAAGAGCAATGACAACTTTACCATCTTTAGTCATAGTCTTGATGTTAGATGCATCATATTTGTCATCCGCTTTAGTACCGCCACCAACGATTTCAAGTTTTTCACCCAAGTTTTTATGGATTTCACTATTAGCACCAGTAGATTGTGTACCAAAGTTCAAACCTTTTTCACCAATTGCATCAGCAGTGTTTTTGAGGTCAGATACGTTTACAGCACCATTTGGTGTATTCTTATTTGCATCATCTAATTGTTTTAAGAATGTATCTGTAGAGTTTGGTTTTTGGATAGAAGAACCAACATTGTTCAACTTCATAGGAGTAGTTGAGGAATTATCAGCATTGTTCATGGATGCGATAACTTGAGCTTTTGGAACTTCTGCACCTGTACCTTTAGGATCTTCGTAGAATTTACCTTTTACTAAGTAAACCTTAGTGCCATCTTCCTTAGTATAAACAACAGGAGTTTGTGCATTATTTACAACACCTTGGTTGTTGACTTTAATGTTGTAAGCATGGCCTTTAGTAGAATCTGTAGAACCAGCATTAGCATCAGTTACAGTGATAGAACCATCAGAAGATTTAACTGTTGTAATACTACCTTTCAATTGAGATACATTAACTGCATCGGTATCAGCTACACCGTTTTCAACATTAGTGATTTTCTTACCGCCAGCATTGATACCGGCCTTCTTAACAGAAGGGCCACCAGTAATAGTTAAGCCATCCTTAGTGATTTTAGTGTCACCGATTGTTAAGGAACCATCTTTAGTTAAATCAACGTCTTTAGCCAATTGAACCTTCAATTTGCCATTATCGTTGTTAACACCGATGTTTTTGTCAGTTAATTTATCTTTGTCTGCACCACCGACGATATCTACAACATTATTAAGATGTTTCTTAATAACTTTAGTAGCATCTGTTTGACCATCATCACCAGCAAATTTCATACCATCATCATGAGTTGCTACTTCGTGATTCTTACCATCTTTATCTTGGTATACGATACGTGTGATACCATCAACACCGTCTTTACCATCTACGCCAGCTTTACCTTCTTTAACAGTAATGTCTGCTGTTGCATTTTTACCATCTTTACCAGCAGGACCAGTTAAGCCAATGTGGCCTACACCATCTTTACCGGAGATAGATACAGCGTCTTTACCGTCTTTACCAGCAATACCTACTTTGCCGTCTTGACCGTCTTTTGCACCTGGCGCACTTTCACCTTTAGGACCAGTGATAGATACACCATCTTTACCGTCAATACCGTCTTTACCATTTACAACAACTTTATCCAAGTTAGTAAGATCTTTATCTAAGGAGTATGCAACAGATGTATTACCATTACCGTCGTTAGTTTGTTTAACTGTTAAGTTCTTGCCAGCTTGCATTGTTACTGTTTTAGTATCAGCAATATTTTGAGTAGTATCTCCAGCGTGAGTACCTTCTGTAGTTGACACTACACCAGAGTTAAGATTCCAAGAGGAAGATGTTGTAGTACCTGTGCTAGCTACAGTGATTTTGAAATCAGTGTTATCACCAACAGTTGTAGGTGTTACTGTTACGTTTTTGGAACCAGAAGATACAGTGTATGTTTTGTTCAATTTAGCTTTTGCATCATCGGACAAATCGGCTACAACATTACTACCAGAGGCAGATGTTTTGATGTATTGACCGTTGTTAGCACCAACTACACCAAAGCTCAAACCATTATCTTGGTTCAATTTTTGAGTGCCAGTAGCACCAGTGTTACCAGTTAATTTAACAGTATTATTGAAACCATCGCTAACTGCTTTCAATTGATCTTCAGTCGCTGCACGACCGGATACAACTGTAGGGTTTTTCAAGTCCCAAGTTTTATTTTCTAAGCCAGTTACATAACCACCTTTACCATCAAAGGAGATAGGATGATTGCCACCAACTTTTACAACTTGGTCACCTTCGAAGGAGATTTTACCAGAGCCAGCTGTATTTGTAATGGATGTAATGTCTGTTAAAGCACCTTCTACATTTACTTTATATGGATCAGCATCTGTACCAGTACCAGATTTCTTAGTGTTTTTACCGTCTTCAATTTTCGCTAATTTAGCATTTACAGTGTAAGTTTTTTGACCTGTAGTTGCATCAGTTGTATCAGTAACAGTTACGTTGTCACCAGCTTTAACTTTAGAACCAAGACCAGTGATTACTTTCTTACCATCATCATTAATGTTGGACAAATCTTGTTTAGCAATACCGGTAATGATAGCTTTATCATTTGGCACATCAGCACCATTACCATCAACATAGGTCATTGTGACAGAGCCATCTTTTGCTACTGCATATGTATCAGGTTTGATATGTTTTTCAGTATCTTTTAATTGTTTTACGTTAACTGCATCAGTATCAGCTGTACCAGCTGTAACATTTGTGATTTTCTTGCTACCAGCATCGATACCAGTTTTAGTAATGGATGGACCACCAGTAATAGTCATACCAGCATTGTTGATTTTAGTGTCACCGATTGTTAAGGAACCATCTTTAGTTAAATCAACCTCTTTAGCCAATTGAACCTTCAATTTGCCATTATCGTTGTTAACACCGATGTTTTTGTCAGTTAATTTATCTTTGTCTGCACCACCAACGATGTCTACAACATTATTAAGATGTTTCTTAATAACATTTGTATTTGTATCTTGGTTTTCTTGGCCATCGTCGCCAGCAAATTTCATTCCATCATCATGTGTTGCTACTTCGTGTTCGTTACCATCTTTGTCTTGGTATACGATACGAGTGATACCATCAACACCGTCTTTACCGTCTACGCCAGCTTTGCCTTCTTTAACAGTAATATCTGCTGTTGCGTTTTTACCATCTTTACCAGCAGGACCAGTTAAGCCAATGTGGCCTACACCATCTTTACCGGAGATAGATACAGCATCTTTACCGTCTTTACCAGAGATACCAACTTTACCATCGATACCATTTGTACCAGGAAGGCCTGGTGCACCTGTAGCGCCTTGAGGTCCAACGATAGTTACGCCGTCTTTACCAGCAATACCATCTTTACCATTAACAACAACTTTATCTAAGTTAGTTAAATCTTTATCTAATGCATAGTTAATAGTTGTATTACCATTACCATCATTAGTTTGTGTAACAGTCATGTTACGACCAGCTTGGAAATCAACAGAGTTTTGATTCCCAATTACTTGACTAGCGTCACCAGCATGTTTACCTACTTCAGAACCTGCAGTTGTATTTTCCGCAGATGTTTTAGCAGTCCAAGTAGAAGCTGTTGTACCGCCAGTATTCAAAGCAGAGAAGTCGATAACTGCTTTAGTATCAGTTACTGCTTTACCATTGCCATCGTTGTAAGTCAATGTAACTTTCTTAGTAGCTGCATCGTATTTGTATACGTTTTCAGCACCGTCAGCTACACCGCCTTTAGCTTCAGTGCTACCAGATTTAACTGCTGTAGGAGCGATGTGCAATTCAGAAGCTTTCAAGGAATCATGTGCGGATTTCAATTGATCTTCTGTAGCTGCTTGACCAGATACGATATTGTTAGGATCGAATGTTTTATTAGTCAAACCACCGATGTTGCCAGTTTTAGCGTTCAAGTTGATTGGGTTAGTACCACCAACTGTTACTGTTTCGTCAGGACCAAATGTGATTTTACCAGAGCCAGCTGTATTTGTAATGGAGGAAATATCTGTTAACGCGCCTTGTACATTTACCTTATATGGATCAGTCGCAGTACCTGTGCCAGACACGGTTGTATTTTTACCATCTGTTACAACGGTTTTATCGGCTGCTGCTGCATCGATTTCGAATACAGTTTTACCGTCTTCAGTTTTTTGATTTACTGTAACGGAGGAACCAGCTTTAGCTTTCACCAAGCCATCGTAATCAAATTTAACATTTACGTTAGCATCTTTACCGTTTGTATCGTTTTCAGATACAGTTGTAATACGGTTGCTATCGCCTTTAATGTTCAATTGACCATTGTATGCAAGGAAATCTGCGGCAACTTGACTTGTATTTTTATCAACTGTAATTGTAGCTGTATTAGTATCGGCACCAACACGAACGCCAACGTTTTTCAATTGTGCTACGTTAACTGCGTCAGTGTCTTTATTACCAGCGGCTACGTTGATGATTTGACGTTTTTGTATATCATTACCAACTGAAACAGCACCTGTATTAATAGAACCAGAGTCCCATTCGTCGTTATGACCAGTTAAATCAGCAGTGTATGCACGATTACGAATAACAGTTCCATTTAAACGCTTGCTATTCCAACCAGCATTTTCATCAGAATCCGTTCTGCGACTCAACAGGGATCCAGAACCAAGTGCTACACCACCTTGTACGCCAGAAACTTGTGCAGTAGCACCAATCGCTGTGGCATCAAAGGCACCAGCACCAGTTACAGTAGCACCATAACCAATGGCTTGAGAACGGATATTTTCATTACCAGATACATTGGCGCCAGAGCCAATAGCGATACTTTCACGGGACTTAACATAAGAACCATGACCAGCTACGAAGCCATCGGATGCATCTGCATGAGAACCGGAACCTAATACTACGGAATAGTGAGCATTACCATTGGTTTTTGCATCTGGACCAACAACAACAGCACGGTCAGATTCATCACTAACAGTTGCGCCTTCACCAACAGCAATAGCGGAGCCAGCATCATAATAATTACCAGCTACGGCACCAGATGTAGGGGCTGAAGCTGAGTTAATAGTAATTGTTTCAGTATTATAGCCTGCTGGGCTTGGTGTACCATGGGAACCAGAGAATTCATAATTAGAAGTTGTTTTTTGTTTATTTACAATTGCATTTTTACCAACTGCAACAGATGCTTTTTCATTTGCAGTTGCACCATGACCAACGGCAGTAGCACTTGTAGCTGTTGCTGAGGCTAAACCACCTACTGCCACGGAAGCAGTACCTGTAGAACTGGTTTGAGCACCTAAAGCAACAGAGAATGTACCACTAGAAACAGTTTTAAATACATTACCTTTACTATCCGGCGCACCATTAGAACCAATAGCAATAGAGCCAACACCAGTTGCTTCAGTTCTATTACCAATTGCCATAGCAAGACGTTCTGTCGCTTTATTTTCACGACCAACAGCTAATGTATCTTCATCGACAGCTTGGTTATCACGGCCAATAGCGATTTGAGAGTTAATACCAGCACTACCACCGCCTGCTGTAGAGTTAGCAGTATTTCCTTTACCAATTGCGATACCGCCACCAGTGTTAGCAGTATTTTTATTACCCATTGTGATTGTATCGGCTTCTTTAGATTCATTTTCTTCACCAATTGCAATAGCACGGTCGCCAGAAGCTTTATTCTTGTAACCAACAGCTACAGCACCAGCTACAGAAGCGCCATCAATTACGTTTTCACGACCGAATGCAGAGGATTGATCTCCATTTACAGTATTGCTAGAACCGATTCAGAAGTTGCTGCATTGGATGCGCTTGTTGCTGCGTTAGATGCACTAGTTGCTGCATTGGATGCGCTTGTTGCTGCGTTAGATGCACTAGTTGCTGCATTGGATGCACTTGTTGCTGCATTAGATTCAGAAGTTGCTGCGTTAGATGCACTAGTAGCTGCATTGGATGCACTTGTTGCTGCATTAGATGCACTTGTAGCTGCATTGGATGCAGATGTAGCAGCATTAGATGCACTTGTTGCAGCGTTAGATTCAGATGTTGCTGCGTTAGATGCACTTGTTGCCGCATTAGATGCAGATGTAGCTGCCGCTGTCGCACTTGTAGATGCTCTCGTAGCTGCTGCTTCTGCTGCCGCTGCAGAGCTAGAGATGGCAGCTTTGGCTGCGTTATAACCTGCTGCTGTAGAGTTAGCTGTGGATACAGCTGCATCTGCTTTTGTTACTGCAGAGTTTGCAGCTGTAAGTGCATTACTAGCTGCAGTAGATACACTAGTAATAGCTGTTGCATTGCTTTCAACAGCTTGAACAACTGCATCTAATTGGGATCCGTTAACTGCATCAGTGGATGTCTTGGAAACACGACCTGCTGCTACATTCGTAATAGTACGTTTCACAGTATCAGAACCAACGGAAATCGTACTATCTGCAGTGCCACCAGCTAATGTATAGGATTTATTATTAATAGACATCGTAGCTGTGCTTACTTTGTCTGCTGTTTCGGAATCTGCACCTAATGCTACGGCATGATAGTTTTTAGCCTTAGCATTGGCACCAAGAGCTGTTGCATAAGTAGCCTTAGTTACTGACGCACTATCACCTAATGCCATACTACTAGCAGATTTATTGTCGATAACAGTTTGACGACCGAGAGCAAGTGTACCATCAGATTGTGCTTTAGCAGAAAGACCGATTGCAGTAGCTGCTAACCCACTAGCCACACTGGCGTGCCCTGCAGCAATTGTATTGGTATTAGAAGCAGCTGCTTGTGTTCCAAGGGCAAGTCCATGTTGACCACTAGCAGTTGTAGAAGTTCCAAGTGCTAATGCATCTTCTGCAGATGCACTTGTAGAATAACCAATAGCTACGGAATAATTACCACTGCTAGTAATTTTATTACCAATTGCTACGGCACTATCTTTACTAGCACTCGTTTCTACACCAAGTGCGACACCGTTAACAGCACTAGCTACAGCTGTATCACCTAACGCAATAGCAGATTGACCAGATGCTGCAGATTTGGCACCAACAGCAATAGCTCTTGAACCAGTTGCCTTAGCCGCATCAGTTGCATTTGTTTCACCACCGATAGCAACAGAGTTAAGACCAGATGCGGTTGTATTTTTACCGATTGCTACTGCATTACTTTCAGAGGCTGCTGCACTCGTACCGAATGCGATTGCATTGTCTTTACTAGCAGCTGCTTGTTTACCAATTGCTGTAGCACTCTCTGCTGTGCCACGAGCACCAGCACCAACGGCGATAGCATAATCAGCAGTGGCACCATTTTTCGTACCACTTAATTCACTCCCAAGAGCTACTGCACGATTGCCAGTTGCTTCGGATTTATAACCAATACCTACTGCTGCAGGACCGCTTACAGTTGTATTAGAACCTGCACCAAAGGCTTGGTTACCAGTTGTATTAACAAGGTAACCTACTGCTGCGGAACCAGAACCACTAGCATTTACACTACTACCAAGGGCAACGTCATAATCTTTAACTGCATTTGAATTTGGACCTAAAGCTGCAGCAGATACGCCTGTAGCAGTTGTAGTATTACCGATTGCCAAACTACTACCTTTTGTAGCTTGTGTATTAGAACCTAAAGCGATAGAGCTATCACCAGAAGCAGCTGCTTTTTTACCAATAGCAGTAGCACCTTCTGCAGAAGTCACAGTTGCTGTACCAATAGCAATGGCATCTTTTGCTTTTGCTGCTGTGTGTGTACCAGAGTCATCACTAGAACCCATAGCAATAGCATTTTTACCAGTTACGTCAACTTGGTAACCAATACCTGTTGCATATTGAGCTGTGCTGTCAATATTAATAGTAGAACCAATACCTGTTGCTTGGTTAGCAAGAATATTAGAATTATAACCTACAAGAGTAGATCCTGAATTAGCAACATTAAGGTCAAAACCTAATGCTACGGATTTTTCAGCCGTTACTTTTGCATTTCGACCGATAGCAGTGGCACCATATTCAGTAGCCTTTGTGCCATTATTACCAATGCCAATAGCAGCTGTACCACTAGCTGCTACACCATCACCGATAGCGGTAGCACTTACGCCGGAAGCATCCGCACTTTTACCAATAGCAATAGCCGCAGCAGCTCGTGCTTTTGCAGCATCAGTAACAGCGCTAGTTGCACTACCACCAATAGCGATAGAATTCTCAGATGTAGCAGATGCATAGCTACCAACAGCGGTTGCACCATCAGCGCCTGTTACTGTATTACTACCAAGTGCTAATGTACCTGTACCAGTTGCATTCGCGCCATGTCCAAGAGCGGATGCCCCTCTACCATCTGCATTCGCATGAGCGCCTATAGCAGTCGCAGCCTCTACAGCTACATTATTGCCTTGCACCCATCCTTTAGCCACACTATCGGAACCGATAGCAACAGATTTAGTTGTTGTTGCTTTTGAAACTTTACCAATCGCTACAGCATTTTGATTGACTGGCGCACCAGCATCAGGAACTGTAGTAGAGCCAGTACCTATTGCAATAGCACTTTGCGAGCGTATAGTAGATCCCTCTGGAATTGACGCATGAATCACAGTCGCTTGTTGCATCATCAAAGATGCTAACACAGCTGCTACGACAATTTTCTTTTTCCCTGTTGTATTCTTAGCGACCTCAGATACAACGACATAGCATTGTTTTGATTTAGACCAAATGACTTTAAAAATCTTGTTCATGTGTTATTTGACTCCTAACTTTTCAATTAAAATTTGATGTTTTCTAATAGTTTCTGGATTGAATGGTGACAGGAATTCAATTAATTCCTTATTATGTTTTACGTGCGTATCAAAATCAGCATCGTAAGACTTAATAGCATTAATCAATTGCCGTTCTCCATCGTAGGCATCAAAATAATCATAATAAAAACCTACGTGGTGCGCTTTGAGCATCGGTGAATTATGTACCAATGGATAGTGTTGCCATATAGGGCCTCATAGTACAGATAATTCAAGGCTAGTTCCCATTGGAAGGACAACAGCACATCTGTATATTCTGCCAAGAATAGAGGTGTAATATGCCGCGTCTCAACGGACATGATGCCATCCTTAACGGCAGACGTATAACCGATAAAATCATGCAGTGGTTTATCATCCTTTTTATCAAAGGTATTACACAAATAGATGTGTTTCACCAATTCCGGATGATTCCGATACGCCTCTTCCCCAATCAGAACCGACATCATGCAATTCTTAGATATGGATATGTTCGGTTCCATAACGGAAACGCGAGCCCCATTTTTTTCCATTTGCCCCTGTTCATAGCCAAATTTGAAAGGTTCCTTAACATTTTTCGCCATTTCATCTAAGAATAGTGGGGACCACAAATGTGGTACTTCATACACTGGAGCACGTGTAATAATTTCCAAGTAGCAACGATTGGTTTTCATTACCTGTGGTATCATCCACACCGCATCATATGTGGCACCGTTGAATGCACGGGCATTTGGTAAATTATGTACCATTTTTTCCATATCCCATACAAAATCATTACCCATTCGATAGGACACGATTTTAGCACCATATTTCCGGAATTTCTTTTCAATTTCTGGTTCCAAGGTCAATGTGCCTTCGATTAAGATGTCCGTTGTTTCTACGACCTCTTCCACCTCGTAGATATCGATGTTCATCAAATCTAAGCGCATGTTATCCGATATGGTTGCCTTATCATTGCGCCAGTAAACAAAATATACCTTATCAACACCTTCGATTTGCTCGATGCACTGTTTAAGGAAATACATATTTTGTCCAGCCCCATTAGACCAGATATGATTATATGTCTTACCCCAGAAAAACGTTATTCCTATGTTAATTATGAGCCACCCCCTCGGTTCTCTACTCTCAAATCTACATTGTGTAGCGATATATAAATATACGTAATATAT